>ERZ1370068.9336-contig-8121_pt1 | contig 79120 bp, 138 predicted proteins | sample MGYA00561227_ERZ1370068 | MGnify/ENA primary metagenome ERZ1370068 (study PRJEB38410, sample SAMEA6850437) | metagenome | study: Metagenomic assessment of the ecological functions of the soil: analysis of the soil microbiota associated with the... | reverse complement strand
AACGTACTTCGTTCAGTTACGTATTGCTCCCAAAAGGGTGCATGCAGGACCTGGAACAGGCCATTCGCGAGCGCGCCTATCATCTGTGGATCGCCGACGGTTGCCGCGATGGCAACGCCGATGCGCACTGGCTGATCGCCCAGCGCGAGATCCTGGCATCGTCGCTCGCACGTTTCGCGCGCGTCACGATTTCGAACGCAGCGGCGAAGCAGCAAGGAAAGAGCAAATCAGCGCCCAAGCGCGCTCGTCACGTGGCGTGATCGCCGGCTCGGCCTTGGGCAGATTCCGGCAGGCCGAGCAAGTGCTGGATGGAAAGGCGACCGACGCTGGCCGCGATGGCCAGGTCAGCCTTCCTCAAGCGCCGCTTCCTCCTCACGCGCTCTTTGGTCTCTTCTGAGAGCGGACGGGGCGAGCGGTCAGCTCGCACCGACGTGTTCAGTGCCACGGCGGCGCGAATGAGCGCCTTCAACGCCTTTTCATCAATCTTGTCGCCCTCATGGAAATCGATGGCACGCCTGGTGTTGCCTTCGAGGCTGGAGTTGAAGAGGCCTGAAGGGTCCTCCAACGAGGCGCCCTTGGCGAAGGTCATCTTCACGACATTCTTGTACGTCTCACCGGTGCAGATGATTCCGGCGTGCGACCACACCGGAACCCCTCTCCACTTCCACTCCTCGACCACTTCGGGGTCGGCCTGCTTGATGAGAATTCGGACCCGAGCGAGCGTCTCGCCCCGCCAATCACTCAGCTCCTTGATTCTCGCATCTATCAGCTGAGAGGGAGAGTCTCCTCCTTTTCCTTCCTTCGAGCCGCTCTTCCTCTTCTTCATGGTTGTTGTCGCTCGCCCGTCACTTGAGTATCGCTAGTCAGCGCGCTGCCATGCCTGATACGCTGCGCCACTTGGCGGCATACGGCAGCACGAACATGTACAGGCCGGTGAACAGGAGCAGAACGAGCGGGAGCAGCGGCGAGTAGACCGACCCAGGCCGGAGGTTCTCCCAGTCCCATGGCGACGAAGTTGGCGATGACGGTCGCCGTAAAGGCGATCGACAGCCAGCGGTGAATCTGCCGAACCCACGTATTCCAGTTCAATGAGACCTCCTCTGATTTGAAACGAGCTGAAGCGCGACGCGGCAGACTTCAGTCCGTCCGCGCCAAGACCTGCTCCAGCTTCGCGAAGAACTGCTGCCATCCGGCGTTGGCGCCGCCGTAGGCCTGCTTCTGATCCGGCCGGAAGCCCGACTGCTCCATGCGCAGGTGGGTCCCCGTGCTCGTTGGCGTGAGCGTAAAGGTCACCACGCTCTGCAGATTGTAGGCCGCATCGTCGTGCTTGAAATTCCAGGTGTAGGACAGCGTTCTTGTTCGGCTCGACGGCGAGGACCTCGCAGTCCAACACGCCGCCCCAGTCTCCGCGAAGATTGAAACGGTGGCCCACGACAGGCTTGAAGTCGTTCTTCATCAGCCACTCCTCGATCAGGTGTGGTTGCGTGAGCGCGCGCCAGATCTTTCCGGCGGATAAGGTATCTCGCGTTCGACAACGACGGAGCGCGTTTCGGTCGACGTTTCGTTCATTGGTCCATCCTTTTGAGTAGATCTTCGAGGTGGTCGAACCGGCTTTGCCAGAACCCGGCCATCTGGCTTGTCCAGTCGATCAGCGGGGCCAAGCGCGCCGAGCTGCGCGCTATAGTGCGTCTGGCGGCCTTCGTGGCGGTCGCGCACCAGCCCGGCCTGCTTCAGGACGCCGAGATGCTTTGAGACGGCCGGTTGCGAGACCCCGGCCCGAGCCGTCAGGGCCCCGACCGTCTGCTCTCCTTCGCGGCACAGCCGCTCGAAGATCGCCCGGCGCGTCGGATCGGCCAGCGATCTGAAAGAGAATGTCGTGGGGTCTGGCATCAAGATCCATAACCTGTTGGTTATCGATCCAATTAATAATCGTCTGGATATGTATGTCAAGCCAAAATTCGGGAGGCGCGCGGGCAGACGCCCGAGGACCCGAGCTCACTCTCCCATAACTTCCTGGCTATCCATAATGCTTGATGGCCGGATCAGGTTCTGTTGCTTCGACGTGGTGACGAAGGCGCATGGCACGCCGCGGATCCGGGCGAAGCGGCTTCGTGCGCCAGGAGCTTCGCCATCGGCCCGGTGACATGCGCCGGTCAGGCTTCCTTCTTCCTGGCAGGCTTTTCGCCGGCACTTCTTCCAGCGCCTTCTTCATCGCCCGTGCGTACGCTGTCGGCGGCGTTTTCCGCCGAGGTTTGCAGCCGCTTCGCGGTGGCCGTGGCATTGAGCATGGTGCTTTTGGCGATCAGCTTGAACCGCGCCTTGGCGTGCCTTGTCCTTGGCCTTGGCGGCACGCGCCATCAGCTCGGCGTGGCGCTTCTTCGCGGCTCCGATCAGGCTCCTGTGTTGCGCTTTTGCGATTTGCCGGATTGTGACGTCTAGGTCGGCTTCAGCCATTCCGGATCACTCATCGCTCGCGCTGCGTCACCCTCGGGGCGTCGACGTAGATATGTGCTGGCGCACCCGACACGATCTGAACGTGTGACCTTTGCCTTCGGAGGGCAACGCTCTATCCAGCTGAGCTACGGGTGCGTGCGACGCTTCATTTAGCCGATTGGCCTTGTCTCGGCAACGGCCTTGCGGGGTTGGGGAGGGTCGTTGGAGAGGGTTGCATGGCCCTCCTCAGGCAAAGGTCACACGTTCAGATCGTGTCGGGTGCGCCAGCTTAATCACAAAAACCCACGATTTCTCGGAATAACCCGATAGTTCAATAGCTTCGTTGCGGGTACCGACGAAGCCGGCCATGCATTCCAATTTGAAGCCGGCCGGGTATTCCGATCGGAAGCCGGCCACCCTTGGCGTCAATCGCATGGGTCGATTTGATGATGTCGTCGAGGGATGAGAAGGTCAAGTGACCGATTGATCTGGAGCGGATTGCTTTTGCTTCCTGAGGCTCTCTCCTTTGAGTTCAATGCGGTAGGCGTTGTGGACGAGGCGATCGAGGATTGCGTCGGCCATGGTGGGGTTGCCGATGATTTCGTACCAGCGGTCGACGGGCAACTGGCTGGTGATAATGATCGAGCGAGCTTCATATCGGTCCTCGACAATCTCAAGCAGATCACGGCGCTGGTCGGCGTCGAGCGGCTCTGGCCCCCAGTCATCAAGAATGAGCAGATCGAGACGAGCGATAGCGCGCAGCATCTTGGTGTAACGGCCATCGGCGCGGCCGAGTGCGAGGGCGGTGAAGAGACGCGGCACGCGATGGTACGCAACTGCGAAGTCGTCTCGGCAAGCCTTGTTGCCGAGGGCGCAAGCGAGCCAGCTCTTGCCGACGCCGCATGGCCCGGTAACGAGGAGATTATGTCGTGCCCGGATCCAGTCGCCAGCGGCGAGTTTTAGAAAGAGCGCGCGGTCGAGGCCGCGGATAGCGCGGTAATCGACATCCTCGACGCAGGCGGTATGACGTAGCTTGGCGGTTCGAGCTCTGCTTTCGAACCGCTTTTGTTGGCGCAGCGTTTTCTCGTGTTCCAGGAGCAAAGCCAGCCATTCGGCGTGTTCGAGGCTGCGCGCTTCGGACTGGGCATCGAGGTCCTTGAAGCCTTTGGCCATACCGTGAAGACCGAGGCTATGCAGCAGGTCGAGGGTGGGATGGGTCAGCATGCTGGATAATCCTTTCAATGGAAGTAACCGGGGCCGCGCAGATTGGGATGTTCGATGATCGCGTCCTCGGTATCGCGAGAACTGCGTTCGAGCTTGTTGGCGATGATGGAGGCGATGCTTTTGTAGGTCAGTGCGCTGACCGCGACCGCGCAGGCCGCGATCATCTCGGCGCGTTCGGGATCAATATCCTTGAACAGCCGAAGCACGCCGAGACAGGTCCGGATCCCTGTTCGGGATGAGGCCGATTGGCCAGGATGGCGAGGACGAGCCCCTCGGTGTTGGGCCCGATCGACCGCCCCCAGCGCCGGAATCGATCGGGAGTCCACTCGGCGTAACGCCGATGCGCACTGGGCATGTGATCGGGATCAGTGCCGTGCCGGCGGCCGCCATAACGGCGCTGGTGAGCAGCAACACGCAAACCCCGATGGAACAACTCGATGGTCCGGGTGGTGGCGCGAACGTCGACCTGCTCCCGGATCAGGCCGTGTGGAACTGAGTAGAAGAAGCCGTCGACCTCGACGTGATAATCGAGCGAGACGCGGGCCAGGAGCCACTCCGCGAACTGATAGTCGGCATCCGGCAACGGCGCCAGGACAGGCATCTCGACGGTCTCGAACAATTGTCGGCGGCTGACGCTGATCCGGCGCATGACGTGCGCGTTGATGCGCTCCAGCGCGGCGGCGATTGCCGCGTTCGCCTCAGCCAGCGAGAAGAAGGTCTGCCGGCGAAGCCGCCCGAGGATATAGGTCTGGGCAAAACGCACTCCGGCTTCCACTTTTGCCTTATCCCGGGGCTTTCGTGGCCGTGCCGGAAGGATGCCGACGCCGTAATGGGACGCCATCATCCCGTAGCTGCGATTGATTTCAGGGTCGTAGAACGAGGCCCTGTGGACGCCGGATTTCAGATTGTCGGGGACGACAAGGCGCGGCACCCGCCAAAAAAGCGGAACATGCGGACATGGGCCTCGATCCAGTCCGCCAGTTTCTGCGTCCAGGTCGCCTCGGCGTAAGTGTAATTGGAGGCGCCAAGGACGGCGACAAAGATCTCCGCTTCACGCACGACCCCGGTTGCGCGATCGACGATCATGATTTTCTTGCCGGAGTAATCGACAAATACCTTGTCGCCGGCCGGATGGTCCTGCCGCATGGTAGGCGACAGGCGCCGCTCGAATTCCCGGAACAGATCGCAGAAGCGACTGTAGCCATAGCCGCCCGGTTGAACCGCGCGATACTCTTCCCAGAGCACCATCAGATTGACGCCGGGCCGCTTGAGTTCGCAGGCGAGCGAGCCCCAATCCGGCTCGGCGCGCCGGCGGAACCCGCGCTTGACGCCGGCATGGGCAAACAGACGTTGTTCAAGAACGCCGTCCGTGAGGTCGCCAGCCAAAGGCCACGCAAGCCCGGCCGCTGAGGCCCGCTTGAGATTGTCCTGGATCGTGCTACGCGCCACGCCGAGTGTGCGTCCGATCTCCCGGGCGCTCACCCCGTCACGGGCAAGTCGTAGCATTTGTCGTATCTGTCGCATGGTCAGTTCTCTCTTGGCCGGCATCCGCTTTCCCTCGTTGATCAACGAGGGACTTGATGCCTGAGGGACTGACCCAGACGAAAACGCCGACCTCCTCAGAAACCTGGCCGGAAATTGATCGGAATGGCGGCCGGCTTCATTTCGGAATGGTGGACGGCTTCAAATCGGAACGGTGGCCGGCTTCACGTCGGAAAACCCGGCCGGAATAAATCAGAATCCGCAGCCTCGTCCTGCCGCACTGGTATCAAGCGGTGGGATCAACGATGCGTGTTGGAATGGGTCTGATCAAGAACGAACACGGCGTCTTCCATGTGCGCCGAAAGGTGCCGAAGGCGCTCGAAGTAGCCACCGCAAGGGCGATGGGTGTTCCCAGGAGCGCGTCTCGTGGCTCAAGGAGACGCTGGGCACCAAGGACGAGAAGCAGGCGCAAGGTCCTCGCGAAACCCGTCATGATGAAGTTCGACCGCATCCTCGCGCAAGCCGAGGCGCTGCTTGTCGAGCATCCGGTGCGGACAGAGTTGACCGAAGCCGAAATCAAACGGATCGCCGATTACTTCTATGCTCATGAACTCGGTGCGGACGAGGAACTGCGCGAGGAAGGCATTGGCTCTCGATCCCGTTTTTGCAGACGTCCACCGTCAACTTGCCGGAAGCGGGTATCGAGTTCGAAACACCGTTCGACGTTGCCGAAGAGACCGGCTCGGGCTTGTCGGACCGCATGATGCACAAGATTGAAGAGGATGCCTCGATCGTCCTGCCTGCAGCCAAGGAGGCGTTGGCACGCGGCAACGTCAACTTCATCCGTTACGAGCTGAACGAGTTGCTTCAGTTGTTTCGGATCAATCTGGATCCCGCTTGCGCTGACTACCGCAAGGTGGCGCTCGCTGTGATCAAAGCAGAGGTTCGCGCCTTAGAGGATGTCCGTGCGCGCAACCGTGGCCAACCGATTGACAGTCCGAAGCTGCTCCGATCCCGATCAGCACGACCCCCGGTGTCGGGATGCGGTTTGCGCGCCGCCTACGATGGCTGGGACAAAATGGAAGCTCGTCCAATCTCGACGCGAACTGGAATTTTCTCGCGGGATTGATCGCTTCATAGAGCTGCACGGTGATCTCGATGTAGTTCAAATCAACAGGCGGCACGTCCGCGAGTTTCGTGACGCGGCGCAGCTTGGCTCCCAAAAGCGTCGAGCAGGGGAAGCTCAGGAGACGCGTCCGTCTCCCGTAGAGCTTGCCGAATGGACGCGCATAGCACCCCCGGACGGTTTGCACCGAGTGCATAGTCGCGGCGATCAAGCAAAATTGGCTGAGCATGTCGCCAGGCGCGTGCTGAACTGGGCTCGCAAAAACGGGTTGATCCCCGACGACGTCGTTTGGTCTGATCCTGTCGCAGGCATGCGGTTTTGCAAATTCGCGGGCAATAGTGACCCCCTGAGGGGGATTATCGCATCAATTCCGACCCCTTCTGACGTCTTGTGTCAGCGTCCTTCCCTTTAGCCCTGATGGGCTGGGGAGGACTTTGGGGAATGATTGGCGTGGACAAGATCGGGGAGATACGACGCGCCTATTTTGAGCAACACCGCTCCATCAAGGAGATCGTGCGGACGCTGTCGGTGTCGCGCGCGACGGTGCGCAAGGTCGTGCGGGGGCCCCTGACCGAGTTCAAGTACGAGCGCGGGGTTCAGCCCTCACCCAAGCTCGGCGATTGGGTTGAGGCTCTGACGGAGGTTCTGGAGAAGGAAGCGAAGCTGCCGAAGCGGGAACGCCGCTCGACCCAGCGGCTGTTTGAGGAGCTGCGTGGGCGCGGATATGACGGCGCCCACGACAGCGTGCATCGGTTCGTCAAGGCTTGGCGCGACGAACGAGCCCGCGTTCCGGTCCATGCCTATGTGCCGATGAGCTTCGCGCCTGGGGAGGCCTACCAGTTCGACTGGAGCCACGAGACGATCACGCTTGCGGGCCTGCCGCTGATGGTCAAGGCGGCGCACATGAAGCTGTCGCACAGCCGCATGCCGTTTGTGCGCGTCTACTTTCGCGAGACCCAGGAGTTGGTGTTTGACGCCCACGACAAGGCGTTCCGGTTCTATGGCGGGGTCTGCCGGCGCGGCATCTACGACAACATGAAGACGGCGGTCGAGGCGATCTTCGTCGGCAAGGCGCGCCGATATAATCTCCGCTTTCTGCAGATGTGCTCGCACCATCTGGTTGAACCGGTAGCCTGCACCCCCGCGTCGGGATGGGAGAAGGGTCAGGTTGAGAACCAGGTCGGCAATCTGCGCGACCAAATGTTCCGGCCCAAGCCGCGGGTAAAGAGTCTCACCGAGCTCAATGCGTGGCTGGAAGATCAGTGCATCGCCTACGCCCAGCGAACCAAGCATCCTGAGTTCAAGGATCGGACCGTCTGGGACGTATTCCAAGAAGAGCGCGCGAGCCTGATGGCGCTACGCGGCCCATTCGACGGGTTCGTCGAGAAGGCAGTCAGGGCCAGCACCACTTGCCTGATCATGGCCGATCATAACCGCTACAGCGTTGATGCGCGGGCCGCCGGCCGGATGGTGCTGGTGCGCTCCCATGCCGAACGCATCGTCGTGCTGCTGGGTGACGAGGTGGTCGCCGATCATCCGCGCCACTTCCGGCGCGACCAGATCATCTACGATCCCTGGCATTATCTGCCGGTGCTGATGAAGAAGCCCGGCGCCTTGCGCAACGGTGCTCCGTTCAAAGACTGGGCACTGCCGCCCGCGCTGACCCAAGTTCGCGCCAAGCTGAAGCAACACGCCGACGGGGATCGACAGTTCGTCAAGGTGTTAGGCGCGGTGCTCGATCACGGCCTGGCCGCGGTCGAGGCCGCCTGTGCGGAAGCGCTGGAGGCCGGCATCGCTAGTGGCGATGTGATCCTGACCGTGTTGGCGCGCCGCCGTCAGCCCGCGACCCCGCCCAGCATCACTACACCCGACGCGCTTCGCCTGAAGATCGAGCCCACGGCCGATTGTGGCCGCTACGACAGCATAAGGAAAATCGCCTGATGGAACGCCACGAGATTCTGGAAGCCATGAGCGAACTGAAGCTTTACGGCATGCGCGCCAGCTTCGATGAGATTGCCGGTAAGGGTCTTGCCCGGCGCGATGAGATCTATCCCCTCATCGCCAGCCTGATCCGGGCCGAACGCACCCACCGCCAGGCCCGCTCGATAAGCTATCGTATCGGAGGAGCCAAGTTCCCGGTCCTCAAAGATATCGACACGTTCACCTTCGCCGATACGCCGATCGATGAAGGGCAAGTTCGCGAACTCGCCACCGGCACCTTCCTGGACGCTAAGCGCAATGCAATCTTCATCGGCGGCACCGGCACCGGCAAAACCCATCTGTGCATCGCCGTAGCCTCGGCGGTCATCCGCACCCGCGCCAGGGGCGCTTCTTCAACCTGGTCGACCTGGTCAATCAGCTAGAACAGGAAAAGGCCGCCGGTCGCAGTGGCCGGTTGTCCGAGAAGCTCCTGCGCCACGATCTCATCGTCATCGACGAACTCGGTTACCTACCGTTCAGCCAATCCGGCGGCCAGCTGTTGTTCCACCTGATCAGCAAGCTCTATGAGAACACGTCGTTGCTGATCACCACCAATCTCGCTTTCGCAGATTGGCCGCAAGTCTTCGGCGACGCCAAAATGACCACCGCCATGCTCGACCGGCTGACACACCACTGCGACATCATCGAGACCGGCAACGAAAGCTGGCGCTTCAAGAACCGCGCATAACCGCCCGCTCGCCACTCGCCGCCCGCCAAGACCGGCTCTGCTCCGCTATGTGGGGCTCCGCGCCGCCGGTCTCGGCTCCGTCAAAGGGGTCATTCTTGGCCGCGAAAGGGGGTCGCACTTGGATGCGATTTGACACACCTATCGCAGACAAGCGCATCAACTTCCGCATAGGCGTGCATGTCGGTGACGTGATGGTCCGCGCCGGTGATCTGTTTGGTGATGGGGTGAACATCGCCGCTCGATTGCAGACCCTCGCGAGAGCTGGTGGGCTCTGTGTCTCCGGTGTGACCTATGATCAGGTGCGGAAAATCCTGCCGCTGAGCTTCACGGACCTCGGTGCGCAGACCGTCAAGAACATCGAGGAGCCCATACGCGCCTATGAGGTTAAGGCGCAAGGCGAGGCAGCATCTTCAGCGTTGGAGAGGCTTCGTCTCTCGGTGATGGTAAACCCCTCGCGCTGCCCGACAAGCCCTCCATCGCCGTGCTGCCGTTCCAGAACATGTCCGGCGATCCCGAGCAGGAGTATTTTGCGGATGGGATGGTTGAGGAGATCATCACGGCGCTTTCGCGGTTCAAATGGTTGTTCGTGATCGCTCGCAATTCGAGCTTCACGTTCAAAGGCAAAGCCGTCGATATCAAGGAGGTCGGACGCAGGCTTGGCGTGCGCTATGTCCTTGAGGGGTCTGTGCGCAAGGCGTCGGGGAAAGTTCGCATCACAGGGCAGTTGATTGATGCGGTGACAGGCGCGCACATTTGGGCGGACAGGTTCGAGCGTGACCTGACAGACGTTTTCGCTCTTCAGGACGAAGTAACGGTCGCCGTTGTCTCAGCCATTCAGCCAAAATTGCTTCAAACAGAAATTGCAATGGCGACGCGGCGGCGACCGGAGAACCTCACCGCCTATGATTTTTATCTCCGAGCTATGCAGCAGTTTTACCTAACGACCCGCGAAGGGTTGGCCGAGGCGATCAGGCTGGCTCATCGCGCTTTGGAGCTGGACCCTCGGTTCGGCTTTGTCGCGGCTCTGGCAGGTGTCTGTCACATGCGCAACGTCCTTTGGGGCTATGCTATCGATCCTCAATTCGACCGCAAGGAAGCAGTTCGGCTTCTTCGCTTGGCATTGAGCATCGACGATGGTGATCCAGACACGTTAGCATGGGCTGCCGTAATCTCGGCGTTCATGGTCGGCGATAGTGAAAGCGAGATCGAAATGGCTGACCGGGCGGTCGCGCTCAACCCAAATTCATTTCAGCATGGAACAGCAGAGGCTGGGTCTATAGAATTGCGGGGCTGCCGGAGGAAGCGGTCCGGAGCTTTGAACGCGCCATGCGCATGAGCCCGGTAGACCCGCAGCTACACCTGACGTTTATTGGGATGGGGATGGCCTTTATTGAGCTTGGTCGCTTTGACGAGGCCATCGTCGCAGGGAAGAAAGCCCAACGTCAGAACCCCTCCTATGCGGCAGCTTACCGCTGTCTCGCGTCCGCTTTCGCCCATCTCGGACGTGACGCTGAGGCGCGTGAGGCGGCGGCGCGTCTGCTTGAGACCGATCCCGCCTTTACAATATCGGCGTGGATCGCTCGGGGCGGGCAATCAAACTCGAAGCTGTTGATTGAGGGTCTTCGGAAAGCGGGGTTGCCCGAATGAGCCCGGTGGCGCCGCCTCCTTCCCTGTGGCGAACACGCGGGCCTGTGAACGGCGGCGGCTCGCGCCCCTTTAGGTCGATCATTTGAAATCGGGGTGGGCGGGTCGCGCTCGCAGAGGCCCGGTGAGCGACAGGGGACCCGTAGAACTTTCGCGCTTACGATCCGTGCCGCAACCAGTCTCTCAAGCCCGTTCAAGGACGTTCGCGACTGATTTCGCGTGCCATTGCCCACCGCGCGCCGTTGCGACACCTCGGGCATTCAGCGCAGCCGCAATCTCCCTCAGGGACGTTGCGCCAGCCTTCTGCGCCTCACGGATGATGGGGAGGACATTGGCGGCAAACCGATCGGCCTCGGCTGTCACGGCCTCCAGCGCGCTCTTGCGGGCCACGATGGAGCTTTGGGTTGCCAAGGGCCACCCCGCGAGCCTTTGCAGCCGCGAGGGCCTGCCGGGTCCGTGTGGAGATCAGCGCGCGCTCCTTCTCGGCCAGTGCGGCGAACAGGTGCAGCACGAACGGGTCAACGTCGGGCCCAAGCTCAGCGACCAGGAACGGCACCCTGTGGGCCATGAGGCCGCGAGATGAAGTGCACGTCACGGCTAAGGCGATCCAGCTTCGCCACCGCCACGTGACACCGGAGCTTCCGCGCAGCGGCCAGCGCGGCCTTGAGCTGCGGGCGGCGGTCGAGCGCGTCAGAGCCCTTGCCGGTCTCCACCTCCACGAACTCCCGGGCGACCGTGAAGCCCTCGCTTGCGGCGAACTGTTTGAGCGCTTGCCGCTGGGCTTCAATGCCCAGCCCTGAGCGGCCCTGCTGGGAGGTCGATACGCGGATGTAGGTGATTAGGGGTCGGTCGGTCACAGCAAGGGCCTCCAGCTACTGAAGCTCAGACCATTTAGCGGTAGAACGGCCGATACGATGCTCGGGAATGGTCGTCGCCGTAAATCAGGGCAATTCGGCTACTTGCTAACCGTCTGCTCAAGCGGCTGCCAGCGCCGTTCTGAAATTGTTCTTGTGTCTATTTTGCCGAAACGGATAGAGTGACGACGTTCGAGCTATCTGGCTGCCTTGATGACCACGCCCTGTAGGGCTTTTTCCCCAAGACATCGCTGGATCGAATTTGCTCACATGTTGCGTGGGCAACAACCTGTTTGGCGAGCAACGGAGACGGAAATGGCTACGGGTGTTGTGAAGTGGTTCAACGGCCAAAAAGGCTTCGGCTTTATTCAGCCGGACAATGGTGGGCCGGACGTATTTGTTCATATTAGCGCAGTCGAGCGTGCGGGCCTTCATGGATTGGCCGAAGGGCAGAAGCTATCCTTCGAGGCCAAGGCTGATCCGAGGCGCGGAAAGACGAGCGCTGAAAATCTGAAGACCCTATAACATCGGTCGACGCTTCAGTTTCACGGATGTACTGAGACTGAAGCCGAGGAAGCCCTGTCAGAAATGGCGGGGCTTTCTTCTTTTGGAGCAACCGGACTATCGAGGTCTTGGTGCCTTTCGTGGGCAGCTCTTTTAGATGTTGCCTTGGCTGCGGTGCTTCCCGTCGCTCGATCCGCGACCTCTTTCGCCAGTCGCAATTCTCGAAGCCGCGCCATGTTCTTTGCGGATGTTTACGGCGGCCTCCTCGAAAAGTACCTTGGTTCCCTCGACGCGCTCGTCTCACCGAGCAAAAACAAGGCGTGGTTAGAAGGGGTGGTTGGTGGGTTTCCTCATTCTGGTTGGCTGTTAGGGGAGTGAGCGGGCTGTCGCCGCTGCCGCATTGTTGTCATTGACAGCTCCCGCTCCTTCCTGCTCGTTGAGGACTTCGACAGACTTTCCCGCATGAACCCGTGGGAGGCGTTGCCCGTCTTCCAAGAAATCATTAACAACGGCATTACAGTAAACGCTAAAGGACGAGCGCGTGTGGACGCACGAGGGGCTTCGGGACAATCACTTCCAGCAAAGGTGCAGAGGCAAGCGGCATTTGCCATTGATAATCCACGTTTGCGCTTGATTGTGCCCTTTCAGGGGTGTGGACCCTTCTGATCGCGGTTAGCGGCCTGAAAGAACCCCGCCCTCACGCCGCCGCCGCCGCTACCCGGCTTCGTACTGCCGTGTGCCTTATTCCGCGGCATCACCGGGACAGGCTTGACCGCCCGATATCACAAAAATGTTTTGATTGCTCGAACACCCAGGATTGCGCCGACGCGCGACGGACATCCTAGTGATTGTACCGATGGCAGCGAAAATGAGCCGGGCGCTTCGACGCACTTCCCACCCATGTAGCGGACATCGTCCAAAATCCGCGCTGGCTACCGATGTTCGCACTTGCGCGCATTGTCGCCTTTCGAAACAAAGCTTGGTCGAGCGCAACCGCGCCGAAGACAGTGGACATCTCGAACGGCCTATTCCCCACGGTAGATCCTGACGAGGTCGTCAGATGCCTGAAAGCGGATGGGCTATTCGAAGGCTTCCAGATCCCGAACGGCCTCCACAGAAATTCTGAATTTCGCCAAGCGCACCCTGTTTCGGCAATCTCAACCGGCAGATCGAGTTCCTGCCTAACAATCATCGTTCTGCGGAACGCTCGATTGGAAGAGCCATTCTCACAGGGCACTTCTTTGAAGGGTGCTGAACTGTGACGCCGCTCGCGTCGTCAGCGGGACCGATTTTGCTGCAAATCTCGCAAAACTGCTTGGGCGGCGAAGCACGCCTAACAGCCACCCGATTGTGGTGGAGCTTTCCGTCCGAGTTCGCAAAAGAGGAGGACCTGCATCTCGCGTCTCAGAACGTCTCCATTTCGATCTGGACGACTGGAGGCTGCTGAAATTCTTCTTTTATATTACGGACGTCGATGAGAACGTCGGCCCTCATGTTTATGTCGTCGGCAGCCAAAGACGCCACCAAATTAAAGCACCAACTTACTCTTATGGTCGAGTCACTCCACCGAGGAGATCCGAAGGCTTCTACGGCAGACATGCCCTAAAGGCGCTCACCGGCAGCGCCGGTTTCAGCTTTATGAGGCGTTCGGCTTCCATATGGGATCAATCGCCAAGACTAGTCCTCTTTTATTCTGGAGGTCACTTTTGGGGTCACTGAAAAGCTGCATTACCCGCTTCTTCGGCGAACCGCATCCAAGGACAAGCGGCAGCTAGGTGTCCGCATCGTCAGATAATTGAGACTTGTTGTTAGCCTTTTCGAGAAGGAAGTCGCTTTTTCTCAGTGAATGAACGCTACAAAAGCCAATCCCAGACGGGCAAATTCGTTAAGATTTATCAATGAGAAAGCTGAAGCGCCGCGGTTCCCACCCAACTGTACTTCCGACCTTCGGATGTAAAGATAGCCAAGTCATCAACGGCGCTTGTGCGGTTGATCGGTGGTGGCTCCGGTGGCAGCTTTCGAGCAACAGACGGTAAGGGTTTCTGCCCGCGCTCGCCGTCTCCCCACGGGCACGCCAGGGCACAGGCCGACCCCGGCGTACGGTTGGCAGTGGGATACTCTGGTGGTATCAACTGAACCGGCAGGCGTTCAAGTTATTCAATGAATGTGCGGGTTTCTAATGGCGCGCAGCCCACTCGTGTCGTTGCGCCAAATCCCGCCACCATTCAGAACAAAACTATGAACTTTTGCCGAGCAGCCGGTTTCTTGTCTGAGCGGAGCGCCGCTGAAGCATTCGGTGCGATTTTTGCGGCATACAATTTGGAGCGATTAGTCAGCCCCCTTAGATGGGATCACGCTGTAGTGTCGGCCGCCGCCACGACCAAGGAACGGCTTTAGGTTCCAGGCTGCCCTTGCGATATTCAGCCGGCGTACAATTGAGGTACTGGCGAAAGACCCTGTTCAGATGACTCTGGTCGGCAAAGCCGCTGAGGAGTGCGATCTCCTTGAGCGCCAGATTGTCCTTTCGCAGATGCCGGCACGCCTGTTCGACTTTCTGTTTCTGAACAAAGGCGTGAGGGCGTGTTCCGTAGTGAGCGTGGAATTTGCGGGCGAATTGAATCGGCGTGCAGTTGCAGATGGCTGCCAGTTCGTCGAGCGTGATGTTTCGGGAAATATTCTGCTGGATATAGTCCTCGATCAGCCGGGCATGTGCGGGCCTGAAAGGTCCGCGCGCGCATGGCATCTTGAACTGCACCGCGGCGTATTTTCGCAGGATGTGGACACTCGCCTGAAGTGCCAGCGCGTCGTAGCAGAGCCTTCCGCCGGGACCGCCGGCGGCGACTTCGTGAACCATTTGTTCGTTGATCCAGCTCAGGACCGGGTCGTCGATTCCGAGCAGGTCGTGAAGTTCAATGGCGCCGATGTCGCGGTCGAAAGCCTCGCTCGCGGTTTTCATCAGGAAGGCCGGTGAAATGTAGAAGTGGCTGACCTCGATATCGTTCTGCCATCGCCAATGCGAAGGCTCGGCGCGGGTCAGTAGCGTGGCGATGCCGCGGCCGACGCGCTCCTGTTTCCATGCGCCGGTCACGCGACGATTCATCGAGGTGACGCCTTGTCGGTAGATGACGATCAGAAAATCTTCCGTCGGGGGACGCAAATGTCAGACGGCGCATAGCGAAACACTCGCATGCGGAAATCAGGGCGGCCAACTGCCGAACTGTCCAGCTTCAGTTCGCCAGGCGCGTATTGCGGGAGTTCCTCGATCGTGACGAGCTTGGTCATGGCGCAGCCTCCCGACGGTGGCCGTTCGACGGCTCTTCTTCGATCAGGTCACATCGGTAGTGCAGGATACGCCACTTTTTGCATTTGCCAAAGGTCCTTAGGTCTCAGTTCGCCCGGGCGTTCGCTGCGCCGTATTCGCGTTTCGTCCAAAGGAAAGTTCGTTCCGTCCAAGCCCGCCGGGCCTCATGGCGGGTAGTTTCTGGCGCATTCCGCGGGAGAAAGCGGGAGCGGCACATCTGAAAAAGAACAGCAGATCGGAGAGGAAAATGGACCAGGCAGAAATCAAATCCAGGCAATCGAACGGCACAAAGACGACGACAGCTCGATGCGATCGTTGTCGGGGCCGGCATCGCAGGACTGTACCAGTTGTACCGTATGCGGGAGTTGGGACTGAAGGTCCGCGCCTACGAGGCGGGTTCCGGCGTCGGTGGAACCTGGTACTGGAACCGCTATCCCGGCGCACGTTTCGATTCGCCAGTCGAACGTGTATCAGTACTGGTTCTCCGAGGATCTGAACAAGGCCTGGAAGCCGAGCGAGCGCTTTCCGGCGCAGCCCGAGACCGAGCAGCTGGCTGAACTTCGTCGCCGATCGCTTCGATCTCGCGCAAGGACATCCAGTTCAACACGCGGATCGAGTCGGCCACCTACCGTGACGAAGACGGCCGCTGGGATGGTGATCACCTCCGACAGGCGAACACATTCGATACGCAGTATCTGCTGGCCTGCTGCGGCATGCTGTCGGCACCGCTGATCACGAGCGCTTCGCCGGGCCAGTCCACGTTCAAGGGACGTGATCACTCCATACCGGCGCGTTGGCCGCAAGGCGGCGTCGATCTGCAGGGGCAAGCGCGTCGCCGTCAGTGGGCACCGCGAGCCACCGGCATCCAGGTCATCCAGACTATCGCGCGCCGAAGTCGGCTCGATGAAGGTGTTTGTGCGCACGCCACAGTACATCGATGCCCGATGAGGAACCCCAAGTACTCGACAAGCGGACTGGGCATCGCTGCAGCGGAGCGGTTCAACGAGCTGCAAGACCCGCGTGATGAGACCACGTTCGCCGGCTTCGACTACCGACTTCGATGAACCGTACGTGGGCCGAGTCTGTCGCCCGAGGAGCGTACGCAGCGTGACTGGAAGAAGTGCTGGAACGACGGCTCGCTGGCGTTCTGGGTCGCGACTTGTTCCCCGAGTTGTTCTTCGATCCAGGCAGGTGAACGAGGACGATCACCGCCTTCGTGCGCGGACAAGATGCGCAAGCGGCTGCGGCATGGACCCGAAGCTGTGCGAGCAGCTGATCCCGTCCGAGGCCGACCTACGGCTTCGGCACGCACCGGGTGCCGCTGGAAACGAAGTATCTACGAGGCGTTCAACCTGCAGGACAACGTTGGAGCTGGTCGAACGTGACGCAAGACGCCGATCGAGCGCCGTGCACCGAGCAGGGGTGCAGACCTCCGACGGCAAGGTGCGCGAGAGTCGACGTCCTCGTGCTCGCCATCGGCTTCGACGCCGGCACCGGCGCGCTGACCCGCATCGACATCCGCGGACGCGACGGCGCGCTCGCTGAAGGACGAGGTGGAAGGACGAAATCCGCACCGCGCTGGGCCTGCAGGTCCACGGCTACCCCAACCTGTTCACCACCGGCGCGCCGCTCGCACCGTCGCGGCGGCGCTGTGCAACATGACCACCTGCCTGCAGCACCAGGTCGACTGGATCACCGATTGCATCGCCTATGCGCGGGAGAATCGCGCAAGCCGACCGTCGATCGAAGCGACGACAGGAGTTCGAGGATAACTGGGTCGAAGTACCACGACGAAACCGCCAACCGCGACGCTCGTTGCTAAGACCGACTCCTGGTACATGGGCTCGAACGTCCGACGGAAAGCCGCGGCGTCTGCTGGCGTTACATCGGCGGCGTCGGCAACTACAACCAGCAGTGCGACGCAGCTTGCAGCGAACGGCTACCAAGGCTTCGCGATGACCTGATGAGCCTGTCGCAACCGCAGCCGCCATCGGGACAGTCACTCCGATGAGCACGAATCCCTACTACGGCCAGGAAGGCCACGGCCCCTACGAGCTGATCGGACATCGGCAACCTCGAACTCGAGGACGGCGGCAACGATTCGCGGACTGTCAGCTCGCCGTGGCGACCCACGGCACGCTGAACGCGGCGAAGGACAACGCGATCCTCGTTCCGACCTGGTATTCTGGAACCAGCAAGATCATGGAGCAGGTCGTACATCGGCAACGGGCGTGCGCTCGATCCGGCGAAGTATTTCATCATCGTCGTCAACCAGATCGGCAACGGCCTTTCCACCTCGCCGCACAACAGCGGCGGCGCGCAGGCCGGACGGCGAACTTCCCGAAAGTGCGCATCGGCGACGACGTTCGCGCCCAGCACAAGCTTCTGACCGAGAAATATCGGTCTGAAAGAGCCTCGCGCTGGTCGTCGGCGGCTCGATGGGCGCGCAGCAGACCTACGAGTGGGCCGTGCGCTATCCCGACTTCGTCAAGCGCGCTGCGCCGATCGCCGGCACCGCCAAGAACACCGAGCACGATTTCGTCTTCACCGAGACACTCTCCGAAGCGATCACATCCGATCCGGGGTTCAACGGCGGCACGTACGGTTCGCCGACCGATGTCGCCGCCGGGCTCAAGCGCCACGCCAAGCTGTGGACGGTGATGGGGTGGAGTACCGACTTCTTCCGCGAAGGCCGACACGAAGGCGCTCGGCTTCGACTCGATGCAGGCCTTCGTCGATACCTTCATGACGGGATACTTCGCGCCGATGGATCCGAACGATCTGCTGGCGATGGCGTGGAAGTGGCAACGAGGCGACGTGAGCCGCAACACCGGCGGCGATCTCGCGTCAGGCGCTCGGCCGTATCAAGGCGAAGACCTACGTGATGCCGATCAGTCACGACATGTTCTTTCCGCCTGGCGACTGCGAGGTCGAGCAGCGCCTGATCCCGGGAAGCCAGTTCCGACCGCTGAAGAGCATCTGCGGACATCTCGGCCTGTTCGGCGTGGATCCAGAGCTGCTCGCGCAGCTTGACACCAATCTGAACGAGCTGCTCGCGACGCCTGTGAGCTGACGCGCTGGATTGATTGATCACCTGTTGCAGTTGAGGGCGCGAACGAAAATTGTTCACGCCCTCAATTCGCACTCGCGGCTCTATAAGCACGAGGCCCGCGAGAGTTCTGGTCTTAGCCACACAAACATGGCCACCGATCGCATTTTTGGGCGCCTGTTTTTGGATTGACGGGCAAGAGCAAACGTAACCTAATCAATGTACTAAAGTAGTCCTCCTGGCAGGAGGCCCTCGTGAACGAGCTCTTGAGCTACGTATTCTCGCCGCTGAGGGAGGGCGACATCGCTCTCTACCGGGGCTCCGGCAACGGCTTGGCGCCGATCCTGCTTGTTGCCGCGGAAGAAACCTCGCTCGGTTGCGTCGAGCGGCTTGAACACGAATATGCGCTCAAAGCCGAACTTGACGCTGACTGGGCGGCGCGACCCGTCGCGCTGACGCACTACAACGGCCGCATGACGCTGGTGCTTGAGGATCCCGGCGGTGCGCCGCTCGATCGACTGCTTGGCCGGCCACTGGACGTATCGCATTTCCTGCGCATCGCGATCCCTCTCGCGGGCGCGCTCCGCCAGGTGCATGAGCGAGGCCTTATCCATAAGGACATCAAGCCGGCAAATATCCTGGTGGACGCGGCAAGCGGCGGCGTGTGGCTGACGGGGTTCGGCATTGCCTCGCGTCTGCCGCGCGAGCATCAAGCCCCCGCGCCGCCGGAGGTGATCGCCGGGACGCTCGCCTACATGGCGCCGGAACAAACCGGCAGGATGAACCGCTCGGTGGACTCCCGCAGCGATCTCTATGCGCTGGGTGTCACCTTCTACGAAATGTTGACGGGGCAGCTCCCCTTCACCGCCGCCGATCCGATGGAGTGGGTGCACTGCCATATCGCGCGGCAACCGGTGCCGCCCAACGAGCGGGTCGCGGGCGTCCCGGGGCCGCTCTCGGCTATTGTGATGAAGCTCCTCGCCAAGACCGCCGAGGAGCGCTACCAGACCGCCGCGGGCGTCGAGGCCGATCTGCGGCGCTGCCTGGCGGAATGGGAGGCGACCGGCCGCATCGAGCCATTTCCGCTGGGCGCGCACGACGCGTCGGACCGGCTGCTGATCCCGGAGAAGCTCTACGGCCGGGAGCGCGAGATCGACACGCTGCTCGCTTCCTTCGACCGGGTCGTGGCGAACGGCACCCCGGAACTCGTGCTCGTGTCCGGCTATTCCGGCATCGGCAAGTCCTCGGTGGTGAACGAGCTGCACAAGGCGCTCGTGCCGCCGCGTGGCCTGTTCGCGTCCGGCAAGTTCGACCAGTACAAGCGCGACATCCCGTACGCGACCCTGGGCCAGGCCTTCCAGAGCCTGGTCCGCTCGCTCCTCACCCAGAGCGAGGAGGAGCTTGGCCGGTGGCGGGACTCCCTGCAGCGAGGCGCTGGGCCCGAATGGTCAGCTCATCGTCAACCTCGTTCCCGAGCTGGAGCTCGTGATCGGGAAACAGCCACCGGTCGCGGACCTGCCGCCGCAGGACGCGCAGAACCGTTTCCAGATGGTGTTCCGGCGCTTCCTCGGGGTGTTCGCGCGCAAGGAGCACCCGCTCGCGCTGTTCCTCGACGATTTGCAATGGCTGGATGCAGCGACGCTCGACCTCCTCGAGCATCTGGTCACGCATCCGGAGGTGCGGCACCTGCTGCTGGTCGGCGCCTACCGGGACAACGAGGTCGGCCCCGCGCACCCGCTTCTGCGGACGCTGGAGGCGATCCGCGCGGTCGATGCGAGGGTGCATGAGATCGTGCTGGCGCCCCTCGAGCTCGACGATGTTGGCCGGCTCATCGCCGACGCGCTCCACTGCGAGCCGGAGCGCGCGCGGCCATTGGCGGAGCTGGTCCAGGAGAAGACCGGCGGCAATCCGTTCTTCGCGATCCAGTTCTTTATCGCGTTGGCCGACGAGGGGCTGCTCGCATTCGACCCAGTCGCGTCAGCGTGGCAATGGAACATCGATCGCATCCGCGCCAAGAGCTACACCGACAACGTGGTGGATCTTATGGCCGAGAAGCTGAAGCGGTTGTCTTCCACCACCCAGGAAGCCCTGAAGCAGCTCGCCTGCCTGGGCAATGTCGCCCAGATCGCCACCCTGGCCCTGGTTCACGGGACAACTGAGGAGGCGATGCACGCGGCACTCTGGGAGGCTGTCCGCGCTGACCTCGTCGTCCATCAGGATAGCGCCTACAAATTCCTGCACGACCGGATCCAGCAGGCGGCCTATTCACTGATTCCCGACGAGCAACGTGCCGATGTCCACCTGCGCATCGGCCGTGTGCTGCTGGCAGAGCATGACGGCGGACGAGCTCGCCGAGCATCTGTTCGATGTCGCGAACCACTTCAATCGGGGCGCCACGCTGCTGGTCGACCGGGACGAGAAAGCGCAGGTGGCGACGATCGAGCTGCGCGCCGGGCGAAAGGCCAAGGCGTCGACGGCCTATGCGTCCGCGTGCGTCTATCTCGTGGCCGGCATGGCCCTGCTCGACGAAAGCGACTGGGACAGCCACTACGATTTAACGTTCAGCCTGTGGCTCGAACGCGCGGAGTGCGAGTATCTGACCGGACAGTTGGCGTCGGCTGAAGCACGGCTCTCGTTGCTGTCAACCCGCGCGCGGACCATCGTTGACTCTGCCGCCGTCACCTGCGTGCGCCTCAATCTCTACACGACCTTGGACCATAGCGACAGCGCGGTCGAGGTGGGCCTGGACTATCTGCGGCGGGTTGATGACGGACGGTGGCCGCTGCACGCGACAGCGGAGGACGTCCGTCAGGCTTATGATCGGCTGTTGCAGCGGCTCGGGTCCGGCCTCGATCGAGTCGCTGGTCGACTTGCCGCTGATGACTGATCCCGACCGGCGCGCGACCATGGACGTGCTCACGGTGCTCACGTCGCCGGCCCTGTTCACCGAATTGAATCTCTTTCGCCTCGTTGTCGGTCGGATGGCGGCCCTCAGCCTGGAGCATGGCAACAGCGACGGATCATGCCTCGCCTATGCGTGGCTGGGCGGCGTGCTGGGGATGTACTTCGGAGACTACCAGGCAGGGTTCCGCTTCGGCAGGCTTGGCCTGGATCTGGTCGAAAAGCGCGGGCTCGACCGGTTCAGAGCGCGTGTCTACCTCGTTTTTGCCGTCCACGTCGTCAACTGGACGCAGAACCTGTCGATGAGCCGCGGCCTTCTGCGGCGGGCTTTCGAGGCGGCGCAGGAGGCCGGCGATCTTTCTTATGCGGCCTATAGCTGCGTCGACCTGGTCACGAATTTCCTCGCCTCCGGAGATCCGCTCGATGAAGTCGAGCGGGAGGCCGAGAATGGACTCGAATTCGTACGGAAGATGTCGTTCGGACTCATCAGCGACTGCATGACCGGGCAGCTCAGGCTCATCCGCATGCTCCGTGGACTGAGGCCGGTCTTTACCTCCTTCGATGGCGCGGAGTTCGACGAGGGCCGCTTGGAGCAACGTCTGGAGAGCAAACCCCAGCTGGCCATTTGCCGCGTCCTGGTATTGGATCCGCAAGCTGCAAGCGTGCGTTTACGCCGGCGACTACGCGTCGGCTGATTGCGGCTGCATCGAAAGCTGCATCGGTGCTTTGGACGACGCCGACGCAATTCGAGCTGGCTGAGTACCATTTCTACGCGGCGCTTGCGCGAGCGGCGCGTTGCGATATGGCCGCGGCCGACGAGCGGCCCCAGCATCTGGAAGCGCTAGCATCGCATCTCAAGCAGATAGCGGTCTGGGCAGACAACTGTCCTGCAACGTTCGCAAACCGGGCGGCATTGGTTGGCGCCGAGCTCGCGCGTCTGGAAGCAGCGGGAACTGGACGCCGAGCGCCTCTACGAAGCAGGCCATCCACTCGGCGCGCGAGCACGGCTTCGTGCAGAACGAGGGCCTGGCCCATGAGGTGGCCGCGCGGTTCTACGCGGCGCGCGGCTTCGATACGATCGCCCACGCGTATCTGCGGGAGGCGCGGCGCTGCTATCTTCGCTGGGGCGCGTTCGGCAAGGTGCGGCAACTCGAACAGCTTCATCCGCATCTCCGCGACGCACCAGTCCCTGCATCTCCCACCACTACCATTGGTGCGCCCGTCGAGCAGCTGGATGTCGGGACGGTGCTCAAGGCCGCGCAGGCGGTGTCCGGCGAGATCGTCCTCGGCAAGCTCATCAAGACGCTGCTGCGGATCGCGATCGAGCATGCCGGCGCCGAGCGTGGCCTGCTCATCCTGTTCGCGGGCGACGAGCCACGGATCGCGGCGGAAGCGACGACCGGCCGCGGCCAGGTTGAGGTCACGCTGCGCCAGACGGCCGTGTCACCGGCCGAGCTTCCCGAATCCGTGCTCCATTACGTGATCCGGACGCGGGAAAGCGTGATCCTTGATGACGCCTTGGCGCAGAATCCGTTCTCGGCAGATGAGTACATCTGTCAGAAGCACGCCCGGTCGGTCCTCTGCCTGCCCCTGGTGAAGCAGGCCAAGCTGATCGGGGTGCTCTATCTCGAGAACAACCTGGCATCGCACGTGTTCACGCCTGCCCGGATCTCGGTACTGGAAGCTGTTGGCATCGCAGGCGGCGATCTCGCTGGAGAACGCCCGTCTGTACAACGATCTCCGGGAGCGGGAGGCCAGGATCCGCCGTCTGGTCGACTCGAACATCATCGGGATCGTGATCTGGGATGTTCAGCGGCCGGATCATCGAAGCCAACCAGGCCTTTCTCGATATTGTCGGATATGCCCGGGAAGATCTTGTCTCGGTCGGCTGCGATGGACGGAGCTGACGCCGGCCGAATGGCGCGATGCCGACGACCAGGCCTTCGCAGAGCTGAAGGCGACTGGAACCGTCAAGCCGCGTGAGAAAGAGTACTTTCGCAAAGACGGCAGCCGCGTGCCGGTGCTGGTCGCCCGCGCGATTTTCGAGTGGAACCCGAGATGAAGGCGTCGCCTTCGTGCTGGATCTGACGGAGCGCAAGCATGTCGAGGGGCGTTGCGCGACGCGCAAGCGAACCTGGCGCATGTCGTGCGCGTAACAACCTTGGGCGAGCTGACTGCCTCGATCGCCCATGAAGTGAACCAGCCGCTCGCCGCCGTCGTCGCCAACGCCGAGGCCTGTCTGCGCTGGCTCGACCGCGGAACTCCCGACCTGGACGCAGCGCGCCGCTCGGTGGAATGGATCATCGACGACGGCAATCGGGCGAGTGAGGTGATCCGGCGCGTCCGGGCGCTCGCGAACAAGACCGAGCATTGAGAAGGTGCCGCTCGACGTCAATGACGTCGTCAGGGAGGTCATCGCGCTGGTGCAGCGTGAGCTAATCAGCCATCAGGTGTCGTTGCGAATGGAGTTGGCACCGGCTCTACCCATGATCCTGGGTGATCGGGTCCAACTGCAGCAGGTGATCATCAACCTGGTGATGAATGGCATTGAAGCAATGCAATCGGTCACGGATCGGCCGCGCGAACTGGTGATCCGATCGCGCCAGGACGAGACACAACAAGTGCTCGTAAGTGTGACGGATTGCGGCGTCGGGATCTCCGCCGAGAATGCGGACCGGCTGTTCAACGCCTTCTTCACCACCAAATCCAGCGGCATGGGTATGGGACTCTCGATCTGCCGTTCGATCATGGAAGCCCACGGTGGCCGGCTGTGGGCCACGGCAAACGCTACCCCACGGTGCCACGTTTCAGTTCACCCTGCCGGTGAACGCAGACACTGCGTCGTGAGGTTGCGCGCGTAAGCCGTCAAAGAGCCGGCCGGCCCGGCCACGCGAGTTCAGCTCTCTGGGTTCAAAAGTGAGAGTTTTGTGGCCTCAAAAAGTGATGTCAGCTTTGGCTCGAACAGCCTGGACATTGTTCGACCGGACGGACAAATCGGAAGGTACCGCTACCACTGTCCCCTCCCTATTCCTGAGGGCTGCACCGGGCACGCCGTTGCAACGGCATAAATCCGATAAGCGTAATCGGAATGACGATTGAGGAAAAATTCTCCTGTGGGATCAATCCGGGATCCTACCAGTCCAGTCCCATGTCTGCAAAAATATTTCCGCTTCGCGCCTGACCCCAAATCACATCTAGAACGCTCGCCGTCTCGTCCCACAGAGGGGCGTATCGCGATCGTCACGGACGCGGGATGGGATGCGGTGGACGCGGCAGCGTTTTGCGCGCGACGGGATCGCAGGGCGGGTTCGAAAGATCTGTGAGCGATCAACAGCGCGCGGACGAGAGATGTTGCTGCGTACGGCGAAGTCGTGTGGTCCTGACGCCCCGACGCTGGCGTCAAGTTCGCGGAGTTAAGTCGGCCCAACCGGGCTTAGACAAGACCATATCCGCTGAGCGACGGTGGCAAACAAGCCCGGTCACCGGGGAGAGCACGAAGGAAACCGTTAAAACCATTGCGTGCGGGAATGCCGGGTGATCCCGGTGTACCTCGTGTGTTACTCGTGTGCGTTCTACCACTACAAGTGCACACGAGGCTGCGGGTGCAACAGCCACCCAGCGGCGTTCCTCGCGCCCTCTGATTCTCAGAGGCGCAGGACGGCTCCACTGCCCTGGCCTCGGGGCGCCTCGCGCCGCGGGAGATCGCGGACCCGCGCGCAGGTCTTGGCATGTCGGCCGCGGTGAAGCGCCAGGCGCGTCATGATCTTTTTCGCCGTAGTCCGGCATTTCCCACTTGTCCCGAAAACGCTTTATGGTGCCGCGCGGCTTTGCCATCTGGCGAAGTCGGATTAATCGATCAACATCAAAGGCTTGGCTGGGAGCCCAAGCCTTTGAGGGCGGTTTGACGCGCTATATTTCGACGCGGGGGAGGCCCCGTCCTGGGTTTCTGCGACGTGATGCTGACCGGGCTTGCCCGCGACGGCGGCCTCTACGTGCCCGAAGCCTGGCCGCAGCTTTCGCCGAGACCATCGCCGGATTTTTCGGCCGGCCCTATTGGGAAGTCGCGGTCGATGTGATCCGGCCGTTCGCCGGCGGCGAAATTTCCGACGCCGATCTCGGCCGCATGGCCAATGAGGCCTACGCCACCTTCCGCCATCCCGCCGGTGGTGCCGCTGCGACCAGATCGGGCCCAATCAATTCGTGCTGGAGCTGTTCCACGGCCCGACGCTGGCGTTCAAGGACGTCGCGATGCAGCTGATCTCGCGGCTGATGGATCACGTGCTGGCCAAGCGCGCGCAGCGCACCACCATCGTGGTCGCGACCTCGGGCGATACCGGCGGCGCCGCGGTCGATGCGTTTGCCGGTCTCGACAATGTCGATCTGATCGTGCTGTTCCCGAACGGCCGCATCTCCGACGTGCAGCGGCGGATGATGACGACGACGGGCGCGGCCAACGTGCATGCGCTCGCGATCGAAGGCACTTTCGACGATTGCCAGGCGATCGTGAAGGCGCTGTTCAACCATCACGGCTTTCGCGATGCAGGTCTCGCTGTCGGGCGTCAACTCGATCAACTGGGCGCGGATCGTGGCGCAGGTGGTGTATTATTTCACGTCCGCGGTCGCGCTCGGCGCGCCCGCGCGCACGGTGGATTTCACCGTGCCGACCGGGAATTTCGGCGACATCTTTGCCGGCTACGTCGCCAAGAAGATGGGCCTGCCGGATCCGCTGGCTGCGGATCGCCTCCAACGTCAACGACATCCTGCCGCGCACGCTCAAGACCGGCATCTACGAGGTGCGCGAGGTTCACGCCTCCGCTTCGCCCTCGATGGACATCCAGGTCTCCTCGAATTTCGAGCGGCTGCTGTTCGAGGCGAGCCGCCGCGACGCCGACAGCGTTCGCCGGCTGATGGCCTCGCTGAAACAGTCCGGGCGTTTCGTGCTGCCGGATGCGACGCTGGCCGCGATCCGCGAGGAATTCGACGCCGGCCGCGCCGACGAGACCGAGACCGGCGGCCGCGATCCGCGCCGCCTGGCGCGAGGCCGGCGATCTCGTCGATCCCCATACCGCGGTGGCGCTGGCGGTGGCCGATCGCGACACCTCGGATTCTGAAGATCCCCAACATCGTGCTGTCGACCGCGCATCCGGCCAAGTTCCCCGATGCGGTGGAAGCCGCCTGCGGCGTGCGGCCGCAACTGCCGGCCTGGCTCGACGGCCTCGATGACCAAATCCGAACACATCACGGTGATGAAAAACGATTCAGCCGAAGTGGAGCGATTCGTGCGCTCGGTGAGCCGTGCCGCGAAGCAGGGAGTTGCCGGATGAGCGTTGACGTCACCAAGCTGCCGTCCGGCCTCGACCGTCGTCACCGACACCATGCCGCATCTGGAAACCGCGGCGCTCGGCGTCTGGGCCGGCGTCGGCGGCCGCGACGAAAAGCCCGAACGAGCACGGCATCTCGCATCTGCTCGAACACATGGCCTTCAAGGGCACCACGCGGCGCTCCTCGCGCGAGATCGTCGAGGAGATCGAGGCGGTCGGCGGCGATCTCAACGCCGGCACTTCGACCGAGACCACCGCCTATTATGCGCGGGTGATGAAGGCCGACGTGCCGCTGGCGCTCGACGTGCTCTCCGACATTCTCGCCAATCCGTCCTTCGTGCCGGACGAACTCGAGCGCGAGAAGAGCGTCATCGTGCAGGAAATCGGCGCGGCGCAGGATACGCCCGACGACGTCGTGTTCGAGCACCTCAACGAGCTCTGCTATCCGGACCAGCCGATGGGCCGTTCGCTGCTCGGCACCGCGAAGACGCTGAAGAATTTCGATCGCGACATGCTGCGCGGCTATCTCTCGACGCATTATCGCGGCCCCGACATGGTGGTGGCGGCCGCCGGCGCGGTCGACCACAAGCGCGTGGTCGAGGAAGTGACGCAGAGATTTGCCAGCTTCGACGCGCACGCCCGCGCCGAAGCCGCAGGCCTGCGATGTTCGGCAAGGGCGGCTCGCGCGTGGTGCATCGCGACCTCGAACAGGCGCATCTGACGCTGGCGCTCGAAGGCGTGCCGCAGACCGATCTGTCGCTGTTCTCGCTGCAGGTCTTCACCAACACGCTCGGCGGCGGGATGTCGTCGCGGCTGTTCCAGGAAGTGCGCGAGAAGCGCGGCCTGTGCTACTCGATCTACACCTTCCACGCGCCCTATACCGACACCGGCTTTTTCGGCCTCTATACCGGCACCGATCCCGGCGATGCGCCGGAGATGATGGAAGTGATCGTCGACGTCATCAACGATGCCGTCGAAACCCTGACCGAAGCCGAGATCGCCCGCGCCAAGGCGCAGATGAAGGCCGGGCTGCTGATGGCGCTGGAAAGCTGCTCGTCGCGCGCCGAACAGCTGGCGCGGCACGTGCTGGCCTATGGCCGGCCGCTGACGGTGGAAGAGCTGGTGGCGCGGATCGATGCGGTCAGCGTCGAGATCGACCCGCAATGCCGCGCGGGCGCTGCTATCGCGCAGCCGGCCGGCGGTCGTGGCGCTTGGCAGCGGCAGGGGTCTGGACACGGCGGTGGCTTTTGCGGAAGGATTGACGACGGTCGAAGGCGAAGACGCTCCTGCATTGAGAGCACTGGGATGCAGGTGAGTCGGGAGTTGGGCATGGCCCTGTTTCGTTTGCCATCCAGCGGACCGGCCGCGCTTGTGCCGCGCGGCCACGGCCTCTTGCTGCGCGCGCCGCAGATGTCGGATTTCCTGCAATGGGCGCAATTGCGCGAACACAGCCGCGCCTACCTGACGCCGTGGGAGCCGATCTGGCCGTCGGACGATCTGACCCGCGCCGGCTTCCGCCGGCGGTTGCGCCGCTATGCCGAGGACATCGCCGCCGACCGCTCCTATCCGTTCATCGTCTTCCGCGAGATCGGACGGCGCCATGATCGGCGGCATCACGCTCGCCAATGTCCGCCGCGGCATCGTGCAGGCCGGCACCATCGGCTATTGGGTCGGCGAGCCCCATGCCCACCGCGGCTACATGACGCGCGGCGCTGCGGGTGCTGCTGCCGACGCTGTTCGGCGAACTCAATCTGCACCGCATCGAGGCCGCCTGCATTCCCTCCAATGCGCCCTCGATCCGGGTGCTGGAGAAATGCGGCTTCACCCGCGAGGGCTGGCGCGGCGCTATCTCTGCATCAACGGCGTCTGGCAGGACCATCTGCTGTTCGGCCTGCTGCATGAGGATTTCCGCGGCTGAACCGTTGATTTCTAAGCCTTGTTGACGTGCGCTTGGGTTCGCCGCCATTGCGCTGCTATAAGGCCGCCGGGAACAATGACGTGGATGATGGGATGCCAGGGACGTCGCATGGGTGACAATCGTTTGGCCAGGGTCGATGGCGGCGGCCGCGGTCGCGGGCGGGCTGGCCTGCGCTGATGGCTGCGCCGGCGTCGGCGCAATCGATCACCGATCGCTTCAAGAGCCTGTTCGGCGGCAAGTCGGACGAGGAGCCGGCCGACAGCGCGCCGGCGGTGCCGGCCGAGACCAGGACACCGGCGATCTGACCTGTCCGCCGGTCACGGTCCGGGCCGGCGCGTCCACCTACGCCGTGGCGGCGCCCGGCAAGCAGCCGGTCGGCAACGACCTGCGCTTTCAGGCGACGATCACCAAGATGGCCCGCGAATGCACCGTCAATGGCGGCGTGATCACCGCGCGGATCGGCATTCAGGGCCGCGTCATCGCCGGTCCCGCCGGCGCGCCGTCGTCGGTCCAGGTTCCGATTCGCGTCGCGGTGGTGCAGGGCGGCGTCTCCGAAAAGACCATCGCCACCAAGGCCTACCAGACCACCGTCAACGATGACCGAAGGCGGCAGCGAGCCGTTCACGCTGGTGGCCGAGGATCTCGTCTATCCGGCGCCCTCCGGCGCGGTCGGCGACAGCTACATCTTCTATATCGGCTTCGACCCGCAGGCCCTGAAGCCCGAACGCCGCGAGCGCACGAAAAAGAAGTAGCATAGGCGTAAAAAAGCCGGCGCGATCGTCATCGCGCCGGCTTTGTTGTTGTAGATTGAAGGCGCTCAGTTCAGCTTGGCGCGAACCTCGGCGATGCCCTTGGCGAGCAGGTCGTCGGCGACCGAGCCCTTGACCGACTGCGACAGGATGGTCGAGGCGGCGTCGACCGCGGCGTTGGCGGCGGCGGCACGGACGTCGGCCAGCGCCTGGGCTTCGGCGAGCGCGATCTTGCTCTCGGCGGTCTTGGTGCGGCGGGCGACGAAGTCTTCCATCTTGGCCTTGGCCTCGGCCGCGATGCGCTCGGCTTCGGCCTTGGCGTTGGCGATGATCTCCTCGGCCTCGCGCTCGGCGCTGGCGCGGCTGGTCTTGTATTCCGCCGAGCAGCTTGGCGGCCTCGTCCTTGAGACGGCGGGCGTCGTCGAGTTCGGCCTTGATGCGCTCGGCGCGATGATCGAGCGCCGTCAGCACCGTGCGTGTGGATGCCGAGATAGGCAAACAGCACCATCAGGATGACGAAGGCGATCGCGACCCAGGTTTCCGGTTCGGCGAACATCCGCTCTATCCCTTCAACGGAGCATCGACGGCGCTGTTGACCGGTCTTGCCGTCGGGCAGCACGCCGGTGAGGCGCTGCACGATCGCGCCGGCCGCATCCGCGGCGATGCCGCGGACGTTGCTCATCGCGGCTCTCGCGCGTCGCCGCGATCTGTCTTCTCGGCGGCGGCAAGCCTGGCGGTCAGCTGGTCTTCCAGCGTCTTGCGCTCGGCTTCCGAGGCCGCGTTCAGCTTCTCGCGGGTCTCGCTGCCGATGGCCTGCGCGCGGGAGCGCGCGGCAGCGAGGTCCGCTTTCATACGCCTTCAGCGCAGCGTCGGACTCGTCCTTCAGCTTCTGCGCTGCGGCCAGATCGCCCTCGATCGCGTTCTGACGTGCGTCGATCACGCTGCCGACGCGCGGCAGCGCAATGCGCGACACGATCAGATAGAGCGCGACGAACGCGATGGCGAGCGACACCAGCTGCGAAGCAAAGCGTGCTCGACTCGAACGGAGGAAATCCTCCGCCGTGGCCGCCGTCGGCTTCGGTGTGGGCGCCGGCCCTTGGCCGGTCGCCATGACTCTTTCAGCCACGGAGTTCTCCTGTTGCTGTCATGCGCGCCGCCCGGACGGCGGCGCGAGAAGGTGCAGCTCAGAGCGGAACGAACAGCAGCAGCAGCGCGATCAGCAGCGAGAAGATGCCGAGCGCTTCGGTCACGGCGAAGCCGAAGATCAGGTTGCCGAACTGGCCCTGGGCTGCCGACGGATTGCGCACCGCTGCGGCGAGGTAGTTGCCGAAGATGATGCCCACGCCGACGCCCGCGCCGCCCATGCCGATGCATGCGATGCCCGCGCCGATAAGTTTTGCTGCTGCCGGTTCCATTTTCTAGAGCTCCTTGAGAGGTAAGACAAAGTGTGGGTGGAAATTCCCCGGACCGCTTAGTGTCCCGGATGAATGGCGTCGTTGAGATAGATGCAGGTGAGGATCGCGAACACGTAGGCCTGCAGGAACGCGACCAGCAGTTCGAGCGCGGTCAGCGCGACGGTGAGCGCCAGCGGCAGCATGCCGCCGATCCAGCCGATCGCACCGAGCGAGACGCCCAGCATGGCGACGAAGCCCGCGAACACCTTCAGCGCGATGTGGCCGGCCAGCATGTTGGCGAACAGACGCACGCTGTGCGAGACCGGCTCGCAGGAAGAACGACAGGACCTCGATGAACACGACCAGCGGCAGGATGTAGATCGGAACGCCCGAGGGCACGAAAATCTTGAAGAATTTCAGGCCGTTCTTGTAGAAGCCGTAGACCAGCACCGTGATGAAGACCAGGAGCGCCAGCGCCGCCGTGACGATGATGTGGCTCGAAACCGTGAACGTGTAGGGAATGATGCCGATCAGGTTCGAGACGCAGATGAACATGAACAGCGAGAACACCAGCGGGAAGAACTTCATGCCTTCCGCGCCGGCGGTGCTGCGGATCGTGCTGGCGACGAACTCGTAGGAGATTTCGGCGATCGACTGCAGTCGCCCGGGAACCAGCTGCCGTCTCGCCATGCCGCCGATCATCAGCAGCGAGATCACCGCCACCGCGATGAGCATGTAGAGCGACGAGTTGGTGAAGGCGATCGTGTGCTTGCCGATATGGCCGATCGTGAAGAGGGGTTCGATATTGAACTGGTGGATCGGGTCGATTTTCATCCGCGCGGCTCTTTATCCGCCGGCCTGTGCCGGCAATCGAATTTCAAATGTCGTGACTTCCCGTCGAGCGCTCAGCGTTTGCGCTGAAGCTCACGCCTGCAGACCTCACCACGTTGACCACGCCGGCGACGAAGCCGAGCAGAAGAAACACGATGAAACCGAACGGCGATGTCGACAACAAACGGTCGAACCCCCAGCCAATCGCCGCCCCGACGACAACGCCCGCGACCAATTCCGAGGAAAGGCGGAAACCAAGCGCCATGGCAGATGTTCTGGCAGCTCTGTCTCCGCTTTCAGTTCCGGGTTGATCAGTCCTGATTTTGCGGCTGTCACGAATTTCGGACAACCGGTGATCCAGACTTCCGAGCCTTGCGGAAAGCGCAGCTTCGTCGGAAGACGATTGATCGCGATTTCCATTTGCGTTGTCGTTCTTGTCTTCGGCCATGCCCAAGACACTAAACGATGCTGCGGTTGATGGAAATTACGCCCGTCACCCTTGAAAGCCGCGCGGACCATACTTACCGCGTCTAATCAAGTCAAGATTACGCCGTAACCAGTTAGTGCATTGATTTAACTGGATTTATTTGAATGTCGTCTCGCGACGCCTGTGGACCTGTCATCGCAGTGCAGCAGCTGTTGCCGACGCGGATCGATCTTGCGCCGGATTTGGCACGCTCTGTTGGGATGCTCGAGCGAAGCGCAAATCCCGCTTCCCGGAGCCCGCATGCCGCGTCAGGTCGATTACTATTTCTCGTTTCAATCGCCGTGGGCCTATATCGGGCATAGAGCCTTTCGCGATCTCGTAAGTGCCTATGATCTCAAGGTGAATCACAAGCCGGTGGTGCTGGTCGATCTGTTCTCGGAGACCGGCGGCTTGCCGCTGATGAAGCGCCATCCGGTGCGGCAGCGCTACCGGATGGTCGAACTGCAGCGCTGGCGCGACAAGCGCGGCCTGAAATTTCATCTGCAGCCGGCGAACTGGCCGTTCAATGCGCGCCTGGCCGATGGCGTCGTGATCGCGGCGATCGAGGCCGGCCTCGATCCCGACCGCTATTTGCGGCGGGCCTTTGCCGCCGTCTGGGAAGATCAGCTCAATCTGGCCGATCCCGCGACGATCGCGAAACTGGCCGACGAGATCCGGGCTGCCCGGCAAGCAATTGGTGGAGCGCTCGGGCTCGGAGGAAATCAGCGCGGCCTATGAGCAGAACCGGCAGGACGCGCTGGCGGCCGACGTGTTCGGCTCGCCGGTCTATGTGCTGGATGGCGAGGTGTTCTGGGGACAGGACCGCATCGAATTGCTGGCGGATGCGTTGAAGTCCGGCCGCGCGCCCTATAGCTCACAGGTCTAGGGGCGCGCTCTTGAAAGCGCCCCGGCGGTTGAGGAAACCGGTACTGTCCTGAGGCGGGAGCAAGCCCATGAGCACAGCGAAATCGTCCTCGAAATTCTCGCGTGCCATCGTCGTGCTGGCGCGTTTTGTCTCTGCAGGCGCGGCGCACGCGCTCGCGCAGGCGCGATGCCGGAAACCGAGAACGGCCGCTATGCGCTGTCGCCGGCCGGCGGATGGCGTGCTCCGGCTCGATACCAGAACCGGTGCGGTTTCGACCTGCAACAATTCGGGCGCGGGCTGGGCCTGCTACGCCGTGCCCGACGAACGCGCGGCGATGGACGCCGAAATCGGCCGGCTGCAGGCGCGACATTGACCGAGCTGCAGGCCGACAATGAAAAGCTCAAAGGCCGAGCTCGCCGAGCGCGAGCCCACGGTGGCCGGCAAGATCGAAGAGCCGCTGCCGAAATCGGACTCGCTGAAGAAGAGCGAGCCGAAGGTGGCCGAGGGCGAGCGCAAGATCGAAATCCCGCTGCCGAGCGATCGCGACATGGATCGCATGATGTCGTTCCTGGAGCGGGCGTGGCGGCGGTTGATCGAGATGGCCAACCGGGTGCAGAGGGACGTCAACGGCAGAGATTTGACGGTTGGCCGCTGCTCTGCAGCGTCGTCCCTGCGAACGCAGGACCATGACGCCGCAGCTGTGCTTGATGCCAGACACGATCGTTCGAGCGACGCTAAGCGCCTGGTCGGTGGTATGGGTCCCGTGCGTTCGCAGGGACGACGTGTGAAGATTATTCGTGACATCGCCCAAATCCCTCTCTCGCACCGCGCCCTCCGCCGTCACCGCCACCACCATCGTGTCCTCGCTGCTGACCGTGCAGACGTCAGGCGCGGGCTTTACCGACCTCACCGCCGAGGTCGCGAAATTCGTGCGCGGACGCGCGGGCGCGCGAAGGCGCGGTGACGCTGTTCATCCGCCACACCTCGGCGTCGCTGACGATCCAGGAAAACGCCGATCCGACCGTGCTCGTCGATCTGACGACGGCGCTGAACCGGCTCGCGCCCGAGAATGCCGGATGGCGCCACGACACCGAGGGGCCGGACGACATGCCGGCGCATATCAAGACCATGCTGACCGCGACCTCGCTGCATGTCCCGGTGCTGCGGGGCGCGCTCGCGCTGGGAACGTGGCAGGCGATCTATCTGGTCGAGCACCGCGCGCGGCCGCACCGGCGCGAGGTCGTGCTGCAGTTCATCGGCACGACGGATTGAGGCACCTGCAAAAACGAAACCGGCCGCGGATCGCTCCGCGGCCGGTTCGATGGTCTGGACGGCCGCCGCCGGCGCCGATCAGTTACTTCGTGATGTCGACGTCCTTGGTTTCCGGCAGGAAGAAGAAGCCGACGACCGCGGTGATCGATGCGAAGATGATCGGATACCAGAGGCCGGCGTAGATATCGCCGGTCGCGGCCACGATCGCGAACGCGGTCGCGGGCAGCAATCCGCCGAACCAGCCGTTGCCGATGTGATAGGGCAGCGACATCGAGGTGTAGCGGATCTTGGTCGGGAACAGTTCGACCAGCATCGCCGCGATCGGCCCGTACACCATGGTGACGTAGATCACCAGGATGAACAGCAGTCCGATGACCGCCGCGACCTGCGGACGGAAGATGTCGAACGGGTGCGACATCTTCACGATGCTCGGGTATCGCCAGCGCTTCGGATAGCCTGCCGCCTGCAGCGGCCGCCAGCACCGGCGGATTGCGATGCCGCCGGCGTCGGTGTAGGGCACGTCCTTGCCGTTGACGACGGACCTTCACGCCGCGAGCCTGCCGGCGCCGTAGCTGGTCGTAGTATTTGACCGACGACTTGGCGAGGAAGGCGCGGGCGGTGTCGCACGGTGCGGTGAACACGCGGGTGCCGACCGGGTTGAACAGATCGCCGCAGCCTGCGGGATCGGCGACCACCTCGACCTTCACGCGTTTCGATCGCCTTCTCCAGCGCCGGGTTGGCGTTGGTGGAGATCATCCGGAAGATCGGGAAGAAGGTCAGCGCCGCGATCAGGCAGCCCGCCAGGATGATCGGCTTGCGGCCGATCTTGTCGGACAGCGCGCCGAACACGATGAAGAAGCCGGTGCCGAACAGCAGCGACCAGGCGATCAGGAGGTTGGCGGTGTAGCCGTCGACCTTGAGGATCGATTGCAGGAAGAACAGCGCGTAGAACTGGCCGGTGTACCAGACCACGCCCTGGCCCATCACGCCGCCGACCAGCGCCAGGATGACGATCTTGGCGTTGCTCCAGTTGGCGAAGGCTTCGGTCAGCGGGGCCTTCGAGCTCTTGCCCTCGTCCTTCATCTTCTGGAACACCGGCGATTCATTCAGCCGCAGCCGGATCCAGACCGAGATGCCGAGCAGCAGCGACCGACACCAGGAACGGAATGCGCCAGCCCCAGGCGGCGAATTCAGGCTCGCCGAGCGCCGTACGGGTGAACAGGATCACCAGCAGCGACAGGAACAGGCCGAGCGTGGCGGTGGTCTGGATGAACGAGGTGTAGTAGCCGCGCTTGCCCATGCGGCGCATGCTCGGCGACGTAGGTCGCCGCACCGCCGTACTTCGCCGCCGAGCGCGAGGCCCTGCAGCAGGCGCAACGCGATCAGGATGATCGGCGCCGCGATGCCGATGGTCGCGGCGTTGGGCAGCAGGCCGACGATGAAGGTCGACAGGCCCATGATCAGGATGGTGACGAGGAAGGTGTATTTGCGTCCGACGATGTCGCCGACGCGTCCGAACACGATGGCGCCGAACGGGCGCACCAGGAAGCCGGCGGCGAAGGCCAGCAGCGCGAAGATGTCGCGGGTTGCCGGCGGATAGGCCGAGAAGAACTGCGCGCCGATGATGCTGGCGAGCGATCCGTAGAGGTAGAAGTCATACCATTCGAAGACGGTGCCGAGCGAGGAGGCGAGAATGACGAAACGTTCGTCCTTCGTCATTCCTGCGGCCTTGCCGGATGTGGCAGTCATAGTGGACATTTCGATCGCTCCCCAAATCATTGATGCAAAGTCCGCCCGTCGCCGAACTTGGCCGGATTGAGCTGTGGCTTCGCTTCACGGTAACATCGCCGTGAAACCCGCCCCAATACGACTTTCGGCCCTTTGCACGGCGTTTCGCCGGTCATTGCGCGGTCGAGCTTGCGCCCAGTCCATCGGCGCGCGGGCCGTATTGCGGCGCACAAGCGGGCGGGTTAACTGCTTTCAAACATGATAGGATTGGGCGCTTGCGCAAGCCGGTCCGACGGGAGACAAAGCGAGGCGGACTGAGCCGCAAGCCCCATGCGAGAGATGAATGACGACCGCTGCCAATACCCACCTCGTCATCGCCGATGACCATCCGCTGTTCCGCGACGCGTTGCGGCAGGCGGTCGCGAGCGTCGTGGCGTCGGCCGTCGATCAGCGAGGCCGGATCGTTCGACGATCTCACCGCGCTGCTGGAGCGGGATCCCGACGTCGACCTGATCCTGCTCGATCTCACCATGCCGGGGATCTCGGGCTTCTCCGGCCTGATCTACCTGCGCGCGCAATATCCGGCGATCCCGGTGGTGATCGTGTCCGCCAGCGACGATGCCGGCACGATCCGCCGCTCGCTGGATTTCGGCGCCTCCGGCTTCATTCCCAAGCGCTTCGGCGTCGAGACGCTGCGCGACGCCATCATGAAGGTGATGGAGGGCGACGTCTGGGTTCCGCCGGACACCGATCTCACCTCGGCCGACGATCCCGACATGACGCGGCTGCGCGACCGGCTGGTGACGCTGACGCCGCAGCAGGTGCGGGTGCTGATGATGCTGTCGGAGGGCCTGCTCAACAAGCAGATCGCCTATGAGCTCGGCGTGTCGGAAGCGACCATCAAGGCGCATGTCTCGGCGATCCTGCAGAAGCTCGGCGTCGAAAGCCGGACGCAGGCCGTGATCGCCGCCGCGAAGATCGCCGGCGGCCAATGGCGCCAGGGAACGCCGACGGGGTAGCAGTCGCGCATGTCCGGATCCGGGAGGGCGCTGCTGTTCGACATCGACGGCACGCTGGCCGACACCGATGCGCTTCATCTGGAAGCGTTCAATCAGATTGTTCGCGCCCCATGGCCATGTGTTCGATCGCGACGCGCGCCTCGAAAGAGCTGATGGGGTTTTCCAATACGTCGATCAGCGAGCGGTTTCTGCCGGGCCGAGTCGCCGGAGCGCCAGGCGGCCATCATGGCGGAGAAGGAAGCAAGCGTTCCGCAAGCTCGCGTCGGGGCAAATCAAGCCGTTGCCGGGTCTGATGACACTGCTTGCCCTGGCGGATCGCGCCGATGTCCCCATGGTGGCGGTAACCAACGCGCCCCGCCTGAACGCCGAAATGATGCTTTCCGGGCTGGGCATCATGCAGCGGTTCAAGGCTGTCGATCATCGGCGACGAGCTTCCGCACGGCAAGCCGCATCCGATGCCATCATCTGGAAGGCTTGCGCGCGGTGAGCGCCGCGCCCGGCCGGTCTCTCGCGTTCGAGGATTCCCGCTCCGGCGTTCAATCCGCGTCCGCTGCCGGCATCGCGACGAGTCGGAATGCGGACGAGCCTTGGCCATGGCGATCTGGTCGCAGCGGGCGCGGTCATCCACGGCCGCGACCTTTGACGATCCGGAATTGGTCAGGGCTGGTCGGCCAAGACGATGAGCTGTGTGACGGCCCGAACGAGCGCGCCGGCTGTCTACTCCGCCGCCACCATCTGCTGCGCTCGCCACTGGCCGAGCAGGGCGCGGAGCGAGGCCGGTTTGACCGGCTTGTTGAGGATCGCGATGTTTTCCTCGCGCGCGGCCGCGCGCACATTCGGGCTGCGATCCGCCGTGATCAGGATCGCCGGAATGTTTTCGCCGAAACGGCGGCGGATCGCGGATCGCGGCGACGCCGTTGCCGCCGGTCGAGATGGTGAGTCGACCAGAAGGCCCGTCCGACGCTGCTGCCGGAGGATTTCGATCGCCGCGATCGCGGCGTCGGGGTCGGTCACCGCGATCACCTCGGCGTTCCACGCCGTCAGCAGCGTCTTCATGCCGTCGAGGATCGCCGGATCGTTCTCGATGCAGACGATCAGCGCGCCGCTCATCGGCGTCCTGGAGAGCGGCGTCGCGCTGGTGACCGCGGCGGTGTGGTTGATCGCCGTTGCAATCGGCACCGTCACCGAAAACACCGAGCCGCCGCTGGCAGTGGCGTCGATCGCGATGCCGTGGTTGAGCACCGCGCCAGCCGCTCGACGATCGATAGCCAGAGGCCGAGGCCGCGGGCGATCCGCGCGCCCTGTTCCAGGCGGTGAAACTCCTTGAAGATCTCGCCGCGCTTCGCCACGGGAATGCCGACGCCGGTGTCGTAGACGCGCGATCTGCAGCGATTGTCCGTGGCGGCGGCAGCCGACCAGCACGCGCCCGCGCGGGGTATGATTTGATGGCGTTCGAGATGAAATTCTGCAGCAGCCGACGCAGCAGCGAGCGGTCGGATTGCACCGGCAGCGAGACAGGGGCACGAAGGTCAGCTCAGTCCCTTGGCGCGGGCGATCGGCGCGAATTCGATCTCGAGCGAGCGCATCAGGTCGGCCATCTTGAAGCTGGTGATCGAGGTCGTCATCGCGCCGGCATCGAGCCGCGAGATGTCCAGGAGCGCGCCGAGGATTTCCTCGATCGCCTCCAGCGAGTCGTCGATGTTCTCCACCAGGCGCAGATCCTCGCCGCCGCTGCTCTGCCGCTCGACGAGGCTCGTCACATAGAGCCGCGCCGCGTTCGAGCGGCACGCAGGATGTCGTGGCTGGCGGCCGCCAGAAACCGGGTCTTCGAGATGTTGGCGTCCTCGGCGGTGCTCTTGGCCTGCGCCAGCTCGGAATTCAGGCGGGTGAGCTCCTCGGTGCGGTCGCGGACGCGCTTTCCAGCGTCGCATTGGCGCGCTCCAGCGCTTCGGCGGCCTCGAAGCTCGGCGTGACGTCGGAGAAAGGTGATGACGAAGCCGCCGCCCGGCATCCGGTTGGAGCGGACCTCGATCACCATGTGGCGGTCCGGCAGGCGCTCCAGATAGGGCTCGCCCTCGGTGGTGTAGGCATCCAGCCGCCGCTGCAGCAACCCATCGGGGTCGCCGAAGTCGGCCGGGCTGACGGCGCCCATGAATTCGAGGATTTCCTGCAGGGGATGCCGAGCTGCACGAGATGCGGCGGCAGCGCGCGAGAATTTCGCCGAACTGGGCGTTCGAGCAGATCAGCTGCAAATCCGCGTCGAACACCGCGATGCCCTGGCGCACATGGTTCAGCGCGGTTTGCAAAATCTCGCGGTTGAAATGCAGCGCGGCGTGGGAATCGTCGAGCAGTTTCAGCGCGGCCTTGGCGGAGACGGTTCGCTTGCGCAGCAACAGCGACATCACGAGGCGCGAGGAGGCGGCTCCGATCGAGGAGGCGATCAGGCGTTCGGCGTGCTGCAGCAATTCGAAATCGGCGGGCGCGGCCGGATCGAGACTGCCGGGATGGCCGGCGGCAAGGCCTCGAAGGCCTGGGCAGCGCGCTCGGGGCCGAGATATTGCGCCACCGTGCTCTGGATATCCTGCACGGTAACGGTCGTCCGCCAGCGCCGGAACGTCGGCGCGATCGGCGTCAGCGTGTTGGGTACGAACAGATCCGCCTGCAGCCGTTCGATCGACGACGGCCGTTGCGCGAGCGACATCACGATGTAGGTCAGGATGTTGAGCGAGGCGACCAGAGCACGCCATGCATCAGCGGCGGCAGGTCGGCGCCAGAACAATGCCCGCGGACGCAGCGCCTCGATGCCGAACGGTCCGTGCTGCAGCAGCAGCAGGCCGGTGGGATTGCCACTCCAGGAAGCTCGGCAGGAACAGCGTATAGGCCACACCGCAAAGCCGACCAGCATGCCGATCATGGCGCCGCGGGCGGTTCCTCGCGCCAGAACAGGCCGCCGAAGAAGGCGCGCCGCGCCAGCTGGGCAAGCGCTGCGAACGACAGCAGGCCGATCGCCGCCAGCTGACGTCGTTGCCGAGCGCGCGATAGTAGAAATACGCCATCACCATGATGGCGAAGATCGCAAAGCGCCGGATCCTGAGCAGGAAGTCGCCGAAATCCTGGCTGCCGTCGCAGTCGCGCGGGGCCGCGCTGCAGCACCAGCGGCAGGACGATGTCGTTGGAGACCATGATGGAGAGCGCGACGCATTCCACGATCACCATCGCGGTCGCGGCCGACAGGCCCGCCGACGAAGACGGCGATGCTGAGCAGCGGGAATCCGCCTCGATCGGCAGCGCCAATACGTACATGTCGCTGTCGACGGCGCCGAACGGGAAGGTGACGAGGCCGGCGAGCGCGATCAGGATCACGAACAGGTTGATGGCGACCAGATAGAGCGGAAACAGCCAGCGGGCGCGGCTGACCTCCTCGGGGCTGGAGTTCTCGACCACGCTGACGTGAAACTGCGCGCGGCAGCAGCATGATCGCAGAACGACGCAGCAGCGTCATGGTGAGGAAGTTGCCGAGCGAGGGCGACATAGTCGATCGCGCGCACCGCCTCCGGGGTCTTCATCGCGCGCTCGATCAGCTCGACCGGCGTGAACATCCAGAAGGTGACGAACGGCGCTGACGGCGAGAAACGCCACCAGCTTGACGATGGATTCGGTGGCGACCGCCAGCATGAGGCCGTGCTGGTGCTCGGTGGCGTCGCTCGTCTGGCGGGTGCCGAACAACACCGCGAATGCCGCCATCGCCAGCGTCACGACCAGCGCGATGTCGCCGATGATCGGGATCGAGGAGAACAGCTTGTCCTCGCTCAGGATCGTCTCCAGCGAGGACGCCACCGCCTTGAGCTGGAGCGCGATGTAAGGCACCGAACCGACGATCGCGATGACAGGCCACGGTGGCTGCGACCGCCTGGCTCTTGCCGTAGCGCGCCGCGATGAAGTCGGCGATCGAGGTGATGTTCTGCGACTTGGCGAGATGGATCACGCGCCGGAGCAGCGGCGCGTGCATAGCCCGATCATCAGGATCGGGCCGACATAGATCGCGAGGAAGTCGGTGCTGGTGCGGGTGGCGAAGCCGACCGAGCCGAAGAAGGTCCAGGAGGTGCAGTAGATCGCCAGCGACAGCGGATGAGATCAGGCATGCCGGCGCGGCCGCGCTGGCTCGGCGACAGCCGGTCGCCATAGCTGGCGACGCCGAACAGCAGGCCGATATAGGCGAACGCGCGCGGCGATCACGCCCCAGTCGTGCCAGCATCGCTGCGTGTCTCCCTCTCCGGTCCGGACGCGCGTAGCGCGAGCTGAACGCATGGCCGGAAGAGGCGAGTATAAACGCTTTGGGCCGGCAGCGCATCGCGCGCACCGGCCCAATTCCCGAGATTAGGAAGGGTAGGGTTACTCGGCCGCCAGCGATTTCTGCTTGCACGGGCAGGCCGAGACGGTCCCAGACCTGCAGCAGCGCTTCCGCCAGCCGATCAATCAGCGCCGTCGTCGTGGTAGGGCGAGGGCGTGATCGCTTAAGCGCTCGGTGCCCGTGGCGACCGTCGGATAGTTGATCGGCTGGATGTAGATGCCGTGCTCCTCGAGCAGCATGTCGGAGGCCTGCTTGCACTTCTCCGGATCGCCGACGAACAGCGGCACGATATGCGGTGTCGTTGGACATGACCGGCAGGCCGGCGGCGTTGAGGATCGCCTTGACCCGGGCGGCGCGGTCCTGGTGGCGCTCGCGCTCCCAGTTCGAAGTCTTGAGGTGCCGGATCGCGGCGGTCGCGGCCGAGCAGATCGCCGGCGGCAGCGCCGTGGTGAAGATGAAGCCCGGCGCGTAGGAGCGGACCGCGTCGATGATCTCGGCACTTGCCCGCGATGTAGCCGCCGAGGCAGCCGAACGCCTTGGCGAGCGTGCCTTCGAGCACGTCGATGCGGTGCATGACGCCGTCGCGCTCGGCGATGCCGCCGCCGCGCGGGCCGTACATGCCGACCGCGTGGACCTCGTCGACATAGGTCATGGCGCCGTATTGCTCGGCGAGATCGCAGATCTGCTTGATCGGCGCGACGTCGCCGTCCATCGAATAGAGGCTCTCGAAGGCGATCAGCTTCGGCCGCTCGGGACCCGCGGCGATCAGCAGCTCCTCGAGATGCGCGACGTCGTTGTGGCGGAAGATCTGTCTTCTCGCAGCCGGCCTGGCGCACGCCCTCGATCATCGAGTTGTGGTTGCAGCGCGTCGGAGAGGATCAGGCAGTTCGGAATGAGCTTGGCGATGGTCGAGATGCCGGTCTGGTTCGAGACGTAGCCCGAGGTGAACACCAGCGCGGCTTCCTTGCCGTGCAGGTCGGCGAGCTCGCGCTCGAGCTCGACCAGCGGATGATTGGTGCCGGCGATGTTGCGGGTGCCGCCGGCGCCGGTGCCCATGCGGGTCGCGGTCTCGACCATGGCGCCGACCACCTTCGGGTGCTGGCCCATGCCGAGATAGTCGTTCGAGCACCAGATCACGACGTCGCGCGGGCCCTTCGGCGAGTGCCAGACCGCATGCGGAAACCGTCCCGCCGATCCGCTCGAGATCGGCGAAAACGCGGTAGCGCCGCTCGTCATGCAGGCGGTTGAGGGCGGCAGCTGAAAAATTTGCTGTAATCCATCGCAAGACCTGGAACCGAACCGGCCGGATTGGCTTCCGCGCGCCTTTTTAGAGCCTTTCCAGCTTTGATGTCTATGCAGATCCCCACATTTCGGCGCGGCTCCGGGATGCTACCTAGGCGGAGCAAATGTTGATCCGGATCAAGGCGCTAGGTCCGAATTTGGGCCCCTGCACTTTCGCCGCCAGGGCAGACATGCGCCAAAGCGCCTGTCGTGCAGGCGTCGACGACCATGCGCCCGGTCTTGAGGCCACCACCGACATCCCCGCCAAGGCGGACCTGATCGCCTTTCGGGGGCGGCCGGCCGGTTTTCGCATATCCGCTTGGACCGGGCCTGCGCCAGTGGTTCCATGGTCGATATCGGGCCTGTGCTCATTGGCATAGGCCAGGCAGGCGGAGCCGCAGCCGATGAGCGACACCCTCTTTCAGAGACGGCGCTGGGCAGTCGCGTTGACGAGATGCTCGACGCTTGCACGCGCTGCGGCAAATGCGTCGAAGCCTGTCCGAGCGTAGCCCCGCCGGTATCGCGGACGCAAGTCCCACCGACATCATCAGCGGTATCCTTGACATCCTGCGCACGGGTGACGGGCCCGAGGCGTCACGCCAGGTGGGCGTCCGCCTGCATGCGGAGCGGCGAGTGCATCAAGGCGTGCGACTACGGCGTCAATCCGCGCTTCCTGCTGACCATGGCGCGCGTCGCGATGGCCAAAGAGCCAGAATGAACTGCCCGAACGGCGGCGCCAGGGCTCGACGCTGTTCCGCGACGACAGCCGCGATGTGGCTGTACTGTCTGCGCAGTTGCGGGTCGATGGCGAGGTGCTGCAGCGGTCTCGGCCAAGAAATCAGCATCGGCCGCGATACCAGCCGAGGCGCCGGATTTCGTGTTCTACACCGGCTGCAACGTGCTGGAAGAATCCGCATATACGCGCCTGCTTGCCCTCGACATCATGGATGCGCTCGGCGTCATCTACCAGGTGACGGGCGGGCCGAGCTTCATTGCTGGGCGGCATCAAACAGATGAATACCGGCGACGTCGAGATGTCCGGGCGCATGGGCGCAAACTCGATCGAGAAGATGTCGCACTCGAAATCCGGCCAGGTGATCTCCTGGTGTCCAAGCCGCTACGTCCAGTTCACCGAGACGAATATTCCGGCCATTGAGCGATAAGGCGGCGCGCGGCCGTTCGAGATGACGCCCTTCCCGCTGTTTCTGCGTGAGCGTCTGGCTCCAGTTGACCCCGCTATTGCGCCGGGAGGTCAAGATGCGGATCGCGTTGCACCGGCATCCTGGCGTGGCCGGCGTCATGGAAGCTGCCGCGGAAATCCTGCAGGCGGTCCCTGGCATCGAGCTGCGTCGATCTGCAGCAACCGGCGGTCGGCCCGCAGAGCAACAATCTCCGCGTCCTGCCCGCGTTCAAGCGCAGCTGCAACGGAATGAGCTTCAGGCGGCGGCTGATGCCGGCATCGACGCGCTGGTCGGCGTCTATCATTCCGATCATCGCGAATTATCCGCGCACGAACGCGACTGGCCGTTCCGCATCATCAACGTGTGCTCGGAGTCGCGTTCGGCGCGAGCATGGAGCCTGCACCGCCACACGACCGCTACAAGGAGCTCAAGCTGATGCAGGATGCCGACCAGATCGTCGCCGGAATGCAAGGACCTGATCGAGCAACATTCGCTTGATGTCGCGACTGGCCCGCAGCGTCATCGCCAGGGGATGCTCGGCGACCTGGCCGCTGCCACCTGAAATAGCCGCCGAACACGTTCGGGGCTCTCGCGGTCAGGTGGTCGGAACCGCAGCACGCCGTCGGTCACTTCCGAGGTCAGGCGGCCTTCGTTGAGCGCGTAATTGACGTGGGCGATCAGCTCGCTGGAAGCAAAGCCCATCTGGTGCACATCGAGCGGGTACTTGTTGAACACCACCGGCACCAGTTCCTCCGACGTTTGCGGGACTCCGCGGCAGGCTTCCGCGATCAGACGGCAGCGGTCCTCGTGATGGTCGGCAAGCTGCTTGATGCCGGGGTCTTGGAGGCCTGTAAAACGGCACGCCCGTGGCCGTGGCAGCACCATGACGTCGTAGGGCAGCGGTGGTGGTCGAGGCTTGGCGAGCGAGGCCAGATGTTCCCCGAGCGAGTTCTGTTCGGGCTCGACTGGCCCAGACGCTGACATTGGGCGAGATCTTGCTCAGGAGCCTGGTCGGCGGAGAAACAGCTTGTCGGACTGCGCAATACAGCATGACCTTGGTCGAGGCGCATGGCCGCCGGTGATGACCTTGAAGCGGCGGGTGCCGATCACGACCTCGTCGCCATGCGAGATGCGGTGGTAGACCGGCGGCAGCACCGAGACCCGCTTCAAACAATCCTGGCCGCGGCCGAGCAGTTTGTCGGTCAGGTCTCTCATCCATGCCGTGACGGCGGAAGAACATCCGTTGCGCGTTTTCCGCCTCGGTGCCGCGGTTCTGGTGATAGACCGATTGCAGGTATTCGACCTGCGACATCTGCAGCGGGCAGTCGAAGCGCTCCGTGATCCAGCCCGGCAGGCCTGACGGTGATCGGGATGCGAATGGGTGACGATCAGCCGCGTGATCTTCACATGCCGCAGCGGGCCCTCGAACAGGGTGGTCCAGCCGCGATGGATCCTCGTTGCCGAAGCCGGGATCCACCATCGCCCAGCCGTCGCCGTCGGCCAGCAGATAGATGTTCACGTGGTTGAGCCGGAACGGCAGCTCGAGGCGGACCCAAAGCACGCCGGGCGTCGCACCTCGACGACCTGATCGTGGCCGGTGGTGGTTTTCCGAGGGGTATCGCAGTGCCTCGGCGAGGACTGCACCGTGTCGGTTTTCGAATGCATGCGTACCGGCTTAGCGGTAGAGGCGGCGCCGCGCTAGCCGAAAAAGCGGGTAGGCGATCAGCATAAAGGCATGGGTGCGGCCGTCGTTCACGGTGCCGATGCGCAGCATCAGACGATCCGGGATACGCAGTCGCTTCGCGTGAGGTCCGATCGCTTCGGACGCCCCGCATACGTGGCTGACGGATTATAGGCCGCCCGGATGTTCGACAGGAACGCGTCGATCTCTTCGCGCAGCACATCGGCCTCGCAGCGCAGTGCGCCGGAAGGCGGTCAGCACCTGGCCGGCGGCGGTTCCGGCCTGCGACGAGGCGCTGGAGACGCCGACGATGTTGGTGGAAACCTCGCTGTAGTGCCGCCGGCGGCGTGCTGGATGTTGCGCGCGATCTCGCGCGTCGCCGCACCCTGCTCCTCGACCGCGGCCGCAATCGCCGGTGGTCACCTCGTTGATCTCGCTGATCGTGGCTGCTGATGTTCCGTGATCGCCGAGACCGCCGTCGGTGGTCACCGTCTGCATGCTGACGATCTGCTGGCGGATCTCGTCGGTGGCCTTGCGCGGTCTGGTTGGCGAGGCTCCTTCACCTCGGAGCGACCACGGCGAAGCCGCGGCCGGCATCGCCGGCGCGTGCCGCCTCGATGGTGGCGTTCAGCGCCAGCAGGTTGGTCTGCGAGGCGATGGTCTGAATCAGGTCGACCACCACGCTGATCCGCGCGGCATTGTCCGCGAGCTCCTGCATGGTGGCATCGGTCTCTGCCGGCGTCGTCGACCGCCTTGCGGCGATCTCCGCCGAGGTGATGACCTGACGGCCGATTTCCTCGATCGAGGAGGACAATTCCTCGGTGCCCGACGACACGGTCTGCACGTTGGGCCGAAGTCTGCTCGGCGGCGGTCGTCGCCACCGCGGTCACCAGTGCGTTCGGATTGATCGGCGGTCGCCGACGCCGCTTGCGCGGTCGGCTGCATCGAGCCGCCGCGGATTGCAGGCTGTCGAGCGCGGTGCGGACTGGTGCTTTCGAACTCGACGATGCGCGCTTCCATGCACGGCTGGCGCGTTCGCTCTGGGGCGATGACGCGGTCCTTGTCCTGCTCGGCGGAGAGCGCGCGGCTCGGATCATGCTCTCGCGGAACACCTGCAGCGATCCCGCCATAGCGCCGATCTCATCCTGCGGTGGCTCTGAGTAGACCTCCAGATCTAAGGTCGCCGCTGGACAATACTTGCATCGAGCGCTGCAGGTGCTGATCCGGCGCAGATGTTGCGGCGACATAGAGCCAGACGAACGGGATCGAGCCGACCAGCGTCGATACGCCGAGCGCCAGCTGATGACCATGGTCCGCGAACGATAATCTGCCTGACGCGCCTGCCAGGTCGCGGCGTCGGTTCCTTCTGCACGCCGTCGACACAGCTGCCGCAGCCGATGCCAAGGCCGACAGTTGAGCTTGCGGGTTTCCTCAGAATGGTCTGGCCAATAATCATCCGTATCCAGTTCTGCTGGCGGACCTTGAAGACGCCGGTCTTGCCGCCGGCAGTGCCAGCTAGGCTCAGGGTTGTCGCCTTTGAACGGACCGCATCGCGGTCGGTCTTGCCCGGCAGCGCCTTCGAGATTCGACTTCACGCGCGCCTGCGCGGTGCAGGTCCCTGCCGGTCGCTTCCGAGTACCTCGCCGTTGTTGGTCAGCGCGGCGATCATGTCGAACGCCATGAGATTGCCGCTGGCAGCGATGTCAGCGAGCTGGTCGGCGGTCTTGTGGGCCCGGATGGCTTCGGCTTGCGAGAAGTGGGCGCAGCGTAGATGCATGTAGAGTTCGGTCTGCGCGTCGATTGCCGCTGGTCCGGCAGCAGCACGAGCCCGCTGCGCCTTGCGCACCGCGTCAGTAGAGCTTTTCCGTGCTGGGCGGCCAGTTCAGAGCCGCTCGCGCGCGGCCGAGCCGAGGCTCCTGATCACCTCATCGATGTTCTTCATGTTCTCGGTGAGCGCGCCGCAATGACCGTCTTATCGGCACCGAGTTCGACGATCTCGCCGAGCTTCTGCAGCGCGACCGCCGCAGGTCTCCTTCATTTTCTGGTTCGATCGTTAAGCGCTGCTTCGCTGCGCGCAGCCAGCAGTGCCGGCCCCTGGCTGGCGAGGCTCGCGCTCTGTGCGGATAGCTGCAGGCTGGCGGCGAGACGAGGATATCCCGGCCGCTCAGATCGACCATGGTCCCGCCAGAGCCGCCCGAGCATCAGGCCGGCGCCGGCGAGGAAGCGAGCGATCGCCCATGCCGGCGATGGACAGCGAGCGGCGCCGATATGGAGCCGCCCCGGACGCCAAAGGCGGATCACCCTTAAGCCGAACGGTTTGGATTCTGCCGCCCGTTTTGCCCCGCTGTCCCGTCTGCGCTACCTTGAGATGACTTTCCCCTCGCGCGGCATGTATCCCTGTACGCCGATTAACGGCAGTTTGGAAGCGGGAGGCTTTTCTGCCGCATTTTTGACAGCGGATTGCCTTTTGCTTTTGACCGATTTTCCGCGTGAACCGGAAAACGGTCGCACAAAAGGCAAAGGCCGGCATGAAGCCGGCCTTCCGCAAGTCGCAGTTGCACGTTGCCTCCAGTAGCGTGCGGCCACGGGGCTTGCGAGAAGTTAGAAGCGAGTAATTGACGCCGAGCTTCAGCGATGTGGTCTCTTCGGTGGTGGAGTTGCCGAACGGCGCCAGCGCGGCCGGTGTGAACCGAAGCGAGGTTGCTCTGCCGAAGTCGTAGCCACGTGCCACTCGCCTGCTGACCGACCAGTTCCGGGGCGAAGGCCAGCATGTATTCGACGCGCGCCGTTTTCCGGCGGTCCAGCGGACATTGCTGTGCGTTGCCGTTTGGTGCAGCAGGAAGGGGGATCGGAGCGCCGGCGGGGTCGCCCCCTCACGGCGTTGTCCGAATAGGCGTAACCGCTGGCGGCGGAGACCAGGCCCGGACCCCAGTGTAGCCGCATGCGGGCCGTGGTCGAGCCGAAAGAAGGCCGCGCTGATCCCGTTGGTGTAGACCAGCCGCCGCCGGAAGGTGGCGGTGGGGTTGTTCGCCGAGCCAGGAATACTGGCCACTGCGGTGCCGAAGCGCCAGTTCGGCGCCCAGTACTGCAATCGAGGCCGGCCTGAACGCCTGCCGAGCAGCCGACGGGCGCCTGGAATCGCTCAGCACCGCGCCGTTGAAGTTCGTTGCTGCCGCTGAAAGCGCCCCCCGAGATGGCGCGCCGATCGCGAAGCCGGTCAAGAGAGGGACCGCGCGCCGAGACGAGCGCCTCTTTGTAGTAGGAACCGCGCGCCAGGGGTCGTGGCGCACCAGGGCGGGGGGCTGTGGCGGTGAGGGCGGCGAGAGCCACGCGGGCGGCGAGGATCTTCTACAAATTGTGTTGGTCTCCGAAAACCAGTTCGGCGACACCCTCGTGCGGGGCGCCTTCCATGCCGCACGTCAATCGGGCTGTTACTGTCTAAAATGCTGTCACCTGGAGGCGTGTTACAAGCAAGGATGCTAAACCAAGCTCCATTGAGGCGACGGCAGACGTTTTTGTACTTAATGACGAGGCCTAATCAAGGTTAGCGAAGGAGAGCTTAATTTCAGGCCCTGCCGAGGCCCTCCGGCCAGCATTGCTTAACCAATGCGGCGCCGCGCGTCTGCTGCGCATCTGTTCGCGGAAGGCCTGCCGGCGGGCGGGGCGGCAACTCGCCCCGGGTTACGATCGTTGGCGGTCGAGCCACGTTCTGAACACCGTTTCGAGGATCGGACCAGTGGTCGCTTCGGCCATCGCCGCGGATGCGCCGCAGCCACAGTTCCGCCACCGGCCCGGTCGGGCCGGTGGCCGCCCCATCGCCGGATGAGTTGTCGGCGCCATCGGGAGCCGGCAGCCCGCAGAGCACCCCGGCCGTGTCGGCCGCCGGCAGCGGCGCCGGCGATGGCCTCACCGAGATGCTCGCGAGGGTTGCAGCGCTAGTTCCGCTCCGGTCGCGGCGTTCTCCGGTTCAAATTGGACAACTGAGGTACGCGTCACACACGGCGTCTGGCGTGGGGGCTATACGCAGCGCACGAGGACTCCTGATGCGGAGGCAGTCGTCGCGCCGATTACTCGAGAAACCCTGGCCCCCGGAGCCCGCCCGATCTTACGCTGGAGCAATGGGTCGGCGGCATGTTTCGCTTTGCATGTCGTCGCTGATGCTCACCGCGGCGCAGGCGACGATGTAAATCGTACAGTCACGGATCACTCGCGCAACGCGCGGCGCAGGACCCGGTCACGACTGGCCCAATCGGCGGCGCGAGCAGCGCTCCGTCTCGCCACTGCGGCGCCGCTGCGCACTTGAGCCGCGCGGGACCAGAGCATGTTCCAGCGGAGTGGAACCGGTTCGACGTCAAAGCGGCAATGTCAAATCATCTAGCGGCGTTCAGACGCCCTCGCATTCCGCGCCACCACGTCGCGATAGAAGGCTGCGCTGAGCTTCGGCGTCCGGCGCTGCGTCTCGAAGTCGACATGGTAGAGCCCGAAGCGCTTTTCGTAGCCGAAGATCCATTCGAAATTGTCCATCAGGCTCCACAGGAAATAGCCGCGCACCGGCACGCCCTCCGACGTCGCGCGCTGCAGCTGCGTCGAGATAGTTGCGCAGGTACATGATGCGATCGAGGTCGTAGACCTGGCCGTCGGCGGTGAAGCTTGTCTTCCGACGAGGTGCCGTTCTCGCTGATGTAGATCGTCTCGATATTCCAGACTTTTGCCGCCAGCCGCGGCGCCCAGTAGATCGTCTCCGGGCCCGACGCGCAGCCATTCCGAATTCATGTGCGGGAACGAGGCGGGGAAGGGCAGCACGCTCCAGCCCGGCGCGCTTGTCGGACGCGGCGATGTAGAATTGCGGCGCGTAGATGTTGAGGCCGACGAAATCGTTCGGCGAGGAAATGATCTTCAGCTCCTCGGCGGTGAATTTCGGCGCGGCCGGCGCCGGCATATTGCAGAAAGCCGTCGGTGTATTTGCCTTCGAGGATCACGCCGAGGAAGCCGGCGTTCAGTTCGCGCGTCGCGATCTCGGCGGCGCGGATGTTTTCCGGCGTGTCGAACGCCGGCACGCAGGCCGCGATGTTTTCGGCCGGACCGACCCTGGTGCCCGCGCGCGCCCTGCGCGCGGATCGCCTGCACGGCAAGGCCGTGCGCCAGCGCGACGTGGTGGCGGACCTGGTTCACTTCCGCGTGCGGCAGTTTGAGGCCGGGGGCGTCGATGCCCCAGCCATAGCCGAAATTCACGAAACGTCCGGCTTCGTTGATCGTGAAGATCGTACTTGACGCGATCGGTCAGACGCGCCGCCACGTAGCCGGCATAATCGCGCGAACGCCTTCGACGTCTCGCTGGATTGCCAGCCGCCGACCCGGTCCTGCAGCGCCTGCGGCAGGTCCCAGTGATAGAGCGTCGCGTAGGGCTCGATGCCGTTTGCTCAGCAGCTCGTCGATCAGGCGATCGTAGAAGTCGAGGCCCTTGGGGTTCGGCGCGCCCGTTCCTTCCGGAAACACCCGCGGCCATGCGATCGAAAACCGGTAGGCCTTGACGCCGAGTTCCTGATCAGGCCGACGTCTTCCTTGTAGCGGTGATAGTGATCGTTGGCGCGGTCGCCGTTGGTGCCGTCCTCGATCTTGCCCGGCGTGTGGCGAAGGTGTCCCAGATCGAGCGGCCGCGGCCGTCTTCGTTGACGGCGCCCTCGATCTGGTAGGCCGAGGTGGCGGTGCCCCACACAAATCCGTTCGGGAAGCTGGCGGGCGCGTGCCGGTCGGATGCCGGCTTGCGCTGCCGCGTCGCCGCCGGCGCCGCGCGCGATGCCGAGCGCGGACAAGCCCGCAAGCTTTGCAAAATGCCGGCGCGAGAATTTTCCATCGAACATCGTCATCTCCGCGTCAGGCGTTCGATCGATCTGATAGGCGGAAATCCTGTCGATCTCGAATGCGACCGTATCGGGAGATTCGCCGTCGACGAATCCGACGCCCTCGAAAATTCTTCGAGCCCATCGCGAGGTTCACGATCATGTACATGGGATCGTTGAAGCCGACCGGGACCTTGATCTCGGACACCGGCTGGCGGTCGATGAAATAGGTGATGCGGTCGCGGCTGCCACAGCACGCCGTAGTCGTGGAACTCGGTCGCGGCGTCCGGCACCATGAAGTCGAACCCGCAGCGATTGCACGCGCTGCGTGGCCGGGATCCGCCAATGCGTCGTCATCACGATGTCGCCGGCCGCTGCCCGCGGCCTTCCATGACGTCGACTTCCGGCGGCCAGCCGCCGTCGTCGGCGAGCATCCAGAACGCCGGCCACACGCCGATCGCCGACCGGTATCTTGGCGCGGATTTCGAAGTAGCCGTACTTCTGCGAAAACCGGCTCTGGGTCGTCAGGATGCCCGAGATATATTCATTGTTGAACAGCACGGCCTTCAGCGCCGGCGGGCGTGCGGCTGGCTGATGATCGAGAGAACGCCGTCGCTGACCTTGAACGGGTCGAGGCCGAGCGGCGTGGTCGCCCGCCCGCCATAGCGCGGATCGACATAGATCTGCTGCTCGCCGTTATAGCTGGTCTTGCGCTTGAAGTCGGAGCCGTCGCCGCCCCAATAGCGCGCTTCCGGCCAGGCGGCGCCGCCGGCGTAATATGGCGCCCATCTTTGGTTCAGCAGCGGATGCGCGTCGAAATCATCGTGGAAGGTTCGGTGCAGTGATACCGAAGCCAGCGACGCGGGTTCCGGCGCTTCGATGCGGCGGCATTGTTCGCCGAGGATAGCGGTCGCGACCTGCAGCGTGAGTTTGGTCGTCGCGCCGGCGGAGATCGGCCTCGCGAACGCCGGGACGGCGGCGAACGCGCAGCAGATCGAGATCAAGGCGCACAGCGTCAATCTGTCGGTCTCCGGTTCGCTTCGAAACGACGGGAGATCATTCACTGACGTTGCCCTCGATCTGGCGATCCTTCGGAGCCCGGCCGGCATGCTCACCTGTTTGAGGTACGTAGTTATACGTGGTGGAAGCTTAACGGCAAGGTAGCCAGTCTGATGTTGATTAAATATGCTTGAGATGCCGATGGCGCCGATTGCGGGCGCAGGTGCAGGAACCAGCGGCAAGACAATTCATTCATATTCTTTTCAGTGCTTCAATTTTAAAGGGCAACTACCTCACTATTACGGCGCACGGAAGTTCTTGGAATGCTCGTCTACTTTGTCACCGACGAGACCGACGAAGTTGCCTGCGATTCGCGCCATGCTCGAACCGGCAACACGCCGTGGTGCCCTGGGTGCTGGGCGGCGATGGCACCGGGCTCAGGTCGCACGGCGTGCTGATGGTCGACATTGACCTGCGGCAGATGGCGCGCGTCGATCAGGTCAGGGTTCATTTTGGAACAGCTTACAAGCATTCCGGAAAAGCTGTTCGTCGTTCACAATCTCTCCCGTTCGATGGTTGCGCAGGCCCATGCGCTCGGCGCGACCGCGATCATTTCACGCCCCAAGGAAGCAATTCTCAAGGTCGCGCAGATCGAAGAGGCGGAAGCGGCCGAGGAAAATAATGCTGCAGATCCGACCCAGGAGATGGACGAAGGTGTGGTCGCCTTCGCCTCGATGTTTTCGGATGTGCGCCGTGGCGAGGCCACTGAAGCTTGTCGATGCGAAGCGTGCGACGTCGAAGATCATCACCCGCGTCGGGCAGGACGGACTTTCGACCTGGCTCGACGAGGTGCGTCGCTATCATGAGGGTACGTTTCAGCACTGCCTGCTTGTAACCGGTGTTGCGGTCGCCTTCGGGCTGGATGTCGGATTCTCCGGCGGGGACGTCTCGCGGCTCGGAATGGCGGCGACCCTCCACGACATCGGCAAGGCGCGCATCCCGCTGTCGATCCTGGACAAGCCAGGCCGTCTCGGATCCCGAGGAGGAAGAGATCATCCGGCGTCATCCCGCGATCCGGATATGATCTGTTGAAGGGCGTATCGGGCATCAGCCCGGAAATTCTCGACGGCGTCAGGCACCATCACGAATATCTTGACGGATCCGGCTATCCGGATGGACTGGCGGGCTCGCAGATTTCCGATCTGGTCAGATTGCTGACGATCTCGGATATCTTCGCAGCACTGGTCGAGTCCCGGCCATACAGGCCGCCAATGGCCCGGCAGGACGCCTACCAGATCCTCTGCGGCATGGAGAGGCGAAGCTGGAGGAGGGCGCTGGTCAAGGCGTTCCGCAAGGTCGCGCTGGCGTCGTGATGAACCTGCGCGGGCTTACCGGCCGCACTGATCTCCTGAGCAAAGCTGCCAGACTGCCGATCGTGCCAATCGCCGATCCATTCATTGGCCGAAATTCAGCGCGTGGCTCCCGCGAGTCCGTTCCAGAGATTTCAGTCTCTGTGGAACGGGTTGGCGATGCTCGTTATCATTCCTGCGATCGAGAGCCGAAGCCGTGAATGTCAGCAGCCCACGATATCAATCAAACGCTGGAATACAGGTCAGCCACGGCCATCGTCAGGCTGCTTCCAACTGGCCTTCTGCTGGTCTTTCTCGGCCTCGTCATATTTGCACTTGTTGACCTTGATCGCGAGCCGTGGACGATCATCGGGATCGTCCTCTGTTGGATGATGGGCGTTGCTTTGGTCGGCCTTACGCTCTGGAGACGCGTCGAATCCCGGCAAAGCCATTATTCACACTTTCGCCTGATGGCATCCATTACCGGATTCCCCTGGTCAAGCAGGTCCTGATCCCCTGGCACGAAATCCAAGGTGTCGACTACGGTCGATGTCGAAGCGGGGTATTGGTCGTTCTTCTGGGTCATCGCCCGGATTCCGATCCTGACGATACAATGCGCTGGTCTGCGCGACGTCACCGTGGTCCTGTTGCCGAGGCCATTCTACGACTCAGCGGATCTTCGTCGATTCATTCTTCCTGCGAGGCCCTGGCTGGAAGGCTAACTTCATTCCCAAGGGCTCGCTGGTGCAGATGGCCTTGCACCACGAACTCGTATCGGTCGAACCGCGGTTGCTGCGCGAAGCAGTCGAAGCGCGCTGGCTCGCATTTCGGACGTCCGCCGATCGACGCCGGCGCAAACGAGCGTTCCGAGCGTCGCTGTCGGACAGCGAGCAATGCGACCGGCGGTTCAAAGCGCCGCGTGCGGCGCGGCGCGCGCCGGACGGTCAGACGTCGTTGCGATGGGAGAGAACCCGAAGGCCGTGTCGCGGTGGCAGGCCGCAGAAGAGTCATCGGTCCCGCTTGATCGGCATCGCCGCCGTGCTCGACCAATCTCGTCGGACTTTGGGATCCGCCAGGGCAGAGCGAGGTGCGCGAAGTCAGAACCAAGGCGCGCGCAGAACAGAAAGATTGGGCGGACTTCGATCAGGCGGAACAGGGAAGAAAGCAGTGAAGCTTGAGGCGGAGCAGAAGGAGATGCGAAGGCAGCTCGACGAGGATATGCGCCGCATGTTCGGCCGATAGTTGTCGGTGTGGCTGCTGTGGCCGAATACGCCGTTCGTTGCAGAAAAGATTGCTGCGATTTAACTGGCTGACTTCTCCGGGGCGGGCGATAGCTGCCCGTGCGGCCAGCACCGGCCCGCTAAAATTTCGAGAGCGATGCCGGGAATCGAAATCACCGAGGAGTGCCGCGCCCTGATTGCGGCCGAGTTCCCGTTCGAGGGAGACCGTGCGGCGCCACGGAAACGGCGAGTGGCAGATGCAGATCGATGCGGAGAAACGTGGCAGCGGTTGCAGAAGGTGCGGCGGCACGGCGAAACCATATCCGACTGCATCATCCGCGTTATCATCGTCACCCAGCACAAGCACGGCTTGCGGTGAATCTAATCGTTTATATGTATCAGTTACTTCGGCTAGAATTCATCGTACAGAACGCTCGCGGCGCGGTTTTTCAGTCTGCTGTTCTTGCGATCTTCCTGCGGGGATCAGATAAACTGGCTAGATAGAATCGCCCGTCCCGCTCGAACACAACACCTTCAAGTAGTAAGCTCTAATACTAGTTCCATCCTTACGAGGAAGATCCGCGCTTCCTTTCACAACAAAAAATTATTATTCAGCCGCGATTTCGCTTACCGAGACGGTTTCGCCAAAGAGCTACCTTTGCTTGATGTGTAGATCAATGCCATCGCTCGACTGCCACCAAGGATGGCGCATGGCACTTGATCCAAGACAGGCTTCCATCATCGACATAGCCAGGATTGCGACTGGCACGTTGTGTCGCTCTGATCGGCTACCTCGCCTATGTCCTGATTTCCATTCTGGCGACAGCATGAAGGCCGGGACAGAGCGCGTTGGATTGGAGGCGTCGCATGAGAAACATCGTGGACGAAGACGGCGAGATCATCGCGAAAGCAACGGATGACCATACGCTGATCGGCGGCCACCACCGCCTCGCGGTGGCGGCCAGCCTCGGTCAAAAACTGTTCTGGAAAGATACCGGCGAACCTGTGAAGCTTGATCCCTTCTTCAAGGGGAAGTGCTCATCCGACATACAGGCTTGATGCGGAGGCAACGCGATGCGACTGGCCGGGCATCGTCCAGCCGCATCACGCGTATGCCGCGGGCATGCACCTGGTGACCGCTGGCATTGCAAGAACGCAGATCCTCCATTCGCGTTGAACTAATAAGAGTTCTGACCTTGATCTACATCAAGCGTTCGAGCGACCAGCGCCGGAAGCTTGCGCTGCTTGAACACGAAAGCCGGACCATCCCCTGCTGCGAGAGGTCGGAGGTGAATCGGACGGCTAAGGGAGGAGCAGAATGATTAAGTTGATTGTGATTGCGGGCTTCGCCTTATCGGTTGCAGTATCGGCGCAAGCTATGACACCTGCGCCTATTCCTCAGCCGGACAGCATGATCACGGAAGTCGCTGCTGCCTGCGGCGCGGGTAGGACACGGGTTAACGGTGTGTGCGTGGCAAGAACCACCGTCCGCCAGACCCGCCGAGCCGTCCGCAGATGCGCGACCGGAATGACTTGCTAGTGCTGATGCTTTCAAATTTTCCGTGGTTGCAGGCGACTGGCGGTCTGAGCGCTGGGCTGCCACAGCCGTGATTGAGGCCGATGATCCACTGCGTGAGGAGTGCCTGTCATGCGTCTTCATTCATATCGCGACGAAAGCCACTCCCGACACTTCGATTTGATCGGCGGAGGCGGCCACCCTTGGTCAATTGACCTAGTCTCCGTCACAGCTTCGGGCATCTTGGTCGTGGGCTTCGCCTGTGCGCTCATGGCCCATTGGGTCCACTAGGATCCCGCTGCGCATCAGCAGCCAGCAGGCTTCGGTCGGAGGGCCACGCGGCTCCAAGGCTCGCTCCTCCGGCTACCTTTCGATGGAATACGCCCCCTCCGTCGGAAGGGTAAGGGCGGTGAAGTCCCCAGCTTCACCGCCCGCTTTCTTGCTTGATCGATTGACGCCGGCTCTGACCAGTCGGTCCAAACTCCTGCGCGAGCAGTGTGGAACCCTGCTGCTGGCGGACCAGCAGCGTGCGCCCATCCTCGCCACGTTGATTTGGACCCCGGCAGGCCGAGGGTGTTGGGTCGCGGATACGGACACCAGGGTGCGGCGGCGGTTGGTGCCGCAGCCTATGGCGCTTGACTCCAGCAACAGCTACGATGCGTACGGCAATTGGATCTGTTCCACCGAGTATCAATACGCGCCGAGCGCTATGCCGACGGCGGTTGAGTATTCCTTACCGTCGTCCCTGATTTCCAACGGGATGAATGGTGCTGCCAGACGGGATTGAACTGTCGACCTCTCCATTACCAATGGAGTGCTCTACCACTGAGCTACGGCAGCATGCCCGGTATTGATGGGAATCGGCCCAAATGGCCGCCCACTAGGCGGCCGGTTCTTGCCACAAGGGCCCCTCTGGCGCAAGCACGCGGGCAGGCCGGAAAGGGCCCAAAATCGTCAAAATCGGCGCTGATGATCGCGAGGCGTCGTTCAATTCGGGCCAACTTTGGACCGGTCCGGTTCCCGCATCCTGCAGCGCCCAAGCCGTCCGAATCGCGACTTCGCGCTGGCTTGCTGCACGGCAGCGCGCGGCCTTGCCGGGCGCAGAATGGACGAGTCGAAACCCACCATGTTCGGCAGGCGCTGCGGCGTCGCGTGCACGTCGTTTCGATCAAGGCATGTTCGGCGGACTGACGATGAGAGGACAATCAAGACAGGCCTGCGGGCGAAGAGCGACGCGGATGTGAAGGATTCACGACGGGACCGGCTGAAGCTGGCGCTGCGCGAAAATCTCAAGCGGCGAAAGTCGCAGGCGCGGGGCCGCAGCGAGGCCGAGCGCATCTTCCGAAAACGCCGATGCCTCCTAGATGACGCCAGCGGAGAAAAGCCGTAGCCAGTAGCGTAGAGGAAATCCTGCTCGCCGGGTGGCATGGCGCGCTCTTTGCACGGTTCTGTTCTTTTGTAGGCGGTGACAATGAGTGCAGACATCACGGCCGGTCCGGCGACCGGCGCGACTTCCATCGCGTTTCCCCGTCACGAGCAGACTGTTTCCGACGCTGACGCATCCAGAAATCGAGCGCATGCGCCGGTTCGGGAGCTTCGAACCTACAAGGACGGCGAAGCCCTGTTCGAGACCGGCAAGCTCGGCCCCGGCATGTTCGTGGTGCTGTCCGGCCATGTCGCGATCACCCAGCGCGACGGCCTCGGCCATGTCACGCCGGTCATCGATCAGGGACCCGGTCAATTTCTGGCCGAAATCGGCCAGCTCTCCGGCCGCGTCGCGCTGGTCGACGGCCATGCCGAGGGCGACGTCGAAACGCTGCTGATTCCGCCGGAGCGATTGCGCGCGCTGCTGGTCGCGGAAGCCGATCTCGGCGAGCGCATCATGCGCGCGCTGATCCTGCGCCGGGTCAGCCTGATCCAGGGCGGCGTCGGCGGCCCGGTGCTGATCGGCCCGGCCTCGCTCGGCGACATGGCGCGGCTGCAGGGATTTCTGACGCGCAACGGCCAGCCGCATCACCTGCTCGATCCCGGCAACCGACAAGGACGCCGCCGATCTGATCGCGCGCTATTCGCCATCGCGCGCGCGATCTGGCCGCTGGTGGTGCTGCCCGACGGCACCGTGCTGCGCAATCCGCCGGAGACGTCGACTCGCCTGGCGCTGGGCATGATCGGCGGCCACGCCGCACGACAAGCTCTACGACGTCGCGGTCGTCGGCTGCGGTCCGGCCGGTCTTGCCACCGCGGTCTATGCGGCGTCGGAAGGATTGTCGGTCGTGGTGTTCGACGCGCGCTCTTTCGGCGGCCAGGCCGGCGCCAGCGCGCAGCATCGAAAACTATCTGGGCTTTCCGACCGGCATCTCCGGCCAGGCGCTGGCCGGCCGCGCCTTCACCCAGGCGCAGAAGTTCGGCGCCGACATGCATGATCCCGGTTGCGGTCGAAGTCGCTCGATTGCGCGCGCACCGACGGCGCCTTTGCGCTGGCGACTCGATGGCGGACGATACGCTGCGCGCGCGCTCGATCGTGGTGGCGAGCGGCGCGCGCTACCGGCGGCCCGAGATCGAAACCTCGACGACATTCGAAGGCCGCGGCGTCTGGTACTGGGCCTCGCCGATCGAGGCGCAGCTGTGCGCCGAGCCAGGATGTCGTGCTGGTCGGCGGCGGCAATTCCGCAGGGCAGGCCGCGGTGTTTCTGTCGGGCCATGCCCGCAAGGTTCTACATGATGATCCGCGGCGGCGGCCTCGGCGCCAGCATGTCGCGCTATCTGATCGAGCGCATCGAGGCGACGCCGAATATCGAACTGGTGTTCAACACCGAGGTGGTCGGCGCTCGAAGGCGCCGAAGACGGATCGCTCGAGCGCGTGCGCTGGCGCAGCCGGCTGTCCGCGCGAAGAGAGCACCGTCGACATCCGCAATCTGTTCCTGTTCGTCGGCGCCGATCCGGCCACCGGCTGGCTCGACGGCTGCGGCGTCACGCTCGATCGCGGCGGCTTCGTGGTGACCGGCGCGCAGTCCGAGCAGAATCACGGACGGCCGGTGCCGCCGCTGGAAACCTCGGTGCCCGGCGTGTTCGCGGTCGGCGACGTGCGCTCGGGATCGGTCAAGCGCGTCGGCGGCGCGATCGGCGAGGGCGCGCAGGTGGTGGCGGCGCTGCACGGTTTTCTCGGCGATGCCGCGAAACCGGCGCTTTAGGGCAGGGACATGCAGGATGTCGCAAAGGGCTGCAGCCATATCGCCGGCATCCGCGATGTCACGCCGAGCGCGCTCGGTTGCGAGGAATGCCTGAAGAGCGGCAGCGAGTGGCTGCATTTGCGGATCTGCCGCACCTGCGGTCATGTCGGCTGCTGCGACGATTCCCCGAACAAGCACGCGACCGCGCATTTCCACGCCACCCGGCCATCCGGTGATCGAAGGCTACGATCCGCCGGAAGGCTGGGGCTGGTGCTATGTCGACGAAGTGCTGTTCGATCTGTCGAACCGAAAGACTCCGCACAACGGTCCGATCCCGCGCTACTACTGATTCGTCTTTCAACGAAGAATGAGGAATACTCGGATGCAATGCGTGACCGAGAATGCTGCGCGCCATCGCTTGCTGTCATGTGGATGGCATTATCGGTCGCATTGATCCTTCGAGCGTCGTTCGCACAGTCGCTTGGCGCAAGCGCCGCAGAGCAAATTCGCCGAGGTCAACGGCGTCAAGCTGCACTATCTGGTCGCCGGCAAGGGCGATCCCGTCGTGCTGCTGCACGGCTATGCCGAAACCAGCCATATGTGGCTGCCGCTGATCGCGAAAGCTTTCCGACAAGCACACCGTGATCGCGCCCGATCTGCGCGGCTTCGGCCAGTCGTCGGCGCCTGCAGGCGGATACACCAAGACGGCGATGGCGCAGGACATCCACGCGCTGGTGAAGAGCCTCAAATACGACCGCATCCGGCTGGTCGGTCACGATATCGGGCTGATGGTCGCCTACGCCTATGCGGCGCAGTATCCCGAGCGAAGTCGACCGGCTGGTGCTGATGGAAGCGTTCCTGCCCGGCGTCGGCGACTGGAATAACGTCTTTCTGCTGCGCGATCTCTGGCATTTCCATTTCTTCGGCAAGACGCCGCTGGCGCTGGTCACCGGCCGCGAGCGGATCTATCTCGAACATTTCTGGAACGATTTTGCCGCCGATGCCACAAAATCGGTGCCGGAGACCGATCGCGAATTCTACGCCAAGGCCTATGCGCAGCCCGGCCACATGAAGGCCGGGATGGAAGTTTTCCGCGCCTTCCCGCAAGGACGCCGAGGAGTTCGCGGGACTTTGCCAAGACCAAGCTGTCGATGCCGATGCTGGTGCTGTCAGGCGAGAAAGCCGGCGGTCCGTTCCTGATCGAGCAGGGCAAGATGGTGGCGACCAATGTCGAGGGCGTGCTGGTCAAGGGCCGCGGACACTGGCTGATGGAAGAGGCGCCGGATCAGGTGATCCCGAAGCTGGTCGAATTTCTCAATCGCTAGAATGCTGATCGATGCTGGCGTCGATTTGTGACAGCCGTGCAAAATCTTGGGCATCGTGACAGCTTTCGTTGATGTGCATTCGCGCACATGCCTGAATTGCCGCCGCGCGCATGCGTGCATGTGGCAATTTTCCCTGCCGCAGTCGTAAGCTTTGATCGAAAGTTCTAACAAAGGGAGCGCATCATGATTCTGGGTATGAGCTTGGCTACGTTTGTCGCTCGTCCACGTCATCATCAGCCTGATCGGCAATCGTCGCCGGCCTTATCGTCGATGTTCGGACTGCTCGGCTCCAAGCCGGATGCCGGGCCTGACCGCGATCTTCCTGCTGTTCACGATCCTGACCAGCGCCACCGGCTTTCTGATTCCGCCGCTGCTGTCCGAGACGTTGCTGCCGTCGCACATGATCGGCATTCTCTCGCTGGTGCTGCTGGCGATCGCCTGCATCGCGCTTTACGGCATGAAGCTTTCCGGCGCCGTGGCGCTGGATCTATGTGGTGACCGCGCTGGTCTCGCTTTACCTCAACGTATTCGTGCTGGTGATCCAGAGCTTCCTGAAAGTGCCGGCGCTGCATGCGCTGGCGCCGAGCGTGCCGCCCGCCGGGCCGGTGTTCGCCGTCGTGCAGGGCATCGTGCTGGTGTTCTTCGTCATCGTGATCATCGGCGCTGTGCGGCGATTCGGCCGACGCCGACACTGACTGAACGCTTGCCGAGCGCGCATCTCAGTCAGCGACGTCCAGATTCGCGCGTCCACGCATGCGCGCGTCCTGAATGCAACTGAAGCAAGAGGAGTTCCGCCATGCCCACCATCACGACCAAAGACGGCGTCGAGATCTTCTACAAGGATTGGGGCACGGGTCAGCCGATCGTGTTCAGCCACGGCTGGCCGCTGTCGGCCGATGACTGGGACACGCAGATGCTGTTCTTCCTCAATCACGGCTATCGCGTCATCGCCCATGACCGCCGCGGCCACGGCCGCTCCAGCCAGACCGGCGACGGCCACGACATGGATCACTATGCCGACGACCTCGCGGCGCTGACGGCGCATCTCGATCTGAAGAACGCCATTCACGTCGGCCATTCCACCGGCGGCGGCGAGGTGGTGCACTATCTGGCGCGGCACGGCGAGAGCCGGGTGGCGAAGGCGGCGATCATCAGCGCGGTGCCGCCGCTGATGGTGAAGACGGCGGCCAATCCCGGCGGCCTGCCCAAGGAAGTGTTCGACGGACTTGCAGGCGCAGCTCGCCGCCAATCGCTCGCAATTCTATCGCGACCTGCCGGCGGGTCCGTTCTATGGCTACAACCGGCCGGGCGCCAAAGCCTCGGAGGCCGTCATCCAGAACTGGTGGCGCCAGGGCATGATGGGCGGCGCCAAGGCGCATTACGACGGCATCGTCGCCTTCTCGCAGACCGATTTCACCGAAGACCTCAAGAAGATCACCGTGCCGGTGCTGGTGATGCATGGCGACGACGATCAGATCGTTCCCTACGCCGACTCCGGCGCCATTGTCGGCAAAGCTGTTGAAGAACGGGACGCTGAAGACCTACAAGGGCTTTCCGCACGGCATGCCCACCACGGAAGCGGCCACGATCAACGCCGACCTGCTCGCGTTCATCAAATCATGAAGGTCGATCCTGTTCGGCGCCACCGGCATGGTCGGGCAGGGTGTCCTGCGCGAATGCCTGCGTCGATGCCGGCGTCGAGCGCGTGCTCGCGGTCGGGCGCAGCCCGACCGGGCGTGCAACACGCCAAGCTGCGTGAAATCCTGCACGACAATTTCACGGATTTCTCGGCGATCGAGATCCCAGCTTGCCGGATACGACGCCTGCTTCTTCTGCCTCGGCGTCTCCTCGGTCGGCATGGACGCGGAGCGCTACCGGCATCTGACCTACGACGTCACCATGGCCGCGGCGACAGACGCTGGCGCGGCTCAACCCCGGCATGGTGTTCACCTACGTCACCGGCAGAAGGCACCGACTCCAACCGAGCAGGGCCGCGTGACGATGGGCGCGGGTCAAGGGCAAGACCGAGAACGATCTGCTTGAAGCTGCCGTTCAAGGCGGCCTACATGTTCCGGCCCGCCGGCATCCAGCCGCTGCACGGCGTCACGGTCGAAGACCGGCTGGGTCAACGCGATCTATGTCGTGGCCGCGCCGCTGTTGTCCTACCTCGCTCGCGCCGCGCCGAAATACATGACCACGAGCGAGCAGCTCGGCCGCGCCATGATCAAGGTGGCGCGCGACGGCTATCCGAAGCCGATACTGGAGAGCGCAGATATCAACGCTGAGTCCGCGTCATTCCTGGCGAGGCGAGCTCGGACTGCATGCACCGGAGAATCCAGCTCTGCGCAGAGTCGGACTTCGGATGCCGCGGATCGCTCGCGCCTGGAACGACGGCCTTATTGACGCGTACACCCCATCAAATCGCCGCAAATGTCGCGGCTTCTGCCGTGGAGGCGCAGGGCTCCATAAATTGCGCATCGCAAGGGGGGTGGCATGGACCGCATTCGCATCGTCGGCGGCAGCAAGCTCAACGGCACCATCGCCGATCTCGGGCGCGAAGAACGCCGCGCTGCCGCTGATGATCGCGAGCCTGCTGACCGAGGAAACGCTCGATCCTCGACAACGTGCCGCGGCTTGCCGACGTCGCGCAGTTGCAGCGCATCCTCGGCAACCACGGCGTCGACATCATGTCGGCGGGCAAGCGGCCCGGCGACGCGCCAATATCAGGGCCAGACCCTGCATATTTCGGCCGCCGACATCATCGACACCACGGCGCCCTACGATCTGGTGTCGCGGATGCGCGCCAGCTTCTGGGTGATCGCGCCGCTGCTTGGCGCGGATGCACGAGGCCAAGGTCTCGCTGCCGGGCGGCTGCGCCATCGGCACGCGGCCGGTCGATCTCCTGATCATGGCGCTGGAGAAAGCTCGGCGCCGAACTCACCATCGACGGCGGCTATGTGATCGCGACGCGCCCGGCGGCCTGCGCGGCGCGCGAGATCGATTTTCCCAAGGTGACGGTGAGCGGCACCCATGTCGCGCTGATGGCGGCGACGCTCGCGAACGGCACCACCGTCATCGACGCAACGCCGCCTGCGAGCCTGAAATCGCCGACGTCGCCGATTGCCTGAACAAGATGGGCGCGCGCATCACCGGCGCCGGCACGCCGCGGATCGTGGTCGAGGGCGTCGAGCAAGCTGCACGGCGCGCGGCATACCGTGCTGCCCGACCGGATCGAGACCGGCACCTATGCGATGGCGGTCGCGATGACCGGCGGCGACGTGCAGCTTGCAGGCGCGCGTCCGGAACTGCTGCAGTCGGCGCTCGACGTGCTGACGCAGGCCGGCGCCGACATCACCGTCAACAATGACGGCATCCGGGTCGCCCGCAACGGCGCCGGGCATCCGGCCGGTCGACGGTGTCGACCGCGCCGTTCCCGGGCTTCCCGACCGACCTGCAGGCGCAGCTGATGGCGCTGATGACCTGCGCCGGCGGCTCCTCGCAGATCACCGAGACGATTTTCGAGAACCGCTTCATGCATGTGCAGGAACTGGCGCGGTTCGGCGCGCGGATCTCAGCTCGACGGCGAGACCGCCACCATCGACGGGCATCGCGCAAGCTGCGCGGCGCGCCCGGTGATGGCGACCGACCTGCGCGCCTCGGTGTCGCTGGTCATCGCAGGGCTTGCCGCCGAGGGCGAGACCATGGTCAACCGTGATCTATCACCTGGACCGCGGTTTCGAGCGGCTCGAGGAAAAACTCGTCAGCGCTGCGGCGCGCATCGATCCGAGCGCATCAGCGGACTAGAGGATTACTCGATAGCGACTATTAAGGACTTCTGGGATGCCGGCGGACCCAGCTCAAACTGATTGCGCTCGATGCCGACGATCTCGCCGTGATATCGGCCCATGTGCAGGACGCCCGCGTCCAGGCCTCCGACATCGTCTGGCGGCAGGACGAAAAGCGGCTGGTGGTCGGCATGGACCGGCTGGACTGGGAGCAGACGCTGTCAGGCGGAACCGAGCCGCGCCGTCTCGATCGCGGCGCTTGCGCTTCGACCGCGTGTCTGGCCTGCAAGTCGCGCAACATCGATCTGGACGCAGCCCGAGGCGGTGCTGGAACTGGTCGGGATCGAATTCCATCCCGGCGAAGCCCCCGGCGGCAGCGCGTTGCTCGTTGTTCAGCCATGGCGGGGCGCTGCGGCTGGACGTCGAATGCCTGGAATGCGAGCTGACCGACCTCGGCACCGACGATCTCGGCACCAGCGACCTCGCCATGGCGCGCCCTGGGGCGCGTGACGGTGCCGTAGGGCGAGGCAGAGGCGCTTGCGCCGGCGTGCCTGGCGCGCTATCGCGCCGATTCTCCACGGAGATGCCATCGGCCCGCGGTCCGGTCGCGGACCACCCTACGGAGTCCGCTTCCGGCGCAGCAGGGTTGACGGCCACTGGCCGCCGCGCCATTGAGCAGGGGCCTCGACTGTGCTCCCAGAAAGCCACCATGCCCGTTCGCCTCGACAGCCAGCAGCGCCGATTTCGACCCAGCGATTCGCGCATTCCTCGCCGCCAAGCGCGAGGTTTCGGCCGATGTCGAGCGCGCCACCCGCGCCATCGTCGATGACGTGGCTGCGCGCGGCGACGCCGCCCTGATCGAGGCGACGCGCAAATTCGACCGGCTCGACATCGACGCCGCCGGCCTGCGCGTGACCGCGGCCGAGATCGATGCCGCGGTCGAAGGCCTGCGACGCCACACACGCTCGATGCGCTGAAATTCGCCCGCGACCGGATCGAGATTGTTCCACCAGCGGCAATTGCCGAAGGACGAGCGCTTCACCGATGCGCTCGGCGTCGAACTCGGCTGGCGCTGGAGCGCGGTCGATGCGGTCGGGCTCTACGTGCCCGGCGGCACCGCGGCCTATCCGTCCTCGGTGCTGATGAATGCGGTGCCGGCCACGGTCGCCGGCGTGCCGCGGGTCGTGATGGTGGTGCCGTCGCCGGACGGCAAGCTCAATCCGCTGGTGCTGGCGGCCGCACATCTCGGCGGCGTGTCCGAAATCTATCGCGTCGGCGGCGCGCAGGCGGTGGCGGCGCTGGCCTACGGCACCGCGACGATCGCGCCGGTCGCGAAAATCGTCGGTCCCGGCAACGCCTATGTCGCCGCCGCCAAGCGGCAGGTGTTCGGCAAGGTCGGCATCGACATGATCGCCGGTCCCTCGGAAGTGCTCGTGATCGCCGACGACACCGGCAATGCCGGCTGGATCGCCGCCGATCTGCTGGCGCAGGCCGAGCATGATGCGAGCGCGCAGTCGATCCTGATCACCGACAGCGCGGCTTGGCCGCCGAGGTCGAGCGCGCGGTGGAATCGCAGCTCGACGACGCTGCCCCGCGCCGACATCGCGCGGGCCTCGTGGAACGATTTCGGCGCCATCATCATGGTCAGACACCTCGACGAGGCGGTGGAGCTGGCGAACGCGATCGCCGCCGAGCATCTGGAAATCATGACCGCGGATGCCGGAAGCGCTTGTCGGCAAAAGTCCGCAACGCCGGCGCGATCTTTCTCGGGCCCCATACGCCGGAAGCGATCGGCGATTATGTCGGCGGCTCCAACCACGTGCTGCCGACGGCGCGTTCGGCGCGGTTTTCGTCGGGGCTCGGCGTGCTAGACTTCATGAAGCGCACCTCGATCCTCAAATGCGGGCCGGACCAGTTGCGCGCGCTGGGGCCGGCCGCGATGACCCTGGGCAAGGCCGAGGGTCTCGATGCCCATTCACGCTCCGTCGGATTGCGCCTCAACCTGCCATGAACAAGCCGCCACCAGACGAGGACCAGCACAACCGCATCGTCGCGGTGACGCTCGACGAGGAATCGATCGGGCGTTCCGGGCCCGATATCGAGCATGAGCGCGCGATCGCGATCTACGATCTGATCGAGCAGAACCTGTTCGCGCCGGAAGGCGGCGGGCGAGGGCCCGTTCACGCTGCACCTCGCGCATCACCGGCAACCGGCTGATGTTCGACATCCGCCGCGAGGACGGCACGCCGGTGGTGGCGCATCTGTTGTCGCTGACGCCGTTCCGGCGGATCGTGAAGGACTATTTCATGATCTGCGACAGCTACTACCAGGCGATCCGCACCGCCACGACCGGACAAGATCGAGGCCATCGACATGGGCCGCCGCGGCATCCACGACGAAGGCTCGCGCACGCTGCAGGAGCGGCTGAAGGGCAAGGTGCGGATCGATTTCGAAACCGCGCGCCGGCTGTTCACGCTGATCTGCGTCCTGCACTGGAAGGGGCAGGACGCATGACGCCGAAAAGTGCGAAGCGGTTTTCGGATCACGTCATGCGTAAAATAGACGCATGACTCGAAGTCCGCCTCAAGCAAGGAAGCCTGACGCATGGATGCGCCGCGCGCGCGCAATCCGCAGGCCGTGCTGTTCGCATGCGGCCTCAACAGCGTGCGTTCGCCGATGGCCGAGAGCCTGCTGCAGCAGATGTTCCCGCAGGCGCTCTATGTGAAATCCGCCGGCGTCAAGAAGGGCGAGCTCGATCCGTTCGCGGTCGCCGTGATGGCCGAACTCGGCCAGGATATTTCCGGCCACAAGCCGACCACGTTCGAGGAGCTCGACGACTGGGAGGGGCTCAATTTCGACCTCATCATCACGCTGTCGCCCGAGGCGCATCACAAGGCGCTGGAGCTGACGCGCACGATGGCGGCCGATGTCGAATACTGGCCGACGCCATGATCCGACCGGCACGGAAGGCAACCGCGAGCAGAAGCTGCAAGCCTATCGCGAGGTCTGCGACGGACTGTTGATGCGCATCCGCCGGCGCTTTGCCAAGGCCGGCGCGGCGAGCGGGTGACCGCCGGTTCGCGCCGTCGACATCCGACAGGTGCGGTACTACTCCGACCGACGGGTGGGAGCGTCGCGCGAGCTTCGTTCTGCGCATGTCATGTTGGAGTGAGCGATGAGCGAGATCTGGCAACTCCCGGCCACTGAACTGGCGCAGCGTATCGCGCGCCGGCAACTGAGTTCGGCGGAAGTGGTGGATGCCCATCTGGCGCGCATCGATGCGGGTGAACCCGGCGCTGAATGCCGTGGTGCGCGTGCTTGCCGACGAGGCCCGCGCGGCGCTGCCGTTAAGGCCGACAAGAAGCTGGCCGCCGGCGAGGCAATTGGCCCGCTGCATGGCGTGCCTTTCACGGTGAAGGAAAATATCGACATGGCCGGCCTGCCCACCACCTGGGGCGTGCCGGCGCTGGCCAAGGCGGTGGTGCCGGCGGACGCGCCGGTCGTCGAACGCATGCGCGCCGCGCGGCGCCATCACCGATCGCCCGCACCAATCTGCCCGATATGGAGCTGCGCGTGCACACCGACAGTTCGCTGCACGGTCTGACACGAAATCCCTGGCATCCCGGTCGCACCGCCGGCGGCTCGAGCGGCGGCGAGGCGCCAGCGCTGGCCAGCGGCATGAGCTCCGATCGGACTGGGCAACGACATCGGCGGCTCGCTGCGAAATCCGGCCAACGCCTGCGGCATCGCCTCGATCCGCCCCTCCGCCGGCCGCGTACCCGATGCGGGTTATGTGCCGGCCGAAGACCGGCTTGCTGGCGGTGCAGCTGATGAACGTGCAGGGGCCGATGGCCCGCCGCGTGGCGGATGTGCGCCTCGGCCTGCGCGTCTTGATGGGCGCGCACCCGCGCGACCCCTGGTCGATCGACTGCCCCGTTCGAGGGGCCGCTGCTGGCGCGGCCGGTTCGCGTGGCCGTGCTGCCCGAAGCCGCCCGGCGGCGGCACCGATCCAAAGGTGGCGGCTACCGTGCGGCGTGCCGCGCAGGCGCTGGCCGAGGCCGGTTATGCTCGTGGAAGAAGCCTGCCCGCCGCGCTACGACGACGCGATCGGCTCGCTGGCGCCGCCTGATCATGGGCGATTTCGGCTCGGTGCTCGGCATTTGTTGTCCCTGATGATGGGCGCTGACGCGATGGCCTTCCTGAACAACTTCAATGAGACCATGCCGCCACTGGCCGACGCGGCGGCATGGTCGCACTCTGATGGCCGAGCGCGACGGCATCGCGCGCGCATGGAGTCGACCTTCATGGCCGACCGGCCGTTGCTGCTGTCGCCGACCTGGACGCAATTGCCGTTCGAGCATGGCTTCGATCTCGGCGACGCCGGCCGGCGCGGCCGCGACCAAGGAGCTGATGCGCCCGGTGGTCCCGGCCAATCTGCTCGGGCTGCCCTCGGCAGCTGCGTGCCGGCCGGGCGTGACGAGGCGACGGGGTTGCCGATCGGCGGTGCTGATCACCGGCCGCGGTTGCGCGATGATCTGTGCCTCTGAAGCGGCCGAGGCCATCGAGGCCCGCCTCGGCCTCCGCGACGCCGATTGACCCGGTGCGCCAGTGTCAAGGCGCCGCGGCCAGGCGATTTGGAGGCGCTGCCAGGTCGCAACTGTCATCCCAATGACAACCGCCTGCGTTTATAAGCCCTGATTCCGCGGGGACGACGGAGAGATCTGTGCAGTCGCAACAATCACTTGTTCCCCGGTTGTGGAATGGAGTGCCTTCCGATAGGTTCCGCGCGCGCATTCCCCTCCGATTCCTCCCGCCGACAAATCCCGCATGCTTGGCCGCCCCAAATTCGTTCTTGCTTCCGGTTCGCCGCGACGGCTCAGCCTGCTCAACCAGGCCGGCATCGAGCCCGACGCGCTGCGTCCGGCCGATGTCGACGAGACCCCGAAGCGGGGCGAGCTGCCGCGCGCCTGCGCCAACCGGCTGGCCCGCGCCAAGGCCGACGCGGCGCTCGAAATCCGTGCAGCTCGACGACGAGCTGCGCGGCTGCCTTCATCCTCGCCGCCGACACCGTGGTCGCGGTCGGCCGCCGCATCCTGCCCAAGGCCAATCTGGTCGACGAAGCCGCGCAATGCCTGCGGCTGCTGTCGGGGCGCAACCACCGCGTCTACACCGCGATCTGCCTGGTGACGCCGAAGGAGGCGTTTCGCCAGCGCCTGATCGAAACCCGCGTGCGCTTCAAGCGGCTCGAGCGAGGACGACATCCAGGCCTATATCGGCTCCGGCGAATGGCGCGGCAAGGCCGGCGGCTACGCCGTGCAGGGCATCGCCGGATCGTTCGTGGTCAAGATGGTCGGCTCCTACACCAACGTCGTCGGCCTGCCGCTCTACGAGATCGATCACGCTGCTCGGCGGCGAGGGCTTTCCGATCCGCTTCGGCTGGCTGAATGCCAGCTAAGCCGCCAAAGCCGACGCCGGCGGCGACAAGGGCCGGCAAAGCCCTGCCCGGATCTGCGGCAAGCCGGCGAGCCGCGGCCACCGCGCCGTTCTGCTCCGCGCGCTGCCGCGACGTCGACCTGAACCGCTGGCTGTCCGGCCGCTACGTCATCCCCGGCAAGGAAACGACGGCAGAAGACGCCGAATAGAGCTTGTCGACGCATGCGCCCGATCTTCTCCCTCCGCTAGCGTCAGTAATGATTTTACCGACAAGCCTGCTCGTCCACACTCCCGCACAACACGACGACCCGAGCCAATCGGGCGATCATATGCGGAGGAGTGCGGCCCATGCTGAATCGCCGTCGTTTTGTCGGCCTCGCGGCTGCTGCCATCGCCGCGCCGTCCATTCTGTCCTCGCGCGCGCGCCGGCTGCGGACTGGCCGCGCAAGATCGGTGCGCATCGTGGTGCCGTTCACGCCGGGCGGCTCGACCGACATCACCGCGCGCCTGGTCGGCAACCGCCTGCAGGAGGTGTGGGGCCAGTCGGTGGTGATCGAGAACAAGCCCGGCGCCGGCGGCAACATCGCCGCCGACATGGTCGCGCATTCCGATCCCGACGGCTACACCATCTTCATCGTCGGCCCGGGGCATGGCCACCAACCAGTTCCTGTATCCGTCGCTGAGCTATGATCCGGTCGGCGATTTCGCGCCGGTGACGCTGCTGATCACCCAGCCCAACCTGATGTGCGTGCCGAATTCGTCGCCGGCGAAATCGGTCAAGGAGTTCATCGCCTATTGCAACGACAACAGGGGCAAGGTCACCTACGCCTCGTCCGGCAACGGCACCACGCTGCATCTGAGCGGCGAGCTGTTCAAGCGGCTGGCCAATGTCGAGATGACGCACATCCCCTATCGCGGCGGCGCGCCGGCGATCAACGACCTGCATTCCCGGCCGCGTCGACGTCATCTTCGACAACATGCCCTCGATCATCGGCGCATGTCAGGGCGGGCGCAGCTGCGCGCGCTCGCGGTGACGACCAAGGAGCGCGTCCGCGTCGTGCCGGATATGCCGACGATCGCGGAATCCGGCGTGCCCGGCTTCGACGTCTCGTCCTGGTTCGGCTTCTTCGTGCCGGCGAAGACGCCGCAGGAGGTCATCGCCAAGCTCAACGCCGACACCAACGCCGCGCTGGCCCATCCCCCGGTCAAGTCCGCGCTTCGAGCGACCTCGGCGCCACCCCGAAAGGCTCGACGCCGGGCGCAGCTCGCCGCCTTCCTGAAATCGGAAATCGACAAATGGGGCCCGGTGATCCGGGACGCCAGGATCAGGGTGGAGAACTGAGGGAGCGCAACTTGCTAGCGGGCGCCGGATGGCCGGACCTGACGAGCAACGTCCATGCGCGCAACGCCGATCCCGTCACGGAATGACGGCGAGGAGCTACCGAATAGCGTGATATTCCCAACAGTTTGGCGGTAGCGCCGAAGCCGGGGCCTCGCCGCGCCGTAGCCGAAGGCGAAGGCGGGTGGACACAGCCGTCCGCCTCGACTATAAACCGGCCGCTCCTGCGTCTCGCGCCGGGACATGCCCAGGTAGCTCAGTTGGTAGAGCATGCGACTGAAAATCGCAGTGTCGGTGGTTCGATCCCGCCCCTGGGCACCATCAAGTCTCGGTAGCTGCCGCAGCCAAAAGGATCCGCCGAGTGAAAGCTCGTTCCCGGCGAAGCCCGTTGGGCGAAGCCGGATGGTCTCGATCCCGCCCCTAAAGTACCACTGCGGTCCTGATTGACGGCCGGTTCGATACCTCTCCGTCATCCTCCTGCATCTGGGTTGCCGCCTGGTGAAAAATCTCTCGCAACTCCGGATGCGCTCATTGCGTGGCCGCGTTCAGCATCGGTTGGGCGATCAGGCACGCGAGGTTCCACTTGGCGCGAATGGTCTGGTAAGCGCCATCCGCGATCATCGCAGCCAGGGCGTCCGTTACGGCTCTGGCGCAACGCGGCATCGTCTTTTTCGGAAACATGATGCCTTGATAGCCGGTGCTGAACGGCTCGCCGACGACGCGATACTGCCCGGCTCTGCTTCAGGGCATAGGGCAGCGTTTCACAGTTCGTCGGCGGCGTCGATCCGGCCCTGCTTGAGCTGGTTGCGAACATCGATGGCGTTCTCGCCGGAGAGAAAACTGCACTGCGGGCCTGCCGCCTCCCACAATTGGCCTTGCTCCACTTCTCGATTTCCACCGGAGAGTATCGTGCCCGCGTGAAAAAGCCGATTTTTGCCACAGAGATCGATGGTGGCTTGGGCGGGCTCGAAGCGAGAACGAAGAACTGCGGCCCGTCGTCAGATAAGTCGACGAAATCGGCGTTCTCGCGCCGTGAGAGAGGCGGTCTGTAATACCGTTGATCACGAAATCGGCGCGCGCTTGGTCTGCAGCGCCGGAATAATCTGCAAAACGGCGTTTCGCTCCAGACGATCTTGAGGGAAAGCTGCTTGGCGATCTCGGTCGCGAGATCGATATCGAGTCCGACCAGTTGGTTGGTTTCCAAAGATCCTTAGTACTCCATCGGGCAGATGCAGTCGAACTGACCGTTAGCCGCAAGGTGCCGGCCTGCTTGATCGACTCTGGCAGTCTGCGCCCGCGGCCGACGCCGCAAGCGCAAAAAGGCGGAGATCGTAACGCGTCCCATATCAGCTCCTGGAAATCGTCATCGCAAAAGTCAGGCCGAGGGCGACGGCCAGATCCGCTTGTAGGTATTCAACATTTCTCACCGACGCTGGAATGTCGCGTTCGGGATCGTTATCCGATCCAGCGGTTTCACGTACACCGCGTCGAAATTAGGCGTCATGAAGAACGGAATCGTGAGAAGCGGGGAACGCCGCCTCGGTTAGCGACCCGGTGATTTGTCGAGGAGAACCGCCCTTTGGTCCAGAACTCGAGGGTGTTTCCGATGTTGATGATGTACGATCCCTTCACGGGAGGCGCGGGCGATCCATTCGCCGCGTTCTTGTTTGCAACCTCCAACCCCCGGTCTGGTCTGTTAAACGGTGATGACGCCTGTATCGCAATGCGAGCGGCCAGCAGCCTGACCTTGGGGTCATCGATCTGGGCGTACGCAGGAGCCGAAGCTGCGAGACGCTGTGGTCATAGTATTTCAAGAACGTATCGGTGGGGTGGCCGAGGCCCTCCGCCAGCAGTTCGAGCAAGCGTCAGCCCTACCCTGTAGGTCCGCTCATAGTAGGAATAGACGGTATCCCGAAATCCGCTCCGGCGCCGAAGGCCATAGGATCTGGCCCGCGAAGCGGCATGCCCGCCTGACATCCGGATGGGTTTCCTGCCCGAACCTACAGTGCGAAACGCTTCAAGGTTGTTGCCCTTGAAACTCGGGTCCGTGTTTCTTCTCCAGCAGGCCCAGATAGCCCGGTATTGCGGTGACTTGGAAATATGGATCTTGCGCTTCTCTGCATCCGGCAAGTCGAAAACTGCCGGCTCATGTCGAACACGCCGTCCAGAATATCGCATCGCCGATGCCGTGGCCGACGATGTACATGAAGCCGACCTTCAGCGACGGTCACCACCTTGCCTGGCGAGGTCCGCGCGCTTGGCCGGATCGTGCGCGCTGCCGATGTCGATGACCGGAATGTGCTCGAAGGTCGCGAGCTTGCTTCATGCCGTTTGGCCTGGCATCTATAGCTCCTGGTTTCGGATGATTGTCGTCGACGCATCGGTTTGACGCCTCGAGAGAGGCCTCCCATGTGCCGCAAAGGCTTCGTGCAAATGAGGGCGCAGTTCATTATGCGAGCTTCACCGCCGATATCTCGGGACGCAATTCCTGCATCAGGACTTCGGATTCCCGTACGCAGCGCGGCTTCGTTCACCGTCAGGACTTTTCCGCCGCTCACCACGATGCGTCCGTTTGACCAGCACGGTATCGACCGAGCGGCCGCAACCGCTGAAACGGCTCCGCCTGGCGGCGCTGTTCAAGGGCACGAACGCGAAACGCCAAGAGCGAGCAGTGCGCGTCAGATCGTCCGGCTCGAAGCCGGGGCGTATCCTGCCCACTTACTGTTCGCCAATCTGATCGCCCGCGCGCCGCCAATCGTCGCGGCGAAAAGCGCATCTCGCGCGGTTGGCCGCCGAGACCACGTTGCTGACCGCAGGCAGGCCCGCAAAACGCCTTCACTCTGGAACAAAATTCTGTGCGTCGCTGCAGGAGTCGTCAGCGGCAGCCGAGGCCGACATTAACGCCGGGCCTCGATGTATTGACTGGATCGAAAACACACCGCCGCGTATGTTTTCGGATTTCCAACCGGATTGAGGACAACGCTGGCCTCGGCCTGGGCTATTTTCTCGATTTGAGGCCTGCATCCAGACGCCATGCGCGAGACTGGTGCGGGGACCCAGCACCCCATGCGCGTCGAGATATGTGAAACAAGCGAGCCGCCCCACTGACTGAACTTCGCCGCGCGATCAAAGTCGTCGCGCGCGACTCATAAACGTGGGTGAAAACCGGCAAGTCGCGCTCGTCGGACAGCCGGGCAACCGCCCGCAGGAACGCCGGCGTTGCGCGCCGGGGACTCGACGGCGCCAGCCCCCAGGTCACCGTGTCGTAATAGCCTCTCGAACCGCCGATGGAATGCCGCCAACCGGGCGACAAGCAAATCGGCTTTTCGTCAGAAGAAACGACGCCGCTCAGATCGCCGTGGAACACCTGCGGCAGCACCTCTTCCCAGAACGGCGTGACCTTGGCACCGTGGACGTCGCCAACCTGCAAGGAGAAGACGCAGCGGAATACCAACTTCGGCATAGGCGGCGAGGCCTCACCGACGGATTCGCTTATCCATCGGCGACAGCGTCACCCATGTCCTGCACGACCGTAATGCCGGCCCTCAGGCACCTGACCGCGCCGAGCAGAGTCCGCGCCCGCAATTCCGCCAGGCTTCGCGGCTTGTAATTTGGAGGAGCGCGTTCAGCAACCAGGTTTCACGCGGGATGGTCTCGAAGCAGCCCTTCAGCAGCGCATCGTGTGAATGATAATGTGCATTGACGAGACCGGGGAGGATCGTGCGATCGGCCGCATCGATGACAACATCGGCGCGCACGGCGCGCAGTTCGCCGCCCCCGCATGGATCGACGATGCAATGGTGTCGCTGACGATGGAAATGTCGGCGCGGACCGATGGTTGGTGTCGCCATCGTCGTCGTAAACCAGGCCGCCTGATATCAGTATCGTCTTGCTGTTCGGTGACATTGCAGACTTTCATTCGCGCTACGCCGGGATGTTGATAAGGGCGCAGGCGTAAGTCAACTAAAATACCAAAATTGAGACAGGTGCTGAATTTAAGACAAAGACCGAACTGGCGGCGGCTTGCATGGCTAACCAATCGGCAGATGCGATAAAAAAGGGCTGAATGTGCCCGGAAATTGATTTAATGAGAAAATCTGGCAGCGTATCAAAAATTATACGATAGCTGGAAAATGCTTCCGCCGAAGCTCACCAGGCGATGACTACGCCGACGCCCGCTTCATCAGCTTTCGCAACAGCAGCGCGCCGGCCGCGCCCCGGACCGCCCGGTTCCAAAGCTGCTTGAACATCGCTTCGTGCAGTTCGACTGCTTCGCGCGCGGCGGTGACGATGGCCACGCTGGTCAGGATGTTTGGCAGTTCGCCAAGACGGTAGGGACTGACGGAGACCAGCGCACCCTGCGCTGAAAGATCTGGAACGTTTGACTTGGCATGACCCCTTCAACCAGTCGGGATCTGATGCCAACGGCTCCTGCTCCATGAATGTATGATCCGCTCGACCTCGAAGGCCGCCGCGAGCCGTCGCTTTTTTGCTCGGATGCCGCCGGAAGATCGAGACAGCCCACGAGTCCCCAGACGCAGAAATCTCTCGATCTCCAATACGCCAATGATGCTGGCAATATTGGCCAAGCTTTTGGCGCACCTGTATCTTCCGTTCGAAAGTATACGCAGCACGTCATCGATCTGCCGCTTGAGATCCGCCTTTGGTCCATTCTGCGGGCAACGTCTCTATCAGCATTTGCCGCAGGTGATCGTTGTATTGATCGGAGGAGAGGACAAACGAGATCGGCTCATAATGCGCAAGAACCTGCTCGAGGTCGTCTCGATCCGGCGCATACGTTCAAAGAAGCTGACGGTATTGTTGTGATACTCGACGCCTGCATCCAGCAGGGACGCAATGGACACTCCCAACAGTTCGATATCCGCTCGAGTATCTCGAGCTTGATCAATCCGCCTTTCTCAAGCTGGTAGATTGCCGCTCTGGAAATTCCTGAGCTGGATCGCCATTTCGTCGGTGGAGAGGCCTCTCCTTCCGGACGCGCGGTATGCTCGCAGTCTTTCGGCGATCTGCGCATATTGCAAAGCCATCAGCGAGAATATCCATCAAAGCGAAGCGAGAGAAGCCGTGCAGCGCCAGGCGGAATGTTCGGCGCCAAAGGATGGCGTATAATTAGGCTTGATGATCGCCTGCGGCAAGTGCTTACCGCCCTGGTCCGCGCTGTCACGGTTCGGGAATTACGGTGAGGGTGCACCAAACATTCGCCTGATTATGCACCGTCACCGCAATGGACGACTCCACGCCGTCAGTCAGCATAAGATTGCCGATACCGCGATCACGCGAGGTTTTCGTATGCTGCCCATGCCCGCCGACATCTTCACCGAGCCCGACGACGTATCCCCGGACGGCTTGGCCAATCTCGGACCCCTGCGTCATCTGGCGGGTGTTTGGCAGGCGGACAAAGGCGTGGACGTCAACCCCAAGGCCGCAGGGCCCGGAGCGTCGGATTTTTCGAGAGCATATCCGGATGGACCCGATCGATCCGCAGGCCAATGGACCGCAGCTCTTTTATGGTTTGCGTTATCACATCCACATCAACACGCCTGAGGAAGACATCACCTTCCACGATCAGGTCGGCTACTGGCTTTGGGAGCCGGCAACCGGCCTGATCCTGCAAAGCGTGACAATTCCGCGAGGCCAGGTTCTGCTCGCATCAGGCCACGCGAAGCCGGATGACAAGCAGATTTCCGTCACGGCGAAGCGTGGCGATACGCGTTACGGAATCTGCTCAACGGAATTCCTGGACGAAGCTTTCCGCACGGAGAGCTACCGATGCGACATCACCTTCAACGACGACGGAAGCTGGACCTATCTCATCGAAACCGAGCTTCTGGTGAAGGGAAGAGACCGCCCGTTCAATCATCACGACACCAACACCTTTGAAGCTTGTTGGCGCCGGCACCCAATCCGTTAGCCGTCATCCTGAAAGATCGCGCAGAGAAGAAATAGGATTGCTGAGCACGGCACCTGGCGCGGGCGTTTTGTTTTAGCAAGCGTAGCCTGGACGAGCGAAGCGACATCCGTTTTGCCAGTGCCGATCCCGCATATCCTGCTTTGCTCATGCGGGCTTACTTGCTAGGGGCGTTTGGATGCGCTGCGCCCATCACGAGCTTTTATTCCTTCGTTACCGCCAACACAGCTTCAAAGCCGAGCCTAGATCCTAGAGGAAGCAATGACTATCATCATTTAAAGGGGAATCGTTCCTAAAGGATCGGAGCGAATATAAGGAAGTTATTCGATTTGTCCAAAGTCTGAGCGCGAGCGAGCCCGCTTAATTCGAGAAGCACGCGCGATATATGACAGCATCTTCCCGCCGGCTGATCCGGTCAGGGAGCAGCAGGACAAGGCACCGATAAGTCATACGGTCGGCGGCGCCAATGCCTACCTGCAGCGACGGGGGTCTCCTGTCGTGATCAAGATCATCGCCGTGCTCTGCAGTCTCTCTTCTCCGGCAAATTGCCACGAGCAGACCGTCACCACCTCGGACTTCGCTGACGTCTCGATGCAGTCCTGCCTGATGGGCGCGCCGCAGCTCGCCGAGTGGATGAACCAGCATCCGGCCGAGCGCCTGGCGGCATGGCGCTGCGTGATTGGTAAACAGGATGCGCAGGAGCTTAGCGGAAAGCAGTAAGCGTAGCCCGGATGAGCGAAGCCATCGTCCGGGTTTGGTTGCCGCTCCCACATATCGCCTGCTCATGCCGCTATTGCTACTTGCTGTCTTGTCGTCGCCGATGTGGTTTGGGTTTCGGAGGGTCTGTTCCGGTAATGGCCCGATACCACGCGGCGTCTGATTGCGCGAGCGCTCTGTCAGCGGCAAGATCCGATTGCGCACGATAGAACTGACTTAGGCCGAGGTAGCAATCGGTGCGTGCCGGTCCGCGAGGTATCGCTTCGCAATTCGGCTGCGCGTCCGCAACGGCAGGCGAGGCCACCAGCAAGACTGCGACGAGACTTGCGGTCCAGGGTGCTCATACCGCCTCCAAGCGCGCCCGCACGGGCAAGCCATCGAGTTCAGTAAGAACTATACCGGCGCATGTTCGCGTTGATCATGCATTTGATCACTTGGCGGTCGCAGCGCCAACATTTGTCCAGGCGTCCCCAGTCGCTTATCCCTGCTGCCCTGTCGGTACACCTGCCCAGGCAATTCGCGGCTCTGTCTTCACATCGCCAATGCTGTGCTTCGGAAGGTGAGTTGAGGAGCACTCCGGTGCCTATGAGCGCAATCGCGAAAAAAGGTGCCGTGTCATGATCGGACCTCCTGAGAAAGGCGCGGGCCGTTCTAAATCCTAACCTCTCGACAGGGCTAAATCCAGCAAGCGTAGCCCGGATGAGCCAACGGGTCGCGCGAACGCGCGCCCACGACGAGCGCAATGGGGCTCGCGCAGAGATGACAGGCTCCGCGATATCCGGGTTTTAGGTGTCAATTCTGCATATCGCCTCGCTCATGGGGGCTACTTGCTCGTTCTGCTGCCGGCTGATTTGCCTGAAGCGCAAGGACAGAGTGGCGCTCGAGAGCATGCGACCAATTGGCACGACGGGGCAAATCAGTAAGAGCTGTCCAGTCCTCTCACAAAAAATATTCCGCTTCACGCGCAACCCAAATCAGCGCGCATAACTCCGCGCGTCTCACCGCAGATGAGGGGCGCTGCGCCATCGTCACGAACGTGCGGTGAGATGCGGTGGACGCGGAATGCGCGAAGACGACGCGCGCGTGACGCGTACGGCGAAGTCGTGTGGTCCTGACGCCGCGGTGCTGGCGTCAAGTTCGCGAGAAGCAAGCTTCTCGCGGACGACGGTGGCAAAAGAGCCGTTCACCGGGGAGAGCACGAAGTAAGCCGTAAAGCCATTGCGCAGAGAAATACGTAACTGGAACGAAGTAATAC
>ERZ1370068.11014-contig-9665_pt1 | contig 79123 bp, 111 predicted proteins | sample MGYA00561227_ERZ1370068 | MGnify/ENA primary metagenome ERZ1370068 (study PRJEB38410, sample SAMEA6850437) | metagenome | study: Metagenomic assessment of the ecological functions of the soil: analysis of the soil microbiota associated with the... | reverse complement strand
AAGTTACGTATTGCTAAAGAGCTGCCGTTCCATCGTCAACCTGCGGGCATTCATTAATCCGCCGCCGAGCCATTCGCCGTCTCGCTTGCTGACCACGATGAACTGCATCGAATCTCGGATGGGTGAGGCTTGCATGTGACCGCTCAACGTCACCCTGACAACCGAGTGCATCACGGCAAGCGCGGGACCCAAGAAATGCAATAAACTCTACGTCGCCTTCGAGGCGCGATCCTTTCACTACCGTATCGAAGATCTGCCGATGGAACGCGGCGATCTCCTGCCGCCCCTTCAAATGCGTCCCATCCCAAGCGACGAAATCGGCGCGATCTGTAAATGGAGCCGCAAAGGCGGCGCTGTCACCGCATTCCAAGCGTCAGATCATTCGCCGATGGATGGCACGGATCGTAATCCTCGTCTGCGGCGGTTTGAGTTGACGGTTCTGAATTACGATTTGCTCCGCTGAATCTGTTCGCTGTGCTGGTTGACGTTGGCGCTCATCGGTACTGAAGTCCGAGCAGCGCCGCCGTGCTTACAACGTGCCACCCGGCTGCCATCGGGTGATCCAGGACGCCCATCTGGAGAGCAGCGTCGCCTGATCAATAGAGATGCTCAAGGGCGATTTTGCCGGCCTCAAACCGAATGACGCCAGCCAGAGCGAACTCGGCGCTTCGACTCCGCAGGGCGCACGCCCGAAGTAGCCAACAGTCCATTCCGATCGTGTGCGAAGTTCACCATTTCTTCGACGATGCGATCGGCGCCGAAGGTCTGCGACAGGGAGGTGACTTCGAGATCCGCGGGGATGTTCGGCAGAAACTTATTGGCGTAAAGAACTCGTGGACGGCGGCGCGACCGACTCGCCCCACGCCGGACGCGACGAGAAACACGTACGGGTTTTCGGTCATCGTCGCGAGCGCCGTATCGGCGTCTTGAGTACGAATCTGGCGTGGGTAGCGCCGCTGCCAGATGGCCAACATGGCCTGCTGATCGCGCGTGAGATCGTGTTTGTCGATCACGTTGGTCATTCTTCTTCTCCTTTCGGTCGAGGCGTGGAACCTGGTCGTCTGGCGGCCGTGAACTACGACTTAGAAGCGGAGAGCGACCGATCGTGAAGATTCCGCTGTTTGGAGCTGGATCAGCTGACCAGTTTTGTGAGTGAACGCCGTGGACGCGCCGAACCCAACGCGACAAGGGTTTTGTCGGCAAAGCCGGTCTGGGCTTCATGATTTCGGCTAACCCAAGCCGCCCGTCGCGAACAAGCCCGGTCGCACGTTGCACTCGCAGATACACGACGTAACGGTAGGAGTTCAGACCGACCGATCTTGTAAAACACACGCGAGAAGTGGAACGTGGGCTGCGCCCCTGCAATGTTTGCGGAGCTTGGCGACCTCGATAGGCTCGTCAATGTGGGCAATAATGCAGTCTCGGAGCCGCTTGAGGACGGTTTTGCCCAACATGCCCGCGCCCGGTCTCGACCTTGAACGTGTGACGAGCAATCAAGTTGTCGATGAAGTCGCCAGCACCTCGTTCCAGAAGAGCGGTCCATTGGGGTAGTCGGCTGTGCTCTCCAGTGCCAAAGTGCGGGCAAGATCGAGAAGCCTCGGTCGTAGCCGAACAAGCACCCGATCAACTGGCAGCGCGTCGAGCGCCGAGTCCTCTGCGGCGGCGAGCGAGAACCAGCCGGGATCGATCGCGACGAAGCCCATCGACGCTTTCGACATCGGCAGCACAATCGAAACCCGCAGGGACAGATCGCCAGCGACCCGGCCGGCGCCCGCGTCGAAGCGCCCGGACCATTACGCTGCGGCGCTCAATGCGCAACTGGGGCATCTGAAAGCAGACGGCGTGACGTTGCGGCGTCGCTGCGAAATGCATGCCGCCGTGGAACCGCATCCGGAGCACGGAAACGCCACTTTCGCCTGGCGCTGCCGGCGGCCAACGGTGTTGGCGGGATCGTCAGTTCGCTTGCGCGGCGTGAATCCCCGCTGATTCCGCCCACATATCTGCTCCCACGGGTTCCTCCAGGAGACAACAGCCGACTGGCGTACCACGATCGAGATGGCGATCTGCCCGTCCTTAAGAAATGTTCTCCGGAAACAAGGGATCGACAGGTATGATCACCCTGGTCGACGTCAAGACCGACGATCACGGCGGATCGGGCTGGACGATCTCGGGACGCTTAGACCGAAGTTTTTACTTCTGAAGGGCGTGAGAGTCAGGGTTTCTGCGGGTCGGTGCTGGTTTTTGGTTTTGATGTAGCCATGTAATTGGATTGAATTAGCTTTGTAAGACGGCGATAACATGGTAGTTATGACACCATGTATATCGAAGCGGTGCCCAATCGCGGCTCACCTCCCGCCATCCTGTTGCGCCAGAGCCTTCGCGAGAACGGGCGGGTCAGAAAGCGCACCCTGGCCAATCTCTCGGATTGGCCCACCCCTGGTCGAGGGATTTCGCACCCTGCTGAAGGGCGGCGTTGCTGTGGCCCAGGAGGGGATCCGCATCCGCCGCGCGCTGCCGCACGGCCACGCCGCCGCGGTGCTGGGCACCATCCGTGCCATTGGCCTCGACCGCCTGCTCGGCAGGCCGACCGACAAGCGTCTGGCGCCGCTGGCGATCGCCTTGATCGCCAGTCGGCTGGTCTCGCCCGCCTCCAAACTCGCCACCGCGCGCGACCTTGCCGCCGATACCGCCGGTTCGAGCCTGGGCCGCCTGTTGCAGCTCGGCGCGGTCGATGAGGTCGAACTCTACCGCGCCCTCGACTGGCTCGGCGCGCGCCAGGCGGCAATCGAGACCGCGCTCGCCCGGCGCCACCTCAAGGACGGTGCGCTGGTGCTCTACGACGTCTCCTCGTCGTGGCTCGAGGGCCGGTGCTGCGAGCTGGCGCGCTTCGGCTATTCACGTGACGGCAAGAAGGGCAAGCTGCAGATCGTCTACGGTCTGTTGTGTGCCGCCGACGGGTGTCCGGTCGCGGTCGAGGTGTTCGAAGGCAACACCGCCGACCCGACGACGCTCGCCACGCAAATCGACAAGCTCAAGCAGCGCTTCGGCCTGTCGCGGGTGGTGCTGGTCGGGGACCGCGGGATGATCACCAGCGCGCGCATCCGCGCCGAGCTGGCGCCGGCCGGGCTCGACTGGATCACCGCGCTCCGAGCCCCGCAGATCCGCGCGCTCGTCGACAGCGGTGCCTTCCAGCTCTCGCTGTTCGACGAGCGCGATCTGGCCGAGATCACCGCACCCGAGTTTCCCGGCGAGCGTCTGGTCGTCTGCAAGAACCCGCTGTTGGCCGAGGAACGGGCCCGCAAGCGCGAGGATCTGCTGCGCGCCACCGAGGCGGCGTTGACCAAGCTGGCCGACCAGATCGCCCGCGGCACCGGTCCCACCGGCCAGGACAAGATCGGGCGCGCCGTCGGTCGCATCGAAAACCGCTACAAGCTCGCCAAGCTGTTCGACATCACCGTCGGCGAAGACCGCTTCACCTTTGGCCGCAACCCAGCCCGCATCACCGAGGAAGCCCGGCTCGACGGCTTTTATGTCATCCGCACCAGCGTCGAAGACAAAGCCCTGGCGGCCGACAACGTGGTCGGCGCCTACAAGAGCCTCGCCCGGGTCGAGCGCGCCTTTCGCAGCCTCAAGACCGTCGATCTGCACCTGCGCCCGATCCACCATTGGCTGGCGCCCCGGGTGCGCGCCCATGTCTTCCTGTGCATGCTCGCCTGCCATGTCGAATGGCACATGCGCGAACGTCTCAAACTCCATGCTGTTCGACGACGACGATCTCACCGCCGCCGCCTGCGAGCGCGCCTCGATCGTCGCGCCGGCCCAGCCCTCGCCGGCCGCGCTGCGCAAGCGCGCCAGCAAACTCACCGCCAATGGCGGCCCGGTCCACAGCTTCCACACCCGCTGCGCGACCTCGCCACCTGCACCCTCAACCAAATGACCACCACCCTCAATGCGGCTTACAGCTTTACCCTGGTCGCCACCCCAACCCCAATCCAGGCCCAAGCCTTCAGCCTGCTCGCCGTCGACCCGACCAGGCTGTAGCCAGTAACACAGCACGCCCGCCGGGAAATTTCCCCGTCCTCTCAATAGTGTGCGTCTAGTCGAAGTAAAAACTCTCTTCGGCTTAGACTGCCGTCCGCTAGAATGGCCGGGATCGGCGCCTTTATGGACGATCTCGTGAGCCAGATCGGGAAGCGGGCGGCCCTGGAACAGAGCGGGGCACGCCGGAGCTCGTCGATCCGCAGAGAGGTTGGCTCTTCAAGCAGGGGACGGTCAGCCTCGCCACGTCAAAATTGTACACGCGGGCGGTGTTGCCGCCGGCGATCTTGGCCTGTTCGTCGTCCGGCACCCCGGCCAGGATCTCCGCCAGGATCTTGCGCGATTGGGGAAAGGTCGACTCGCTGTGCGGATAGTCCGAGCCCCACATCATGTTGTCGACGCCGATGACGTCGCGCAGGCGAATGCCGATGGCGTCCTCCTGGAAGCTCAAGACGACGTTGCGGCGGAAGAAGTCGCTCGGGAGCATGCCGTCCTTGAACCGGTAGATCGCCTCGCCGTGGCGCTCGCGGTAGGTGTAGTCCATGGAGGTGAGCACGTTCGGCGCCCAGGCCAGCTCGAACTCGACGATGGCCAGTGTCAGGCGGGGATGACGCTCGAAGACGCCGGAGAAGATCATGTCGCACATCGACAATGCCGGATAGAACGCCTTGGTCGCGCGGCTGCTGGCGTCGCGCAGCGTCCCGGGACCGGCCCCGCGGATCTTGCCCTGCCGTCGCGTCGCCGTGTGCAGGCTCAGCGGCAGGTCGAGTGCGGCGGCGGCGGCCCAGAACGGCTCGTACTCGGGCTGGTCGTAGCGGCGGTCCTCGGCTGGATACTCGGTGATCATCGCACCGGAGAGGCCGAGGCGGGCGGCGCGCTCCAGCTCACTGAGCCCGTCCTCGACGTCGTCCAGGTTGATCATCGCGATGCCCTTCAAGCGGGCGGGATCGGTGCGGCAGAACTCGGCGAGCCAGTCGTTGTACGCGCGAAAGATGGCGGACATCAGCAGCGTGTCCGCCACCTTGAAGTAGAAGAGCCCTTGCGAGGGATAGAGGACTTCACCGGCCACCCCATCGAGCGCCATGTCCTCGAGGTGCTGCTCGGGGTCGTACCCGCCGCGGTGCACGTCTTCGAAGCGCCCCTGGGCGGAGATCGTCTCGGGGGCCTCGAACCGCGCGCCGGCGTTCGAGATCAGGCCGATCCCGGAGAGGATCTGATCCGCCTCGACGACGACATGGTCGCCGCCGTCGATCCGCTCGATCCGCGGCGCACGATCGCGGAACGCCCTATCGATGCGGGTCTGCCACAGATCGGGCGGTTCGAACACGTGAGAGTCGGACGAGAGAACCAGCGGCAGCATCGGCATCTCCTTTCTCACCTGATCGCGGGCAGCACCTTTGGCAGACTCGCGGCCCATCGCCGTCGCCGCCCGGCGAAGGTCGGGGTGAGCGCGGTTAGTGATCCGTGCCCGGCTGCCGTCAAGGCTCGGCTCAGGGTCCACCCGGGCTGAGCCGGTTGTCATGCGAACGGCCGGAATCGGCGTTACCTCGCTGTCGGCGCCGGTGTCGGCGAACGACCGGAATCCACCCCGCGCTGACGGGTATGACGCTGAGCCATCGAGGTTGCATTTATATCAGGTGTGTGCTATTTTGTCAAATGCTGAAGTGCGTTTTTGACAACTACCATTGCATCGGCGAGCGACGCGAAATGTCAACCCAAAGTCTCCCTGCTGCCTCCCTCAGGACCGGCAATCGCCTCCCTGCTGGCCGCGTTCTCCTTCAGGTGTACTAAGTATTTGGTCTGGATGGACTTTATCGTCGATTTATTGGTCCATTCGCGGCGCCGTATCGATTTTCTCCCTGAAGCAGGGAGGCCCGGGGTGCCCCGGCTCGGTCTGGCGGCGCGGCTGCGTCAGGGCGCGCGTCGTCAGGGTTCCTGCCCTCGCGCAGCATCATCCGGATGAGCTGCGACGCGGTCGAGCTCCAAAGTAAAAGGCCGAGCGAAGCCAGTTCGCGAGTGCCATGCGGCAAAATGTTGATGCCGACGCCGAGCTCCTTTCATTTCCATAGCTGCCTCGAAGACGATGCACGGAATGCCGAGCTGATGCAGGACAACGCCAGCGTCAGTCCCCGGACGCCGCCTCCGGCGATCAACACGTGCGTGCCTTGTCCACCACGCGTAGCGGCATCGAGGCCCGAGGCGTGGCTTTCGGTGTCTTCGCCTTCCTCGGATCCATCAGCTCCTCGCGCCCCCGGCCGCCGGCCGACGGCGCCGGCGGGCGACGAAGGCCGCGCGACTTCGCGCTCTTGGCCAAAAGACCGTCGATCGCTAACGGTCCTGAGCCGCCCAAGACGAGGGCCGCGAGGCAGGCGAGGTAAAGGAGATCGGTTTCAAAGCCCGGCGGCCCGAACTGCGCGCCGGCAGCCGTCACAGCCTGGAGCTTGATCGAACTGAACCCGTAGGGCAGATGCACGGTAATCATGGCAACCAGGAGAACCGCCGCCATCGGTATGCTGGCCAGCGGTACCAGCGCGCCTAGAAGCACGGCCAGGCCGCCAAATATCTCAACCAGGATCGTGAGCCATCCCATGAGATGCGGTGCGGGCACGCCAAGTGCCTGCAGAATTGCGGGGAACGCATCCAGGCCCCGGGCCAGCTTGGCGAAGCCATGCTCCATGAAGCCGTACCCGACGATCAGACGCAGCGGGACCGGAGCCCAACGGGCGATCGGAGATCTGCTGATCAGATCGATGGGAAGGTCGCGCCACGTTGGCGACCGCCGCTGTATGTAATTTTGTCGAACGGATATCCATGATCAACCTCCTTCTGCAGGGCCAGCAGTGGTCGCGCTCTGCCGCAGTACACGCGCGGGCCGACCTGAACTGTCCTGACATTCTTGTCGGACCGCGAGGACGTCGCGGGCTAGCGAGGGCTATTTGCCGCTGAAGCGGTTCGCCGGATCTGGGCACCGAGTCGGCTCATGCAGCGTTCCCATCGGATATTCCTTCCGCGTCAATCCTCGGCGTTGCAGCTCCGGCGCAACGAGTTCGGCAAGTGAGTCAGTCGTCGGGCAGAAGTGGAACATCGGATTGAAGCCATCGGCCGCGCCGCCCACGTACCACTTCCATCTGATCGGCGATCTTCGTTGGCGTTCCGCCATCACAGGGCCCGCCCGCATTCGAGATACGTGCCGGGCAATCTCGCGATCGTCAGGTTCTTCTGGCGAAGGCCTTCAGCCTTTCGAGATTTTGTCCTCTGACCATCGTAGGTCGATAGGTCGGGCAAGGGCGGAAGTGGGCCGTCGACGGGATAGGCCGATGTGGATCCTTGCCGCACCAGCTCGGATACGAGATCAATGCCCACGCGCGGGCACCAGCGCTTCCAGGAAATCACGCTTCCCTGCGCCTCGGCTCGAACTGCAACGATCGGCAAGATCCCGGTAGAACCGTGAGATCGCTGGGCGCACGCCTGATGTGGTGGAGGCGCTCGTCGAAATCCTTCCGGTATGCTGGCCTTCCCGGATCGTGCGTACCAGCAGAAAACGAGATCCGCATGTTTTGCGGCGAGGTGCTTTCCGTCTCCGGAAGATCCGGCCTGCACGACAACCGGATATCCTTGCGGTGGACGAACGTTCAAGGGGCCTCGCACCTGAAATGCTTCCCGACGTAATTGATGGGTGGACGCGCTTCGATCCGCCGAAGAAACCTGGATCTCTTATCGAGCAGGAGCGAGTTCGTCCCTAAGACTGTCCTATAGCGCCTTCGTAAAGTCGAGGGAACTCCCTCTGCACGTTCATAGCGAAAGGCATGCTCGATATTGGCATCGTGGCCGAAGTTCATCGCTTCCCTCGTTCATGCCAGACGTCACAACGTTCCAGCCAAACCGGCCGTTGCTGATATGATCGAGCGACGCGAAAGCGCGAGCGATGTTGTAAGGCTCACTGTACGAGGCCGAAGCAGTGACAATCAAACCGATGTGGCGCGTCACCGCTGCGAGGGCCTCAGCATGTGATTGGTTCGCCGCGCATTGGCATAGTGTGTCATCATATTGCTTCCATACGTGTCCCACATCGCCACGTGGTCGGCGACGAAGATTGCATCCACGCAAGCAGCTTCCGCGGCTTCGCTAGTCCTCGGTAGTAGAAGAGATCAAAGATCGTCTCGCGGCCTGGCGCGTCCGGATGGCGCCAGGACATCTTTGATCGTCGCCCTGGGGATTGAAGGGTCGCCTCGGGAGTAAAGGCCGCACGCAGCGACCTCGATACCTTCCGTCGGGCGAGCCCAGTAGTCGTTCATGGAGTCCCAGCCCGCGCTCAGCCCTCATCATAGGCGTTGCTGTTCTGGAGAAATGATCGCTGTGGATCCGCTCGGGATGCCTTAGTGCCATCCGAAGACCGACGGGGCGCCATAGTCGAACACGTAGATGGCGAAGCAGCCTGAGGTTGAGCGCCTCTGTGAAACGCTCCCATCGTTTGGGCCAGGTTCGAACGTGTATTGGAACTGGCCATCCGTTGGCATCGCCAGGTGGATTGTCCAAAGCCCGAAGTCGGGGAGCGACCAGCCGGAAACGACCGGCCAGAGAGTACAGCGGATCGCGAAACATGTGGGTTGTGGTCGGAAACCCGTGCAGTAGAAGTATTACTGAGCTTTCGCGCGACCAGCCTCGCTGTAGAATATTTCAGGCGGTCAACGGGTATCGGCCGGTAAGCGATCTTTGCCATTTGTCTGCTCCTTCTTTGGTAACCTGATCTCTACTCCCAGCAAGGTTACGTGCTTTCGTCATACCCAGTGCCAAAAGCGCAGAGCCGGGCGACGCAGCGGCGGACAGCCCAGGCGCCGAGAACCAACAGGACACCGGTCGTTTCCTTGACCCACACTCTCAGTTCCTTTCACATTGGCGCAAGCTGACCGGAACGACTGTTCGGGTTCGCAAAATGATGATGCCTGAGGATGCGCGCTAAGCGAACCTGCGTTAGGGGCAGCTGTCTTTGCCGAAGTACAATGTTCGCCAACCGTGTCTCGCGTGAAAAAGGTTGACACCTCATTAGGTCCTGCCGCAGCAAACAAAATGATGCAGCAAGAAGAACCACATCCTCCATTAGGAAAGAACATTGCCGGCCATCGCCGGGAACCCCCCAGCGAGATGCAGCCCAGCCAGACGGCATAAATGGAATGATAGTGACGGTCGCGCCACAGAAGGTGACAGTTAGAAGACCGAGTGCCCCAAGAATTCCTATTTTTTATTCCAGGAATCCTGAGTGTCCGACTCAGAATCGTATAGATAGAATCAGGCACGCGCCACTCGCCTAATGAGAAGCTGGACCGAGGCGAGATAGAGCCAAGCTTTGGCGCTGGCGATTGTCGCCTCGAAGTCTTTGGCGAGGCGGCGGTTGCGATTAAGCCAGGCAAGTGAGCGTTCGACGACCCAGCGGCGCGGCAGGACCTCGAAACCGATGGTGTCGGCCATACGCCGCACGATCTCGATTGTCCAGTTGCCGAATTTGGTGAGCATATTCAGCAACTTGTCGCCGGCATAGGCGCTGTCGGCGAAGAGATGGCGCAGCCAGGGAAAGAGATCATGAATGGCGGCGATGACGAGCGGAGCACCGTCGCGGTCTTGCATATCGGCGGGATGCACTTCGGCTCCGACCAACAGGCCGGTCGTGTCGGTGATGACATGCCGCTTGCGGCCTTTGATTTTCTTGGCCGCATCAAAACCGCGCGGGCCGCCGGCTTCAGTGGTTTTGACCGATTGGCTATCGATCACGCCAGCTGAGGGGCTTGGCTCGCGTCCCGCCGCTTCGCGGGCTTGCAGCAACAGCTCAAAATTGATCCGCTCCAACACGCCGCCGTCGCGCCAAGCGTAGAAATAATGCTGCACTGTCGTATAAGGCGGAAACTCGCGCGGCAACTGCCGCCATTGGCAGCCGGTCCGCACCATATAGAGCAACGCATTGACAACATTGCGCGTTTCAGTCTTCGGTGGCCGACCCAGCCGGTTGCGCTGCGGTAACCGTGGCTCGATCATCGCCCACTCGGCATCGCTGAGGTCGCTTGAATAGCCCACCCCTTGCGCTCATACTTCGGGCGAGTGATTTCGGTCCACATGTTGTGCCTCGTTGATTGCTGGACACAACCATTGAATCACAACATGCTGAAATCACTCAACTCTTTCGGTCAGACCCTTACCTCCGCTCCTCCGCCAAATGCTGACAATAAGGGTTACTCTTGGAAAGAAACGAACTCGTCAGTACCTTTTTTCCCACGCGAGAGGTCGACCAAGCCTTCATAGAGACCCTTTGTCATGGGAGCAAAGAAGCCTCTTCCCCTCAAAAGCGCAGATCGAGGCGGCGGAAGCGATTCACCAATCCGTCCGTTCCTGTTTCTATGCCGGGATCCACGCTGACTGGCTAACTGTCCCGCGGCGGTTCCTAACTCATTTTTGACATGATTGGGTCGTCACCCGGCCCGCCTGAGCGCTCGGCGTCAGAGCGTGTCCAAAAGCGTGTCTATCGGTCGATAACACCCGAGGAGTCGCTTCGATCGGCGCAGCAGGGGATTTCACGGACGAACGCAAAGTACGCCTGCTTCCTCAAACAGGAGGAATATCTGGCGACAGCAAAAGCCGGAGCGAGAGGCGGGTGAGCGCGAGGCGACCTGCGCCATCCGCTGCGGTCGGCCTCTCGGCCGCGGCCTGCCGGGTCCGTCTTCCGCCAATATCAGTGCGTGCGGATAGATCGAGGGCTAGGCTGATGACCCCGACTGCAGCACGATCTCCGCCGACGCGATCTGGCTTGCCGCAGCCGGCGAGGCCAGAGCCGTCGCGGACGCGCACAACTGCGCGCGCTCCGGCTTACCGCAGCGCCCGCTCGAACAAGCCGCAGCACGGCGAATAGCGCGACGAACCACAGCACCTCCAGCGCCACCCACACGATGATCTTCCACGGTCCGTCGTCTCGCCGGGCGTCGCGGCGGCGGATCTCGCTCCTCGATCTCGCGGTTCCATTCGCGGACGATACGCTTGGAATCGGGCTCCATCATGGTCGTCATGGTCCGTGGCGGCGGCGCGCTTCAAATGTCGGTTGAATAATACCCCTAGCGTTTTCAACCGCTTGCCGCTCGCTTTTTGGTTTCCTTTGCGCCAACGTCAGGTTTCATAACATCGTTAACGGGGTTAACCGGCAGTAGAAGCCGATCATCAACGAGCGACGGCTGCTCCGTCGCCGCCGACCGGGGACAATCTAATGCGATCGCTGATGGCGCACAGCCTCCTGTGGGGCGCTTGTCTTGCTGCGGGTGTCGTGGCTTCGGCCAAGCCTTCTGCCGCCGCCAATTGCGCGCTTTACGCACGCGGGGTGACGGGTGTTGCACTCTTCGGCGCGGCCGGCGGCTGGTGGGCCGAGGCTCAGGGGCGCTACGAGCGCGGCCAAGTCCCGGCTGTGGGCTCGATCCTCGTCTTCAAGCGCACGCACCGCATTCCCTCCGGTCACGTCGCGGTCGTCGCCGGAATCGTCAGCGCCCACGAGATCCTCGTCGACCACGCCAATTGGTACCACGGAACGGTGAGCCGCGGCATGTCGGTGATCGACACTTCGCCGGCTCACGATTGGACCAGCGTCGCGGTCCTCCATACGCCGTCCGGAACCCATGGCGCCGACTATCCGACCTATGGCTTTGTCTACCCGAGACCGGCCCAGCGGGAGATTATCGAGGCCCACGACAGAAGCGGGCTACGCTTCCTACGCCGCAGACGAAGGCGCGCGCCCCGCCCTATTCCAGCTGGCGGTCGCGACCGAAGACGTGCAGCGCAGCACCCGGCGCGGCCGCGAAGAACTCGGGAACTCATCATCGCAAGGAAGCGGCCGCCCGTCCCACGCGCAAGGCGGCGCCGCCGCATACCCACGGCGTCGCGCACCACAAACCTCTCCTCGGCACGCGCCGCCGCCCCTCAGACCCTCATTGCCCATCCGCCGAGCCGCCCCGTGAGGACCGCCGAGGTCAAGCATCATCGGGCCTAGCGCCCCGGCCGATTGACAGCACCAGCCCGGGCGATCGTATGCTGACGGCCCGCCGTCAGACATTGGCGCTCTAGAGATGCCGTCACCCGAAACCGATCCCTCCCTGTTGCCGGCCCACATCTTGGCGTCCGAGATCGCCGCTCGCCGGCTGTCGCCGGTCGATCTGGTCGAGGCACTGCTCGATCGAATCCAGGCGAAGGACGAGAAGCTGCATGCCTTTGTCGAAGTTTACCGCGACGAGGCAGCGGCTCGCCGCCGAGGCGGCCGACAAGGCGATCCGATCGGGGCATGCGATCGGCCCATTGCACGGAATTCCGATCGCGCTCAAGCGATCTGATCGAGATCGAAGGGCGGGTGACGACGGGCGGCTCGATGGTCTGGCGCGACCGGCGGTCGGCGGTGACCGCCACCCTCGCGCAGCGCCTGATCGCCGCCGGGCTGATCGTCATCGGCAAGACGCACACGGTCGAGTTTGCGATGGGCGGCTGGGGCACCAACCAGCACCGCGGCACGCCGTGGAACCCGTGGGACCCGGCGGTGGCGCGCACGCCGGGCGGCTCGAGCAGCGGCTCGGGCGTTGCCGTCGCGGCGGGTTTGGCACCCTGGGCGATCGGCACCGACACCGGCGGTTCGGTGCGGCTGCCGGCGTCGTGGTGCGGCCTCACCGGCCTCAAGACGACGATCGGCCGGGTCAGCACCTTCGGGATCCTGCCGTTGAGCCCGACCCTCGATACGCCGGGGCCGATGGCGCGCTCGGTCGAGGACGCGGCACTGCTCTACCAGGTCATGCAGGGGCCGGATCCGCTCGATCCGCGGACCCGCGGCATTACCCCGAGCGATCCGATGCCGATGCTGCGGCGCGGCGTGCGCGGCCTGCGGCTCGGGCGCATGCCCGAGGCCGAACGCGCGGGGGTCGACGGCGAGGTCCTCGCCGCCTATGACGCGGCGGTAGAGCGCCTGGAACGGCTCGGTGCCGAGATCGTGACCCCGGATCTGCCTTGCCGGTTCGGCGACTACACCGAGCTGACCGGCCGGATTATCGGCGCCGAGGGATATTTTCTGATCGGCGATCTGATCGACGATATGAGCCTGCCGATCGACGAGGCGGTCCGGCCGCGGATCGCCTCTGGCCGAGGCATCTCGGCGCGTGATTATCTCGCGGCGTTGCGCGATCGCGAGGAAGCGAAGCGGAATTCGCCGCGGCAACAGCCGATGTCGATGCGCTGCTGACCCCGACCACGCAGACCGCAGCGGTTCCGCTGACCGCGGTCGACCAGGCGTCGACGCCGGCGCATTTCACCCGCTTTGTCAACTTCCTCGATCTCTGCGCGCTCGGCGCTGCCCAACGGCTTCACCGCGACGGGGCTGCCGATTTCGCTGCAGATCGTCTGCCGCGGCTACGACGAAGCGACCGCCCTGCGCATCGGCTGGGCCTATCAGCAGGCGACCGACTGGCACATGCGCCGGCCGCCCGGTATCGTCTGATCCTCTACAACGAGGGGGCATGCGCAGATGAGTGTCGTCGGTCGGGTCGAAAGCGTCTGGCGGTATCCGGTCAAGAGCATGCGGGGCGAGCAATTGCCGGAGATCTTTGACGCCTTCGCGGGCGTCTGGGGCGACCGGCTCTTCGCCTTCAAGAGTTCGGCCACTCCGGCCGGATCCTCTACCTCACCGGGCGCGAAGCGCACGAGATGCTGCTGTATCGGCCGCGCTTTCGCTATCCGGACAAGGCAGCGGAAACCCGCCAACCTGGTCGAGGCGGAGGAGTTGTCGCCGCTCCTTAATCCTGTCGCCGGTGATCCGGCCGACGTCGCGCTCGATGTCGAAACGCCGTCGGGGCAGATGCTGGCGATCGACGATCCGGTCCTGCTGCAGCGGCTCGCCGAGCTGGCAGGCGCAGGCCCATTCATTGACCCTGCTGCGCTCGGAGCGGGCGATGACGGATTGTCGGCCGATCTCGCTCTTCTCGCTGCAGACCGCCCGGCAGCTCGGCGAGGAGGTCGGGACCATTCTCGACAAGCGGCGGTTCCGGGCGAATGTGTATCTGGATTTAGCGGCAACAGACGGCTTCTCGGAGAACGCTTTCGTCGGCCGCAAGGTGCGCATCGGGGCCAAGGTCGTGGTTGCCGTCCTCGAGCGCGACCCGCGCTGCCAGATGATCACGCTCGATCCCGATACGGGGCGCCGGAACCCGGAAATCCTCAGGAAAGTGGCGCGTGGCCACGACGGCACAGCCGGTATATACGGCGCAGTTCTGGCCGAGGGGATTGATCCGGACGGATGATCCCGTCGAGCTCTGGACTGACCATCATTCGGTCAGAGGAGGGAAAATGCCCGATCTCGCTCTTACGCCCGCCTCGGCGGATACGACGCGATTGCTGCAGTTTCCGATGATCTGCTGGTTCGGTTGCAGGCCGATCCGCAGCTCGCCCGGTTTTGGCAGCACCGAGGCGAGGATAGCTTGCTCCGCGAAAAGCAAACGCTGATCAACTTCCTGTGCGCGTCGGCGGGCGGCCCGCTCCATTACTCGGGACGCGACATGAAGGTCTCGCACAAGGGACTGAGAATCAACGAGAGCGATTGGCAGCGCTTCATCGGCCACCTCGAAGCCACCCTCGACAAATTTGCCGTACCTACTGCAGAACGCACGGCGGTACTGGGGTTCATCGACAGCACGAAAGCCGACATCGTGGAATAGCCGGCCAGCCCGGCGCTCAGGTGCCGAGGCCGAAGCGGCGGCCGAGGAAGTCGAGCACGTCGCCGGCGCAGCGGTCGGGAAAGGCGTCGCAGATGTTGTGCGGCGCGCCGTCGTAAACCCGCATCTCGACGTCCCGGACGTGCTGGCGGAACGGCTCGTAATTCGCGGTCGAGCCGATCGGCTCGGCGCCGGGCACGACGACCAGGGTCGGGCAGGCGATATGGCCGAGCTGGTCGCTCCAGTCGTAGCGCGCCATCAGCAGCACGAATTTGCCGATATAGGCCGGATCGTTCCTGGCGGCCTCGTCGAGAAACCACTCGACGAGCCCGGGATCCACCTGTCGAGCGGCAGCCGGTCGGCGATCGTCTCGGCAAGGAAGGCGCGCAGACCCTTGGCCTCGATCTGCGGGATCCAGCTCGGGGCCTGGCTGTTCTTGAGGCCCGGGGTCGAGCCGAACAGCATCAGGCTGCGCACCCGCTCGACCCTGCGTCATCGCCAGCTGCTGGCCGAGATAGCCGCCCGCCGAGTTGCCGACGATATGGGCGCTGGCGCAGCCGAGATGGTCCATCAGCTCGGCGACATCCCTCACCAGCCGCTCGAGCGTCAGCTCGCGGTCGGCGGGCGGCACCGGCGAGCTGCCGTGGCCGCGCAGATCCATCCGCACCACCCGATAATGCCGGCTGAGCGGCGGCACCCAGGCGTAATAGCGGCGCGCGCTGCCCATCGCCGCGTGCAGCAGCAGCAGGATCGGCGCGTTCTTCCACGGGTCGGTGAAGTCGTCGATGTAATAGGCGAGCGGCACCCATCGCTCGCATCGAAGCTCGCCACAGCACCCTCCCCGACCGTGTCGCTCGTGTTGCCCGGGCGACGCCGATCATCTACGACATCGCCGAGTCGGGCAACTGTGACGATCCAGGAGCCGTCATGAAGGTCGGGATCTTTCTCACCTGCCAGCACCCGCCGGGAAGCGACATGATCGCCGCCTCGAGGGCCAATACGCGATGACGCGGCTGGCCCGCGACCGCGGCTGGGACGCGGTGGCGACCGGCCAGCATTACCTGAGCGAAGGGGTGCGCCAGGTCCAGCTGGTGCCGTTCCTGGCGCGGCTGGCCGCCGAGGCGGGAGAGATGACCGGCATCGCCGGGGTGCTGCTGACGACCCTGCACAACCCGGTCGAAGTCGCCGAGCACATTGCCTCGCTCGATGCGATCTGGCGCGGCAATTTCATCTTCGGCGTCGGGCTCGGCTATCGCGATGTCGAGTTCGACGCCTTTGGCGTGCCGCGCGGCCAGCGCGTGCGCCGCTTCGAGCAATGTCTGGAGGTCGTCAAGCGTTTGTGGACCGAGGACAATGTCAGCTTCGAGAACGACATCTGCAAGCTCAACAACGTCACGATGACCTGCCGGCCGGTCCAGCAGCCCCACCCGCCGATCTGGTTCGCCGCCAACAACGACCGCGCGGTCAGGCGCGCGGCACGCCTCGGCGACAGCTGGTTCGTCAACCCGCATGCGACGATCCCCGAAATCACCCGCCAGCTGGCGTCTCTATCGCGAGGAGCTGGCGCGATTGGGCAAGCCGTTTCCGGCGGTATTGCCCTACGCGCGGGAGATCTATTGCGCCAAGGACACCCCGACGGCGCTGGAGATGGCCGGTCCCTACCTCGCCGAGAAATACCAGACCTATGCAAAGTGGGGACAGGACGAGGTGTTGCCCGGCGACGACACGTTCGACCAACCCTTCGCCGCGTTGCTGCGCGACCGGTTCGTCCTCGGCAGCCCCGAGGAATGCTATGAGCAGCTGCGTCCGTGCTGGGAGGAGGCCGGCGCCAATTTCCTGATCTTCCGCACCCATTGGAGCGGCATGCCGGTCGGCCACGCGCTCGCCAGCATGCGCCTGATCAGCGACGAGCTGTTGCCGGCATTGCAGCGGATCACCCCAGCCCTCGCGAGCGGCTGAGTCAATCTACGCCCAGCTGGCACGCCGCCGCCGCTTAGCCCTCGCCTGCCGCTTCGGGCGGGTCTGATGCCCGTCGCTCGCGGGAGAGGGCTCGGGGTGAGGGGCCCTTTGCCCGTAGCGATCGATAAGGTGGATCGTTCAGCAGGTTTCAAGCCCCGGCTGTTCTGGCGTTTTTGCCGTTTTGTTGGTAAGATCGCGTTGAATCTATCGTAAAGGGTGCGACGGGCCGTGCCGACGGTTTACGCACTGAAGCCGCGCTTCCAGGCGGTGCTGCGGCCATTCGTCGGCCGGCTGGCGGCGGCCGGGATAACCGCCAACCAGATCACCGTCGCAGCGCGCGGCGGGATCGCTCGCAGTCGGCCTGCTCGTCGCGACATCGGTCGAGCAGCGGGCGATGTTCCTGCTGCTGCCGCTGTGGCTGCTGGTGCGCATGGCGCTCAACGCCGTCGACGGCCTGCTCGCGCGCGAGTTTCGCCAGCAGAGCCGGCTCGGCGCCTATTTGAACGAGCTCGGCGATGTCGTCTCCGACGCGGCCCTTTATGCCCCGTTCGCGCTCGTCCCGCCGTTCGGCGCCTTGGGCGTCGGCAGCGTCATCGTGTTGGCCGCACTCAGCGAGTTCGCCGGCGCGCTCGGCCCGATGATCGGCGTGTCGCGGCATTACGAAGGGCCGATGGGCAAGAGCGACCGGGCCGTCGTCTTCGGCGTGCTCGGGTTGTGGCTCGGTCCTCGGCGGCACCTTGCCGGGCTGGCTCGGCGGGCTGATGCCGCTGATCGCCGGGCTGCTGGTGCTGACGATCGCCAATCGGGTGCGCGGCGGGCTCGCCGAGGCGAGAGCGCAAGACATCGCTGCCGCCGCGCCGATCACGCTGACTGCTCCGCAACCCCGCTGCGTGAGGTCGAAGAACGGCAGCTTTCGCACCGCCGACGGAACCGAGCTGTTCTACCGGTTCTGGCCAGCGCAGTCGGCGACGCCGCAGGGTGCCGTCGTGCTGTTCCACCGCGGCCACGAGCACGGCGGCCGCATGGCGCACCTCGCCGACGAGCTCGATCTGCCCGATTTCGCGATCTTCGCCTGGGACGCGCGCGGCCACGGCCGCTCGCGGGGCGAGGTCGGCAACAGTGCCAGCCTCGCCACCTCGGTGCGCGACGTGCAGGACTTCGTCGACCACATCGCCGCGACTTACGAGATCGCCACGGAGGACATCGCGATCGTCGCGCAGAGCGTCGGCGCGGTCCTGGTCGCCGCCTGGGCGCATGATTACGCGCCGCGGATCCGCTGCCTGGTGCTGGCCTCGCCCGCATTCAAGGTCAAGCTCTACGTGCCGTTCGCGCGCAGCCTGCTGAAGCTGCGCTACGCGCTCTTCGGCCATTTCTTTGTCAATTCCTACGTCAAGGCCCGGTTCCTGACGCACGACCCGGAACGTGTCGCCTCCTATGAGGCCGATCCGCTGATCACCCGGCCGATCGCGGTCAACATCCTGCTCCAGCTCTATGAGGCGGGGGCGCGGATCGTCGCCGATGCGCGCGCCATCGTCGTGCCGACCCAGCTCTTGATCTCGGGCGCCGATTGGGTGGTCGACACCGACTGTGCAGCACCGCTTCTACGAGCGGCTGGGCACCCCGACCAAGGAGCGCCACGTGCTGCCCGGCTTCTTCCACGACACGCTTGGGCGAGCAGGACCGGGCGGCTCGCGATCGGCAAGGCGCGCGCCTTCATCCTCGCCCGCTTCGCCGAGGCACCGGAAACCGTTTCGCTGCTCGACGCCGACCGCATGAGCTACACCCGTGACGAGGCCGATGCGCTGGCGTCGCCGCTGTCGCCCTGGTCATGGCGCGCCCTCTACTGGGCAGCGACAGCGGTTGGCGATGCGGGTCGGCGGGATGCTGTCCTCCGGTATCGAACTCGGCCACAGGACCGGCTTCGACTCCGGTTCGACCCTCGACTACGTCTATCGCAACCAACCGCAAGGGGCCGCGGCGCGCTCGGCCGCCTGATCGACAAGGCCTACCTCGAATCGATCGGCTGGCGCGGCATTCGCCAGCGCAAGCTCCATGTCGAAGAGCTGGTCTGCACGGCGATGCAACATCTGCCCATCGCGGCGTGCCGGTGCACGTCGTCGACATCGCCGCCGGTCACGGCCGCTATGTGCTCGAGGCGCTCGCCGGCTGCACCGTGATGCCCGAATCCGATCCAGTTGCGCGACTACAGCGATCTCAATGTCGCCGCCGGCAGCCGGCTGATCGACGAGATGGGGCTCGGCCGCGTCGCCATGCTTCGTCAAGGGCGATGCCTTCGATCGTGACGCTCTGGCAGCAATCGAGCCGACGCCGACGCTCGGCATCGTCTCCGGGCTCTACGAGCTGTTCGCCGACAACGCGATGGTCCGGCGCTCGCTCGCGGGCCTCGCGGCGGCGATCCCGGCGGGCGGCTACCTGGTTTACACCGGGCAGCCCTGGCACCCGCAGCTCGAGTTTATCGCCCGGGTGCTGACCAGCCACCGGCAAGGGCAGCCCTGGGTGATGCGGCGGCGTACCCAAGCCGAGATCGACCAGCTCGTTGCCGCCGCCGGGTTCCGCAAGATCGAGCAGCGCATCGACGAATGGGGCATCTTCACCGTCTCGCTCGCCGAGCGACTTGCCGACTGACATGAGCCAGGCGATCGCCATCGCGCTGCCCGCGGGCGAGCGGCGCCCCTGGGGCCGCGCTCTCGCCTGGCTCTGTTTGCTCGGGCCGTTTTTCTTCCTCAGCTACGGCACCGCCAATTGGCTGGCGGCACAGCGCGCCGAGGTCGGATCGGTCGTCTTCGATTGGGAGCGCGCGATCCCGTTCCTGCCGTGGACGATCGTCCCTTACTGGTCGATCGACGCGTTTTACGGCTTGTCGTTATTCGTCTGCGCCAATAAGGCCGAGCTCGACACCCACGCCCGCCGGCTGCTGACCGCCCAGATCGTCGCGGTGACCTGCTTCATCCTGTTCCCGCTGCGCTTCACCTTCGAGCGGCCGCAGGCGACCGGGGTCGCCGGCGCGCTGTTCGATGTTCTGACGAGCTTCGACAAGCCCTTTAACCAGGCGCCGTCATTGCACATCGCACTGCTCGTCATCCTGTGGCCGCTCTATGCGCGACACGTGCCGCGCTGGGCATTGTGGCTGCTGCACCCTTGGTTCGCGCTCCTCTTCGTCTCGGTGCTGACCACCTACCAGCACCATTTCATCGATCTGCCGACCGGCGCGCTCCTCGGCTTCTTCTGCCTGTGGCTGTGGCCCGACGGAGCGGCGAGCCCAGTCGCCGGAGCCCGTCTCACCCGCGACCCGAAGCGCCGCCGCCTGGCCGCCTGCCTACGCCGCCGGCGCCGTGCTGCTTCGCTGCGCCGGCCGTTGCCGGCGGACTCGCGCTGTGGCTGCTGTGGCCGGCGGTCTCGCTGGCGCTTGTCGCCGCCAATTACGCCGCGCTCGGCGTCCGGCGGCTTCCAGAAGGGAGCGAACGGACGGATGAGCTTGGCGGCCTCCTGGCTGCTGGCGCCCTATCCTGATCGGCGCCTGGGCAAACTCCCGGCTATGGACGCGGGGCGAGCCGAGATCCGTCGTCGATTCGCGACGGCGTCTGGCTCGGGCGCACCCCTGGCCGCGCGCGGCCCTGGATTTCGCACGGATCGTCGATTTGTGCGCCGAGCTTCCCGGCGTTCCGAGGAGCCGCGCCATTCCCATGCTCGACCTTATCGTCCCGGCGCCGGAGCAATTGGCCCGAGCAGCAGCCGAGATCGAGCAGGCGCGGAGCGCACGGCCGCGTGCTGGTGTGCTGCGCGCTCGGCTATTCGCGCAGCGCCGCCGCGGTTGCCGCCTGGCTGCTGTCGACCGGACGCGCGGCGAGCGTCGACGCGGCGATCGCCGAGATCCGCCGCGCGCGTCCGCGCATCGCCCTCGATGCGGGCGCCCGCGCCGCCATCGTCCAGGCCGCAAGGCACTACGCGTGACCATGCCTGATCCCGCGTCTCGGCAGCTGATCGCCGCCGCCGCGTGCCTGCTCGATCAGGGCCGCGTCGTCGACGGGCTGTCGCGCTTGCTGACGGCGGCGGCATTGCTTGTTTTGCTGCTGCCGGCAGTCCTGCCCGCCAGCCCCCAGAGGCTGCCGGCCGCGATATTGGCGGCAGTCGCCTGCTGGGCATGGTCGAAACCTTCTTTGCGGTTCGCGTCGGGTTCGATCGCGGCTTTGTTTCACTGGCTCGTCAGCCAGACCCGACGCTCTCGATTTCGACAATCATCGACAATGCGCTGATGCGGACTCGGCCTGGTGAGCGAGGCGACGGCCCGGAGCGATCCACAGCAGACCGCATCGCCGGTGCCTCCCGTCTTCTCTACCGTCAGGCGACGATGCTGGCGCTCCAGATATGCCTTGAGTCGCCGCCGCTGTAGTCGCTTTCCCAGTGACGGACGGATCGTGATCGCCAGGCTGTTCGCCATCGCGGTGACGATCTTCGCCCGCATCGTCACCGGGTGCGCGGCGAATGGCGGGGCTGTCTGCCGGAAGCGCGCGCAGCGCATCTATTTCGCCAATCACACGAGCCACGGCGATTTCGTGCTGATCTGGACGGTGTTGCCGGCGGCGCTGCGGCGCTCGCACCCGCCCGGTTGCGGCTGCCGATTACTGGCGCCAAGGCCGGCTGCGCCGCTTCATCGGCGAACAAGGTGTTCGACGCCGTGCTGATCGATCGCGACCGCAGCGTCGCGCCAAGCCGATCCGATCGAGATCCTGCTCGCCGCCCTCGATCGCGGCGCCTCGCTGATCTTCTTCCCGGAGGGAACGCGCAACACGACAGGCCAGAGGCTGCTGCCGTTCCGCAGCGGTCTCTACCGCCTCGCCAGCGCGCGGCCGCAGGTCGAGCTGGTGCCGGTGTGGATCGACAACCTCAACCGCGTCCTGCCCAAGGGCGAAATCATCCCGCTGCCGCTGTTGTGCACCGTCACCTTCGGCACCCCCGTAAGCGTGGCCCCGGGAGAAGAGAGCGGGCCGTTTCGTGAGCGCAGCCGCGCGGCACTGCTGGCGCTGGCGCCCGCCGTCGAGGACGGAGAGTGAGCGCCGGCGAACAGACGCTGGTTCTATTCGGCGGCATCACTCGCCATCCTCGTCGCGGCGTCGCTGATCGGTTTCGTTCTGAACCTTCGCTTTGCGGAAAGCCCGGTCGTCGGCAATCTGAACGCCCGGATCAAGGCGTGGTGGGTGATGGTCGCGCTGATCGGCCTCGCCTTCGCTCTGGGCAAGGCCGGGGTAATCGCGCTCTTTGCCATCGCATCGTTTGCGGCATTGCGCGAATTCCTGACCCTGACCCGCACCCGGCGCGGCGATCACCTGGCGCTGGCGGCCGCCTTCTTCGTCGTGCTGCCGCTGCAATATTATCTGATCTCGATCGAATGGTACGGCCTCTACTCGATCCTGATCCCGGTATACGTTTTCCTGCTGTTGCCGGTCGTGGCGGCATTGCGCGGCGACACTGCCCAGTTCATGCGGCGGATCGCCGAGGTGCAGTGGGGCCTGATGATCTCGGTCTATTGTGTATCGCACGTGCCGGCATTGCTGACATTGCCGATACCCGGTTTCGGGGATCGCAAGCTGCTGCTGATCGCCTTCCTGATCCTCGTCGTGCAGTCGAGCGACGTGCTGCAATATGTCTGGGGCAAGCTGCTCGGCCGCCACCAGATCGCGCCCAGCCTGTCACCCTCAAAAACGGTCGAGGGCTTTGCCGGCGGCGTCGCTCAGTGCCACCCTGCTCGGCGCGGCGCTGTGGTGGATCACGCCGTTCTCGCCATGGCAGGCGGCGATAATGGCGCTGGTGATCAATCTGATGGGGTTCTGCGGCGGGCCTGGTGATGTCGGCAATCAAGCGCGACCGCGGCGTCAAAGATTGGGGCCAGATGATCGAAGGTCACGGCGGGATGCTCGACCGCCTCGACTCGGTCATCTTCGCCGCCCCAATCTTCTTTCACCTCACCCGCTATTGGTGGACGGTGTAATCGGTCAAACTCCCCGGCGGGAAGAAGACGAGGGTACGGACCTCGAGGCTCTCGCGCGGCGGCGCGTCAGCCGGCGAGGTCGGATCGTCGAAGCCGGTGTGGGCGGAAAACGGTGCGCGCCCTCGAGCGCCGAGATCGAAGCAGCGGATCAGAACCGCCTCGTCGGCCTGCATCCGCGGGAAATAGTAGTAGCGCTGGTTCGGGTTGTAGGTGATCGAATAGGTCCCGCCGGTGCGGTCCGGGTATTTGAGGTCGCCGGCGATCAGGTTTTCCTCTTCGAGGCTCTGTGCGTCGCACAATGCCAGAGGCGACTCCAGCACCGGGCCGCGGATTGGCCGCCACAGATTGATGATCGCAAAGCGGTTCTTCAGCAGCGCCTCCGCTTCCTCGCCCATCAGATCGCGCACCCGCTGCGGCGACGACCACGCCGTGTAGTCGTTATGGAGGCGCTTTGCCGGGATCTTGATGCCGCTGCCCTTGACCGCGGCCATCGTCGCGTTGCGCACGATGTGGTCGAACGCCACGACGCGCGCAGCACCCGTCGCCGCCTGCATCACCCGCTCGCATTCCGGGTAATAGACCGATGTGATCTGCTCTTCGTCATAAAGTTCGTGACCGCCGTCTGATGGTGCAGCAGCACGAAGCCCTCTTTGTCCAGGGACAGATCGCCGATCATCGGCCGCGCATCGCGAAATGGGCACCCGATGGGTCTCGCTCTTGCCGGTCCTGACGGGCGTCCCCGGCGGCGGCTCGTAATTGTAGGCGACCGGCTTCTCGGCCATCGGAACGAGAAAGTTCAGCGGCGCTACGACGCTCTTCAACTCCGCGACTGGCGAGCCGTCCATCCTATCCTCCGAAGCCGAAGCGATTGCATTCGGCAACCCTAGAAGAGGGCACCTATCTCGTCAACATGCGGCAGGGATTGTCGCCAAACGCAACCCTGTGCGACGATTGTATCCTCTCACAAGAGAGCCTGGAGGACGCATCATCTCCGATACATCGGCCGAACCCAACCAAATCAAAGGCTATCACGCGCATGTCTACTACGCTTCCGGGACCCGTCTCGGTCGCGGAGCGGCTGCGTCAGACAATCGCACGCGAGTTCACGGTCGAGGCTGGCGAGCTGCGCGACGAGCCACAGAGGTCCGCACCCGATCCCGCAATTCAATGTCATTTTCAACACCACGTTGTTCGACAAGGTCGTGCCGTGGCTGATGTTGGAACCGCGACGGCCTCGACATTCTCGTCCACCCGTTGACCGCCAGCTCGTATGACGACCACAGCAAGAATGCGCTGTGGCTGGGCACGCCCGTGCCATTGCGGCTCGACACTTTGCGGGCGACCTACCGCGCCGAGCAGTATCCGAGCGGCTGAGCCCGCGAACGGCATGGTGAAGCGCGCCAACCCCGGCGTGGCGTTCGCGGCGGCGCTTGCCGCCTGCACGTTGTTCGGACCGGCTTGCGAGGCCGAGGCCGTAGGTTGCGGGCCGTTCGCGCAGGAACAATTGCCGACCCCAGTGCAATCGCCATATCCGAGTGCGCGCGAGCGGGCGAATTCGATTAATCAGGCAGTCAAATCCACGCGTTACTCCATCCTCTTTTTCGGCGATTCGCTGACCGAGGGCTGGGATCCCACGGTGTGGGAACAGAAGCTTGGCGTCCCGCGGCGCGCGCTGAATGCCGGGGTCAGCGGCGATCGTACCGACAACCTCTTATGGCGGCTGCAAAACGGCAACCTCGCCGGGCCGCCGCCCAAGGTAGTGGTCTTGCTGATCGGCACCAACGATCTCGCATACCACCGCTCGCCGGAACTCACTGCAGAAGGTATCCGTGCCGCTCTCCAAGTGCTGCGGCCAGCACTTCCCGGACACGAGCATTCTGCTGCTCGGCCTGTTGCCGCGGGAAGAAGCCGCGAACGCTCCGCTCCGCCTCGCCGCCAGCGAAGGTCAACCACCTGATCCCCGAATGCGCCGACGGCAGACGGATCGTCTACGCCGATATCGGCGATCGTGCTGCTGGACGGCAACGGCCGGCTGACAGCGGCGATTGCGCCTGATGCGCTCCATTTCACCGCCCGTGGCTACTCGCTCCTCGCCTCTCGTCTCGACCCGGAGCTCGACCGGCTGCTGAGGCCCTGCGCCCTAGGTCAACCCGCGTTGCAGGTCAGCCGCTGCTATTTGGCCGCCGTCTCCGAGGATACGGTGCCAACGAGCGACCGCCATCTCGACACCCGCCGCATCGCAGCGGTAGGCTGTTCCCGCCTGGGAAGAGAGAATCCGATGGCGTACGATCCGCGCCGACTGCGTCGTCGCATAGTCGTTACGACGCGCAGGTCTACCGGGATCCGAAGATAACCCATCTTCCTGGCATCGCGGCGCTTCAAGTTGTCGCTTGGATGACGCTCTTGCGTACGCCACCTAGCGCTCCTCAAATTGAGAGGTGATCACCAGCGCGTTCGCAGGAAAGTCGAGGCTGCCCGGTCGGATACTGGACTTGGTTTCCTGGCTCAACTCGGAAAACTCGACCACAATCGCCAGGATGCGCTGCCGTTGGAGCAGGTGCAAGACCAGCTCTTCCGAGGCACCTGCTTCGCCGGGAGAGCAGCTCGTCGCGGACCGTCCTGACAAACGGATCCGGCGTCCTTGTCGACCGGGCAAATGAAATCTCCTTCAAGGAGAACGGGGAGCATCACGTTGCGTGCGAAGCCGCTTTGCAGGATCCGCTCCATCGCCCAGTGAGCGATCTGGCATAGGAGGCCCATCTTAACCGGCTTTGCGCGGCCCCAAACCAACATGCACATCTTCGCTCGAGCGACAACGGCTAACCTAACTTCGCCGATTCGAGCACTTCGAGGCACCTAAGTATCTGAGTTTGCTGGAGCCAACCCCCGAAGGTCGGCACTACAACGAGTTCGGCTTCGGAGGAGCGGCGGTGATCTTGGGGGTGGTTGGGCGGGCAGCTCCAGTTTCAATTTGTTCAGTAACAGGCTGAGCTCGGGTTCGGGCTCGGTGTAGCGGGTGAGCACCAGCTCGCGGCCATCAGTCGTCGGCAGATGCACGTCGATCATCTGCATCGCGGCAAACTTCTCCAACACGCTGCGCGGCGTCAGTCCCGGCGCCAGCGCGTGCAGGCGCCGCGCAAGCGTGACGTGCAGGCAATAGGCCAGGAAGGCGATGAAGACGTGCGCCTCGACGCGGGCCTCGAGCTGGTGAAAGATCGGCCGGATTGCCAGGTCGCCTTTGAGGTTCTTGAACGCCTCCTCGATCGCGACCAGCAGCAGATAATGGCTCCACAGCTTGGCGGGATCTTCCTCGACGAGGTTGGTGCGCAAGAGATACCGGCCTTCGCGCGATCGTGCCTGCCGCAGCTTATTGCGATCGAGCCGATAGCTGAATGAGGCGCTGTCTGCGGCGACCTCGATCGTGACCAGGCGCCAGGCGGTGCGGGACTGATCGCGCGCGGCGCCAAGTTTCATCAACAGTTCCTCACGGGTCAGCTGCATCGTCGACAGCTGCTTGAGCCGCGCCCACAACCGCTTCAGCTGGCGCCGCCGCATTGCCCGCTCCTTGGCGACGCGGTCGCGGCTTTGCGCCAGAACGTAGAGCTCGCCTTCTTGCGCCAAGAGCTTGACCTGCACGCCGGGTCGCGCCTGCTGCCACGGCTGAGTGATCAGATGCTTCTCCAAGCGCGTCAGGCGGCCCTTCGGCGTGCCCACCAGGTAATGCACCGGCGGGTCGGCAGCGCGCATCTCGGCGAGCACCTCCTCGGTCGGCACGCCGCGATCCATCAGCCAGACCCGGCGCGCCTTGCCGTATTGCCGCTCGATCCGCTCGAGAAAACCCCGCAACGTCGTCTTATCGGCGGTGTTGCCGGGCAGCACCTCATAGGCCAGCGGCAGGCCTTCGGGGGTCACCACCAGAGCGATGATGATCTGCACACAATCCGGCCGGTGATCGCGCGAGTACCCAAAGCGCCGCTTGTCGCCTTCCGGAAATGGTGGATCGGCCTCGAAATAGGTGCTCGTCAGGTCGTAAAGCAGCACGTCGTGGCTGATATTGAACAGGTCGCGCCACCGCGCCGTCAGGTGATCGAAGACCGCCTGTTTGTGCGCCAGCAGCCGGTCGTGACAGCGGTACAGCTTGTGGATCTCGGCCAGTCCGGCATCCTCGCCCAGCAGGTCGGCCAGCGCGCTGCGCTGAAACCACTCACGATGCAGGCGCCACTCGCTGCCCGGCGCCAGCAGACGGTAGGCGACCAGCACGAACAGCACCTGATCCCAATGCGTCCCTTTGCGGCTCACTCCCAGCCGCTTCGACCAGAACTGATCGAGCTGCAGCTCGCGCCACAGCATCAGTGCCAGCCAGCACGCGCCCCACTGCCGTGGCCGGCGCAGACGCAATTCCGACAATCTGACGCCGACCACCGAGGCGTCCGCCAGCAGCCCCTCGACACGGTCTTCCGGAAACAGCGATAGTGTCCGCGGCCGCGCGGCGCCATCCTCCAAAACCTCGATCGACCGCCGCCAAGCCAATTCCTGAGTGTCGTTGATCTCACCCAGATAGAGCACGTGCCGCTGCACCACGCGCCCGCCGGCGACGCGTGTGTTCTCGACAACGCTCAATAGCGATGTTGCTTGCCATCCTTCCGGCGGACCTTGCAGCGCAGGAACATGATGGCCGCCAATTATCAGCATATTGGCGGCGGTGAGAATAGACTTGGTCGGCACTACAGCCGGTTTTCGCGGATTTCGCCCACGGCCTTCCTTGCCGATCAATCACTTGCTCTGTGAAAATCGTCAAACGGCAGGTCAGATCGGCGAAGACGGGCTAAAAGGTGTTCTATGCCCAGGTTTGGCACCGGTTTACCGTCGAGAACCACCGCGATTTCGGACTGACCCGCGCCCATGCCAACAATGCGACTGGCATCAAACTCTTCTCGCGCCTTCTCGACTTTGGTCGCAACCCACGCGTCAAGCTCTCTGTCACGGTAGTGAAAGAAACCCACCAGCATCAGGTTGGGGAGCGAAAGCTCGACGCTGCCCAGCCAGCCCGGCAATCGGACCTTCGGAAGAGCCTTCAGCGACTTCATTGATACGGAAGATAGCGCTTGGCCATAACCGGTGCAGACCGATCCAGACCAACGTGACGACCGCGTAGAGGGCCACCACGGTCGTCAGCTGCGGTTGCACCCGCATCGGGCCAGAGCAACCGCCATCGCCAACTGCCTGTGACGTACCAGTTCCAACGAGATCCACGGCATCCGCCATCGCGCGACCTTCTGCTATAACATGGCGATCCTTGCTCTGGTCCATCGCGGCCTTCGCCCTCTTGCAACACCCCGATCGTGTCGGTGCGTCTTGCCCTCTTGAAGCGCCTGCGCGATCTTCCTCAGCGACATCGTGGCAGACCATCTGACGTAAGAATCCTCGTCGACGAGGGCTTTGGCGAGCGTCGGGGATGGCGGGCAGGGCTGACGCGCCGAACAGACCTATGACCGCAGTTGCTCGCAAACGAACGTCGGAATCGTCTTTGCGGAGCAGACGGGTGACGACCGGTAAAGCTTGCGACAGAGTTCTGACCAATCTGGGCCAGAGCTGCGGCGGCTTCTGAGACGAACATAAGTGTATTCATCCCTGAGTAGCTCGGTGAGAGGGACGGTAGCCGGTTCCGCATCAGGACCCTATGTGCCTTAGCACCACAGCTGCACGACGGCGATGGCCGTCGTCCGTGTCCGCAACAGATCAATCAGCGCCGGCAGAGCAATCTGCGATTGCGAGCCGAATTTGCCAAGAGCATCAGTCGCACTCGCCGCGACTTGCGAGATCTTCGTCTCGGATAGCGGCGACAAGGCCAGGAACTGCAGTTTGCGGTTGTGCGCCGATCCTTCCGAGCGCTTCTGCCGCGCTTTGCCGAACGCGATAATCTTTGTCCTTAAGTGCTTCGACAACAGCCGGGACGGTCTTCTGCGTATTCCCGCGAATAATGCCTAAAGCGCGGGCGGCATCGCCGCGAACATCGGCATCATCGTCTTTGAGCGCACTCAGAAGAGCAGGGACGGCCTTCTCCGCTTTCTGGCGGTCACTCGAATTGTTGACCATATTACCCAAATCAATAGCCGCATCTCGACGGATGTCGGGATTTCCATCGCGCAGATCTGTAATTGCGCGCGACACTCGCTCATCCGTATCGTCCTCTCCGCCCAGGCGGCGCTCGGGCCAAGCGCGAGCAGCGCAAAGACCATAGCCACCGACCTGAGGCGTTCCAGAAATGTTGACAATGCGGCGTTCCGAAATGTCCACCTACCCATGACTCGCTCACAGCTCCTCAATAGGGGCCGTATGCTACCATTGATGATTTCGATTTGCGCTTACAGCGGGGCAAACCACCCCGCAGGCCAGGGGTCGTTGCAAATTCGGTTTAGGTAACGCTCACTGGAGCGGGGGGACGCGAGAGATCAGGTTCCCCAACAGGAGCAGCCGCACGTCAGTCGCGCGGATCTTTTAATACCATATATGGTGGTTGTGGTCGATGTCGAGCCCATTCGAGAGCGGTTTTTGACGGTGGCGCCGTTTCTTGATGAACGGGGCCGTCGTCTGGTCGCGGCGGCGGAGGCATTTGCCGCGGGATATGGTGGCATTGCCGCGGTGGCGATGGCGACCGGCATGGCGCCGAGCACGATCGGGCGCGGTCTGAAGGAATTGGCGCAGGATGAGCCGTCCGAGCGGGTTCGGCGGCCGGGGGCGGGGCGCAAGCCGGCGATTTGCAAGAGCCTGCCCCCGCGAAGGCGGGGACCCGACCCTGCTCGCGGATCTCGAGGCGCTGGTCGAACCAACGACCCGCGGGGATCCGGAATCGCCGTTGCGGTGGACCTGCAGGAGCGTGCGACCGGCTGGCGCAGGCGCTGCAGGCGCAGGGCCACGAAGTGAGCCGCACCCTGGTGGGCGAATTGCTCAATGCGGCGGGCTACAGCCTGCAGGCCAACCGCAAAACCAAGGAGGGCGACAGCCACCCCGACCGGGATGCGCAATTCGCCCGCATCAACACCCAAGTGGCCGCCGCATCTGGCCGAGAAGCAGCCGGTGATCTCGGTCGACACCAAGAAAAAGGAACTGGTCGGGGATTTCCGTAACAATGGCCGCGAATATCGCCCGCAAGGAAACCCGGAAGCGGTCCGGGTCCATGACTTCCTAATCAAGGAACTAGGACGGGCGGTGCCCTACGGGGTCTATGACCTCGCTGCCAATTCTGGTTGGGTGAGCGTCGGCGTTGACCATGACACGGCCGCTTTTGCCGTCAATAGCATCCGCCAGTGGTGGCAGGCCGTCGGTCGGGCACGCTATCCCGACGCGACCCGGCTACTGATCACCGCCGACGGCGGCGGCAGCAACGGCTCGCGGGTGCGGCTGTGGAAACGCGAACTTCAGAAGCTGGCCAACGAACTCGGCCTCGACATTGTGGTCAGCCACCTGCCTCCCGGCACCAGCAAGTGGAACAAAATCGAGCACCGGCTCTTCTCCTTCATCAGCCAGAACTGGCGCGCCAAGCCGCTCGTCAGCTACCGGGTCATCCCCGGATCAAGTCCGGGGACCGAATTGATCTCGGCCACCACCACCAAAACCGGCCTCACCGTGCGCTGCGAACTCGACACTGGCCAATACCCCAGCGGCATTGTCGTCTCGGACGCCGAGATGGCCGCCATCAATATCAAACGCGCCGAATTCCACGGCGAGTGGAACTACACTATCTCGCCGAAGGCTTATCCCCCAGATTGCGCGTTTATTTCCTGATAAGCCCTTAGGTCCCCCGCCCGACCAATTTTTGAACTTAATTCTTGGTAGTCGTAGCTTATCCAGAAACAATCATCGATGATCTCGTTCCGTCCCGTCGTAGACGACCGAGGTCGCGCCGCGAACGGGAGGGAATCTCCTTTTCTAACACGCTGCACCTTTGAATTCAGGCCTCCGCGGTCAGCTCGTGCCTCTCTTGATCCAAAGAGAGCCACAGCTGCGAGGATTGCGATCCGTGAATCGGCGGATCGCGCACCGTGGAAAAAGCCGACCCGTTTGCTTGAGCTGCGCCGCCACTGCATAAGAATTTCAGGCTTAAAGCTATATCTTTCCCGTTCTCTTTCAGTCGGGAGCGCGCAAGGCTCTCTTGGCGATCGTCCGACATTGGTCACCCTCTCATCAACACAAGTGGTGAATATGACACCACCGATAACCAGTGCCGTCCAAACTAGATCAGTGGCGTTGAGGGCAATCCAATGTTTCCAGCCTTCACGGAAGGATCCCATTCGGCCACCCGCCCTTTTCCGAGGCACGACAGGTTCGCTGTGCGCCGGTTGCGGCATCGTTTCGTTCAGCTGTGCGTCTCTCGCTAGGGCCCTCGCGAGCTCCACCGGATTTGTTTCGACGATCTGAGTCAACATCAGTACCCATGCTTCGCGCCGGTAGTCGCATCAGCGTTGAAATCCGCCTGTAGGCCGGAAACGACGAGGGTCTGAAGCAGCTCCTCATCCGTCTCCACCGTGTAGGTTCCCGCAGGCTGCATCTTGTCCATTCCGCTCAGATTGAATGGATGCATGAAAGTGACCGTCTTGCTGGTTGTTCGCACGGTCATGCGTGTCCTCGATCCTTCGATGGACGTTTCCCCTGGGTGCGTTCGGGGCGCCGGGCGGAGCGCGCTCTGGCCGCCTCCGCTCGTCGTCTCAGATGGACGCCCCGGCTGCACCTGCGATCAACCCGCGCCGTAGCCCGGTTCGGGGTCGGGTTTCTAAGTCAAGCTGCCGAGCTTTTCTGCGCAAGCGCTCGCAACTGCCGAATTCGGTGTGCTGCTTCCGGGCATAGTAGCCCAGCCGCCCTTCTCGATGAGTGAGCGCCGGTCCCAAGACGAGGAAACCTTGTTGAATGCGACGAGCTTTGCCGCGGCATCGGTTTGCTGCTGGAACTTCTCGACGCAGATCGGAGCCAGCGCCGCGACGACCGCGGTGTCAGCGCGCTGGGTGGCCATTTTCTCGGCAGTGCTGCCGAGTGTCCATCCGAGCTGCGAGAACCCGACGACCGCGAACGCAACAGCGCCGGCCACTGCACCCCATACCGCTGGTTTCACCCCGGGATGGATCTTCATTTCGTCACCTTGGCTCTGGGAGAAGCGAACTTCTCCTGTTTCAACCGAAGAATCATATCGAGCGGCAAGCCGGCAAATGTTAGCCTCGGAAACTACTCAGAGGACGCCGGCCCCGCTCGATCGTCGGGTTATCGGCGACGATGCCTGCTGACCAGGCCGCGGAATTCTGCGGGGCGCCGGCCATGCGCCGCCCACCAACCTCTATTACTCAGGACCACGCGAGCACGACGAGGTCGACAGGCGCAATCGGGAGGCGTCGTTGTGTCCCGGAAGGGCCTTCGGGCAATAGCCTCGGTACGGCGGCTCGCCGCGGCACCACGCGTTCAATGAGCATGTTGACTGCGGGCGATCTCCATCTTATCCGGCCCGCCATGCGCTGCGTTAGCTCGGTCCGCTTCCGGCGCGAACGCCGGCCGGCGCCAGGAGGGTGAAACGGATGTCGGTCGTGGCAGCCACCGAAGAGCGTACCGTGCCGGCCCGCGCCGCTCGGCGAACGACGCCCGCCGCAGCACTCGCCGCGCTCGGCATCGTCTATGGCGACCTCGGACGAGCCCGCTCTACACCCTGCAAGCGATCACCCAAACCATCGGTGGACGGTTTACCCCTGAGGCCGCCATCGGCGTCCTCTCGCTGATCTTGTGGGCGCTCGTCATCACGATCTCCGTCAAGTACTGCCTCTTCGTGATGCGCGCGGACAACCATGGCGAGGGCGGGATCCTGGCGCTGATGCCGCTCGCCGGCGCGACCGCGTTCGACCGTGGCCGCGCCCTCGTCGTTATGGGCTTGTTCGAGCGGCCCTGATTTACGGTGACGGCATCATCACGCCGGCAATTTCGGTGTTGAGCGCACTCGAGGGCGTCTAACGTGGCGACCGATGCGCTCGAGCCCTACGTCACACCGGTGGCAGTTGCGATCCTGCTCTGCCTTTTTGCCGTTCAGGGCCGCGGGACAGCGCGCATCGGCAAGGTGTTCGGACCGCTTGATGCTGCTGTGGTTCGGTGTGATCGCGGCGCTCGGTATCGCCGGCATATTGCACCATCCGCAGGTGCTCGCCGCACTCGACCCGCGACATGCGATCGCCTTCCTGGTGCACAACGGGTGGGGTGGCTTTGCCGTTCTCGGCGGCGTCTTCCTGGCGATCACCGGGGGCGAGGCGCTTTACGCCGATATGGGGCATATCGGCAGAAATCCGATCATGACCACCTGGTACGGGATCGTGCTGCCGGCGCTCCTCCTCAACTATGCCGGCCAGACGGCGCTCCTCCTCGACCATCCGATCCCCGGCGGCAATCCTTCTTCAAGCTCGCCCCGGACTGGGCAATTTTTCCGCTCGTGCTGCTCGCGACGGTCGCGACCATCATCGCCAGCCAAGCGATCATTACCGGCTCGTTCTCGCTGACGCGGCAGGCGATGCAACTCGGCTGGTTCCCCGGCTTGCGCATCCGGCAGACCTCGGACGAGGAATACGGCCAAATCTACGTGCCCTTTGTGAACTGGACGATGATGCTGTTCACGATCGCTCTGACGGTCGGTTTTGGCAGCTCAGGCCGCCTCGCCGGCGCGGTACGGCACCGCCGTCTCGACCACGATGCTGCTGACGACGGCTCTGCTCTACAAGGTAATGCGTGACCGCTGGGGCTGGTCGGCGCCGACTGCGCTGCTGACGAGTGGCGTCTTCCTCGTCGTCGACTTCTCCTTCTTTGCTGCCAATCTACTAAAAATCGTCGAGGGTGGCTGGATCCCGCTCACCTTCGGCGCGATCGTATTCATCGTCATGACCACATGGCATTCGGGTATCGGGGCGATGGTACGCAGGCTTGCGACCATGACCGAGCCGCCCGAACGATTCCTCGACCGGCTTGAAGCGAACCGGATTCCGCGCGTTCCGGGCACCGCCGTCTTTCTGACCCGGATAGCGGAGGCAATCCCGCCGCTGATGATCCAGCACGTATCTCAAATCGGCGCGCTGCCGCAGACAGTGGTCGCCCTCACGGTGAAGTTCGAGGAGATTCCCGCGCGTCAGTCTCTCAAATCGCCTGGAGCTGGTCCGCGTCTTTGAAGGCTTCTGGCACTTGACCGTCCACTACGGCTTCGTCGAAATACCCGATCTGCCGTCCACATTGCGCGCGGCAAAAGATCTCGGCTGTCCCGTCGATCTCGACAACGTCGGTTTACTTTGGCGCCCACGACGAAGTCGTCCGTGGCAAGCCGGGCGGACGGCTTTGCGGTGGCGTTTGCCACTCTTCGCCTTCTTGTTCCGCAACTCGGTGCGAGCCGTCGATCTGTTCAACCTTCCGCCGCCCAACTTCGTGGAAATTGGGCGCCAGATAGAGATCTAGCCGAGGACCTCGCCCGTGGTGGTGACGATCTTGCTCGCGATCAGCCCCAGGCCTAGCCCGGCGGGGATACGTACCTTTCAAAGGGAGCGACAAGCGGGTTTGAGACCATCGTGCCGCTAGATTCCGCTATGCAATATCGAGCCAGCGAGCTCGTGGCAGACAGAATCATACATATGATGGGCACCCTCGCGGGCGTAGTTGGCTCGGCCATTCTGGTTGGCATCGCCGCAGGTGTTCCTGTCCTACCGACCTTCTCCGCGATGCCTCGTCTATTCCGTTTGCCTCGTCACGATGCTCGGCTGCTCGGCAGCCTACAACCTCGCCTCCAACGCGCCCCGACGAGAGTTTCTGCGCCAACTTGATCATGCCGCGATCTTTCTGATGATCGCCGGTACCTACACCCCATTCACGACGTGCCGACTGCATGGCGTTTGGGCGATCGGAATGACAGCCGCGGTTTGGACTGGAGCGGTCACCGGAGCCGTCATGAAGCTGATCTGTCCACGTCGTATCGAGCGAGTTTCCATCGTTGCTTACCTGGCGCTAGGCTGGATAATCCTAGTGGGGATGCGACCCATGCTAAGCTCGGTAGACGTTCAGACGGCGGTTTTGATCGGAGTTGGCGGCGTGCTCTATTCTATCGGGACCGGCTTTCACCTCTGGCGGGCGCTGCCTTTCCACAACGCAATATGGCACAGCTTCGTGCTGGTCGCGGCCAGCTGTCATTACGCAGCTATTCTGCATGGTGTGGTGTTGGCCCGATCGTGAGCGTCACCTTGCCACGAACGCGGCCCGCTGACCTGCTATGATCCGAGAGCGGGGTTGATTTGAGAACATAACCCTTTCCTTAGCCCTTGCGGGCCAGCCGGCTGGGCCGCGAGCGAGCAGAATACAACTTTCCCGATTCGTAGTTCAGACAACACTGAGTAGTTTCGAACCTACCGCGGCCGTCTCGCTGGCGGCTATGATGACTCAGTCAACCACCACTGGCGAGGTTGCTGCGTCTCGGAGGAGCAAGCCCCGCTCGGTCACCAGTTTTCGGAGGAAACGATGCTAAATATCCATAACGACGGGTCGAGCCCGAGCCGAGTGACGGTGACGTTCGCAGACGGTGCGCTTTCGTTCATGTTGTCGGAGGACGCTACGTTCGAAGATCTTGCCGATCGCCTGGACCGTCTCGGTGAGCGGCACCACGGCAAGCCGGTCGCAATCGAGGTCAAGCTCGCCGCTCGCGTCCGCGCCGAGCGACGCCGACTAGTGGCCATGAAAATCTCTCTCGGTACGTTTGCAGTGCTCCTGATCACCGGCTCTATGTTCCTGCAACCCGCCCATGCCCAATCGGTGCCGCAGGGATCCTATCGCACAAGCTGCACCGACATACGAGTGGAAGACCGCACGCTGACAGCCGTCTGCCGTATTGCCGACGGACGGGAACAGAGGACATCCCTCACCGATGTCAATCGGTGCGTCGGCGATATCGGGAATGACAATGGCGTGCTTACATGCAGTCACGGGCAGCCGATGGCGCCCTACCGTCAGGATCGCAGGTAAGGTCATCTCTTGGCTTCGGCAAAATGGGCGCGGCGCTCGTCGGCGCCTGGCCAACGCAGCCTTTGTGGTAGAGCCCCGGGATCGGCCATGATTTCTCCGCAACTGCGCTCGCGCGCTGAGGCGGTCAAATCGCAGAAGGATCCCGCCGCGCGGAAATTGGCGTGGCCCACCTATCTCGGCATCACCGCACTGCTGCTCCTCATCGTCGTCGCACTCAGCGGGTGGGATCATCTGGTACAATTCACTCAAGACCACCGGAGCTGATGGTCGCGGCGGCCGAGCGGCAAATGATCGAGACCGGCGAGAAGATCTCGGAGCGTATCGGGTTGCTGTACGGTCCGTTGTACGCGATCGTCGCCTGCCTCGCAAGTGCCTGAGTTGAAGGCGCCGCTTCACGACGACGGTCACACCGGCAGGCCGATGTTGCTGCGGGCGCTGCGGTTTTATCCGCAGATCCTGTCGCTGTACGTGGGCTTCGACAACGGCGATTTTTCATGGTTAGCCACATCGCCGGAGAAGCCGTGCGCCCATCCGCGTTGGTACTCGAGGCGCCAGAGAAGGCCGCTTTCGCGAACGCGAGATCATTACTACCAGGAGTGACGGCGTGCGGACCGAGCGCTGGATATTTCTCGACGATGACGGTGTCGAGGTCGGCCGCCGTGACGTCGCTACGACGAGTTTCGACCCTCGTCGGCGCCCCTGGTATGGACCGGCGCGCCAGCAGTGATCTCGTGCAGCGGAGTGATCTGCTACATCTTCGCCTCGAACAACGAGCCCGGCTTCTCCCTGAGCCGCCGCTTGACGGCAGGGCGATGCCCGGTGTCCTCGGGGCCGACCTCGCAGCGAGCGACTTGTCCCATTTCCTCCAGCAAACAGCGCGTCACCCCGACGAGCGTCAGCTTCATCTTCACTTCGCTCGGGCGAGATCGTGGCGTTTCCGGACAAAGCCCGAGTGGCGGCGCTCGTGCCGCGCACCGGCTAGAGATGATGGTGCCGCTACCCAAATTAACCGACACTCAACGAAACCCGCGGTCGGCCGGGTTGTTCGCAGCCTGACCGAGCGGCGGGGGCGCATCGCCTCGTGCCCGGCATCCGGAACCCACACCGCGGTCAGCTCGCCCGCCCGGTGCAGCCGCGCCAGACTGGCCGCATCCCGCCGATCGGTCTTGACCCGGTCGCCCGCCCGCTTCGGGATCAGCGACGGCGCCACCACAACGCATTCGTGCCCGTGCGCCGACAAGTGACGTTGGATGCCATAGCCGCACGGGCCTGCCTCATAGCAGAACCGAAGCCCGACGCCCGCGCCGCCGAGCTTGCGCATCAGGCGATCCAAGGCCCCCGCCGTGTTGGCAATCCGGCCATATTCCCGGACCTCGCCGCGCAGGCCGCCCTCGGCTACCGCCACGACAATGCTTTCCTTGTGAACATCAAGCCCGACATACGTGATACGATCCCGCCATGACCCGTCTCCCTATGCATGAGGCTCGGCACCGGCCAATCCGGCGCAACCCTCGTTACCTGCATACTGTGAGACGGGTCGCCCCGTCCTCAGGCGGACATGTGGTCTAGCCCTGCATGGTGCCGGGGTGCCGTCGAAAGCGGGCCTTGATCAGGTCGCGCGGGATCGTCGGCCCAGCTCCCCCGCGTTCATAAACTCTTCCCAGCGCATGAACCGCCCGTTCGTCGCGCGTGACGGCAAGCTATTGGGCTTTGCCAATACGGATCACACGCCTGATTTCCTCGGGCACGCAATGGCCGCTCTCGTTAAGGGTTTTCGGACGCCTGCCAGTCACTGGCGCGAGGGCGTGCACGGAGGCAGGCGTCCGAAAAGCCTCGAGGGAGGAAACCGCGGGGAGTCTGCGTCGGCGGCGCTGTCGGGCTATGGGGATTTAGCGCCCGCGTTTGATTTGATTTTTCGATCTCGGGTTGGGACGGCGGGCGAGCGAGCACTGCGACGGTGCTGTCGGTCGCCCGGGCTGCGGACGGAAAGGTGATGTTGCGCCGAGCGATCTGCGTTTTGGCGGTGGAAGGCGGCGCTGACGGTTGCCGTCGGCTGAGCGTGGGCGTTACCGGCGAGATACCGGCATCGGACAGGTGCAGCGGCGGAGGATAGTGACACAAGCGTGTCGGTCATGAGCTATCGAGCCCGATCGATGGGATCGGCCACAGCCGCGGCTGGCAGCCGGGTTCAAAGGTCTCGATGATGATCATACGCCCGCCGCAGCAAGGACAAGCGTTCCACTCGGCGTCTTCGTGACAATTTTCGGTGCCGTCGCTCCCGCCGCCGCTCGACGGGGCTGGGTCGGGTACGCCGAGGAACCGGCGGGCCAATGCGATATTGCCGGCCCGGTTGGCATTGGCAAAAAGGCCGTAGTGACGGATGCGGTGAAATCCGTCGGGCAGCACGTGGATCAGGAAGCGACGGATGAACTCGTCGGCGTCGAGCGTCATCAGCTTGTAGCGGGCGTCGCTCTTGGCCCGGTAATCCTTCCATTTGAAGGTGACGCGCTCGCCGTCGAAGGCGACGAGCCGGCTATTGGCAATAGCAATCCGGTGCGTGTAGCGCGAAAGGTAGGCGAGGACAGCGTCGGGTCCGCCAAAAGGCCGCTTGGCATAGACCACCCATTTGCGCTTTCGCAGGGCGGCGAGGCGTGCTTGGAAGGCTGCCGGCTCGGCGAGGGCGGCCTGGTCGGTGAAGAAGTGCAGCCGCCCGGCTTGGTACGCGGCGGTCAGTCTTTCGAGGAACAGGCGGCGGAAGAGGCGCGAGAGCACCCGCACGGAGAGAAAGAAGCCGGGCCGGCAGGTAATCCAGCGCTGGCGGTCGGGCGAAAAGCCGCCGCCCGGGACGATGATATGGGCGTGCGGATGGTGGGTCAGTGTCGATCCCCAGGTGTGGAGGACGGCGGTGAGTCCGATGCGCGCGCCGAGGTGCTTGGGGTCGGCCGCGATGGTGATCAAGGTCTCGGCGGCGGTTTTGAGCAACAGGTCATAAACGACGGCCTTGTTCTGATAGGCGATGTCGGCGATCGGTCGCGGCAGGGTGAAGACGACGTGGAAGTACGGCACGGGCAAGAGTTCGGCCTGGCGGTCGGCCAGCCACTGCTTGGCAGCGACGGCCTGGCACTTTGGGCAATGCCGATCGCGGCAGAAGCTATGCGGGTGACCGGCGAGGGCATGAGATTGGCGCCATCGTCGCTGCATGAAACCGATGGATGTGACCCATGAGCCAAGTTGATGACCTGAGCCGTTCCCTCGCCGCCTTTGATCAAAATACCACTCTGACGGTGGTTGTTGAGCTCAGTGAGGCGAGCTGGCTGGTGGCCGGATTGGTTCCCGCCGTTGATCGCCAACCATTGAAGAAGCAGGAGCCTGATCCGAGGGCGCTGCTGCGGCTGCTCGAACGCTGGCGGGCGGAGGCAGCGAAGACTGGCCGGATGATTGAACGAATTGTCCTCGCCTTTGAGGCGGGCCGCGACGGGTTTTGGCTGGCGCGGTGGCTGCGGGCTCGCGGGATCGAGGTGTACGTCATCCATTCGACGAGCGTCGCCGTGTCGCGCGAACACCGCCGGGCTAAGACCGACCGGCTCGATACGGGGATGCTCATGCGTGTGTTCCTGGGTTGGCTGCGCGGCGAGCGCGGGCACTGCCGGATGGTCGCGATCCCAACGCTCGAGGAAGAGGATGCCAAGCGTCCGAGCCGTGAGCGGGAAAGCCTGGTCGGCGAGCGCACCCGGATCATCAACCGCATGAAGTCGGCGCTGGCCCGGCTCGGCATCCGTGGCTTTAAACCGGCGTTGCGCAAGGCGCCGCAACGGCTCGAGGCTCTGCGCACGCCGGAGGATACGCCGATCCCTCCGAATATGCTTGACGAAGTCCGACGTGACATGATTCGGCTTGCCGTCGTCCGAGAGCAGATCGACGCGATCGAACGGGCCCGCCTCGTGCGTCTGGAGCAGGCGCCAGCGAGGGGTCACATCCGATGGTGCGCCTTTTGGCTCGCGTCATTGGCGTCGGCATCGAGACGGCGGACATGCTGGTTCAGGAGGTGCTCTCCCGGAAACTTCGAGACCGACGGGCCGTGGCGCGCTATGTCGGCCTCACGGGCTCGCCGGACGAGAGCGGCAAGAGGCGACGAGAGAAGGGGCTAGCCAAGGCGGGCAATGCCCGAGTGCGCCGCGGCCTGATCCAACTCGCCTGGCGCTTTTTACGGTTCCAAAAGGACAGCGCACTGGCGCAATGGTATCGGGCGCGGACCGAAGGCCCGAAGGGCGTGCGCAAGACGACGATGATCGTGGCACTCGCTCGGAAACTGCTGATCGCGCTGTGGCGCTTGGTCATGACCGGCGAAATCCCGGTCGGCGTTGTGTTGCGGGCGGCGGCCTGAGCGCGGTTTGGTGGTCGAGGAACGCAAACGCATAGCTTTGGCGCCCAATCGCGCTTTCGCGACTGGCCGTCAATAACGAGCCGAGGTGGCGGTGACCCGAACAACTCCATGGCTTCGATGCCGTCGGCAGAATGGGCCCGCCGCCTCGGAGCCTCGCCGTCGAAGCGAATGACTGCTTCATGGTCCGGGTCCAACACGGATCCAACCGAATACAAGGTCGCGGCGCGATGCTTCGCGCCCAATGGGCGGGCTCCCCTCGGGTCGTTCCCACAGAGAGCTTGACATACAAATCCCCATACAAGGAGTTGTAAGAGATGCGCAGGTGGGCGCAGGCCTCGCAGCGCTCGACATGACCGCCCAACGCCGCCGTTCGGCAACGCTCGATCGCCGACATGACCTTGAGTTGGCCGAGGCTCACATGGCCGGCATGGGACGCACGCCAAGCCGGTCCGCGGTGGCGGAAGATGTCCGCCACCTCGACCGCTGGCCGTGACAACGGCCGCGCGTCAGCCGGGCATCTTTAACAGGAAGTCGAGCGGGCTTGTCACCTGCGCCGAGCGCGCTGATGGCGACGCGGGTGTAGAGCGCCGTCGTGTCGAGCTTCTTGTGTCCGAGCAGCCACGCGCCATAATGCGTACCTTCTATGTCACTGAAACCCAAAGCTCTGTTGGGTAGGATCCGATGTTAGCGAGCGCCGCGAGGGCTTGCGTTCGCGATACGCGGCCATGTCCTCCGCCTTGATCACCCACGGCGCGCCCCTGCACAGCTGGCGCCCATTGATGATGCCGCGCCGAACCATGCGCAGCGCCGTCATGACGCTCACATCCATGATTTGCGCCGCCGCCTCGAGCGTTATCTCGCCCCGCTCGGCCCATTCGCTCTCGCGATAGACGGCAATGCCGTGGTGGCTGCGGAACGAGCAGACCCGCGCCTTGGTCCAGCCGTTGCCGCGCCCGGTCGGCTTGCCGGCGCGATTGAGGAGCCGCGCGATCTGTTGGTCGGGCATCAGGCGCGCCAACTCACGGATCAGCGACAAGGTATCTTCGGGCACCGTCCAGCGATGCTTGCCGGCCCCGTTGATCTTCAGATTCAGCGCGGTGTGGTCCCCACCCTGCCAATGCAGGATCATCTGGATGAAGCCGCCTTCGATGCGCACAACGATCTCGTGCAGTGCCGCGCGCAAGATCCTCTTGCGGGTCGCTGCTGTCGCAGCCGGATGCGACCAGGCGAGCTCGAGATCGGCGCCGAGCTGCAACAAATGCCGCCGCTCGCTTCTCGCCCAAGGGCGCCGGCTTCCTCGCCTCAAGTGCGGCGATCTCGCCTTCGATCCGGTGCACCACCTGCAGCGCCTCGTTCCAACGGCGCTCCAACTCGCCAGCGACCAAACGATTGGCGGGATCGACAGCATCATATTGGCGACGGGCATGCGCCGCCGAGAAGCGCGCCTGCTGCAGCGCCATATCGAGTTGCCTCTGGGCGGCTGATGTCTCGCTCGTCTGAGCCTCGAGCGCCCTCACTGCGGCGTTGAGGCCGAGCGGCTTCAGGACCCGGAGAACCTCGCTGCCGACAGCGTGATCGGCACGCAAACCACCGAACGAGATGCACCGCTCCGTGCCGTGGTTCACAAGAGCGCCCTGGCAGTAATAGCGCCCCGCCTTGCCCCCATAGCCCACGTACAGCTTGCGGCCGCAATGGCCACAGCGCAATAGTCCAGCAAGAAGCAGCTCGCCGCGCCGCACCGCTCCTCTGACCGCGGCACTGCCCTTACCGGTCAGCATTGTCGGCAATCACCTGCTGGTGCCTCTCGAACTCGCTCCAGGAGATATAGCCCTCGTGCTGATCCTTGAGCAGCACGTCCCATTCGGCCAATGGGCGCCGCACGCCGCGATTGACGCGCTTGCGGCCGTCCTCGACGCTTACCTTGCTCATCGTGCGGCCAAAGGCATAGGCGCCGGCATAGACGGGGTTGGTCAGGATGTTGTGGACCGTGTTGTAGAGCGGCAGCCTCCAGGCAATGCTGCGCCCCTCCGCCGCCCTGTGGCATGCGACGGGCAAAGAGATGCCCTCGTCCCGCAACCACACGTGCACCTGTCGCACGCTTTGCAGCTCGGTGAACTTGGTGAAGACCAGCCTGAGGGCGTCCTGCACCCGCTGATCCGGATCCTTCTCGATCCGGTCATGCCCGATCCGAACATAGCCGGCCGCGACACCGAGGAACAGCGCGCCGCGGCGCGCTTTCTGCTTCAGCGCCTCGTGGGAGCGCTGGCGAAAGAGCGACAGCTCAAGCTCGCTCATGGTGCCCTTCATGCCGAGCAACAGGCGATCATTGGGATGCCGCGGATCGTAGGTTCCGTCCTCGTCTACGATGATGGTCCCGACAAGTCCACAGAACTCGATCAGCGTATGCCAGTCGCGACCGTTGCGGGCCAGCCGCGAGGCCTCGATCGCAAATACGGCGCCGACCCGCCCCTCACAGATCGCAGCCAGCAGGCGCTCGAAACCCGGCCGGTTGATGCCGCCTCCCGAGCGGCCAAGATCATCGTCGATGACCTCGACCATGGTCCAGCCGAGCTGCCGAGCACGATCGGCGAGCCCGTACTGACGGCGGCGGCTCTCCGGATTGTGCAGGAGCTGATCTGCCGTCGACTGGCGGATGTAAACGAAGGCGCTGCGGCCCAGGTGGTCAGCCGTGATCTTCGTCATCGCCGACCTCCCCGCTTGCCAGCGCCGCCGCGATCTCGAGCAGCAGGGCTTCGACCAGCGTTGCCAGCTGTTCCTTCTGTGAGAGGGCCGGCAAGCCGTGAGGCTCGTCCTGCTCGAACAGGTCCGGCTGAATGCTTGCGTTCTCGCGCTTCATTGTTGGCGTTCTCCATCCCCGAGTCGGAGTGGAGAAAGCCTAGAAGGGCATCGATCTCGGCGCGCAGAGATCGCAGAATATCAAGCGACAGCCGCGGCTCGACACGAAGCTGGTGATGCGCCGCAGATTCGTGCGTCATCCATGCAGGTATGCAAGCGACCGACCCGTCGGGCTGCGGAATAACGACCAGCTCAGCACCACGGTAGGCATATTGCCTGGCAATGAGCACGGTCTCGCCGCACCGGGGATGGAACGGATAGTAAATCCGCCCCTCGATCGGGTGTTGGTGGGCAGTATGTCTCTGCTTCGAGCAGCACCTGGATGATGCGGATATCGGTCTTCTGTTCCAGAAGATGGGTGGCAAAGCTGTGCCGCAGCGTGTGAACACCGACACGCTTGGTAATGCTGGCGCGCTCGGCGGCCATGCAAACGAGCCGGTGGAGCTGGCGCCGACTCATGTGCTGTCCCCGGTAGCCGGGGAACAGCCAGGGCTGGCCGGAATGCATCCATCCCTTCTTGCGCGCGGCGCGCCACCATTCACGCAATATATCGAGCAGGTTGGGCGAGAGAAGGACGTAGCGATCCTTGTTGCCCTTGCCCTGCTCGACGCGGATCACCATTCGGTCGCTGTCGATGTCGGTGAGCTTCAGCGATACGACCTCCGATGACCGCAGGCCGGTGGCATAAGCCAGGCTCAGCGCCGCCTTGTGCTTGATGTTCGTCGTCGACGCGAGCAGCCGACTGACCTCTTCCGCGCTGAGAACGACGGGGAGGCGGCGCGGCTCACGGACCGACACGACCGCGTCGGCAAGATCGCGGCGTTTCAGCGTGACCCTGAAGAAGAAGCGCAATGCAGAGGCACCGGCGTTGAGGGTCGGCACTGTGGTTCCGATCGACGCCAGCCGCAGCTGATAGCGATGGACATCCTCCGGGGTGGCCTTGTCGGGCGAGCGGCCGACGAAAATCGGCAAAGCTTTTGACGTGGCGGATATATTGGTGCTGAGTCCCAGGGCCAAGCCGGCGGATCGTCATGTCTTCGATCAGTCGCCGGCGTAACGGACTGATGGCCTTGTCGGTCATTGGGGGCTCCTGTCTTGGGTGAGGCTCAAGGCCCCTCAATCTCAAGACAGGACGCCGCTCACTGCTACACGTCTTGCTACCAATTACCGCGAGCAGTTCGTCCATCGGCGCAAGGCTGCCGTTGCTGCGCGTTCCGGCGAGATCTCTTCACCATGCTTTGCGGACCTCCATCGATGTAAATCGGCGAGTTCACGGCCTACGCCATGGCAAGCCGCCTGAGGGCGAGCTGGATGGAGGCGAGGGTAACGAGGTGGCTAGGGAGAACCGGCCCATCCTGGCCTCGCCTGCTCGCGCGTCGGGGTCTGTGGCTCGCCGGGCGCCTTCTCCTCGTCGCCGAGCGCGTCTGGCCGCCGCGGATGGCCTTGGCGGTGCTGTGGGTTGGCGATCGTTGCAGGAGTTCGCTCGGCGGCTGTTGACTCGCCGGTGGGCGCGGCTCGTGAGTGCCGCTGGTGCTATGACGGCCAACCGGCTATCATTCTCCGACTAGCGCTCAATAAAGGGAACCGCCAATTCCCCTGGCGGTTCCTGGTCTTCAACCCGTCGCGCAGGCGGGGCTCTTTTTGCGTGGTCGGTCGGCGGGAAACGCCGGTCAGTATGAACTCGGCAGGCGAAGGAAGCGCCCCATCAAAGGGCGTGGTAGCAAGGGAAAGACCTGATATTTCCACCTCTCGTTATTCACCCTCTGGTGTTTTGTTTCCCTTTTTGATCGCTGGTCGAGCGATCAGTGCCGCAGGCGCATCTACATATTTCTGGGTGATCAAACCTTCTGTTACCATCGCGTCGAGCGCCTGTTCAAAAAACACTGCCGTATCGATAAATGAATAAAGCGGCATTATGACGAGCTATTGGTGTATTTTGCGAAGCGCTGTTCGACATATTGAAACTAGGATCAGATCTAGATGAATAAAATTTCACAACTTGGAAGCTGTGCGCGACATTCATTACGCCATCGGCATAAACAGCAAGGAAGTTAGGCGGCGGAAATTCGCCATATGGGGATGGCGTTTCCCTTTCGTCTGACATCTCATTTCCCCGCGCTCGCGTCCTGCCCGTCCATTCGAGCCGCCGTTCTTGCGTAGTTGCCACAAAGACGAACGCTGCGGGCGGCGGCCATTCGTCCGGCCGATTGGCTCAGTGGACTCGCGGCGAAGGGATAACGATCCATGTCCCGAAGAGTCATGAACCTTGACCTATCGGACGAAGGAAAGGCGCTCGCTGACGAACTCGACGCCATCGTACGCAACAACCGTTATCCATTGTCTCCCGCATTCAATTGCTGAAGTCGATCCTCGGCCAGCTGCGGCGGAACAATTGCGCGAGCCCTTGCCCGAGCCGAAGCGCTATGCACCGCCACACGCCACAACGGCCAGAAGGCGCCGAGCGGGCCGCTAGCATTGAGATCCCCACCCGCCCCTACCGTTTGATCAACAGCGTCAACGCTTTGACCGCCTGCGATCTATATCAATTTCGGGAAACGCCTCCTGCAGTCGCGCTCCCGGCGGCGCTCTCGGATCTCGTCTGCCGTCGGCGGTTCGGGTCCGCAGATTTTGTCCAGGATCGCGAGCCTCACCGAGGTGAGAGCGTTTTCCGCGCGATCGACAATCCACCACCATGAAACTTCATTGAAAGTCGAACTGCTCGCGTAAAAGGATAGACTAGGGTGCATCGGCCCCATGTTCTCAGGAGGAAACCGCTCATGAGGGAATATGTTGTCGCGGTCGTGATGCTGATAGCGCGATTTGCCGTCCGCCGCAGCGCAGCTCACCCCACAACAGCAAAAATGAAGGACCGCAACACGCAGGCGGCATGAGCGGCGACGCCAGGAAGGCTTTATGAGCACCTGCCTCAGCGGCGGATCGGCCGAAACCAAGGGACCGCACTGCCAAAGGCAAACCGTGCGGCAATTCCTGCATCGCCAAGGATAAGGTCTGCCATCAGCCTGAGACAACGACCAGCAACTTTCGTGCGCGAGCTGCGATTTGATGAATTGAGATCGTCGGCGATCGCGTACAGATCGCCATAAGCAGTCGACCTGGCGCAACGTAAGCGGGCGTTCATCGCTATAAGCGGGAGCACATCCGATCAATAGCGCTAAGATCGAAGGTTCTCGAACCTCTCTATCATTCCACGGTATCCTCAATCGACCCACAAATGGTCGAGTATAAACTTTTACCGCCATAGCAGGGTGAACTCGCGGCCTTACCGGACGCATGCCCGTCGTGGGGTCGCGGGGATGACCGGGAGCCCCGATTGATCGGCATTTGATCGTGACCAAACTCGCCAAGATCCTCGGAATGCGGCTCCGGCCATCCGGCGAAGTGTCCACGGGGAAAGCTGCGCATGAGAGCTGATTCGAGATGCCGGCATGACCTGGCAAAAAGTGCTGGGATTGGAGGGAACCGGTGCCGCTGAAAGGTGCCGTTCAGGGCTGCGCGCGGAGAAAAGAGGTGCTGCAGTCCCGACTGGATGCTTACATCAGCGAACTCGGCGCTGCAGGACGAAATCAAACGGCTGGAAATCCGGCGTCGCTTTTCCCAACTCCGGGCTCGCCCCATTGTTCTATTTGCCAGATCGAGGGCTGCGGCGGGTTTACCTTCGTGTCCGGCACGTTTGCCGTTTGGGCCGCGCTCTTACTCGGGATCGGACCGCCAGCTGTTTTAGGGCCGTCGCTGGCCGCCTTGCTCTTGCCCAGTTTTATACCATTTGGTCCAGTAGATCTAAGCCAAAAGGACACCATTTGGCTGACGGTTGTTTCAGGAAAAAATTACCCCGGCCACAGCGGGCCGTTTTCCTCAAACATCTCACGATCTCGAAGGGGGCAGTCCCAGGGCCGATCAACCCGCCGGGACCTCCGGCTGAACAGGTCGACCCGACCTGATCCCCGGATCACCATCTGCGGCATCGAAGGTCAGTGAGCGCGTCGATATGGTCGCGCGGGTGCCAGCGGGAGGGTGGCGACATCGCGCGAGATGTCGCAGGGGGGCCGATGAACCACCCGGGTGGGGCGTGGGGAGTGTTTGGAGGCGCGGGGCTTCGGGGTTGTTAAGTAGTTGTTGCAGGCATCGGTGCCGGCCGATTTGTCCCTAAACCATTGGGAGAATTGGCGCGCCCGAGAGAAGTCGAACCCCTAACCCCCAGATCCGTATCTGTGGCAACGCAGCTCGCGCGAGCGCGCCGAATCCGCGGCACCTGCCGGATAAGCCACTCATCTAACAAGACATTCGTTGACATATAGACGACATCGGAGGTATACACTCGGACAGCCGAGCACGCTTCGTGCGCGGACACACTGCGGACACGGGTGCGGACATGACCGAGAACGAGAAGCTGACGGACCGGTTTGTGAAATTGGCCGCAGCGCCGGATGAGGGCAGGCCCTACCGGATCTATTACGACCACGAGGTGAAGGGCTTTGGGCTGCGGGTGACCAAGGCTGGCTTCCGCGCCTTCATTCTCAATTATCGCAGCCCGCGGCGTGGGCGCGCGCTACACGATCGGCTCGTTTCCCGACTGGACGGTATCGGCCGCGCGCGAGGAAGCAAAGCGCATCAAGAGGTTCGTCGACCAGGGCCGCGACCCGATGGGCGAGCGCCACGAAGAGCGCGCGGCGCCGACGGTCAATGACCTGATCGACCGGTACCTCGCCGAGCACGCGCCGCGCAAGCGCGAGCGCAGTCGCCGGGAGGACGAGAGCCTGATCAGGCAATGGATCCGGCCCGAGCTCGGCAACAAGCGAGTGGCGGACCTGCGTCATGCCGACGTCGAGAAAGCTGCACCGGAAGATCACCGCTGAAGGATGCTGCCCATCCGCGCTAATCGAGCCGCGGCGCTGCTGTCGAAGATGTTCAGCCTGGCGGCGATCCAGGTGGGAGATGCGGTTCCGACAACCCTGCGCGGGGGCTCGAGCGGAACACCGAGGAGAAGCGCAACCGGTACCTCGCCGGCGACGAGCTGCGCCGGCTCACCGAGGCCCTGGCCGTTCACCCGAACCAGGCCGCGGCCAACGCGATCCGGCTGTTGCTGCTGACCGGCGCGCGTCGGGGCGAGGTCCTCGGCGCGACCTGGGATCAGTTCGACCTCGAGGAAGGCGTCTGGACGAAGGCCGCCTCCTTTACGAAGCAGAAGAAGCTGCACCGGGTGCCACTGTCGGCGCCGGCGCGGCAGCTCCTCGCCGAGATAAAGGCACGCGGCCGATCAGCGACCCGCAGGGGCAGATCGGGAACCCTCGCCATTCGTTTTCCCGCCCAGCGGGCCGCGCGGAAGGGCGCTGGCCACCTGGTCGAGATCAAGGGCCCATGGGCCGCCATCTGCAAGGCGGCGCAGCTCAGCGGCGTCCGCGTGCACGATCTGAGGCATTCCTACGCCTCGATCCTGGCGAGCGCTGGATTGTCCCTTCCGGTGATCGGCGCGCTACTCGGGCACACTCAGCCAGGGACCACCGCGCGTTACGCCCACCTGTTCGATGATCCGCTGCGGGCTGCCACGGAGCGCGTCGGCGCGATCGTCACCGGGAACGGCGACAAGCCCACTGCTGAGGTGATCGAGATCAACCGGCGCTGAGCGGGTCGGCAGGACTATTATGGAGCTTGGCGCGGCTAGGCTGATCCCCGAACCCCGGTCCTGCCGGGGCTGCCGTGCCGACTATCCCGCAGGAGCACCATGCAGGAGGTGCTTGTCGGTGGCGAATTTCGACCGCGAGCGGCTGAGGGCGATCCTGAATTCGGCAGGGATCGACGCCAGCAAGAAGAACATCAAGGAGCGTCGACGTTCCGCCTGAAATATGCGGCAGCTCGTATATCTGGGCTACCGAAGAGGACGATCGCAGCCGGGCCGTCAAAGAACTGTTAAGGCCTACATGATGCATTAAAAAATGGCTCGCACTGTGTGCTTCGGAGACGTTCGTAGAAACAGAAACGAAGACGACCACCAAATCCTCTACGGTGATGGCGAGTTTCCTGCTGGCTATGTCTGGACCTCGAAGACTTTTGGCAAGGATCTCGGCTCGGGTCTCTACCGGAGTTCTGCGAGGTGATCGTAAAGAAGGCCGGCTTGGTCAGCCCGGATGAGCGTTGATGATGAAATACGAAAAATTCGAAGCTATCTGTATCTTGGCTGCCGTCAAAGCGACAAAGGAAGCAGCCGACTTACTTACGAGCAGAAGAGACCTCTATACCCGCCGCTCTGGGCGCGGAGACATATTCTATTCAAGACGCCACGCAGGGGATCTACCTGCGGCCTGAGCGGCCGTTCAAGACGCCTGAGTGAAAAGGGCCCTACCATTTCCGGATTCGTAAAGAATGCGCCGAGATGATCGTCTCAGGTCATCGTCGTCCCGAGGGACTCCGCCAGAGACAGTACACCTAAACTATAGCCTACCTGTAAGCGCCGGAGCAAAAATGCCTCATTGAAGCGGCCGGGCAGTCCGGTTGCGCCGGAGTAAAATCCGGCAGCAGATGGCCTTTGTCGGGAAGCGGCAGGGGCCGGGGGATGAAGGGCGTGGAGCTCTATGCTCAGGTTCGTTATGCGGTTCAGATTGGGGGGCTGAGCCGGCGGGAAGCGGCGCGGCGTTATGGGATCGACCCGCGGACGGTTGCGAAGATGCTGGCGTTTTCGGTGCCGCCCGGGTACCGGCGGAGCCGGCCGCCGGCGCGTCCGAAGCTCGACCCGTTCACCGGGGTCATCGACCGGATCCTGGCTGGCGGATGAAGGTCGCCCGAGGAAGCAGCGGCATACCTCGAAGCGGATCTTTGAACGGCTTCGCGACGAGCACGGCTACTCTGGCGGGATCACCATTGTTAAAGACTACGTGCTGGCGCGGCGGCTGCGGCATCGCGAGGTCTTCGTGCCGCTACGGCACGATCCCGGCCATGCACAGGTGGATTTTGGTGAGGCACTGGCGGAGATCGCCGGGGTGGAACGCAAGATCCACTTTTTGCGATGGACCTGCCGCACAGCGACGCCTGTTTCGTGCAGGCCTATCCGGCGGAGACCAGCGAAGGGTTCTGTGACGGGCACAACGGCGCGTTTGCTTTCTTCGGCGCGGTACCGCAGTCGATCCTGTATGACAACACGAAGCTGGCGGTGGCGCGCATCCTGGGCGATGGAGTGCGCCGCAGGACGCGGGTGTTCAGCGAGCTGCAGTCGCATTACGTGTTTGCCGACCGGTTCGGCCGGCCCGGCAAAGGCAACGACAAGGGCAAGGTCGAGGGACTGATCGGCTGGACCCGCCGGAACCTGCTGGTGCCGGTGCCACGGGCGGCGAGCTTCACGGCGCTGAACGAGCAGCTGCTCGAGGGTTGTCGCCGTCGGCTCGGGGATCGGCTGCGCGGTCACGAGGAGACGATCGGCGAACGCCTGGTGCGGGATCTGGCGGCGTTCCACTGTTTGCCGCCAGCACCCTACGACGCCTGCGAGAAGAAGGCGGGCCGGGTCAGCTCGCTATCGCTGGTGCGCTATCGCGGCACCGACTACTCGGTGCCGACCGCCTACGGCCACCGCGAGGTTCTGATCCGCGGCTACGTCCACGAGGTGGTGATCTGCTGCGGGGCCGAGGTGATCGCTCGGCATCCGCGCTCCTACGAGCGCGAGGACTTTGTTTTCGACCCGCTGCATTACCTGGCTTTGCTTGAACACAAGATCGGCGCTCTCGACCAGGCGGCGCCGCTGGTCGGTTGGGACCTGCCCGAGGAATTCGCCACACTGCGCCGCCTGATCGAGGCCCGCATGGCCAAACGCGGCAAACGCGAGTTCGTCCAGGTGCTTGCGGCTGCTGGAGGTTTTCCGCCCCGAGGACGTGTTGGCCGGTGTCAGAGAGGCCATCGCCCGCGGCGCGATCGGCTTTGACGCGGTCAAGCATCTGGTGCTGTGCCGGATCGAGCGCCGGCCGCCGCGGCTCGACCTGACGGTCTATCCCTACCTGCCGAAGGCGACCGTGGCGATGACCTCGGCCAAGGCCTATCTCGACCTTCTCACCGGCGCCTCGTCATGACCGACCCGCCCCAGCTTCTACTCGCCCATCACCTCAAGGCGCTCAAGCTACCGACGTTCTTGCGCGAATACGACAAGCTCGCCCAGCAATGCGCCGCCGAGGGCGTCGACCATCCCCGCTATCTGCTGCGCCTGGCCGAACTCGAACTGATCGACCGGGAACGGCGGATGGTCGAGCGCCGCATCAAGGAGGCGCGGTTCCCGACGGTGAAAAGTCTCGACAGTTTCGACTTCACGGCGATCCCTCTGCTCAACAAGACATTGGTCCTGGAGCTCGCCCGCTGCGAGTACATTGCTCGCCGAGAGAACGCGATCGCGGTCGGCAACAGCGGCACCGGGAAGACCCACATTGCTCTCGGATTGGGGCTGGCTGCCTGCCAGAAGGGCTTGTCAGTCGGCTTTACCACCGCGGCCGCCATGGTCCACGAGCTGATCGAGGCCAGGGACGAGAAGCGACTGCTTCGGCTACAGCGCCAACTGGCGGCCCACAAGCTGCTGATCATCGACGAACTCGGCTATGTGCCTCTGTCGACGACCGGCGCCGAGCTCTTGTTCGAGGTCTTCAGTCATCGTTACGAGCGCGGCTCCACCATCGTCACCTCCAACCTGCCGTTTGACGAATGGACCGGGGTGTTCGGGTCCGAGCGGTTGACCGGCGCGCTGCTCGATCGGCTGACACACCACGTCCACATCCTCGAAATGAACGGCGACAGCTATCGCCTCAAGCAGAGCAAGCAGCGCCAGCGCCGGACGTAAAATCCGGTTGGCGGTCAGCCTGCCACGGTGCTCACTGCGGGGAAGGTCCGGTGCTCGCCATGCTCGCGGGGGCTGCGCGTGGCTCCGCTCCTCCCATCCCCTCACGCTGCGCGCCGTGCCCGGGGTTATGCCAGGTCGGGACGGGAAAGCAGGCTCATTGATCGAACTGCAAAGCTGATTTCGCGGTGACGCTGCTTGAACCAGTGCCGCGCATTCGCGGCCGACCTCCCATCCGTCCGTAATGCATTTTTACTCCGGCCCGCCGATGCATTTTCTCTCCGGCGTTGACATGGCCGCTGAGACCTACGCCAGCACCATTCGATGGCGGTCCGACAGGTCTATTACTGGCTCGTTTCGCAAGTCATCGAAAATACCCGCTCGAGCTACCAGTCGGTATCGAAGGCGCTCGTGGCCGCGCGGCACGAAGGCCTGATCCTTGGCGCCGTCGAAAATCGCCTGCGCAAGCTGCGCCGCGTGCGGATGTGGTCTGGGCTCCCAGACCTCGCCGAAACCGCAAAAAGATCCATTCGGCTTTCGACTTCGGCGACGATGGGCTCCCTCAGCACTTCAAGCGGTAGCGCGTCCAGCTCGAAGGGGCTCGAGCAATCCAAGAGGAAGAACACCGAAATCTGGTCCGAGTGCTGGAGCCCGATCGGAAGCGACGGCAGGCGCATGGCGAATGACGGCGCCGTTGGGGCGAGACAAGGCAGCGCGACAATCTCTGGCTTGGCCCCGCTGGCCTTCTGACGCGCTGATCGTGATGGTCACTCGACGGCCGGATCAACGTTTATGGCTTGCAGAGCGCCGACCGGTGAGCGCAGGTAAATTCGTCCTGACCGCCGCGATCCGCCAGGCTGTCGCAGGCCGCGAGGCCGAAGGTGCTCGCAGCGCTCGGCATCGATTGGCGGTCTGGGCGGCCAGCTATCACCTGCCCGTACCCTCGGCATGCCGATGGCAGCCCGAGCTGGAGATGGGACCCCGGGGCTGCGTGCATTCTGCTCGTGTATCGAGAAATCCGATTCAATTTTCGACGTGGCGATGAGCCGCAGAGGAGATCGAGTTTCGACGACGCCAAGCTCCACGTCGCGCAGATCCTCGGCCGCGAGGACCTCACTCAAGGGCGAAAACCAAGGCAGATATCAGGCGACGGATGCCGCCAGCCTGCTCTCGCCTCCTCCCGACAATCGCGATGACGACCTGGTGTTCCGGTATCTCGGCGCTTCGGCTCCGGAGATCGATCCCGCTGAGGTGCCGGCGCCTTCGAGCGCCTGGTCGTCAAGCTGCTTGCCTATTTCGATCCCGCCTCCGGGGTCAGGGAAAGCAAAGCTGATCGGTTTCTGGCCGTGCGCGGTGTTCGAAACCGCTGCGGCGGCAGCCGGCGGCATGCCCACCGGATCTATCTCGCCCAATGCGCAAGGAAGCCGATCTCGGCACCGGTCCCGACGGCAGGCGACCGGCGATCCGAGAATGGGCGAGGGCGGCCAAGGGACATCGGCATTAGTGTGGCACATCTGTCTTCTGGGGCGATCCGATGGCGGCGCCTCACATCGTGGTCAGTGAAGGGATCGAGACGGGCGCGGCGAACGCGATGGCGCTAAGAGCAGATATCGAGGTCGCGGCCTGCCATCGCGGTCGCCAGCAGCAATTACGGCCGGCGGCATTGAAGCTTTCAAATCTGGCCCGGCAACGAAACGAGTCACGGTCGCCGCAGACCGCGATGAGGCGAAACAGGGGGCCGGGTACAAACAGAGGCGAACGTTGCCGCCCGGAAATTCGGCCTCATCAACCATGAGCGTGTCGAGTCCACATCGGCTGCCGGGCGAGCCCGGCCCAGGCGCTGACTGGCTGAACGTCCTTCTGCGAGGTGGCCGTCAGGCGTACGGCCTCACCGAGACGACGGGCGCCGTCGTGCCTGCTCTCCGCCGAAGACCACCTGCGCCGGCGGCGAGCTGCTGCGCTCGTGCGGCCAGCCGGTCTTCGGCTGCGACGATCCGCGTCATCGACGGCGAGGGGCGACGACTGCGCGCCGGGCACGGTCGGCGAGATCGTCGTGCGCTGCGACCCAGTCATGGGGGCTACTGGAACCTGCCCGGAGGCGACCGCGCGACGCGCATCCAGGGCGACTGGTTCTTCACCGGCGACGCCGGCTACCTCGACGACAAGGGCTACCTCTATCATCCACGACCGCGTGAAGGACATGATCGTGTCGGGCGGCGAGAACATCTATCCCGCCGAGGTCGAGAACGCGCTGTTCGGCCACCCCGCCGTGGCCGACGTCGCCGTGATCGGCGTGCCGGACGAGCGCTGGGGCGAGGCGGTGAAGGCGGTCGTCGTCGTGCAAGCCGGGCGCCGCGGTCGACGCGCCGAGGAGCTGATCGACTACTGCCGCGAGCGCGCATCGCCGGCTACAAGCTGCCGCGACATCGGTCGACTTCATCGAAGCGCTGCCGCGCAACCCGACGGGCAAGATCGAAGCTGCGCTGCGCGAGCCGTACTGGGCGGGGAAGCAGGCGGGTCAACTGAGACCTGCTTCGGGTCGTTTACATGGATCTCGCGGTGCTGACGCTCCCGCTCGTTGCCGTCAGCGTCGCGACGCGCGAGCGGCGGTCGTTCCAGATCTCACTCCGCGTAGCGTTCGTGCAGCTTCACCGGCGGCGGCCTTGGCCGCGCAGGTTCGAGGACCTCGACGAACACCGAGAAGCCCATCGCGAAGTAGATGTAGCCCTTCGGGATGTGCTGGCCGCAGCCCGTCGCGCGATCAGCGGCGACGCCGATCAGCAGCAGGAACGACAGCGCCAGCATCTTGATCGTCGGGTGGCGGTCGACGAAGGCGCTGATCGCGCCCGCGAAGACCATCATGAAGCCGACCGCGAGCACCACGGCGGCGATCATGACCGGCGATCTCGTTCGCCATGCCGACCGCGGTGATCACCGAGTCGAGCGAGAAGACGATGTCGAGCAGCATGATCTGCACGATGCACGCTCGCGAACGACGGCGCTCGCGCCGCGGCCGGCGCGTGCCCGTCTCTCGCCTTCGAGCTTGTCGTGGATCTCGAGCGTGCTCTTGGCGATCAGGAAGAGCCCGCCGGCGAGCAGGATCAGGTCGCGGCCCGAAATCTCGTGGCCGAACAGCGGACGAAGAGCGGCTCGGTGAGGCGCATGATCCAGGTGAGCGACAGGAGCAGGCAGGATGCGCATCACCATCGCGAGAGCCGAGGCCGACGCGGCGCGCGCGCGGCTTGCTGCTCGGCGGGCAGCTTGCCCGCCGAGGATCGAGATGAAGACGATGTTGTCGATGCCGAGGACGATCTCGAGCGCGGTGAGCGTGATCAGCGCAATCCAGGTCTGGGGGTCAGTAAGCCAATGCATGGAGCCTCCAGAGATAAGATTCTCAGCGCGAAGGGGGACTGATGGCAGTAGCCCCTAGTCGTCAGTCGGCGGCGTTGCAATGGAGGAAGGCCGAGCCGCGGAGCCAATCCGGGTCGGGGTAGTAGACGAAGAGCGCGCTTCCTCCCGAATGCGCTCGATCACCTGCCGCGCCACCAGCAGATCGAGCGCCGGGCATCCCAGCTGCGGCCGAGACGGCCCCGCATCCGGGCGTACTCCTCGCTGACGTAGGCCGCTCCGTGGACGACGATCGCGCGCTCCTCGGCCAGATCGTTGACGCCCGCCTCGAGGCCGATCAGGCGTAGCGTGAGCCCGTGGTTGCCGGTGTAGGTGTCGGCCGTGCGATGAGGCCGAGGCTCGATTGCTTGGAACCGGGCTGGTTGGAGAACGAGCTGGCGAAGTTCTCGCCGCTGTTGCGGCCGTGCGCGGCCAGCTCGTGGAAGAGTACCGCCCGGAATCGACGTCGGAACCCAGAGGCGCTTCTCGACCGAGGGCAACGAGTAGTCGACGACGGTCAGGATCGACGAATCAAGCCCCCGCGCGCGGGTACAGCGGTACGCGCCGAGCGCAGATCGAGCACCTCGCGCCGCAGCCCGCCCGCCATCGATCCGGGCGCCGGGTCGGGCGCGGCATCCTCGCGTCGGCTCAGGACGACTCGAGGCATCGCTCGCGCAAGCACCGCCGAATCCGGCGATGGCAAGCTTCGCGAGGTAGCATGGCCGCCGTGTACGGCGGTGTCGTCGCAACGGTGCCGTCTCTGCCTCGATCCACGAAAGCGTTTGGCAAGCCGTGCCAGGTTAACCTTCCTGTGACCCAGGGGAATGCTTGAGCCGAACCGAGGCTCGATAGCCGCGTCAGAGAGCGGAAAGTCCAGGACGCAGAGGAGGAATGGAAATGACGGAAACGCCAGAAAAGCGACCCGCGGGCGGTCGGATCGACGACCTGCTGTCGACCGCATGACGCTCGACGAGAAGCTCGCCCAGCTCGGCTGCGTCTGGTCGACGCGCTCGTCGCCGGACGACGCCTTCTCGCCCGAGCGGGCGCAGCGAGCTGCTGCGCGCACGGCATCGGCCACGATCACCCGCATCGGCGCGTCGACCGGGCTGCGGCCGGCGGCGAGCGCCGCGTTCATCAACGCGATCCAGCGCTTCCTCGTCGAGCGAGACGCGCCTCGGCATCCCGGCGATCGTGCACGAGGAGAGCGACCGCCGGCTTCATGCGCCCGCGACGCGACGCAGTTCCCGCAGGCGATCGGGCTCGCCAGCACCTGGGACCCGGCGCTGGTCGACGAGGTCGGCCGCGGTGATCCGCGCCCAGATGGTCGCGCGTCGGCGCGCGGCAGCACGCTCGCGCCGGTGCTCGACGTCGCCCGCGATCCGCGCTGGGGGCGCGTCGAGGAGACCTACGGCGAGGATCCCGTACCTCGGCGCGCGCTGGGCGTCGCCTACGTGCGCGGCGTGCAGGGCGACGACTCCGCCAGCGGCGTCGTCGCGACCGGCAAGCACTTCCTCGGCTACGGCGCTGTCCGAGGGCGGCATGAACCACGCGCCGGTGCACATCGGCCCGCGCGAGCTGCGCGAGGTCTACGCCGAGCCGTTCGCGGCGGCGATCCGCGAAGCCGGCCTCGCGTCGGTCATGAACTCGTACACATCGAGTCGACGGCCTGCCGTGCGGCGGCTCGCGGGCGATCCTCGACGACCTGCTGCGCGGCGAGCTCGGCTTCGACGGCGTGGTCGTCGCCGGACTACTACACCGACGATGCTGCTCGTGCATCGTTCCATCAGCGTCGCCGCCGACAAGGGCGCCGCCGGCCGCATGGCGCCTCGGCGGCCGGGGCTGGACGTCGATCTGCCGCAGCTCGACTGCTCCGGCGAGCCGCTCAGCGGCGGAGTCGAGGCAGCGGACGCGGTCGCGATCGCGCTCGTCGACCGCGCCGTGCGGCGCATGCTGCAGATGAAGATCGCGCTCGGCCTGTTCGAGCGGGCCGTTCGTCGACGCCGACGCGGCGTCGCCGTCTATCAGACGCCGGCACTCAGCGCGCTCGCGCCGGCGCGTCGCCCGGCAGTCGATCGTCCTGCTGAGGAACGACGGCGACCTGCTGCCGCTCTCGCCGCGCGACGCGCGCATCGCCGTGATCGGCCCGGCGGCCGACGACATGCGCCTGCCTGCAGGGCGACTACAGCTATCCGGCGCACGTCGAGATCATCTACGGCGTCGCGCGCCACCGGCGCAGCGCCGACGACATCCTGCCGCGCTCCGACGGGCCGCGTTCGAGCCGGGCCCGTACTTCGTGCCGATGATCCGCGCCGCTCGCCGGCATCCGCGCCGCGGTCGGTACCGCGCACCGACGTGCGCCAAGCCGGCTGCGCCATCAGCGGCGACGACGCGGCGGATCGCCGACGCGGTGGCGGCGGCGCGCGCCGCGGAGGTCGCCATCGTGTTGCGTCGGCGGCCGCTCGGCCTCCTGCGCGCGAATGCACCAGCGGCGAGTTCCGCGACGCGCCGATCTCGGCCTGCACCGGCGTGCAGCAACAGCTCGTCGAAGCGGTGGTACTTGTACCGGCACCCCGACGGTGGTCGTGCTGATCGGCGGCCGCGTCTTTGCCCTGCCCTGGATCGCCGCACACGTGCCCGCCGTGCTCGAGGCGTGGCTGCCGGGCGAAGAGGGCGGCGACGCCATCGCCGACGTCCTGCTTCGGCGCCGGTCAATCCGTCAGGCCGGCTGCCGATCTCGATGCCGCGCTCTGGGCCAGGTGCCGTGTACTACGGACACAAGTCGGGCGGCGGCCGCAGTCAGATGCTCGGCGACTACAGCGACGGCCCGACGAGCGCCGCCTCTACCCGTTCGGCCACGGCCTGTCGTACTCGCGCTTCGACCTACTCGGACCTCGACGATCGCACCGCGCGAGCGCCTCGGCGCGCCGACGCGTCCGGATCGCGATCGCCTGTACGATCGCCAACGACCGGCGAGCGCGACCGGCGAGGAGGTCGTGTGCAGCTCTACGTGCGCGACCCGGTCGCGAGCGTCACCCGGCCGGTGAAGCAGCTCGTGGGCTTCGCGCCGCGTCGCGCTCGCGCCGGGCGCATCGCGCCGCGTGACGCCTTTCCGCCTCGATCCGAGCCAGCTCGCCTTCTACGACGCCGGCGATGCGGTCTGATCGTCGAGCCCGGCGACGATCGCAGGTCATGGTCGGCGCGCTCGTCCGCCGACATCCGCGCTGCGAAGGCAGCTTCGCGATCGTCGGGCGAGGTGCGCGACCTCACGCAAGGCGAGATCGTTCGCGACCCGGGCCGACGTCGACTGACGAGGCGGAAATGTCCGGGCTCGGCATTCGCTGGCGAGCGACGCGATCTGTCTGTTCCTGCTCGCGGACCGCCTCGGTGCCAGGCTGCTGCAGCGCATCGCGCACGACCGTCGCGACTTCGCCTCAGCCGGCCAGCGCCTCGATCTGGCCCGCCAGCTCGCGCAGGCGAAGAGCGCGACTCGTGAAGCTCCGATTCCTGCATTTCGCCACGCTCAGCTCCAGAGGCCGTGGCGCTGCGAGCCGTCGGCGAGCATCACGCCCGGGCTTCGCAGGCTGATGCTCGCGCCGCCGATCGTGACTCGAGCCGTGTTTCGCGTAGAGGAAGTAGCGGTGCAGCGGATAGTCGCGATCGACGCCGATGCCGCCGTGCGGAGATGCTGCGCGGCATGGACGACGCGCTGGCCGCCGTCCGGCGGCCCAGTACTTCGCGACCGCGACGGGCGGCACCGGCGGGCAGCCCCGCGGCGATTCTCACGCCGCCTGCCAGGCAGTCAGGCGGATGGCCTCGGTGTCGACGTAGGCGTCGGCGACGCGGTGGCCGACCGCCTGGAACGAAGCGATGCGGCACGCCGAACCGCTCGCGCGTCTTGGTGTACTTCGGCGGTCAGGCGGAGCGCCTCCTCGCAGACGCCGACCGCGAGCGACGCGAGCGCCGCCGTGGCGCGCTCGGCGATCCACTCGACGATGGCGCCGCCGCGCGTGCCGTCTCCGATGAGGTCGCCGGCAGCGACGCGCACGCCCTGCATCTCGAGCCGCGCTTCCGGCTCGCCGCTGGTCGTCTCCAGCTCGTCGATCTTGCGCGCCGCCGGCGCTCGCGTCGACGAGGAAGCACGCCGATCCCCTGGCCCGTGTCGGCCGGCACCAGGACCTGCGTCGCGAGCCGCCCGGCGGGCACGCAGATCTTGACGCCGTCGAGCCGCCAGCCGCCTGCCGTCCTGCGACGGCCTCTGGTCGCCGGATCGGAGCGCGTCGCCTTCCGGCCTCGATCAGCGCCGCCGTCAGGATCGCATCGCCGGCCACGACGCGCGGCAGGATCGCCTTCTTCTGCGCTTCGCTGCCGAACTCGGCGATCGGCAGCGCCGCGCGAGCACGATGGTCTCGAGCAGCGGCACGGCCGCCGTGGTGCGGCCGACCTGCTCGATGATCGCCGCGACTTCGAGGAAGCCGAGGCCGGCGCCGCCGTAGGCTTCCGGGATCGCGATGCCGAGCAGTCCCGCCTTGGCGACCTCGCCCACAGCTCGCGGTCGAAAGCGCGGACCGCCCGAGCGCTCGATCGCCTTCAGGCGCTCGGGCGTCGAGCGCTCGCCGAGGAGGCGCTTGGCGAGGTCGATGATGGCTTGCTGCTCGTCGGTGTAGGAGAAGTCCATCTGTTCTAATCCGTGATCACGCGCGGCAGCCCGAGCCCGAAGAGCCCGATCAGGTCGCGCTGGATCTCGTTGGTGCCGCCGCCGAAGGTGAGGATGAGGAGGCTGCGGTAGATTCGCTTCGAGCCGGCCCATGAGCGCCGCCTCCGGGCGCGCCGCGCTTCAGGTACCCGCGCGGCCCCAGCACCTCCATCAGAAGGCGGAACGACTGCAGGTAGAACTCGGTGCCGAACACCTTGATCGTCGACGCGTCGGCGATGTCAGAGCACGCCCTGCGACGCCGGTCCATGCGACCTTCCAGTTGATCAGGCGCAGGAACTCGAGCCGCGCGTAGACGCGGGCGAGGTTGACGCTGCACCCATTCCTGGTCGATGACGCGGCCGCCGCCGGCGAGCTTCGTCGTCTCGCGCCCAGGCGCGCGTCTCGTCGAACGACTGCTCGAGCATGCCCGGCGGAGCAGAGCGTCACGCGCTCGTGGTTCAGCTGGTTGGTGATCAGCTTCCAGCCCTTGTTGACGCCGCCGACGACGTTCTTGGCCGGCACGCGCACGTCCTCGAAGAAGACGGTGTTGATGTCGTGCTCGAGAGCAGGTACATCGGGTCGACGCGGATGCCCGAGGCCTTGCGGTCGACGACGATCATCGAGATGCCGCTTGTGCTTCTCCGCGTTCGGATCGGTGCGCACGGCGAGCCAGATGTAGTCGGCGTCGGTGCGCGAGGCTCGTGAACATCTTCTGGCCGTTGATCACGCAGTCGTCGCCGTCGCGGACGGCGCGCGTCTTCAGCGAGGCCAGGTCGGTGCCCGCGCCGGGCTCGGTGTAGCCGATCGCAGAAGTGGATCTCGCCCTTGCAGGATCTTCGGCAGGAAGAACTGCCTTCTGCTCGTCGGTGCCGTAGCTGCATGATCGTCGGCGCGACGGTGTTGATCGGTGAGCATCGGCACCGGCGCGCCCGCGCGCATCGACTCGTCGAAGAAGATGAACTGCTCGATCGGCGTAGCGCCCCTGGCCGCCGTACTCCTTCGGCCAGCCGATGCCGAGCCAGCCGTCGGCGCCCATGCGCCGCACGACCGCGCGCGTCGCCTCGCCGACGCCCTTGCCCTCGTGCACCTCTCTCGCGGATCTCGGGCGTGAGCAGCGCCTGGCAATAGGAACGCAGCTCCTGGCGCAGCGCCTCCTGCTCCTCAGTGTAAGCGATGTACATCGGATCTCCGGGGTGGGATTTGCGGCAGACTCCTTACCACATTGGGGCCGGCGGGCAACGGGCCCAATCTCCAGTTCCACAGCTCCAGTTTTCAGGGTCCAAGTTTCCTGGATCGAGAAGGGGGCGCTCAGATCTGCGAACTTGGAACCTGGATCCATTCGCGAGAAATCGCGCGCGCAGAGGTAGCCTGAGTGACGGCTCATGCTCCGCACCGACGCACAGCAGCACCTTGGCACCGCGCCGCCGGACCGCGCGCCCGGAAACGCTTGCGTGGCCGGGCCTCCTCCGATTACCTCAGCTGCTGGCGAGCGCAGTCGTCGCTTGCCGGGGCGTTTCGCATGGCCGAGGAACGAGCGTCGGTGAACGCGCTGATCGAGGCGCACCAGCGCCGGTTGTACGGCTTCATGCGCGTGCGCGTGCGCGACGATGCGACGGCGGAAGACCTGGTGCAGGACACCTGGGGCGAGGTGCTGCGCCGCGCCGACACCTTCGATCCCGCGCGCGGCAGCTTCTGGACGTTCACCAAGATCTGGGCCGACATCGTCGTCAAGCGGCACTGGCAGGAGAGAATCCCCGAGGCGGTCGAGCGCGAGGACGACCGCGAGAGCGAACCGGCGGCCGGAGCGAGCGGCGGCGAGGATCTCTCGGGCGCCGACCTCGCGGCCGGACTGCCCGAAGGGTCGAACGTCGATGATCGGCTGCACGCGGCGCGGACGCTGCTCGATCTGCTGTGCCGCATCCTCGCCTGCGCGCGGCCGCCGCACGAGATCATCGTCTTCGGCTTCAGCAAGCTCCTCTGGAAGCCGAGCGAGATCGTCGAGGATCTCGCCGATCGGCGGCTGCTTGCTCTGGCCGCTCGCCTCCAGGAAGACTACGCGGCCTCGGTTCCGATTCCGGCGGTTCGCGCGGCCTTCGCTCCGTTGCTCGACAAGCTGGAGCGGCGCCTCGGCGACCTGATCGACGATCCTCGCACGCGCCGCGCCAACGAAAGCCTGCTGAGCTGCGTCGCCGGGCGAGACCACGCTCGCCGATTACTTTCCCCGCGGGGCCGATCCCGAAGCGCTGGTGACGCGCTGGTGGGATTCGGTCAAGCGCGCGGTGTTCAGCGAGATCCGCCGCGACGGTTGCGGGGCGGCGTTCGCGTGGCTGTACGCGCGCTTCCGAGAGGAACCGCGGGACGGCGAGGAGTCGCCGGCGCATGACCAGCATCGACAGGCCGGATCGCCATCCGGGCGCCGAAGAATTGCTCGACTACTTCGAGCAGAAGCTGCCCGACGACGTCGAGCGCGGCGTCGAGGAGCACCTCGCGGTCTGCGCGGAATGCGCGGCCGTCGGTCGCGAGGTGCACGCGTTCCATCGCGTATGGCTCTGGACCGCCGCGGCGCACGGCAAGGCTCAACTGCGCGAGTTGCTCGCGGACGCGGTGCGCCGGGCCGCCGCCGAGCGAGAGCGCTTCGCTCCGCCGCCGCCTCGAGGGCTGGGGCCGCGCCTGGTCGGGGCTTGCCGAAGCGGCCCTGCATGTGGTCACGGAAGTTTCGGCGGACGCGGCACGAGCGTTGGCGCGGACGCTGGCGGATCTGGCGCGGCCCGGAAGCGAGTGGTCGTTCGAGGCGGAGGCCGTCGCCGTGCCGGTGCGCGGCAGCGCGACGAGGCGATCCGGCATCGACGGTCATGACGACGGCACTGACTCCCGGCAAGCCACGGGCGCGCGTCGCCGTCAGCGCCGCCAGAGCGCGGCGAGATCGTCGTGCGGCTCGACGGCGTCCCGCGCGGAGCAGCCGTCGCCGATCGTTCTCCCTGGTTGCCGTGGGCGGCGCGATGACCGTTCGCGTGGCGGAGGCTCGGCAAACCGCACACTACCGCATAGCTCGATTCACGGACGTTGCGCCGGGGAGTATGTGATTGCGTTCGAGCTGCTCGGTGATTGACGGTCGTCGATAGCGTGTTGGGTTGCGTTTCGGTGGCGCCAATCAGAGGAGATCCAGGTTCCTCGTCCTGGGTGATTTTGAATTGAAGCCTGGTGGCACTGTGGGCAGCGTGCTCGAGATCTGTCTTCGTAGCGCGGGTTGGGTTGCGCGTTTGGGTGGCGCCAATCAGCTCTCCGACGGATCGGGTGCGTTTCTGCCACCATGACTCATCTGCTCGGCTTCAGCTCTCTAGCGACGCTGGGTTGCGTTTTGGTGGCGCCAATCAGCTTCTCCACCGGATCGGGTGCTCATCTGCCTCCATGACTGGCGAGGAGACCCTACGGTTCTCCTCGCCGCTCCTCTCCCTTCCACGCTGCGCGGGCTATGCATCCTGCCCCGTTGCCCGGCCACCGCGGCGAAGCCACGCGTGTCGCCGGAATGCATGCTACCGAGCGCAGTAGGCGCTCCGCATTTGATTCGGACCACCGTGCCTGGCGCGAGGAAGGCATCATCGGTGTGAATCGATGAGCGAAGGAAGGAAGGAAGAGAGAGAGAAGCTCGCGTCGAGTTGGTTAGTTTTTCTTTCCTTCCGTTGGAAGCACTCGGCCGAACCTAGTCAAACCCAGGCCACGGAATCACGGATCACACGCGTCGCTTCCTGAGCGCGAAGCCGCTCGCGTTTGAGACGCGCGCAACTCATACGCGGTGGCCGGCCAGCGGGGCAGAATCTATAGCCCGCGCAGCGTGGAAGGGAGGAGCGACGAGGGGCACCGTAGGGGCCCCTCGTCAGTCATGGTGGCAGATGAGCACCCGATCCGGTCGGAGAAGCTGATTGGCGCCACCAAAACGCAACCCAACGTCGCTAGAAAGCTGACCCCGACCAGAAGGGTCATGATGGCAGAAAAGCTCCCGATTCTTCGGCGAAACTGAATCAATCGGCAAGCAGCGATCCAAGCACGCTGCGATACCAAGCCCAGAACGACGTCGAATGTGCCACCATGCAATCCTCGGGTCGAGGTGTGCCGCCGTTCGCTCGAAATCACCCACTGCCAAAGTTCCTGGATCTTGGAAATGCAGGCCCCGAGTTGCCGCCGCCGTCTTGACGCCTTCGACTCGTCTCTGTTCAGCTCGCCGGCATGGGCGAGTTCCGCCTCGTCGCTCCTGCAAGGCGAGCAGGAGTCCGAGCAATGGCCGCTGGCGGCGAGTCGCGTCTCGATCGTCGGGCGTTACGATCGGACGCACGGCGCGCCCGACATCGACTTGTCCCCGGACAGAACCGTATCGCGGCGCCACGCCCGCCTCTGGTTCGAGGACGGGCTCTGGTGGATCGAGGATCTCGACAGCCTGCAGGGGACGTGTCGTCGGCCGCGCGGCACCTGCGCGGCGGGCCCGCGCTGCCGCTGCCGCCGGGTGTCGACCTGCGGTTCGGCGAAACGCGCCTCACGCTGCTGGCGCCGAGCTGGCAGCGCTTCCGGCCACCGAGACCTGATCGTCGAGCTCGGCCCTCGAGCCGGCGATCGGATATGCTCGCCCAACGGTCGGGACAATCCGGCGTCTCGCACCTCGTTCTCCGCAGTCGAGGGACGAGCCCGACCGACGATCTCGCGCTCGAGCTGGCGCTCGGCAACGTCGCGAAGGCCGCGCTCGTCGTCCCGGGGCTCGAGGCCGGCGAGGATCGCGCCATCGCGCCGCCGGCTCTACAGCTCGACGCCGCGGCGATCGAAGGCCTGACCGAGCGCGACTGATGCCGCTCGCGCTTCGCGTCGGCGGCGAGAACGTCGACACCGCGGGGGCCGGCTGCTGGGTGCTCGCCTACGAATGGTCGCACGCGCCGGCCGCGTGGGCGGCAGCTGGCGGCCTTCGCCCCTGCCGAACCATCCCTCGGTGATCCAGCTCGCCGCCGACGCCTGCGCGGGTCTGCCGCAGAGCGCCGCCCCAGAGACTCTCCTCGAGCGACTGTACGGACATCTCTCGGACCATTGGCGGATCGGTTTACCGTCACGAGCCGCCGCACTACGCCTCGGGCGGCCAGAAGATCCGCCTCGCGCACGACGTGCTCTCGAATCCGGCGGCGCGAACGGGGCAGGGGACGTGCATCGACCTGGCGGCGTTGATCGCCGGCGCGCTCGAGGCGCTCGGCGCGCAGCCGTTGATCGCGGTCGTCGACGCGGGCGCGGCGCGCCACGCCCTGGTGGGCTGCTGGCGGGAAACGCGCCCGCGCCTGGAGCCGCTCGTCGTCGACGCCGCGCGCCTTCTCGATCGGGCGGCGTGGATCGATCCCAACGGCTGCACCGACGATCCGGCCGAACGGAAGCCGTTCGCCGCGGCAGCAGAGCGCGGCGGTCGGCCGGCTCGGCGAGCTCCGGGCTGCTCTTCGCCCTCGACGTCGCGGCGGCCCGGGCGGACGGAGTGAGCCCGCTCCTTTGCGGGCGAGCGCGCGCTGGGACGATGCCGCCGCGCGAGCGATCTCCGACGCCGAAGCCGCCGCCGGCGCGGCCGGAACGCAGGTCGCGACCGTGCCGCTGCTGGTCGGGCTTCTGCGCGCCCGCGACCCGGTTGCCCGGCGCGTCTTCAGCGAGGTGCTGGGCGATCCGGAAGCGGCCGCCGACCGTCTCGCCGAAGCGTTGTCCTCGGGCCGGACGTCGCTCGCACTGAGCCGGCACTACGTGGACGTGCTGGCCGCGGCCAAGGCGCGCGCCAAGGCGGCGGGATCGCCGCTGGCGCACGCCGCGCATCTGCTCGCCGCGCTGCTCGACGTGCAGAGCACGGCGCTCGACGATGCGCTCGCCTGGCTCGGGAGCGATCGCAAGGCGCTCTGCGCCCGCCTCGGCGAGATCGGGCCCGAGGCCCTCGGAATGCGCGACGACCCGTCGGCGTTCGCGGCACAGCCGAGGTGAGCGGGCGGACCGCGGGCGATTTCGCTGCCTGGAGCCCCGTCCGCGCCGCTTTCACAAGGCGCCGCCCCTTCCTGGTAGTGTGTAGAGGAATCATCTGGGTGCGCATGAGGCTCGAAGCCTGGTCCGACACGAACATTGGCTTGATACGCAAGTCCAACCAGGACTCGGTCGGCTGCTTTCCCGACCTTTCGCTCTTCGTCGTCGCCGACGGCATGGGCGGCCGGGCGCAGGGCGAGGTGGCTTCGCGGATGGCCGTGGAGATCATCCACGAATGCTTCCAGGAATCGCCGACCCTCAAGCGCGACGCGAGGGAGGCGGCCGAGACCATCAAGCGCAGCGGCTTCCTGCGCTCGCTGCTCCGCCGCGGCGGCCGACCGATCCGGAGCCCGACGGCGCCGACCCCGGCTCCGAGCCAGCGCCTGCGCACAGCGCCATCGAGCTCGCCAACGAGAGGATCTTCGAGGCCGGCCACACCGGCGACGGAGCGCCGGCGCAGGGCGCCATGGGCACCACCGTCGTCGTCCTCGACTGCGTGCTCGACGACGGGCGGACGTACTGGGCCTACGTCGGCGACAGCCGCCTCTATCGCGTGCGCGACGGCGATCTCGCCCTGCTCACGGCCGATCACACGCTGCTCGGCGAGGCGTTCTGGAACCAGGCGAAGATCCCCTCCGACCTGCCGCACACCAACCGGTTGATGCGCGCGCTCGGCATCACGCCGACGGTCGAGGTCTCCGTCGGCTCCGACGCGACCCAGCCCGGAGATCTCTTCCTCCTCTGTAGCGACGGCGTGTCGGGAATGATCAAGCCGTCCGATTTCCTCGACGAGCTCGGCCGCGACCAACCGCTCGACCAGGCCGGATCGGCGCTCATCCAGAAGGCGCTGGACGCCGGCGGCAAGGACAACGCCAGCCTGCTGCTCGTCCGGGTGACGGAGGGGTAGCGCACCGCCTCGCATGGCCGACGAGGTCATCGTCAACCGCAAGTACCGCATCGTACGCCAGATCGGCGTCGGCGGGATGGGCGCGGTGTACGAGGTCGAGCACGTGCGGCTGCGCCACGTGCGCTATGCGCTGAAGCAGCTGAAGCGCGAGCTCGAGCGCGAGAAGGACCTCGCCGACCGGTTCGACAAGGAAGCGATGCGGATGTCCGAGCTGCAGCATCCGAACATCGTCCGCGTCTACGACATCGACGTCGATCCCGACTTCGGCGCCTTCATCCTCATGGATCTGATCCAGAGGAGAACCTGAGCAAGATCATTCGCGAGCACGGGCGGCGGCCGCTCAGCGAGGTCGTGCGCATCGGCAGCGAGATCGCCTCGGCGCTCGATTTCGCCCACAGCAAAGGGATCGTCCACCGCGACATCAAGCCGGGAAACATCATCATCGAGGCCGGCAGCGGCCGCGCGGTCCTCACCGACTTCGGCATCGCCAAGAAGATCCAGAAGGAGGGCGACGAGACCGACGGGACGCGCACCGGCGTGTTCGTCGGCACGTATCGCTACGCGTCGCCCGAGCAGATGCGCAACGAGGAGCCCGATCCGCGCTGGGACATCTACTCCTTCGGGATCGTCCTCTATGAGGCGGTGTCCGGAAACCGCTTCCTCGACAAAATGGCGGAGGGGCAGATCTTCGCCCACGTCGCCTACACGCCGGACTGGAACCCGACCCTCGACTTCCCGGAGGCGCCGCCCGAGCCGCTGGCGCGCGTCATCGACGAATGCCTCGAGCGCGATCGCGAGCGCCGCATCGTCAGCGCGTCCGAGCTGATGCGCCGGCTACAGGCGTGCCTCGAGCCGTTCCGGTGGCGGCGCCCCCGCGGCGTCCGGCGCCCGCGCCGGCCGCCGGACCGGCGCCCAGGCGTTGGCCCGCGCCCGCCGTCGAGCCGGCTCCCGTCGAACGCCCGCCGATCGCCGCCGAAGCGCTGAGCGCGGTGACCGCGATCGAGCGCTACGACGCGCCGCGCGGAGCTCCGCGCGCGGGCGGAGGAGAGGCTCCGGCGTCGTCGAACGGCTCGAGCGCGGCGGAGGCGATGGGGCTCGCTGGCGACTGGCCGAGCGTCGACGACGTGCGCGCGAGCCTCGCGGCGATCACCGAGCTCGAGGACTCCTCGCAGTACGAAGAGCGATGCGCCGGCTCGAAGCCGTCGGCGAGGCGCGGCACCGAGGTGCGCCAGTCGATGGAGCAGTTCATCCGCCGCACGCTGGTCACCGGCATCGGCGAGGTGCGCGCGCGCTGGGAGGATCTCGGCGAGCGCGCCAGGCCGTTCGTTCCGGCGGCCGAGGCTGGCGGATCGGCCGCGCCCTGGCGACTCGGGAAGAGCGTCGAGGCCGGGGACTGGACGGCCGGCTGGGAGAATCCTGACCCAGCGGCGGCGCGTCGTCGACCGCGCCGAGGCCGTAGCGCTGCAGCAGGCGCGGGCCAAGATCGACGTCGCGCTCGACGGGATTCGCACCCAGGTCGAAGAGCTGCAGAGGCCTGGCGCGGACGTGCCGGTCCGACCTGGAGCCGCGGAGCGCCGGCCGAGGCCCTGGAGACTCTGCCGAAGCGGGCTGTCTGGCCGATGCCGATGGCCAGTCCGCCGCGCTGCTGGCGCGCGCCCGACAGGCCACGGAAGCGGCGCGACAGAAATCGGAAGAGCGCGTCCAATGCGCTCGGCAACCGGATGCGCGAGCTACGCGCGTCTCGAGGTCGACGAGGCGAGCGCCGTCGCGCCGGAAGAAATGGAGGGCGCGCGTCGTGCCGAGGCGGAAGCCGCCGACGCGGAGCGCCGCGGCGACCGCAGGCCGCGACCGATCGGCCGAGCTCGCGGTGAAGGGCTGAGCGAGGCGGCGGCCGCCGCCGTCGACGCGGCTCTCGAGCCGCCGCGCCGGTGAGCTCCAGCAGGCGGTGCGCGCTCTCCTCGAGCGTTCCGCGAACGCCCCGGCGCCGCTGGTCGAGGCGGCGATGGCGGAAGCGCGCCAGAGCCTGCAGCTTCGCGGCGACGACCGGCGCGCCTCGATCGGTGCTCTCGAGCGCGCCCGCGACGGGGGTCGAGCGCTGCTCGCTCGAGGCGCCGCTCTACGCCGAAGCGGAAGAACGCCGCCGCGAGGTCGACGCGGCGCGCGGCGACGCGGCGGCGTCCGCGGGAGTGGCCGTTCGCGAGCAGCGCGACGTGCAGCGTCTCACCGCGCGCGCGGAAGCGGAGCTGAAGGAGCGCCGCTGGGCGCCGGCGCGCGATCTCTTACACGCAGGTCCGCGACGCCTGGGCGGCGCTCGAGGTCGAGGCGAAGCAGCGCGACGCCGCGGCGCGTCTCGGCGAGCGCCGCGGGCGCGTCCAGGCTCGGCTCCGCTCGCTCGGGGATCTCGAGAAGGCGGCAGCAGGCGTTCGGTCTCGCCGCGGGCCAGCACGCGGGCCTCGACGAGCAACTGCGCGAGCTCGGCGAAGTTTCCGGCGAGCAGGCCGAAGGGCGCGCTGGCTCGGCTCGCCGCGCTGGAAGAGCGCATCGCCGACACGCAGGTGGACGCCGAGAAGGCCTTCCGCCAGGGACTGCAAGGACGTCGCGGCGCTCGCGGCGCTCTGGCAGGAGACGCGTCGGAGCGCGCCGGGCGCTTCGCCGCCGACACCGTGCGGAAAGACGTGTCGCAGCGCGTCGCCGCGCTCGTCGACATCGCCGCGAAGGGCGACGTCCAGGCGATCATCGGCATTCACGGTAGCTTGAGCGACTGCCGCCGGCGCATCGACGAGGTGCAGGCCTTCGCCGATGCGGAGGCGCGCACGGCGATCGCCGGCGTCCAGAAGGAGATCGAGGCGGCGCACCGCGCCCTCGCCGGACGGGTCGAGCTCGCCGCGGGCCTCGACCCGGACGGCGGTCGAGAAGAATGCGCCGCCGCACTGCTCGGCCAGGGGCGTCTCACCGATGCCTTCGGCGCGGTGGAAGAAGCGCTGCGGCAGATGCGCGAAGCCGCCGGCCAGGTCGAGCGCGCCGACGCGGAGCGCCTGGCCGAGGCACGCATCGGCTCTTCGATGCCGAGATCGCCGGCGTCGATGCCGCCGCGCTCCGCGAAGCGGCGGCGACGGAAGTCGGGCGCGCCGAGCGCGCGCGCGACGGCGCGCCAGGCGGAAAAGGGCGGCGACGCGGGGTGCCGCCGCCGCTTACGAGGAAGCGCGTGCCGCCCATGCGGACGCGCCGCATCTGGAACGAGCGCCAGAAGGAGCACGCGGAGCGCCTCGCCGAGTCGCTCCGCAGGGCGATCGCCAACGCCGAGGCCGCGCCGGAAGTGGTGGTCGGCGAGGCGCTCGGAGCCGCGCGCGCACCGATCGAGGCATCGGCGAAGGCCGAGCCGGCGGCGGCGATCGCCGAGCTCTACCCGGGCGGGAGAGGTGCTCGAGGCCGCGCTCGCCGACGTCGCCGTCTATCGAGCGGCCGAGCAGGCGCGCGTCGAGGCGGAGCAGGCGGCCGAGCTGAGCCGCCGCGCTGCCTCTGCCGGATCGCGAGAGGAAGGCCGCGCTGAAGGCGATGGAGAACGCCGGTGAGGATCTGCGCGCGCGGCGCTGGCCGAAGGCGCGCGATCGATACGGCGAGGCGCTGCAGGCCTGGGGCGAGCCGAGGCGAAAGGCCGCGAGATCGCCGCGACGGCCGCGGAGGAAGCGCGGCGGACGGCCGCCGCAAAGGAAGCGCTGCAAAGCTGATGACGGAGATCGGCGCGGTGCCCGCCGAGCTCGCGCGGCTCCCGCGCTCGCCCGAGCGCGCGAAATGATCGGCGCCGCCGCCGCCTCGCTGCCCGATCTCGAGCAGGCGCAGACGGGTCTCGAAGCGCTCCGCGACGACGTGCCCGCCTCGTGCCGCCGTCGAGCAGCGCGAGACGGCCAAGCGCGATGGAGCAGCGCGTCCTCGCCATGCGGGCGACCAAGAAGCAGGGCCACAAGGAACCGCGCCGGCTGATGGCGGAGGCGGAGAGCGCCTTCGGCAAGCGGCAGTGGGCGCCCGCGGGCGAAGGCTTCGCCGCCGCGCATCGAGCCCGGGCCGACCTCGCCGAGAAGCTCGCGTCGCGGCGACGTGACGATCGACGAGACGCCCGCGCCAGCCGCCGACTCCGCCAGATCGCGGTCGCCGCCGGGGCGCTGCTCGCCGTCGGAGCGGGAGTCGTCGCCGTGACGATGTGGGGAGGCGGCGAGGGCGAAGCGCCGGTACGCGAGCTCGCGTGCCGCCGGCGGCGGAGCGGCCGGAGAAGAAGCCGCAAACCGCCGCCCGAGAAGGACGCGTCGCGTCCGTCGAGCAGCAGGGCGAAGCCGCCGGCGGTCGAGCAACCAGCCAAGCCGGCCGAGCAGCCGAAGTCCGCCGGAGGTCGAGCGCCGCGCGCCCGCGCCTTCGGCGGGATCCGGCTGGCGAGAAAATATCGATGAAGGAGGCCGCGCGGCAGGCTTTCCGTTGTCGCTGCACGCGCGGCGGCGCGCCGGGCGCGAAGCCGGTCGCCACCTGGTATCTCGACGGCGCGCTTCGTCGCCAGCGACGCGGAACGTGCGCCTGGGAGTACGCGCCCGGATTCTGATGCCGCCGGCGCGAGCCCGGCACCGGATCGGAGGCGCGCGTCGGGAGCGGGGCCGACGAGGCAAAAAGTGCAGCTGGTCGGGTCGACGTCGAGGACGTCAACCGCGCGGTCGAGGTCGCGCCGGCCCGGCCGCTCAGCCGCCGAGCCGATCAGGAAGAAGATCGGCGAGAAGGTCGAGTCTCAGCGTCGACGCAAGGACGCGGACGGCGACACGCTCCGGGCTACCAGTGTGGACGATCGACGGCAAGCGTCGCCGGCAGCAACGCGCCGAGCCTCGCGCTCGACGTCGACAAGGACCACGAGGTCGCCGTCGAAGTCGGCGTGACGGCAAGGCGGGCGCTCCGGCGCGAAGGTGAGCTGGGAGATCGCGGCGATCGCGCCTGAGGTCGTGGCGCTGGTGCATTCGACGCGAGCCCGAAGGCGCTGGCCAAGCTCGCGTTCAACAAGCCCGCGACGTTCCAAGCTCTCGCCGAACCGCGGCGCGCCGGCCGGCATCGCGTACGAGTGGCGGGTCGACGGCGAGAAGGTCGCCGACGGCCCGAGCTTCGAGTTCCGCAACGCACGACCGCGCCCTGGTGCGGAAGAAGCCGGCAGATCGCCGCCCTCGCCCGCGCCGACGGCTTCTGAGCCCCTTTCACCTACGCATTGGAAGGTCGAGGTCGTTCCGCCCGCGCCCGCGATCACCCGCGCCAACGCCGGGCCACGGGCAAGATCGGCGTCGCGGACGCCGGCGCGACGCAGAGCTGAGCTGACCGCGGCCGGGCGCCGGTCGGCGAGCAAGTGCAGCTCACCTACGTGTTCACGGCGAACGAGCAGACCGAGTCGTCGAGCCTCGACGTTCCGCCTGCCGCGCCGCCAGTCCGACGACGTCACCGTCGTCGCTACCGTGTGCAAGTAGCCAACTTCGGCCAGCGCTCGGACGGAGAAGCGCTGGACGGTGCTGGCGTCGGTGCCTGCGCCCCCGCGGTCCGCCGCCCCCTGCGTGCCGGCGGTGTCGCGCCCGCGGTGCTCTCCGGCCGCTTCCCGGCGGAGTCGTCGAGTCGCCGGTCAAGTCCTGGCTCGACCAGTATCGCGAAGCGTTCAACCGCAAGGACGTCGACACAGCTCGGGAGCCTGCTCCGCCTCGACGCGGGCAAACGCAAAGCGCCTTCGCCGACGCTCTCTACAGCAAGAAGCAGGACCTCCGCATCGGCCACGCTCAGCAACGTCCAGACATCGGATTTGGGTGACGGCACGCCTCGCGTGTCATACAGTCAGCCAGAGCAGTTCACCGACGCGAGCACCGGCAGGAATGCGTCTCCTCTGCCGACCGAGATGACGCGCACGTTTCGCGTGCGCGGCGGCGTCGCGGAGTCGCAGTCGACGCAAGCGGATTGAAGCGGCGCGCTGCGCGGCGCTTCCCTCGACATCGGCCAAACACGCACGATACGTCCCGCCGGTCTCGGGAGGGGGCCAAAGCGATGGCGCAAGGAAGCGGCGATCAGGATTACACGGATTGGCGGCACGTTCAAGGTGCCGACGCCGGTTGCCTGCGCCGGACGTCTCGACGTCCTGATCGCCGGCGGCGGGCCCCGCGGAACCGCGGCCGCCGTGCGCGCCAGGAGCTCGGCCTGCGCTGTCTGGTCATCGACTACGACGACCTGATGAAGCGCATCCGCGACTACCCGAAGGGAAAGCCGACTCAAGGCCGGCTACGGCGGCGGCGACAAGCTGTCCTTTCCGCCGGGCGGCAACATGCTGACCGGCGCTGCACTTTCGACGACATCGACAAGGACGAGATGGTCGTCCAGTGGAAGCAGCAATTCCGCGAGTTCAACCTCACCGCGCCGGGTCGGCTCGAGCTCACCGGCATGGAAAGCGCGCCGGACAACTCTGGTCGGTGAAGACGCTGGAGCCACCGCGCCGGCAAGGAGGCGATCTACCGCGACTGAACGAACCTGATCGTCGCCATCGGCGCCGGCGTCGCCGCGCCGCTTCGACATCCCCGGCAACACCGAAGGGATCGCCTTCCGCCTCGACCGACGCCGACCAAGTACGTCGGCGCGCCGCGCGCTGGTCATCGGCGGCGGGACGCTCGGCGGCCGAGGCCGTGATCGCGATCTCGAAAGCGAAGATCGACGCCGAGGATGCGAGCGCCGTCTACTGGTCGTATCGCGGCGACAAGCTGCCCAAGGTCTCGAAGGCGCTCAGCGAGGAGTTCTTCGACGCGCTACGTCGGCAACGGCAACGTGCGCTATCTCCCGATCTCTGGAGCCGAGCGCGGTCTTCGCCGGGCCCGGACGGCAAGGGACTTACGTCCTCGCTGCGCGTCGACCGCAAGGTGATCGAAGGCCGGCCCGCCGAGACGCGTGCACCTCGAGCTCCCGAAGGAATGGGTCGTCGCCTGCATCGGCGAGGAGGTCGCCGTTCAAGCTGCTGCAGGGCCTCGGCATCAAGGTCGCGCTCGGTGAACAACCGCCCGATGATCCTGGTCAATCACGACGGCGAGTCGATCGCTGCCCGGCGTCTTCCTGGTCGGCGATCTGCGCGGGCCGAAGCTATCCTGCGCTGCACGCGACTTCGAACGACTCGACGCACCTACGAGCCGGTGACGATGAAGCGCAACATCAAGGCGGCGATGTGGGACGCCGTGCAGGCCGTCGAGGTCGTCGCCGAGCGCGTGAGCGGATCGCCGGCGCGCAGGATCGCGAGCCGTCGCCGTGCCGGCAGGCGCGGGTCGCCGTCTCGGCCGGCACCGCCAGTCGGCGCGGCAGCCGCGCCGGCCCCGCCGCCAAGCCCGCGGGCGCCGGCGCAGGCCTGCGCAAACCGGCGCCGGTGGTCGCGCCGGAACCTGTCGGAGCCGTCTGCGGTCGCGCGAGTGCGCCGCCGCCGGCGTTCAGCTCGTCCGGCCTGGCTGCCCGGACGGCACGCCGGAGGGACAGTTCCCCGTCACCAAGGACAAAGGTCACGATCGGGCGCGGTCGGGCGCCGACATCGCGGCTCGCCGGAAGACGCGTCTACATGGCCGATCGTCCACGCTGCGGGCATCGTCGAGCGCGGCGGCCGGTACGTCGCTCGGAAGACGCGGGAAGCCCGTCCGGCGTCTGGGTCCGCGCCCAGGGCGTGCAGGGCGGCCGCTCGCGCGAAGAGCGACGTCGGTGTGGATCGGCGCGCGCAGATCCTGGTGGCGGCGAAAGGCCGGCGGGCGCTGGCCGGTCGCGCACCACAACAGCGAGGGCGCGTTCGTCGCCTCAGCACGCGGTCGGGCGACAGAGGGCCTCTTCGTCGGCCGCGGCTCCGGAGGCGAGCCTCGATCCGGAAGGACATGAGGCCCGTCGCGCCGCCACGCGCAGTTCCGCGTCGACGCCGAGGGCCCCGAGGTCTACCTGGCCTCGCCAGCACCAACTGGGCACGCTGCGTCCGCATCGCGAGAGGCCGCTGCCGCTCGCCAGCAGGCGACGAGTTCCGCGTCTGGCGGCGCCAGCGCTTCCGCTTCGAGAGCTTCAGCCCCCGATCGAGAAGCTGAAGAAGACCGACGTCGTCGTCGAGGCACCGCCCGAGGCGCTGGCGCCCGCCGCCGCGCGGCGGCACCGGCGCCCGCGGCGAACGGCCGCGTCGGGCGCGGCCGCGGCGCCGGTCTGTCGGCAGTTCCGGCCGGAGCGGCACGGCGGCGACGATCGAGCATCCTGCAGTCCCCGCTGCCGTTCGCCGCCGGCCCCGGGACAGGACGTCCTGCACAGCCTTCTTCGACTACCTGAAGTCGCGCTATCTCCCGGACATGAAGACGTCGCAAGACCGGCGAGGCCCGCCGAGCACCAGGAAGAGCCGCTCTGCTGGGAGATGCAAGGTCGGGAATGTGCGGGCTTCGTGCGTCGTCCAGGTCCTCGACGGCGTCGGACAACTCTCGTCCGCGCCCGACGACGCGGATCGCCCGAGCTGAACACGCTCGAGTTCAAGGCCGGCGGTCGAGCCCGATCCAGGAAGACAGCGCCGCCCCGCCTGCGTCGCCAAGGTCAAAGGACCGCGTGAAGCTCGGCATCCCCAGCTAGCCGTCCACCACAGCGACGTCCAAGGTCACCATGACGCGAACGAGATCTGCCGTTCCGAGCTCCGGCACTGTCCACGCGCGCAGCACGCACGGGCTGCGGGCGCTCGTCCTCCTCGCACTGCTCGGTTCCCGCCTGCGGGGGCAGCGCGGGAAGAGGGAATTCGCGCCGCGCGCTCCCCAGCAGGTGACGATCGGGCCGACACACCCCTGGCGCCGGTGCTCTGCAGGGCCGGACGAGGTGCGGGCGATCATCCGAGCACGCGGCGCACGCGCATCGAAGGACCGCGACTACGGTCGTGACGCTCGACGCCGCCATCGCCGTCACCGATCGCCGCGGCGGTGGTCCTCGGCGTCGCGACCAGCGCTCGACTTCGACTACGCCGCCGAACGTGCGCCGTGGGCGACTGTCCTGCGCCGAGTCTTCCCGGCGATTCGCGCCCGACCCGGCATGACGACCGATCAGCTTGGCGAGCACGGCTGCGTCGATTACCGTCCGGCCGGGTGGATCCCGCGAGCGATTGTATGGTGGTCGACCTCGCCCTCCAACTCGCCCGCCCCATCGTTCTTCAGCGCCGACCAGACGCCGCTCACATCGCGCTCGATCCGTTTCTCAGCGGCGAGCATTTCCGCCGACAGGGTCAAGAACACCGCCGCGGCGGCGCTCTTCGGCATCGAGAACACGAACCGCGGGTGCAGCTTCGACGCGCTGCTGCGCTCCCGACCGAGGCATGACCATTCCGCGCGCCCGCAGCCTCGCCGCGCGTGCTGCGCGACCGGATCCGGCGACCGGCGACGCGCTCGCGGTGCGAGAGCAGCGCCGATCCGATGACAAGTGCCGGCTGCACGACCGGCATCGCGACGCTCCCGGGCGCCGTGCCGATCTACAAGAACGGCCGCACTGGTGGGCGGCATCGGCGTCGCTGTGATGCGGCGGCAGCGCTCGCCTGATCCCGAGCCGGACCGGTAGCGGCTTGACAGACAACGTCTCCTGAACGCACATCCTGCGCCGCGACGGACGAGCACGACCTACGACGATCGCGGAGTTCGCGGCGCGCGCTTCACGCGGCGGCGACGCCGTCGGTTCCGGCCATGCGTGGACCAGGACCCTGAAAACGTCTGCGACCGAGACGCGCCGATCGCCAAGCCCGCGTGTTGCAGCGGCGCCCTGACCTCCGTGCCTTACGTTCTGCCATTCCTCCCGGCAGCACAGCCTCCCGTTCGATCCGGTCATCTTCATCGACGGCATCGAGATTCCGGAGGTGGCGCACGACCCCGGACATGCCCGCCGATCGGCGCCGGCCTCGCCGGTTCGCCGAACGTTCATCGTCGATCCCGCTGACCTCGACGACGGCGACCCGACCCGCTCCGGCCATCCGTCGCAACGCAGTGGCTGGCTCAATCTGACCGCCGCCACCGACGGCGCCAGCGTGCCCGAGCCGCTCAGCGCGGCCGAGGTGCGCAGACATCATCGATCGCCGGGCGCCGAGGCAGGCCGAAGATCCGCGGCGGCATCCGGCTGCCGCTCGAGGCGCGCACCGCGATGATGCTCGCCGTCTCCGACACCAACGGCGTGCTGCTCGGGCTGTCTCGCATGGACGACGCGACCGTGTTCTCGATCGACGTCGCGGTCGCCAAGTCGCGCAACGTCATCTATTTCAGCAACCCCAACATCGATCCGATCGACACGGCGGACTGCCCGCGCCGAACGACCCGCTCGTGCGCCGACCGGCCTCGATCCCGGCCGGCACCGCGATCACGAACCGCACGCTCAGCTTCGCGCGCGCAGCCCTCTTCCCGTCCGGGATCGACGGACGCCGCCCGGCCGTACCGGCGCACTCTTCGTCGAGGACTCGGCGCGAACCCGTGCACCAACGGCACGCGAGCCCGGCCAACGGCCGACAGAACGGCATCGTGTTCTTCCCGGGCAGCGTGCCGCTCTACAAGAACGGCGTCCTGGTCGGCGGCTTCGGAGTCAGCGGCGACGGCGTCGAGCAGGACGACATCGTCACCGTCGGCGGCGCGACCAGAGGGCAGCCGAACTACCTGCCGGCGGATCCCGACATCCGCGCCGATCAGGTCTTCGTGCGCGGCGTCCGGCCTGCCCTACCTCAAGTTCAACCGCGCCCCCGGATCAACAGCGTACTCCGGACCGGCTGCGCGCCTGGCCGGAGGCCGACAGGCGGCTCTGATCATGGCGGACGACAAAAAGAACGGTGGAAGGATCGCGGGCGACCGCGACCCAGCAACAGCCGCCTGGCACCCTGCCGAAGCTGCCCGAACCGGCGCAGCCGGCGGCGCCGAGCGGCGGCGCGGAGCGCACCGTCGATCGGCGCGCCGCCTGGCTCCGCCAAGCCCCGAAACCGCCGGCCGCGGCGCCCTCGGCGCCGAAGCCCGATGCCGGCGGGGTGGGGATCGCACGGTGATCGGCGGCGCGCACCAGCCGTCGATGCCGAAGGCTCCGCTGCTGCGACGGCGCGATCCTCCGCGGCGCCGCCTCCTGCAGTTCCGTCGCCTGCGGCCTCGCCGCCTGCGCCGTCCGGAGGCGGGTCCCGAATCCGACGGGCTGAGCGCACCGTCATCCTGACGCGTGCCTCCCCACGCGGCCGCGCTGCCCTGCAGCGCCTCCAGCCGGCCGGGCACGGCTGTCGTGAAGTCGTGACCGCTTCACGCAGGACAGCTACGTGATGGGCCGCTCGCGCACCTGCGACATCCAGCTCTACTCGCCGACCGCGTCGCGCTCACCACGCGCGGCATCGTGCGCCGCGCGGCGCACGCCTGGTACCGTCGAGCCCGAGGAAGGGCGAGGCCGTGCTCGCCGGCGGCTCGACCGTGAAGCGACGAGGTGCTGCCTCGCGTCGCACAAGATGCGCCCCGCAGCCCGGCGGCGACGAGCTGCTCTCTTCGACGAGAGCCGCCGCGACCGTCGGCGCCCGCCGATCGGCCGCGGCGCCTGCCGCGCCGCCGCGGAGGAAAAAGGGCTCTCGCGCACGATGCTGCTCGTCGGGATCCCCGTGGTGGGCGCTGGCCGCGGCGGTGCCGCGGCATGGTTGCTGTTCCTCAACCCCTGAACGGACGAGCGACATGCCCCAAGACTCTTGCAACGGTCGCCGCGGCGATTTTGCTGCTGGCGGTTCCCCTGCGCGCCGAGGAAGGCAACGAGGCGCCGCCGGACGAGTCGGGCGCGAGCGCGCCGTCGGGCGAGATGGCCAACCCGGCCGAGGAAGTGGAGCTGAACGGAGCTGATCGAGGATCGCTGGCGCATCGCGCCGCCGCCGTACGACCTGAACGTCCAGGGCCACTGGTGGGATCCGTACAATCAGAACACGCTGAAGGGCGACTACTCGATCATCGGCGACGACATCTTCTTCCGCCTGACGGGCGTATCGAAGACGACGGTCGAGGGTCGCGGCATTCCGATCCCGAGCACGCCGAGCGCCGTGAACTCCGGGAGCTTCAGCTTCTTCGGGCAGTCCGACCAGGTGATCGCCGACGAGAAGGCGGGGATGGAAGTTCGAGTTCCAGAAGCGCCCGACCTCGTTCGAGCCGTTCAAATGGCAGATCACGCTGCTCGGCCTTCAACACCAACTACCCGGGCGTGTTCGAGAACGGCGTGGTGCAGCGCCGGACGTCAAGGAAGGCAATGTCGCGCACGACCTTCGACGGCTCGCCGCAGGAAGCGTCAGTAACAGTAACTGAACGTAAAGTACAA
>ERZ1370068.9289-contig-8077_pt1 | contig 79171 bp, 91 predicted proteins | sample MGYA00561227_ERZ1370068 | MGnify/ENA primary metagenome ERZ1370068 (study PRJEB38410, sample SAMEA6850437) | metagenome | study: Metagenomic assessment of the ecological functions of the soil: analysis of the soil microbiota associated with the... | reverse complement strand
CAGTCCGTAGAGCTTCGCGCCCCTTCGAAAATAGCGGCGTCTCGGGCGAGTTGAGGTACTTGGGCTCGCCGTCGCCCAGCACCCGGCCGCCGAAGCCGATCACCTGGCCCGCGGCTGTCGTGGATCGGGAACATGATCCGGTCGCGGAAACGGTCGTAGCGCTTGCCGGCGTCGCCGGCGATGACGAGTCCCGCGGTTTCGAGCGCCGGCTCGTCGTAGTCGGAGAACGCGGCGGCGAGCGGCTGCCACGCGTCCGGCGCGTAGCCGATGCCGAACCGGGCGGCGATCGCGCCGGTCAATCCGCGCCCTTGAGGTAGGCGATGGCGCGCGGGCGCTTCCTTCGAGCTGCGCGCGGTAGAACTTCGCCGCCTCGAGCGTGATGGCGCGTGAGGTCCATCGCCTGCTCGCGCCGGTCCGATTCGCCGGGGCGCTCGACGCGCGGCACCTGCGAGGCCGGCGTCGCGGGCGAGCTCCTCGACGGCGTCGGGAAACGACTTGCCGCCGTGCTCGATCAGGAAGCCGATGGCCGTGCCGTGCGCGCCGCAGCCGAAGCAGTGGTAGAACTGCTTGGTCGGGCTCACCGTGAACGACGGCGTCTTTTCGCTGTGGAACGGGCAGCACGCCTGATAGTTCGCCCCGGCCTTCTTGAGCGGGACGTACCGGTCGATGACGTCGACGATGTCGATCCGGGACAGCAGCGTCTGAATGAAATCGTTTGGAATCATGGACTTGACGCTGCAGGCGGCGAAAGCAATCAACCCTGGCGGCCGTGGATCGGGCCGACCGGGAGCATGACAGGGCAGGGAACCTATGCATTATAGGCGCCGCTGGCCAAGGCGAAAGGGTGAATCCGGGAGAACTTCGGCCGTCCGGAGCGGCGGCTGCCGCCATGCGACTATCCCGTCGAGCTTCGCCTTGATTCGCGCGGAAACCGCGCCCATGTCGGCGCGGCCGGCGAGCTTGGGCTTGAGACGCGCCATCGACCTTGCCCATCGCCGGCGAGCCCCGAGGCGCCGGACGCCGCGATGGCGTCGCGCGATCAGCCGCGTCGATCTCGGCCTCGGACAGCTGCGCGCGGCAGGTAGCCTGCGAGGACGCGCGATTTCGGCGCGCTCGACCGCGGCCAGGTCGTCGCGCTTGCCGGCCTCGAACTGCGCGATGGAGTCGCGGCGCTGCTTGATCATCTTGTCGATGATCGCGAGCACGTCGGCGTCGGCGAGCTCGATGCGCTCGTCGACCTCGCGCTGCTTGATCGCCGCGAGCAGCATCCGGATGGTCGACAGCCGCGCGGCGTCCTTCGCCCGCATGGCGGTCTTCATGTCTTCGATGACTGCTGGCTTTGAGGGACATGGCCGCTACGTGAAGGTCTGGGGCCGGAGAACAAAGAGGGCGAACTCGCTTCGCCCCCGATTGGACAGCGCTGCCGCGGCGATCAGAAGAGCTTGGGCGGCAGCTGCTGGCTGCGCAGGCGCTTGTAGTGGCGCTTGACGGCCGCGGCGAGCTTGCGCTTGCGTTCCGCGGTCGGCTTTTCGTAGAACTCGCGGGCGCGAAGCTCGGTCAGGAGGCCGGTCTTCTCGATCGTGCGCTTGAAGCGGCGAAGCGCCACCTCGAACGGCTCGTTGTCGCGGAGGCGGACACTGGGCATGTAGCGGATTCCTTCGTTATCCGGTGGGGATCACGTTGTCCCTTAGGGACACCTCGTTATCCGTTGCCGGACAGGCAGTTACGGCAATCGATAAGTTTAACACGGACCGCGCGGTCCACGCAACCGAGCGGGGTGCAGCGGAAGGGGTCCGCGACGGCGGAGCGACCGTGTATCGTGAGGTGCCACTGACCTCCGCAGTCCCCCACGCCTCCATGCTCGTCATCGGCATCGAAACCTCCTGCGACGAGACCGGCCTCGCCGTGTACGACACGGACCGCGGCCTGCTCGCCCACGCGCTCCATTCGCAGGTGGCGATGCACGCGATCTACGGCGGCGTCGTGCCCGAGCTCGCCTCGCGCGACCACGTCCGGCGCGTCGTGCCGCTCGCGCAACGCGTCCTGGCCGATGCGGGCGCGAAGCTCGCCGATCTCGACGGCATCGCCTACACCCGCGGGCCCGGGCTCGCCGGCGCGCTCCTGGTCGGCGCGAGCGTAGCGAGCGCGCTCGGCTTCGCGCTCGGCAAGCCGGTGATCGGCGTTCATCACATGGAAGGCCATCTGCTCTCGCCGCTCCTCGCCGATCCGAAGCCGGCGTTTCCGTTCGTTGCGCTTGCTGGTGTCCGGCGGCCACAGCCAGCTGTTCGCGGTCGAGGGCGTCGGGCGTTACCGGCTCCTCGGCGACACGCAGGACGATGCGGCGGGCGAGGCGTTCGACAAGACGGCGAAGCTGCTGGGCCTCGGTTACCCGGGCGGACCGGCGCTCGCGCGTCTCGCCGAGAAGCGGGCGCGACGGCGCGGTGTCGCTTGCCGCGGCCGATGCTCGCGAGCGGCGATCTCGACATGAGCTTCAGCGGGCTCAAGACTGCCGCGCTCGCTGCTCGTGCGGCGCGAAGCGGCGCGAAGGATCGCTCGACGACGATCGCGCGCGCCGACATCGCCCGCGAGTTTCAGCATGCGGTCGTCGACGTGCTCGTCGCGAAGGCGCTGGCGGCGCTCGACGCGACGGGATCGCCGCGGCTCGTCGTGGCCGGCGGCGTGGGCGCCAATCGCGAATTGCGCGCGCGCCTTGCGGCGGCGCTCGGCGACGCCGCGGCGGCCAGGTGTACTTTCCCGATCTCGAATTCTGCACGGACAACGGCGCGATGATCGCGCTCGTCGGCGCGCTGCGGCTTGCGCATGCGGCAGCAGGCGGACTACGCGTTTTCGGTGCTGCCGCGGTGGGACTTGGCGTCGCTGCCGGCCGGATAAGCGCGGCTCGCCGCACCGCAGGCGCCGTCGCTCTAGCGTCCGATCGTGCGCTCGCGGCCTTCGATGAGCTGGCGGATGTTCGCCTGATGCCGCCAGAAGAGCAGCAGCGAGATGACGACGAGCGCCCACGCCGTCGGCGAATTGCCGAACACGAAGAACGCGCCGACCGGCAGCGAGCGCCGCGGTCGTGAGCGCCGCGAGCGAGCTGATCTTGAATCCCAGCGCCATGATCATCCACAAGGCGCCGAGCGCAAGACCGAGCGGCCAGCAGAGCGCGAAGACGATGCCCGCCGCAGTGGCAACGCCCTTGCCGCCCGCGAAAGCGTGGAACACCGGGAACAGGTGCCCGACGAACACGGCGAGCGCAACGGCGGGCACCGTCCAGTCGGCGACGCCGAGCGAAGGGCCGAGCGCTTGCGCGAGGAACACCGCGAGCCAGCCCTTGGCGCCGTCGCCGGCGAGCGTCAGCGCCGCCGCCGCCTTGTTGCCGGTGCGCAGCACGTTGGTCGCACCGGGGTTTCCTGATCCGTAGCTGTGCGGATCGGGAAGCCCGAACGCCTTGCTCGTCACCACTGCGAACGATATCGAGCCGAGCAGGTACGCGGCGACGACAAATGCGAGCGAGGCGAGCATCGGGCGAGGGCGTCGGTTAGAATGAACGCGCAACATCGGACCGCAGCGCGATGGATGACGCGGCCTCGATTCTCTCGAATTCTAGCAAAGCCGCATGAACGCGATTTTCATTCACGACCTCCGCGTCGAGACCCGCATCGGCATCTACGAGTGGGAGCGGCATCTCGCCCAGACGGTGCGTCTCGACATCGAGCTCGGCCTGCCGTCGGACGAGGTGCTTCCGCAGCGGCGACTTTGCCGACGCGCTCGACTATGCCGCGGTCGTGAAGCGGCTGCAGGCCTTTGCCGCCGATCATCCGCACCAGCTGCTCGAGCGCTACGCGCAGGCGATTGCCGATCTCCTGATGAACGAGTTCGGCGCGCCCTGGGTCAAGGTGCGCGTCGCGAAGCTCGCGCCGATCGCCGGCGTGAAGGAGCTCGGCATCGTCATCGAGCGCGGGCGAGCATAGAGCGGCCAGCCGCTCGCGGTTGGCGAGTGGCGGCACAATACGTCGCGGTGTGACACCGGCTCAAGCCTCGCGCGAGCTCACGACGCCGCCGTCAGCGGCAACGTGAACGCGAACGTCGAGCCGACGCCGACGGCTTGCTCGTCACCCAGATCCGGCCGCCGTGGAGCTCGATGAACTTGCGCGAGATGGCGAGGCCGAGCCCGGTGCCTTCGACTTTCTTGGCGCCGTGTTCCGACCTGCCGGAACTCCTCGAACACCGTTGCCTGATCTTCGGGCGCGATGCCGACGCCGGTGTCGGTCACCGAGATCTCCGTCGATGCCGTCGCGCACGTCGGCGCGCACGGCGATGCCGCCCGCCCTCGGGCGTGAACTTGAGCGCGTTCGACAAGAGGTTGAGCAGCACCTGCTTCACCTTGCGCTCGTCGGCGCGGATCATCGCCGACGCGCTCGTCGATCGCGCGCTCGAGCCGTGATGCTCGCGCCGGTGCGCCCGCTCGCGGACCAGCGTCAGCGTGTTGTCGATGGCGGCGGGCAGGTTGAAATCGGTCGAGCTCGAGCTCCATCCGCCCGGCCTCGATCTTCGACAGGTCGAGGATGTCGTTGATGAGCGACAGCAGGTGCCGGCCCGACTCGAGGATGTCGGCGAGGTATTCCGCCTGCTTGTCGTTGATCTCGCCGAACATGCGCTCGGCCAGCACCTCCGAGAAGCCGATGATCGCGTTGAGCGGCGTGCGCAGCTCGTGCGACATGTTGGCCAGGAACTCGCTCTTGTGCCGGCTCGCGATCTCGAGCTGCCGGCTCTTGTCCTCGATCTCGCGGAAGAGCCGCGCGTTCTGGATGGCGAGCGCCGACTGCGTCGCGAACGTCTTGAGGAGATCGATCACCTCCGGCGCGAATTCGCCGGGTGCTTGCCCGATTGACGACGAGCCCGCCAAGCAGGTGATCTTCGCGCAACAGCGGCACGGCGAGCAGCGAGCGGTAGCCCGAGCGCAGCAGCATCTCGCGGACGCGGCTCTGGTAGACGGCCTCGTCCGACGATGTCGCGGATCTGCACACGGCTCGCCGGTCACCGCGAGTCTGTCCGAGCGCGCCCTCGCCCTTCGGGATGGGACTCGCGCGCAGCGCGTCGACGACCTCGTCGGGCAGCCGGTCCGTCGTGTGCGAGGTGGAACACCTCGCGCGCCTCGTCGTATTCGTAGATCGACCCGCCGTCCATGCCGGCGAGCTCGGTGGCGCGCGCGACGATCGTGCGCAGCACGGTTTCGAGGTCGAGCGTCGAGCTCACTGCCTGGCCGACCTCGCCCAGCGCCTTCAGCTCACCCACCGATCGCGTGAGCTGCGTCGGTGCGGGCTTCGAGCTCCTTGAACAGCCGAACGTTCTCGATCGCGATCACCGCCTGGTCGGCGAAGGTCTGCAGGAGCGCGAGGTGGTTCTCCGAAAACGGTCCGGGCTCGACGCGGCCGACATTGATCACGCCGATCGGCCGCCCGTCCCGCATGAGCGGGACCGCCACGACGCTCCGAAATCCCGTGAGGTGCGCCGAATCGCCGATCCCATATCCGGCGTCCGCGTGGACGTCCGGAATGCTGACCACGCTGCCGCGTGAGGATCGCGCGTCCGGCACCCGTAGTCGCCGGATCGAGCGGTCGCGGGAAGTGGCGTCGCAGCGCTTCCGCGCCCTTCACGCTCACATTCGCCAGCGCCCGCAGATTCAGCGTGTCGCCGTCGATCGTCACGACATTCGCCACGCTTGCGCGGCATAGCTTCAGCGCGGAGGCTGCGATCGTGTCGAATACCGGCTGCACGTCCTGCTGTGACTGGCTGATCACGCGCAGGATCTCGCTCGTCGCTGTCTGCTGCTCCAGCGCTTCGGTGAGATCCCGATTGCGGTCTCCAGCTCCGTGAAGAGCCGCACGTTCTCGATCGCGATCACCGCCTGGTCGGCGAAGCGTCTTGAGCAGAGCGATCTCGCGCTCGGAGAACGGGCCCGTGTTCCGGCCGGCTGACGGTGACCGCGCCGATCGGGGTGCCGTCGCGGGTCAACGGCACGGAGAGGATGCTGCGGAATCCGCCGGCCAGCGCGTTCGTGTGCACCGTGTAGTCGGCGTCTTCCATGATGTCCGGAATCACGACCACCCTGTTCAGGTAGACCGCGCGGGCCGATGCATTGTCGTTGCTGGGCTTGCGTGGAAACGCCTTCCGCACGCTTGCCGACCCTCCGGCGTCGCATTGGCCATCGCCGCCACGTGGAACCAGCTCGCCGTCGAAGGTCGTGAGAAGTCCCACGTTGGCCGCGCAAAGCTGCATCGCTGACTGCGCGATCGTGTTGAAGACCGGGCTCACGTCCGTCGGCGATTGACTGATCACGCGCAGGATCTCGCTCGTCGCCGTCTGCTGTTCGAGGCGACTGCGTCAGGTCCTTGTTGCGGGCCTCGAGCTCGGTGAAGAGGCGCACGTTCTCGATCGCGATCACCGCCTGGTCGGCGAAGGTCTGTGAGCAGGTGGCGCGATCTGCTTTTCCGGGAAGAGCGCCGGGCTCGAGCGTCCGACTCGAAGACGTCCGATCGGCGTTGCCTTCCGCGCATCAAAGGAATCGACGAGGACGCTTCGGCGATTGCCGGCAATTCGCCGAATCCCTCGCTCGCATACGTCCGTGATCACAGCAGAACGTCCGGGATCGCGACCGACGCCGCGCGTCACAGGATCGCGCGCGCGCTCGAGGTGTCGCGGGCTCGGCGGCCTCGGATAAGACCTGCGCATGCGCATCCGCGGCTTCCGGGGCTCGACGTCGTGCGATCGCGACTAGGTCGGATCAACTCGCCGTCGTACTGTGAGGACAGCGGCTGCGCTTGGCACCGCGCAGAGCTTCGAGCGCCGCCGCCGCGATCGTATCGAAATACCGGCTGCACGTCGGTTTGCGATTGGCTGATGACGCGCAGGATGTCGCTCGTCGCCGTCTGTTGCTCGAGCGTCTCGGTGAGGTCGTGGTTGCGCCTCGACACCATCCTTGAACAGACGCGACGTTCTCGATCGCGATCACGGCCTGGCCGGCGAACGTCTGCACGAGTGCGATCTGCCGGTCGGTGAACAGGCCTCGGCTCGCGCAGGCGTCCGACCGGAAGATCGCGCCGATCCGCGGCCCCATCGCGCATGAGTCGGCACGCCGAGCGCTGCTTCTGTTGGCGACGCCGAGCAGCCACGCGTAGTCCGGTCGTAGTCGGGGACTCGGTATCGAGCAATCGGGCACGTGCACGACGGCGCGATCGACGAATGGCTCAGGCCGTCGATCACCGCGCGCGTCGGGAGCGCAGTGCGCCGCAAAGCGGACGGCATACGCCTGAACGACCCTCGCGGGCGTACGTGACTCAGTCGGCGGCGAGATGCAGCGCGTCGCCGTCGACTAGCGACAGATGCGACGCTGTAGGGCGCCATCGCACAGCTGCGCAACGCATCGCGCGCAATCGGCGTCGAAGCACGGGTTGCGCTTCGCTGCGCGAAGCCGCGCGATCACGCGCAGGATCTCGCTCGTCGCCGCCTGCTGCTCGAGCGCTGCCGCAAAGGCGCTTCGCTCGAGTGCGCCGCGATGGCAGCGGCGCCGGGTGCAGCACGCGACTTGCTCGCGGCCGGGCGCTTTGCCGTGCCGGGGCGCTTCGATGTTGCCTCGGCCTTCGCGGTGGCGGTGCGCTTCGCTGAGACCGGACGCTTCGCCGTCACCTTCGCCGTTGCAGGTATTTGCGCCCCGCGCCATAGCCCCTCCCTGACGACAGGCTAGGCGAGAGTCGCCGACGCGGGCAAGTGGCCCGCGAGAATTCCGCTCGAGCCTTAGCGAGCGGGCAAGAGCGCGAGTCTTCAGCCTCGCGGGTGATGCTCCGCGTGCAGCTTCTTCAGTCGCTCGCGCGCGACATGGGTGTAGATCGTCGTCGTCGTGATGTCGGCATGGCCGAGCAGCAGCTGCACGACGCGCAGATCGGCGCCGTGGTTCAGGAGGTGCGTCGCGAACGCGTGACGCAGCACGTGCGGCGACAGGCTTGCGGCCGGGATGCCGGCCTTCGCGCCGAGGCGCTTGAGGAGCGCCCAGAACGCCTGCCGCGTGAGCGGCCCGCCGCGCGCCGTGACGAACATCGCCGTGCGCTTTGCCTTGCCCGCAGAGCCGGGCGGCACGGCGGCGAGGTAGCGCTCGATCCAGGCGATCGGCTTCCTCGCCCAGCGGAACGAGGCCGCTCCTTGCTGCCCTTGCCGAGCACGCGGACGACGCCCATGTCGAGGGACACCTGCGCGAGCGTGAGGCCGACGAGCTCGGACACGCGCAGGCCCGGTCGCGTACAGCGTTTCCAGCATCGCGCGGTCGCGCAAGCCGAGCGTCGTCTCGGGTGTCGGGTGCCGCCAGCAGCGCCTCGACTTTGGCCTCGCTCAAGTTCTTGGGCAGGCGGCGCGGCAGCTTCGGCGCCCGCGACGCGCAGCGTGGGATCCGCGGAGAGCGTGCCCTGCTGCAGTTGCAGCGCGTAGAACCGGCGCAGCGACGACAGCCGCCGCGCGATCGACGTCGCCTTGGCCTTGGCCGCGAAACTGCGTCGGCGAGAAACGCTTCGACGTCGGCGCGCCGCGCGTCGAGGAGCGCGCTGTCCCGTTGCTCGAGCCAGTCTGCCCACTGCGCGAGATCGCGGCGATAACTCGACGAGCGACGAGCGGCGCGAGACCGTCCTGCAGCCACACCTGGTCGCAGAAGGCATCGATCAGTTCGCTCGGCGATTGCATGGCGTTGTGGCTCCATAAGCTAGCCCATCTTCATCTGGCTGCGGCAGGTAACGTGATGAGCTGCGGGCACAATACCAGATCAGCAGGACGGCGACGATCATCAGCCAGAACATCGGCAGCGCCTGCCTGCGCGATCCACGTGATCTGCTTGCTTCGTCATGCCCTGCAGCACGAACAGGTTGAAGCCGACCGGCGGCGTGATCTGCGCCATCTCGACGACGAGCACGATGAAGATGCCGAACCAGAGCGAGGTCGATGCCGGCGCTTCTCGACCGTCGGCAGGATGACGCCCATCGTCAGCACGACCATCGAGATGCCGTCGAGAAAGCAGCCCAGCACGATGTAGAACAGCGATGAGCGCGACGATCGAGCGCGAACGGCGACAAGCCCCAGCGCGCCGATCCATTCGGCGAGATGCCGCGGCAGGCCGATGTAGCCCATCGCGAGCGTCAGGAACGCGGCGCCGGCGAGGATCAGCGCGATCATGCAGTAGAGGCGCGTCGCGCCCATGATGCTGCGCGGCGAACGTCGCGCGCGGTGAGCGATCCCTGCGCGGCGGAGATCGCGAGCGAGCCGACGACGCCGAACGCCGCCGCCTCGGTCGCGGTCGCGATGCCCGCGTAGATCGAGCCCAGCACCAGCGCGATCAGCAGCATGACCGGAATCAGGTGGCGCGACGCGTGGAGCTTCTGCGCGAAGGTCGTGCGTCGTCGCGGCTGCCGGGATCCGTGTCCGGGATGCGCGAGCGCCCAGATCGACGATGTAGCCGGAGAACAGCGTCGCGAGCAGGATGCCGGGAATGACGCCGGCGATGAAGAGCTGCGCGATCGACACGTTGGCCGTGACGCCGTAGACGATCATGATGATCGACGGCGGAATCAGCAGGCCGAGCGTGCCGGCGCCGGCGAGCGTGCCGATCGTGATGTCCTCCGGGTAGCCGCGCGCCTTCAGCTCGGGCAGCGTCATCTTGCCGATGGTGGCGCACGTCGCCGCCGACGATCCGGACACCGCGGCGAAGATCGTGCAGCCGATGATGTTGGTGTGCAGCAGGCGGCCCGGGCAGCCGCTCGAGCCACGGCGCCAGACCGCTGGAACATGTCCTCGGACAGCCGCGTGCGGAACAGGATCTCGCCCATCCAGACGAAGAGCGGCAGCGCGGTCAGCGTCCACGACGATGCCGAGCCCCAGATCGTCACCGCCATCGCGTCGCCCGCCGGACGCGACGAGAAGAGCTCCATCCCGATCCACGCGACGCCGGCGAGCGCCAGCCCGATCCAGACGCCGCTGCCGAGGAGCACGAACAGCGCGACGATCGAGCAGCGTCGTGATCAGCGCGTCCATCGACGCCGTCACTCATGGTGAAGCGCCTCCTCGGAGCCTTCGCGTCCGCGCGCTGCCCGTCCACTCGAGGACGAGCTCGTCGACGAACGCGATCGAGCAGGACGAGCGTGCCGGCGGCCATCGCGAGCTGCGGAATCCACAGCGGCGTCGCGTCGTTGCCGGTCGAGACGTCGTTGAACTGCCACGACTGGAACGCAAGCCGGACGCTGTAGTACGCGAACAGCGCGGCGAGCAGCGTCGCGACGGCGAGCGCACACGATTCGAGCGCGCGCTGCGCGCTGCCGGTCCGAGATGCTCGAGCAGCAGCGTCACGCGGATGTGCTCGCCGCGCTTCAGCGTGTGCGCGAGCGCCAGGAAGCCGCTCGCCGCCATGCAGTAGCCGGCGTAGGCATCGGTGCCGGGAACGTGGAAGTCGAGCAGCCGGCCGGCGATCCCGATCAGCACCATCGCGAGCGTGCCCGCCAAGAACAACGCCGCCAGAACTCCGGCGGCGTCGTAGAGCGCGATCGAGCGCCTGGCGCATCGCGCGTTAGTCGAGCATGGTGCGCCGTGCTACATCGCGCGGTACGCGTCGACGACCTTGCGTGCCGTCGTCGCCGGTCTTGCGCAGCCATTCGGCGAGCATGTAGTTGCCGACCTTGCGCAGGTCGGCGGTGAGCTGCTCGGACGGCTTCGACGATGCTCATGCCCTTTGCCCTTCAGCTGGTCGTAGTACCAGCCGTTCTTCTCCTCCGACAGCTTCCAGCCGCGCGTTTCGGCATCGGCCGCGGCCTTCGAGCACGGCGGCCTGCGTCGGCTTGTCGAGCGCGTCGAACGCCTTCTGGTTGACGATGACCGCGTTCTTCGGCAGCCACGCCTGCGTGTCGTAGCAGTTCTTGATGTGCTCGTAGGTCTTCGAGTCGAAGCCGGTCGCGCCCGACGACATGTACGAGTCGACGACGCCGGTGGCGAGCGCCTGCGACACTTCGGCGGCCTGCACGGTGACCGGCTGCGCGCCGACGAGCTCGGCGATCTTCGACGTCGCCGGACTGTACGCGCGCCACTTGAGGCCCTTCATGTCGGCGGCGCGACGCGAGCGTGCTGCTTCGTGTAGATGCCCTGCGGCGGCCACGGCACCGCGTAGAGGAGCTTCATCCCCTGCTTCGCGAGCTTGTCGTCGAGCGCCTTGCGCGATGCCTTGTAGAGCTTCATCGACTCGCCGTACGACGTGGCGAGGAACGGAATGCCGTCGAGGCCGTAGAGCGGATCCTCGTTCTCGAAGTTGACGAGCAGGATCTCGCCGGCCTGCGCCTGCCCGCCCTGCACGGCGCGCTTGATCTCGGGCGCCTTGAAGAGCGACGCGTTGGCGTGGACCGTGATCTTGAGCTTGCCGCCCGGTCTGCCTATGTCGATGTCGTTGGCGAACTGTTGTGATATTCTCGGTGTGGAAATTGTTGGCTGGATAGGCGGTCGGCATGTCCCACTCTGGTTTGCGCGGCCACGGGCAGCGCGAGGGCCGGCCGAGCGCGGCGAGGAAAGCTGACGATCGCTTCACTTTGAGGACTCCCGGAATCTGGGACGGGCACCGCGCCGCTGGCGGAACGAGACGTATGCCGGTGGCTTGCGGACCGCGCCGTTTTACCACCGATCGTCGTTCAATCGACCTGGCCGATCTGCCGGGACCGATTCGAAGGCATGATCCGGCCGGGTGCTCAAGCTCCGCTCGATTTCCATGGCATTCGTGATTTCCGATGCGTCGCCCCAAGGCAGGACCGTGAAATCCAGGCCGGCGTCGTGCCGGTGTGGCAACTACGTTTCTGGGGCCCGATCGACAGAGCAGCTTAGGGCGGGCGGCTCGAAACCGCTTGCCGTCGCCAGCGCGTCGCATTCGCCCACTGGCCCGATATTCCAGGCCGTCGGCGAGCTCGGCTGCAAGGAGCTAAATCGCGGATCCGTGGAATGGCGTCACTCGCGCCGGCAGGCACTCCGCCGGAGATCGTCGATCGCCCTGTACCGCGAATTCAGCGCGCGCATCCGTAGCAGCTGGCCGACGATGCGGCCCGAGCGGTTACATCGATGGGTGATGGAACCCGTTACGACGCCAACGCCCGAGCAGTTCCGGCGCCGAGATCGGAAGCCATGTCGCGCGCTGAGCCCGCGATCGTCGAGGCGGAAGGATTCGCCCGCAGTAGAAGCCGCGCGTGACTCACATCGCGCCATCGGGCGAGATCGATCGGTTGCCCGGAGCGGAGGGAATCCCCTCGGCGACCTATGATGTCGTCCCGCCGCCCGTCAATTTCCACGGCCCGGGCTACGAAATCGATGCTTCCCCGATGAGCGGCGCGAGGCCCCTCTTTCCGCGCCGTCCCGGCGGGAATTCTGGATCGATCGCGGCGGAACCTTCACCGACGTCGTCGCGCGCCGGCCCGACGGCACGCTCGTCACGCACAAGCTCCTGTCCGAGAATCCGGAACGCTATCCGGACGCGGCCGTCCACGGCATTCGCGAGCTCCTCGGCGCTCGCCGCCAGGCGCGGCGATCGCCGCCCGGCCTCGTCGGCGCGGTGAAAATGGGCACCACCGTCGCGACCAACGCGCTGCTCGAGCGCAAGGGCGAGCGCACGGCGCTCGTCATCACGAAGCGGATTCGCCGATGCGCTGCGAATCGCCTATCAGAACCGGCCGAAGCTCTTCGTGCGCAAGATCGAGCTGCCGACGCTTCTGTACGAACGCGTGATCGAAGTCGGACGAGCGCATCGGCGCGCGCGCGGCGAAATCGTGCACGCCGCTCGATCTCGCGTCCGGTTCGGCGCGCGCTTGCGCGCGGCGCGCGCGATCGGGCATCGCCGCGGTTGCGATCGTCCTGATGCACGGCTATCGCTTCCCGCAGCACGAAGCCGCGCTCGCGCAGGCTCGCGCGCGAAGCTCGGCTTTACGCAGGTGTCCGTTTCGCACGAGGTGTGCCCGCTGATGAAGCTCGTCTCGCGCGGCGACACGACGGTCGTCGACGCGTACCTGTCGCCGATCCTGCGCCGCTACGTGCGAACAGGTCGAGGCGCGCGCTGGCGGCGCGCCGGTGGCAGACGCGGCCGCGACACGAAGGTACCGGCCACGCGCCCGAAGGCGAAGGCGCAAGGCGCGCCGCGGTTGCAGTTCATGCAGTCGAGCGGCGGGCTGACCGACGCCCACCGGTTCCAGGGCAAGGACGCGATCCTGTCGGGTCCGGCCGGCGGCATCGTCGGCGCCGTCGAAGTCTCGCGGCTCGCGGGCTTCGACCGGATCATCGGCTTCGACATGGGCGGCACGTCGACGGACGTCACGCACTACGCCGGCGAGTACGAGCGCGCGTTCATCACCGAGGTCGCCGGCGTGCGGCTCGCCGCGCCGATGATGCGCATCCACACGGTCGCCGCCGGCGGCGGCTCGATCTGCCGCTTCGACGGCGCGCGCTTTCGCGTCGGCCCCGAATCCGCCGGCGCGAATCCCGGCCCGGCGTCGTACCGGCGCGGCGGACCGCTGACCGTCACCGATTGCAACGTGATGGTCGGCAAGCTCGATCCGGAGCTCTTTCCGCGCGTGTTCGGCCCGTCGGGCGACGAGCCGCTCGACGCGCGCCGTGGTGCGCGAAAATTCGCGGCGCTCGCCGCGCGAGGTCGCCGCGCAGACCGGCGACGCGCGCACGCCCGAGGAAGTCGCGGACGGATTCCTCGAGATCGCCGTCGCGAACATGGCGAACGCGATCAAGCACATTTCGGTGGAGCGCGGCTACGACGTCACCGAGTACACGCTGTGCTGCTTCGGCGGCGCAGGCGGCCAGCACGCGTGCCTCGTCGCCGACGCGCTCGGCATGACGCGCGTGCTGCTGCATCCGCTGGCCGGCGTGCTGTCGGCCTACGGCATGGGGCTCGCCGACGTGCGCGCGCTGCAGCAGCAGGCGCTCGGAAGCACGTGCTGTCGGACGACGACGCTGGCGGAGGCCGCGAGCGACGCTCGCCGCGCTCGAGGCGGCCGCGCGCGCCGACGTCGCGGCGCAGGGCATCGCCGCCGAGCCGCATCGGCGACGAAGCGCACGCTGCACGTCAAGTACGAGGGCACCGACACGACGCTCGAGACCGGCGTCGACAACGTCGCGCGACGTCGTCGCGGAGTTCGAGCGCAAGTACCGGCAGCAGTACGGCTTCCTGATGCCGGGCAAGCCGCTCGTCGTCGAGGCGGTCGCGGTCGAGGCGATCGGCCGGACGCACGACGCCGAAGGATGCCGTGCCCGCGTACGCGCCGCGCGCGGGTCCGCTCGCGCCGATCAGGACGAACCGGATCTATACCGACGGCGCGTTCCGCGACGCCGCCGTCTACGATCGCGACGCACCTGCGGCCCGGCGATGCGATCGCCGGGCCCGCGGTGATCCGCGAGGACAACGCGACGACCGTCGTCGAGCCCGGCTGGCGCGCGACGTTCACGGACGCGCGGCGATCTCGTGCTCGAGCGGATCGAGGCGGCGCGGCGCGCGCATGCGATCGGCACCGACCGCCGACCCGATCCTGCTCGAAGTCTTCAACAACCTCTTCATGGCGATCGCCGAGCAGATGGGCGTGACGCTCGCCAACACCGCGTACTCGGTCAACATCAAGGAGCGGCTCGATTTCTCCTGCGCGCTGTTCGACGCCGAAGGCAACCTCGTCGCCAACGCGCCGCACATGCCGGTGCACCTGGGCTCGATGGGCGAGAGCGTGAAGACGATCATCGAGCGCCGCGGCGGCACGATGCAGCCGACGGCGACGTCTTCGTGCTGAACGCGCCGTACAACGGCGGCACGCACCTGCCCGACGTGACGGTGATCGCGCCGGTGTTCCTCGATGCGCAACCGCGCGAGCCCGAGTCGGGATGATCGCGCGAGGCGAGGAGACGGCGACGAGGCAGTACAAGGCGTACGACGAGGAGCCGGGACGAACCGACAAAGCGAGCGCCTCGAATCGGGCTCGCCGAGTTCTATGTCGCGTCGCGAGGCCACCACGCCGACATCGGCGGCATCACGCCGGGATCGATGCCGCCCGACTCGACGCACGTCGACGAGGAAGGCGTGCTGCTCGACAACGTGCAGCTCGTCGCCGCAGGCCGGTTTCTCGAGGCCGAGATGCGCGCGATCCTCGCGTCGGGCCGGCACCCGTCGCGCAACGTCGACCAGAACCTGGCCGACCTGCGCGCGCAGGTCGCCGCGTGCGCGAAGGGTGCGCGAGGAGCTCGCGAAGATGGTCGCGCACTTCGGCCTGCCGGTCGTGCGCGCCTACATGCGGCACGTGCAGGACAACGCCGAGGAATCGGTGCGCCGCGTGCTCGACGTGCTGAAGGACGGCCACTTCGAGTACGAGATGGACAGCGGCGCGACGATCGCCGTGCACGATCTCGATCGACAAGGCGCAGCGCCGCGCGACGATCGACTTCACCGGCACGAGCGCGCAGCAGCCGACCAACTTCAACGCGCCGTCCGCCGTGTGCAAGGCGGCGGTGCTCTACGTGTTCCGCACGCTGGTCGACGACGACATCCCGATGAATGCCGGCTGCCTGAAGCCGCTCGACATCGTGATTCCCGAGGGCTCGATGCTGGCGCCGCGCTATCCGGCCGCCGTGGTCGCCGGCAACGTCGAGACGTCGCAGGCGATCACCGACGCGCTGTACGGCGCGCTCGGCGTGCTCGCGGCGTCGCAGGGCACGATGAACAACTTCACGTTCGGCAACGCGACGTACCAGTACTACGAGACGATCTCCGGCGGCTCGGGCGCCGGACCCGATTTCGACGGCGCGAGCGTCGTGCAGACGCACATGACCAATTCGCGGCTCACCGATCCCGGAAGTGCTCGAATGGCGCTTCCCGGTGCGGCTCGAGTCGTACGCGATCCGCCGCGGCAGCGGCGGCGCAGGCCGGCATCGCGGCGGCGACGGCGGCGTGCGGCGCGTGCGCTTCCTCGAGCCGATGACGGCGGTGATGCTCGCCAATCATCGGCGCGTCGCGCCGTTCGGCGTCGCCGGCGGCATGCCGGGCGCGTCGGCCGCAACTGGATCGAGCGGCCTGGATTCGCACGGAGAAGGGCGCGCGCGAGGAACACGGCGCGACTTTCGAAGTCGAGATGAACGCGGGCGACGTGTTCGTGGTGCAGACGCCCGGTGGAGGCGGATTCGGCCCGCCGCCGGAATAGCGATGATGGGAATGGGTCGCCGAGGCTTTCCCGCGGCATCGTGCGCTTCGCGCGCGGGCAACGCGAGCGGCAGGCGCTCGACTATCTGCTCGCCCACGCCAATCCGGCGCGCCGCTCGCCGAACGCGTTGCCATGGCTACATCGAGCTCCTGCGCTGGGTGCGCGTGCATCAGCCGCCGGCCTGCGAAGAAGACGAGCGAAGGCGCCGAAGAGTCGGGCGACGGGTCGAGCGAAGTCGTTGCGCTGCGCGATCCCGGTGCTGCGCGTGCGGGTCGCGCGCGTCCGGTTCCTGCTGCAACTCGTGGACCGGCATCCGGGTGGAAGTCGCGCGTTGGCCAAGACGTTGCGCTCAGTGCTACGCGACTCGCACGGCCTGCGCCTTTCGCCACGACCGGGCTGCCGCAGGAGTATGGGTTCTGGGGCGAGGCGGCGCGGCGCGTGGCAGCCCATCTGCTGCCGGAGCCCCCGGCGTTCGCCGACCTTGCACAGGTGTTCGTCGCGCTGTTCCCGGACCGGGGCGACGAGACGATGCCGCTTGCGTTGCCGATGGAGACGCACGCGCGTGTCCGGGAGTTATTCCGCTTCGACGAGGCGCCGGACGAGGCTTGCTGGACGGTGGTTCGGCGGGATCTCGAAGACGCCGTGGTCGTGCTTTGTGCGCAAGTGGCCGCCATCGGACTCTCCGACGCGATCCGCCGCCGCGCGAGCCCGATCGCGCTCTCGCCCGCTCGCCGATTCGTGGCACTCGGTCCCGCCGCCGCGAGCTTATCTCGAAGCGGCTTGCCACGCACGCCGAGCCTTCCGTCGCGAGTGCCGCGCCGTGCGCGGCTCGCCGCGGAAATCCGCCCGGTGTCGCGCGCGCGCTCGACGACGTGACGGGGCACTCTCCGAGGAGTACGGGCGTCAGCGTCGGCATCGTCTACAAGATCGAGCTGTCCCGCCAGCTCCTGGGCCGTATCGAGGCCTCGTCGCGCTCGCCACCGGCGAGCGCTACGGCTGGTAGACGAGATCGCCCGGTTCGTCGGCGAGCTCGTCACGCGACATGCATGCGCAGCGCAGCGTTCGCGCGCTCTTCCGCACGAACCTCGATCTCCTCACCCGGAAGATCGCGGAGCGCACGGGCAAGACGGGCGAGCACTACATCACGCGCGATCGCGCCGAATACGCCGACATGCTGAGGTCCGCGGGGCGGCGGCGCGATCACCGGGATCACGGTGTCCGCCAAGTTCGGCCTCGTCGGGCACGGCCTTGCCCCGTTCGTCGAAGGGTTCGTCGCCTCGCTCAACTTGCGCTGTCGTTCTGCGCGATCCAGTTCGTCCACGGAACGCTCGCGACCAAGCAGCCGGCGATGACTGCGGCAACCCTCGCGGCGAAGCTGAAGCACGAAAGGCATCGCGGGCGATTGCGCGGGTTCGTCGACGAGGTCGCGAACCTCACCCGCTCGCAGGTGGCGGCCATCGCCGGCAATCTCGCTCTTGTGATACCGGCCGCGTTGCTGGTGGAGATCGTCTGGGAGCTCGCGGGCGGCGGCAAGCTCCCCAGCCCCGAGAAAGCAAAAGCAACGATCGATTCGCTCAATATCGCAGGCGCGACGCCGCCTTTACGCCGCATTCACCGGCGTGTTGCTAGTGGGTGTCGGCGGTGCTCTCGGGCTGGATCGGGAATTGGGCCGTATGCCGCTCGCCTCCCGAAGCGCTCGCTCACCAGCCGCGGCTCGTCCATGCATTCGGCGCGCCCGCGATGCAGGAGGCCGGGAGCTGGTTCGAGCGCAACGTTGCCGGGCTGGGCGGCAACATCGCGCTCGGGCTTCCTGCTCGGAATGACTCCGGTCGTCGCCACTTTTTTCGGCTTGCCGCTCGACGTCCGCCACGTCACGCTGTCGACGGGATCGCTCGGCCCTTTCGGCCATCGAGCATCGGACGACCGTATTCGCCGACGCGGCGTTCCGGCTCGCCTGTGCGGGAATCGCGCTCGTCGGCGTGCTCAACCTGAGCGTGTCCTTCGCGCTTGCCCTCTAAGTCGCGATCCGCGCCACGGCGCAGGCGCTGTCGCGGCGGAGGGTCTATCGCGCCGTGCTGGCCCGGCTCTTCGATCGCCGCGGGACTTCCTGCTGCCGCCGAGGACAGTGCACCGCGCCGCAATGCTCCGCGGTCGGACCTTAAGCTGTCCGCTAAGGGCATAATCGTCGTCATCCCCCAACGAGGAGACCGCCATGGCGAGCGTCTACGATTTCACCGTCAAGAACATCCGCGGCAAGGACGTCAAGCTCGACGCGTACAAGGGCAAGGCCGCTGCTCATCGTCAACACGGCGAGCGAGTGCGGATTCACGCCGCAGTACAAGGGCCTCGAAGCGCTCTATCAGAAGCTCCACGGCAAGGGCTCGAGATCCTCGGGCTTCCCGTGCAACCAGTTCGGCGCGCAGGAGCCCGGGCAGCGAGAAGGAGATCGAGAGCTTCTGCGAGGTGAACTACGGCGTGACGTTCCCGCTGTTCGCCAAGGTCGGACGTCAACGGCGACGCCGCCGCGCCGCTCTACCGATATCTCAAGAAGGAGAAGCCGGGGCTGCTCGGCTCTGAGGCGATCAAATGGAACTTCACCAAGTTCCTCGTCGACCGCAACGGCAACGTGGTCGAGCGCTACGCGCCCAATGCCGAGCCGGCGAGCATCGCCGGCGACATCGAGAAGCTGCTCTGAAGGCGCCGGCGATAGCGATGCAGTGGCATCGGCCGCCGTCGCCGCGCTGGCGTTCGCGCTGCGCGCGTCGCCGCGCCGGCGCCTGCGCGCAGGCCGATCGCGAACAAGGTGTCTGCGCGTCGCGTTTCCGTCGGCGGAGACGGGCTTCGATCCGCAGGCGGCCGGCGACGAATACTCGAACAGCGTCAATCGCGTGATCTTCGACACGCTGTATCGGTACGACTATCTCGCGCGGCCGTACAAGCTCGTCCCCAACACCGCCGTCGGGCATGCCGGAGATCTCGGCCGACGGCAAGACCTGGACGATCCGCATCCGGCCCGGCATCTACTTCGCCGACGATCCGGTGTTCAAGGGACAGCGCCGCGGAGCTCACGGCCGCCGACTACGTGTACGCGATGAAGCGCGTGCTCGATCCGCAGGATGCGCTCGAATTCGCTGCAGATCCTCGACGGGCGCTTCGTCGGCGCCGAGGCCATCGTCGCGAAAGCGAAGGAAACGGGCAAGTTCGACTACGACGCGCCGATGGAGGGCTTGCAGGCGGTCGACCGCTACACGCTGCAGTTCAAGCTCAACTTCGCCGACTACGAGCTCCTGTCCAATCTCACGACCGTCGCCACCGCCGCGCATCGCGCGCGAAGTGGTCGAAGCGTACGCCGGACGGCGCCGGCTGGGTGATGGCGAATCCCGTGGGCACCGGACCGTATCGCCTCAAGGAATGGCGCCGCGGACAGCGGATCGTGCTGGAGGCGAATCCGACGTATCGCGACGAGCTCTATCCGGAGAGCAGCCATCCCGACGATCGCGCGTTCGCGAAGCTCGCGGCAGGAAGCTGCCGCTCGTCGGCCGCGTCGAGATCAGCATCATCGAGGAATCGAATCCGCGTCTGCTCGCCTTCGAGCAGGGCGACCTCGACTACGTGGCGGTGCCGCCCGACCTCGTGCCGAACGTGCTCGATCCGGGCAACAAGCTGAAGCCGCGCTTCGCCAAGGATGGGATCACGCTCGCGCGCGGCATCCAGCCCGCGATCACGTATTCGTATTTCAACATGGAGGATCCGGTCGTCGGCGGCTACACGCCGGACAAGATCGCGCTGCGGCGCGCGATCGGCATGGCGTACAACGTCGACGAGGAGATCCGCGTCCTCCGCGCAGGCCAGGCCGTTCCCGGCGACGCAGCCGCATGCCGCCGAACGTGTCCGGCTACAACCCGAAGTTCGACGGCCACGCGAAGTTCGATCCGCAGCGCGGCGAAGGCGGTGCTCGACAAGTTCGGCTACGTCGACCGCGACAAGGACGGATGGCGCGATCATGCCGGACGGCAAGCCGCTCGTGCTAAAGATCGCGCACGGGAACGACGCGGCTCGACCGGCAGTACAGCGAGCTGTGGCAGCGCAGCATGAACGCCGTCGGGCTGCGCGTGGAGTTCGTCAGCCAGAAATTCGCGGACAACCTGAAGGCCGCGCGGCTCGGCCAGCTGCAGATGTGGTTCCTCGGCAACATCAGCACGACGACCGAAGGCTTCGGGTTCCTCGGGCTCCTCTACGGCGGCAACGCCGGATTCTCCAATCTGTCCCGGTTCAAGCTTCCCGAGTTCGACCGGCTCTACGAGCAGGCGCGGGCGATGCCGGACGGGCCGGAGCGAACGAAGATCCTGCAGCGGATGTCGGAGCTCGTCACGATCTATGCACCGTGGAATCTCCACGCGTACCGCTACGAAAACGTGCTCGTGCAGCCGTGGCTCGTGGGCTACAAGTACAACGCGTTCAACCGGCACCCGTGGGCCTACTATGACGTCGACAGCAAGCGCCGCAAGGCGGCGAGTCCACTAGCTGCAGCGCGATAGGCGCGCGTCGCAGCCTGGCCGCGCGGCTTCGGTGCGACATCGCCGCTGCTTGCGCTCGCTGCGCTGCTGATCGCGCCGCTCGCGCAGGCGCAGCCGAAGTGGGCCGATCCGGCGAAGACGCTCCGCGTGACGTTTCCGATCGCCGAGACGGGCTTCGATCCGCAGGCGACGTCCGACTACTATTCGAGCCACGTCGAGCGCGCGATCTTCGACCCGCTGTATCAGTTCGACTACCTGCGCGCGGCCGCACAAGGTCGTCCCGAACACCGCGGCGGCGATGCCCGAGATCTCGGCGGACGGCCGCACGTGGAAGATCCGCATCCGGCCGGGCATCTACTTCGCCGACGATCCCGCGTTCAAGGGCAAGAAGCGCGAGCTCGTCGCCGACGACTACGTCTATTCGTTCAAGCGGCTGCTCGACCCGAGGATGCGCGCGCCGTTCCTGTGGTTCCTCGACGGCAAGATCGCCGGGGCCGACGACGTCGCTCGCGAAGGCGAAAGCAGGCCGGGCGGCTCGACTACGACGCTGCCGATCGAGGGGCTGAAGGCGCTCGACCGCTACACGCTGCAGATCACGCTGAAGGAGCCCGACTACGTGCTGCAGGGCTATCTGACGCAGATGCCGATGGCAGCCGTCGCGCGCGAGGTGATCGAGGCGTACGGCGACGCGTCGGGCTGGGCGATGGCGAATCCCGTCGGCACCGGTCCGTTCCGCTTGAAGGAGTGGCGGCGCGGGCAGAAGATCGTGCTCGAGGCGAATCCCGGATTTCCGCGAAGAGTACTTCCCGGAGAGCGGCCGAGCCCGGCGATCGCGAGCTCGTCGCGAAGATGAAGGGGAAGCGGCTGCCGCAGGTCGGGCGCGTCGAGATCTCGATCATCGAGGAATCGAATCCGCAGCTTCTCGCGTTCGGCAAGCGGCGAGCTCGACTACGTCAATGTGCCCGCCGACCTCGTCGGCAACGTGCTCGGCGCCGGCAACGCGCTCAAGCCCGAGTTCGCGGCCAAGGGCGTGACGCTGCACCGCGTGACGCAGCCGGCGCTGTCGTACACGTACTTCAACATGGAGGACCCCGTGGTCGGCGGCTACACGCCGGACAAGATCGCGCTGCGGCGCGCGATGATCATGGGATTCAACACCGAGGAGATGATCAAGGTCTGGTGGCAGGGCCAGGCGCTCGTCGGCGACGCAGCCGATTCCGCCCGGGGTTGCGGGCCACAACGCCGGCTTCGTCGCGCGCGCGCCGTACGACCCGGCGGCGGCGAAGGCGCTGCTCGACAAGTTCGGCTACGTCGACCGCGACAAGGACGGCTGGCGCGAGCTTGCCGGACGGCAAGCCGTTCACCGTGGTGATGGCGTCGACGCCGTCGGGTCGCGACCGCGAGCGCGACGAGCTGTGGAAGAAGAACATGACGGCGCTCGGCATCCGGATCGATTTCCTGAAGCAGAAGTGGCCCGACCTCCTGAAGATGGGCCGCGCGGGGAAGCTGCAGATGTGGCCGGTCGGCTGGATCAACACGTACGGCGAGGGCGATGCGTTCATGCAGCTCCTCTACAGCAAGAACATCGGGCAATCCAACTATTCGCGGTTCGCGCTGCCCGAGTACGACGAGCTCTACCGCAAGACGAAGCGCCTGCCCGACGGGCCCGAGCGCAATGCCGCTCTATCGCAAGATGGCCGAGCTCGTCGCCGCCTACAATCCGTGGGACCTGGGCGTCTACCGGATCGAGAACACGCTCGTGCGCCCGTGGGTGCTGGGCTACAAGAAGCACGTGAATCGTCGAGCACGCCTGGCAGTACCTCGACATCGATCTCGCCCGACAGCGGTCGAGCAAGTGATCCGGCAAATGAATGCAAGTGTGATCGGCGTCAAATGAGCGGCGACGCGCTGCGCATCGTTGCTCCGGCGCGACAGTCGGCGTCCGTTCCGCCGCCTGAAGGCAGCGGCACCGATTGCCGCGTCGCGCGCGTTGCGGCGTAACATGGGCTGCAATACGACCTGAACGATCCAGAGGAAACATGTCCAATACGCGCAACCTCATTCCGCTCCAGCCCGCAATCGCGGCCTGGACGGTCGGGCGCGTGGGCAGCCTCGTTTGCACGGGGCGATCGGGCATGACGCACCCGACCGTCCCGTTCCCGATCTACCGCGGCCTGACGCGGTAATCGCCTGGCCGGAGTCCCGCCAGGCAGCAGGCGGGATCCGGTTCCTTCGCTTACTTCGCAACACCCGCCTGTCCTTCGTGTTTCACGCCGCGTCTTGCGGCGCGTTCCGGCATTGCCGGTGATCGAGGCAGGTTTCATCATGCATGCGCTACAACGAAAATTCGGAAGGTCCTTCCAGGGCCTCTGGCGCAATCCGGAGTTCATGAAGCTCTGGACGTCGCTGACGATCACGTCGTTCGGCGCCCAGATCACGAACCTCGCGCTGCCGCTCGCGGCCGCGGTGCATGCTGCAGGCGACGCCGTGGCAGATGGGCGTGCTGGTCGCGCTCGAAACGCTTCCGTTCGCGCTCGTGAGCCTGCACGCCGGCGTGCTGATCGACCGCGTGCGGAAGCTTCCGATCGTGATCGCGTCGACGATCGGTCGCGGCGTGGCGCTCCTGGCGATTCCCGTTGCCGCGTATTTCGGCGCGCTCTCGATCGAGCTCCTGTTCGTCGTCGGGTTCCTCTGCGGCATACAGAACGTCGTCGGCGGCGCCGCCTTTCAGGTGCTGCTCGCGCAAGATGGCGGGCAGGAGCCGGCTCGTCGAAGCGAACGCGAAGGTCGCGCTGGGCGAAACGTCGGCCGCGCTCGTCGGGCCCGGACTCGCCGGCGGGCTGATCCAGCTCGTCACCGCGCCGTTCGCGATCCTGCTCGATGCGGTGACGTTCTTCGCCTCGGGACTGATGCTGCGGCGCATTCGCGTTCCCAACGACGTGCCGGAACCCGGACCGCGGCGCTCGATCGCCTCCGAAATCCACGAGGGACTGCTGCTCGTGTGGCGCAGCCGGACGCTGCTCGGCCTCGCATGGGTGGCGGGAGTGTGGCAGATCCTCCACCACATGCAGCTGGCGGTGCTGATCCTGTTCGCCACGCGGGAGCTCGGGCTTTCGCCGGGGTGCGATCGGGCTCGTCGTACGCGTTTGGCGGACTTGGCTGCGTGCTGGCTTCCGCGCTGGCGCGAGCGCCTCTCCGCGCGCTTCGGCGTGGGCCCGATCATCGTGCACGGTCTCACGCTGACCGCGCTCGCGTGGCAGGCGTTCGGCCTGATCTCGGGCCCGGTCGTGGCTCGCCACGCTCGTGCTCGGCTGCACGATGCTCGTCTTCGATTTCGGCGCGGTGCTCGTACGGGATCAACTACCTGGCGCTCCGGCAGGCGATCACGCCCGACCGGCTGCTCGGCCGGATGACGGCGACGATGCGCTTCCTCACGGTCGCCGCGGCGCCGCTCGGCTCGCTTGCCGGCGGCGCGCTCGCCACCGCGATCGGGTTGCGCGCGACGTTGCTGACGATCGGCGTGCTGCGCGCTGCTGCTCGTCGCGGCGGCGGTACTGTGGTCACCTGTGCGCAGGCATCGGAAGATGCCGGTGGTTGCGGGCGATTGATTGGGGCTCGTCCGGTGGAGGAGGCAGTCTCGTCGGGCTTCATAGGCGCCGCAGAGCTGCCCCTCCGTCACCCCACGGTCAGTCAGCCGTCACGCTGGAAGTTATAAACGGGAGGAAGCCGCATGATCGCGCGTCAGCTCGTCGAGCGCGCGGCGGATCTCGTCGAGGAGCGCCGGATCGGCGAGATCGTCCGGCGCGAGTCGATCGCGATAGTTCCGCCGGATCCACGCGTCGAGCTCGCCCGCGAGCGCGTCGTCCAGGAACACCCGCGCCTCGATCGCTGCGCGCTCGGCCGTCGTCAGCTCGACGGCGAGCCGCAGGCATGCGGGACCGCCGCCGTTGCGCATGCTCTGCTTCAGGTCGAAGGCGAGCAGCTCGACGATAGGGCCGCCGCTGCCGAGCAGCGTGTCGAGATACGCGGCTACGCGCGCATTCTCGCGGCACTCGGCGGGGGCGACGAGCGCGAGCGTGCCGTCAGTTCGCGGCAGGAGCTGGCTGTTGAAGAGGTAGCTGCCGACGGCGTCATCGACGCTCACTTCCGACGCGGGAACGACGATCGGCGTAAAGCCTTCGCCGACCGTCGCCCGCAGTTCGGCGAGCACCGAGTCCTGCCGCAACCACGCGTGCTCGTGACATAACAGCGTCGATCCGTAGCCTACGGCGATCACGTCGTTGTGGAAGACTCCGGCGTCGATCGCATCGGGGCTCTGCTGCGCGAATACGGTGCCGCCGGGTCGAGGCCATGGCGGCGCGCGATCGCCGTCCGACGCCTCGCGCGACTGGCGCGCAGGCCATTTCCGCGGCGCCGCCGCTGCGCTGTCATAGGCGACGCGGCCGTAGACGAAGAGCTCGATCGCCCGGCTCTCCCGGCTCGTTGAAGAAACGGATGTGATTCGCGGCGCCCTCGTCCCCGAATTGCGGCGCCGCCGGCAGCGGGTCGTGCACGGCGAAGTGCCGGGCGTCGGCGAAGATCGCGCGAAGCACGCGCGTCGTCGCCGGCGCTTCGATCGAACGGTGGAATTGGCTCGTGAGATTCGCCGGTGTGAAGTGGACGCGGCCGTCGGCGGTATCGACCGACGGGCTCACCGTCGCTGCATTCGCGGCCCACATCGCGGCGGCGGACGAGCACGCGGCGAGAAGCTGCGGCACTTCCTTGCCGGCCCGCGCGACGATGTCGCCGTCGGTCCCGGAAAGCCGAGCGCGCGCAGCGCGCTACATCCGGACGCTCGTGCGGCGGCAGCATGGCTTGCGGATGTCCGCGCGCCGCCAGTGCGCGCGCCTTCGCGAGTCCCTGCAGCGCCGCCTCGCGTGGATTCGAGAGGCTTCGCGCGTTGCGCTCGGCTGCGAGGTTGCCGCGCGCGAGTCCCGCGTAGTTGTGGGTCGGGCCCGGTATGCCGTCGAAATTGACGAGTGCCATCAGCGCGCGCGGCTCGGGCGACGGTGACGAATGCGAGCGCAACCCTGGCCCATCGCTAGCGATCCTTCTGCGACAGGGGCACGGCGCGCACAGTGTCGCCGTCCGCCACGCCGAGCGCCTCCGCGGCATAGGGCAGGAGCGGGAAGCGATCGATGCGCGACGGCGCGTGCGCCACGACAACCCGGAAATCCGCGAAGCGGCGGTTGGCGACGAGCCAGCGGACGTCATCGGTCAGGCTGTCCGGCACCGGGTCCTCTTCGCCCAGGTGCACCGGCAGCACCATGCTTCTGCGCACCGCGCGAATGTCGTCGCTGAAGCACTCGAGCGTCGGTCCGGCGTCGAAGATGTCCACGTAGCCCTCGTAGCGGAAGCCTTCCTGCTCCAGCATCGAACGCGCGGCGCGGGTGTCGTCGTGCACTTCGCCGATCACCGCGCGTGCCGAGTCGGGCAGCAGGTTCGCATACACCGGATAGCGCGGCATCAGCTCCGCCACGAATGCTTTCTGGCCGATGCCGGTGAGGTAGTCGGCGGTCGAATACTCCATCGCGAAGAAGTGCCTGCCGAGACCTTCCCAGAACGGACTGCGTCCCGTCGGCGTCGAGCTTGCCCCGCATTTCGGCAATCACCTTCGGGGCGAAGCGCTCGGCGAATTCGGCGATGAAGAGGAGGCGGCTCTTCGCCAGCAGCGGTCCGTTCTTCCCGTGCCGGTGGGCCTCGTCGAGAAAGAGCGAGCAAAGCTCCGTGTGGCCGGTGTGATCGTTGGCGAGGAACAGCGTCGGCGCCACCGTGTAGACGTCGAGTGCGCGCGACGCGTGGACGATCGTGCCGACGCGATAGTTGTACCACGGCTCCTTCAGGCCGACGGCCGCCTCGATCGCCGCGATGCCGACGACGCGCCCGCTCACCGACTCGACGAGCACGAAGACGTAGCAGGCGTCGGCGCGCGTCGGCGCCTCCGTCGAAAGACGCGAGCGAGCGCTCGATGCGCTCGGCAAGGCGTTCGCGGTTGGCAGGGAGCGTGGTGAGGCCGGTGCCGGTGCGCTCGGAGAGCGACAGGACGGCCGGCAGGTCGTCGCGGGCGATCGGCCGGACGTAGAACAAGGCGTGCCGGCGCTGCTTGAGCTTAGGTCAGCGCACGGTTGAGCGCGATCTCGAGGCGCGAGAGGCCCTCGAGGATCTCGTCGAGGCTGATGACGAGCGATGGCGCGATGCGGATGACATCCGGCCCGGCGACCAGCAGCAACAGGCCGGCGGCTCCGGCGGCCTTGACGACGTCCATCGCCTTGCCCTTCCACGGCGCGTCGAGCTCGCCGCCGATCCACACGCCTTCGCCGCGCAGGTCCGCAAATACGCGGCGGCGCACGTTGATCGCCTTCAGCCCTTCCATGAAGAGCGCGTGCCGCGCCTTCACGCCTTCCAGCACTTCGGTCGGTGTTGACGACGTCGAACACCGCGCCCGCGACCGCGCACGCGAGCGGATTGCCGCCATAGGTCGTGCCGTGCACGCCGACCGAGAACACGCTCGCGATCTCGGTCGTGGTGAGCATGGCGCCGACGGGAAAGCCGCCGCCCAGTCCCTTCGCGCTCGTCAGGATGTCCGGCACGATGCCCTTCTGCATGTACGAGAAGAGCGTGCCGGTGCGCCCCATCCCGCTCTGGATCTCGTCCAGGATCAGGAGCGCGCCGTGCGCCGTGCACGAGCCGTCTCGCCGCCTGCAGGTACTCGGCGGTGCCGGGGTCATTCCGCCTTCGCCCTGCATCGGCTCCAGCAGCACCGCGCAGATCTCGGGGCCGTGCTCGGCGAACTCGCGCTCGAGCGCCGCCGTATCGTTGTAGGGAAGATGCGTGATGCCGGCCGGATTGGGACCGAAACCTGCCGAATACTTCGCCTGGCCGCCGGCCGTCACCGTGAACAGCGTGCGCCCGTGGAACGCGTTGATCGCCGGTGATCACGCGGATCTTGCCGGCGCCGTGCCGGTCGTGCGCGTAGCGGCGCGCGAGCTTCAACGCCGCCTCGTTGGCCTCGGCGCCGGAATTGCAGAAGAACACGCGCTCGGCGAACGTCGCGTCGATGAGACGCTTCGCGAGCCGCAGCGCCGGCTCGTTCGTGAGCCAGTTCGAGACGTGCCAGAGCTTGCCCGCCTGCTCCGTCAGCGCCCGCACGAGCGCCGGATGGCAGTGGCCGAGCGCGGTGACCGCCACGCCGCTCGCGAAGTCGATGTACATCCGGCCGTCCTGGTCCCACACGCGCGAGCCTTCGCCGCGCACGGGAATGAACGGATGCCGGCGCGTAGCACGGCACCATCCACTGGTCGAACATCTCGCGCGTGACGGGCATCGTGGCGGCGCTGCTGGCAGCGGTCGCGACATCGCGGCGCGACGACGCGGCGACGACGGCCTTGGCGGCGGAGGAGAGCGGCGGCATGGCGAGTCCGTCAGGTCCGTTCACATGTCCGACCGGGCACGCCGCGACGACCTGGATCTCGACGCGATATTCGGGCGCGGCGAGCTTCGCTTCGACGGTCGCGCGGGCGGGCGTCTGCCCGGGCACGACCCACTGCTCCCAGACGGCGTTCATCGCGGCGAAATCGCCGATGTCGGGCAGGAAGATCGTCGCCGACAGGATCTTCGACTTGTCCGTGCCGGCTTCCGCAAGCAGCGAGTCGATCAGCGCGAGCACCTGCCGCGTCTGGCCGGAGACGTCGGCCTTCGGATCCTCGGCGACCTGCCCCGCGAGATACGCGGTGCCGGAGGCGTGGTGGATCACGAGTCCCGAGAGGCGCTTGCCGACGTGCCGGCGTTCGATGGTCATGGTGCGTTCCAGAGAGGCGCCTTCCCGCGGGCGCGAAGCGGCCATTGTAAACCGTCCCGCGCGGGGCGCGACCGTTCGAACGGCGCACGGCCACGTGTCAATTCGCGATCGGGGGACGCTCTTTCCAGAATTGCGTGCGCTCTCGAAGGCATGCGCGAGCCGGAGCACGCCCATGTCGTCCCGGTAGCGGCCGACGATCTGGAGGCCGACGGGAAGCGGGGGATCGTCGCTCGTGAACCCGGCGGGCACGGAAATCGCCGGATGGCTGGTGATGGTGACGTAGTAGGAGCTCTTCATCCAGTCGAGATAGTTGTCCATGCCGACCCCGGCGATCTCGCGCGGCCATTCGACGTCGACGGGGTACGGCGGCAGCTGGCTCACCGGGCAGAGAAGAAATTCGTAGCGCTCGAGAAAGCGGCGCATGCGGTGAAAGAGCTCGGTGCGCAACGCCTCCGCCCGCGCGATCTTCTCGGGCGAGAGCGCCAAGCCCTGCTCGATGTTCCAGATCACCGTGTCCTTGAGCGATTCGCGCTCTTCGCGGTAGAGCGCGCCGTGGTTCAGCAGGAAGCCGAGCGCGCGCAGCGCCTCGAACGATTCCGTCGCGCCCGCGAAATCGGGCTCGGCGTCCTCCACGATGCATCCGAGCGACGAAAAGACTTTCTTCTGCCCTTCGAGAACCGTGGTGACGCGCGGATCCATCGGCAGCCCGCCGAGATCGCGGCTCCAGGCGACGCGGACTTTCCTGAAGTCCCGCTTGAGTGGCGCGAGGAATGCCTTGCCGGGCTCGCTGATGGAGGTTGGTGCGCACGGATCCGGGCCGCTCATCGCGGCGAGGAGCAGCGCGCAATCGGAAACGGTGCGCGCGATGGGACCGAGCGTCGAGAGCGTGTTCCACGCGTTCATCGCGGGCCACGCCGGCACGCGCCCGGGCGTGGGACGGAAGCCGACGACGTTGCAGTAGCTGCCCGGATTGCGCAGGCTCGCCGCGAGATCGGATCCGTCGGCGAAAGGAAGCATGCCGCAGGCGACGGCGACCCCGGCCCCGCCCGACGAGCCGCCGCAGGTCTTGTCGAGGTCATAGGGATTGCGCGTTGCGCCAAAAACCTTGTTGAACGTCTGGCTGCCCGCGCCGAATTCCGGCGTATTGGTCTTGCCGATCGTGATCGCGCCTTCGGCAGCGAGCCTCGTCACGAGCGCGTGGTCCTCCTGCGGCACGTTGTGCGCGAAGAGCGGCGAGCCGAACGTGGTTCGCATGCCCTTGGTGGCGATGAGATCCTTGTAGGCGATCGGGAGGCCGGCAGCATGCCTCGCGCAGGCTTCCTGCGATCGATCGCCCTGGCGGCCTTCAGCGCCGCCTCCGGCGCGAACGTGACGATCGCGTTGACCTTCGGGTTCACGCGCTCGATCTGCGCGATAAAGGCGCGCGTCAATTCGGTGGCGGACAATTTGCGCGAGCGGATCATCCCTGCGAGCTTGCGGGCGGGGTGAAACACAGGTTGGCGTCGGCGGGCATGAACGTGGCAGGATCGGGGTATCGATGGCGCGAGACCGAGTATTGCGGCGGCGACGTTGCGCGTCAATTGACACCACCGCACCCGGTACGCGACGATGCCGATCCCCGGACGGTTCGATTTCGAAAGATCCTTCGATGATCACACAGGTCGCTCGCGCTATCGCCGTCGTGCTCGGAGCCGCCGCCGGTTTCGCCGTCAGCGGCGCCGCCATGGCGCAAGCCTATCCGGGCAAGCCGATCAAGCTCCTCGTTCCGCTCGCGGCCGGCAGCACGGCCGACATCGCTTCGCGCTTCGCGGCGCAGGAACTCGGCAAGGCGCTCGGTCAGTCGGTGGTCGTCGAGAACAAGCCGGGCGCAGGCGGCACGATCGCGATGGCCGAGCTCGCGCGCGCGGCGCCGGATGGCTACACGATCGCGTTCGCGTTCGCAGGGAACGCTCGTGTTCAACCAGGCGATCTACGCCAATCCCGGGTACGACTCGACGAAGGACTTCGCACCGGTATCGTTCATCGGGGGCGTGTCGAACGTGATGATCGTGCCGCCCGCGAGCGCCGCGACGAAGCCATCGGACATCGTTGCCGAAGCGAAGGCAAAACCCGGCCAGCTCACGTTCTCGTCGGGCGGCAGCGGGACGAGCCATCATCTTTCCGGCGTGCTGTTCGGGCGCATTACCGCGAACCGATCTGCGTTCACGTTCCCTACAAGGGGCGCCGCAGGGAGTTCTGGCCGTGATGACGGGCGAGGTGACGATGGGCTTCTTCAACACGCCCACCGTGATCGGGCAGATCAAGGAGGGCAAGGTGAAAGCGCTCGGCGTCACGAGTCTCAAGCGCTCGCCGTTGTTGCCCCTCGTCCCGACGCTCGACGAACTGGGCATCGCGGGCTACGAGGTCAACACGTGGTTCGGCTTCGTCGCGCCGGCCAGGACGCCGCAGGACATCGTCGCGCGGCTCAACGTCGAGCTCACGCGCATCTTCGCTTCCGCCGAGGCCAGGGAAAAGCTCGGACCGCAGGGATTCGATCTCGCGCCCCCGATGGCGCCGGCCATGTTCGCGAAGCTGATCAGCCGACGACCTCGCGACGTGGGTGCCGATCGTCAAGGCATCCGGAGCCACGGCGAACTGACGGCCCAGTGCCAAGCGGCGGGATGCATTCCGGGAAGCGGGGAGGTAGCGCATGAATTGGCAGTTGAACGAGAATTCGCTGTTCGCGATCCTGCTTCGCTCGTCGTGGTGGATCAGTTTCGCCATTGCCGGCGCGGTGACCGCCGTCGCGGTCGCGCTGCTGCCCGACGCCTATAAGGGCTTCGGCGCCATGACCGGATTGCCATTCGTCGTCATCGGCGCCATCGCCGGCTGGAGGCAATTGCAGGCGCCGTCGGCAGCCCGCATCGAGCGCACGCTCGCTGCCGTCCGCGGGATGTCGTGGGTTGAGTTCTCCCGTGCTGCCGAGGCGGCCTACCGGCGGCAGGGATATAGCGTGCGCGCGATTGCGGAAGCGGTGCCACTTCGAGATCACAAAGGAAGGGCGCACTGCGCTCGTCAACTGCAAGCGCTGGAAAGTAGTGCACACCGGTGTCGACGCGCTCTTCGACCTCCACGCCTTGAAGGAATCAAGCAACGCGCAAGAATGCATCTACGTGGCGGCGGGCGAGATCACCGCCAACGCGCGGGCCTTTGCCTCCAGGCACGCAATCAGGCTCGTGGGCGGCCCCGAGCTCGCGCAGCTCTTTCGCGGCGCTGACCTGCGCTAGATTCGTATCTCGTCGCGGCGCAGGTGCGCGACGCGACCACTGGACCAAGGAGGTCGATGATGGAACGCGGAGTGGCAACACGCGGCAAGGTCGCACGGGAGATCGCCGGCGCCGACGCCATCGAGATCAAGGCGACGATTCCGCACCACCAGATCAGGCAGGCGCTGGCGCGCTTCAGCTGACGGAGAGGAACGACGAGGAGCGCTACATCTATTTCTTCGACACGCCGAAGCTCGATCTGCTCGGCGCGGGGATCATTGCCCGCGCCCGTCGCGTGGTCGGCGACGCGCATGACAGCACGGTGAAGTTCCGGCCGGTCAACCCGGCCGATGTCGGCCCGAAATGGCGCCGGTACCCGGACTTCAAGATCGAGGCGGATGCGAGCGAAACGTCGCTCGTCAAATCGGCGTCGTTTTCGATGCCGGTGCTCAAGGGCCACATCAAGCGCGTCGCCATCGGCAAGAAGCCCATCGCCGAAATCTTCACTCCGGCGCAGATGAAGTTCCTGACGCGGATCGCGGGCCACAAGATCGATTTTTCGAGCCTTGTGGTGCTCGGGCCGCTGATTGCCCAGCGCTGGCGATTCGAGGATCCGGGATGCCCATGGCCGATCACCGCCGAGCTATGGACGCGGGCGGACCGGAAACGGATGATGGAGCTCTCGATCAAGGCACGCGCTGTCCAGGCGGCGGTCGCGGTGGGCGGCTTCATGGCCTTCCTGGCCGGAGGTCGGCGCCGAGCGCGACAAGGATCAGCAGACGAAGACGCGCTGGGCGCTGGAATACTACGTCTCGAAGCTCGCGAAGCCTTCGGGCCGCAAGGCTGCGGCCAATGCCAAAGCGAAGGTCAAGGCGAAGGTCAAGCCCAAGTCCAAGCCCAATGCGCTGACGAAGAAGAACCGCGTTACAGCCCGATCGCTTCGGCGACGAGCTTCCTGCAGTTCGCGGCGCAGCTTCTCCGCACTGCCGCGTACGCGCGGCTGCGGTTGAGATTCTTCGAGCTCGTACGGATCGCGATCGAGGTCGTAGAGCTCGTCGAGCTCGCTCGCGCTGCCGCGGTTGACCCAGTGGATGTACTTGTAACGGTCGGTGCGCACGGCCTTGTACGTCATGCCGACGAGCCACGGCATCGCCTGCTCGGCCCAGTACTCGACGAGGAACGACTTGCGCCACCCGGCAAGCTTGCCGGCATCCTTGCGTGCGCGCCTTGGCATTCGCGGCGAACAGCGGCAGGAGCGAGCGCCCCTGGATCTGCGCTCCCGGCTTGCCGCCGGCGAGCTCGATCAGCGTCGGCGCGATGTCCTGGCAGATGACGAGCTCGCGCCGCCTCGATCCCGCCTTCACCTTGCGCGGGTAGCGGACGACGAACGGCGAGCGGATGCCTTCCTCGTAGGCGAAGCGGCGTTCGGGTCCGAGCGCGTGCTCGCCGAAGAAATAGCCGTTGTCGCCCGAGGAAGACGATGAACGTGTCGTCGAGCTTGCCCTGGCGCTCCAGCGTCTCGAGGATCGCGCCGATCCCTTCGTCGACCGACGCCATCATTCGCGCGCGCTGCCGGATCTCCTCCTGCTCGCCCGCGTGGAGCGCCGCCAGGATCGCTCGCGCGCGATCCGACTCCTTGAGCCCGAAGCATTCGGCCCACGCGGGCTTCTGCCGGATCACCTCGGCGGCCGGCAGCATGTTCGGCGTCTTCGGGAACATCGCGTCGCGATAGAGGTCGCGATGGCGCTCGGCGGCGATGTAGCCGCCGACGTGCCGAGATGCCGAACGTGCCGTCCGCGGCCTGCTGGCGCATCCGGATGCACCGCCTTGTGCGCGAAGAAGAGCGAGAAGGGCTTCGTGCGCTTGCGCGTCGAGGAAGTCGACCGCGAGCTCGTTCATGATGTCGGTGATGTAGCCTTGATGCTCGACGTAGCGGCCGTCGTGATTGAGCGTCGGGTTGACGATCTTGCCGTGGCCCGTCGTAGCTCACCCACGTGTCGTAGCCGGGCCGCGGCATGCCGTCGTTGCCCATGTGCCACTTGCCGATGTGCGCGCGTCTCGTAGCCGCAGCTTCTGCAGCTCGAGGTGGTAGTTCGGCAGCCGGTGGCTCATCGCGTCGCGCGCGACGTTGTCGATGATGCCGTGCCGGCTCGCGTACTGGCCGGTGACGATCGACGCGCGGTTGGGCGAGCAGATCGGCGTCGTGTGGAACGCGCGCTCGAACAGCGCGCCTTCGCGCGCGAGCCGGTCGACGTTCGGCGTCCGCATGTACGGGTGGCCGCCCGCGCCGAACTCGTCGTAGCGCAGGTCGTCGATCAGGATGACGAGGAAGTTGGGCTTCATGTGAGCGCGACATGGAGCGAACGCGAGCGGCGACGCGGCAGCTTATCGCATCGCGCGACATGAACGGCGAGCGCCGTTAGTACTCAGGGCATGCGCGCGCGGTCGTCTCGCTCTTCGCCGCCGTGGCGTTGGGGTGCATTCGGTGCGCACGCGCTGAAAGCGAAGCTCGAGCCGGACCTGATGGCGGTGTACCAGACGGCGGTGCAGTACCACTTCTGGCACGCGCTCGGCTTGCTGGCCGTCGGCGTCCTGCTCCTGCACAAGCCGGAAAGCGGCGCGCTGGTCGCCGCAGCGCGGCTGCTTGCGGCCGGGATCGTCGTCTTCTGCGGAAGCCTCTATGCTGCTGGCGCTCACGGGCGTGCGCGGGCTGGGCGCCGTCGACGCCGATCGGCGGCGTCGCGTTCTCCTCGCGGCGCATGGGCGGCGTGGCGGCGTGTGCTGGCTGGCAGTGGCGGCGAGGCTCGGCGGGCGCTGGGTTATGAAGCCCGCGACGCTCGCCAAGTCGATTAGCGCGTCAGTCGACCTTCGCGCCCGACTCCTTCACGACCTTTCGCCCACTTCGCGGTTTCAGCCTGGATGTGCCGCGCGAAGTCCTCCGGGCGTTCCGCCGGCGATGTTCGCGCCGACCGCGCGCGAGCTTCTCCTTCGCTTCCGGCGAGGCGAGCCACTTCGCGATCTCCGCGTTGAGCTTCGTCGACGATCGCCGGCGGCGTCCCGGCGGGAGCGAGCACGCCGAACCACGACGACGCCTCGAAGCCGGGAAGCCCGGCCTCGGCGATCGGTCGGTGACGTCCGGCAACGCCGGCGCGCGCGTGGCCGACGTGACCGCGAGCGCGCGCAGCTTGCCGGCCTTGATCTGCGGCAGCGACGGCGGCAGGTTGTCGAACATGAGCTGCACCTGGCCGCCGATGAGATCCTGCAGCGCGGGCGCGCTGCCCTTGTACGGCACGTGCGTCATCTGCACGCCGGCCATCACCTTGAAGAGCTCGCCCGACAGGTGGATCGACGTGCCGCTGCCCGGACGACGCGAAGTTGAGCTTGCCCGGATTCGCCTTGGCGTAGGCGATGAGCTCCTGCACCGGAGTTGACCGGCACCGACGGATTGACCACGAGCACGTTGGGCACGCCGGCGACGAGAATCACCGGCACGAAGTCCTTCACGTGGTCGTACGGCATCTTCGAGTAGAGGCTCGCGTTGATCGCGTGCGTGCCGACCGTGCCCATCTCGAGCGTGTAGCCGTCCGGCGCGGCCTTCGCGACGAGCTCCGAGCCGATGTTGCCGCCCGCGCCGGGCCGGTTGTCGACGACCACGCTCTGGCCCCAGGCTGTCGGTGAGGTGCTGCGCGACCTCGCGGGCGAGGATGTCGGTGGCGCCGCCGGCGGGAACGGCACGACGAGGCGGATCGGCTTCGTCGGATAGCGCCGGTGCCTGCGCGCGCTCGCGATGAGCGGCGAGCGCGAACGCCGATGACCCCGAGCAGCATCAGTCGCACGCATGCTCGCACGCATCGGTTTCATCGTCTCGACTCCTCCGTTGTCGATCGCGGTCGCGACGTCAGTCGACCTTGGCGCCCGAAACCTTGACGATCCGCGCGTATTTCGGAATCTCGCTCTGGATGAACGCGGCGAATTGCTCCGGCGTCGTCGGCGCCGGCTCGGCGCCCTGCGCCGTCAGCCGCTCGCGCATGTCGGGCGAGTTGAGGATCTTCGCGACCTCGGCGTTCCATTTCGCGATCACGTCCTTGGCGGCGTGCCGGCCGGCGCGAAGCAGGCCGAACCACGTCGAGATGTCGAAGCCCGGCGAGTCCGGCCTCCGCCATCGTCGGCAGCTCGGGCGCGAGCTTCGAGCGCTTGCGCCGTCGTGACCGCGAGCGCCTTCAGCTTGCCCGCCTTGACCTGCGGCATCGCGTTGGCGAGGTTGTCGAACATGAACTGCGTGTCGCCGGCGAGCAGCGCCTGCGTCGCCGGCGCGCCGCCCTTGTACGGGACGTGGACGATGTCGGTGCCGGTGTCGACCTTGAACAGCTCGCCGGCGAGATGTCCGGCGCTGCCGTTGCTGCCCGAGCCGAACGCGAGCTTGCCGGAATTGGCCTTGGCGTAGGCGATGAACTCCTTCGCCGAGTTGACCGGCAGCGACGCGTTGACGACCAGCACGTTCGGCGTGACGGCGACGAGCGTGATCGGCGCGAAGTCCTTCACCGCGTCGTACGGCATCTTCGCGTAGAGGCTCGGATTGACCGCGTGCGTCGACAGCGCGCCCATCAGGATCGTGTAGCCGTCGGGCGGCGATTTCGCGACGAGGTCGGCGCCGATGTTGCCGCCGGCGCCGGGACGGTTGTCGACGACAACGCTCTGGCCCCACGTCCTCGCTCAGCTTTCTGTGCGATGGCGCGTCCGACGATGTCGAGCGGTCCGCCGGGCGGAAACGGAATGACGAGCTTCACCGGCCGATTCGGATAAAGCGCAACGGATTGCGCCGCGCGCTCGCCGGGAACGCAGTCGACGCGAGCGCCGCTACCGCGAGCGCCAGCAAAAATGGAAGTCGAGCGGTCGTGGTCTGCAATTCGAGGTATCTGCGAAGTTGTCCGCTGGCCGATCGTCTCGGCTAAAGTGGGTGCGCAGTGGCACGCAGTGCTAAACGGCCGTCGGATTCTAGCAGCTTGAAACCGAACCACGGTCGCGCATGTCTCACGCCGTCGGGTGAGCGTTGGCGCGAGTGTGGCGACGGCGTTTGCCGGGTCGTCCGGGAACAGCGCATAATCAACCCTTTTGAGTTTCGTGGCCCGAATTGGGTCATCTTTCCATAAAATGAATAAATCGATCGTCGCGCGTGATCGCTGTGCTCGGTATCGCTGTCGCCGCCGGGGCGGGTATTGGTTCGGCCAGCAACGCATGGGCGCGGGTGCGGGTGCCGGCAACTCGCAAGCCCGCGCGCGAGCGGTCCCGTGACCGCGGACAAGGGCCGGGGAGCGCTCCGGCGGTCATGGTGGAAGCCATCACCGCCGCGACGGCGCCGATGCCGCAAACGATCACCGCGGTCGGCAGCCTGCGCTCCGACGAGTCGGTCACGCTGCGACCGGAGGTCGCCGGGCCGCGTCAGTGCGATCGGCTTCCAGGAGGGCCGGCCGGTCGCCAAAGGCGCGACGCTCGTCAAGCTCGATCCCGCGATCAACGAAGCCGAGGTGCTGCAGGCGAAGGCCAACCTGACGCTCGCGAAGGCCAAGTACGACCGCGCCGTCGATCTTGCAGAAACAGGGCTTCATCTCGGGCCAGGCGCGCGACGAGGCCGAGAACAACCTCAAGGTCGCTGGAGGCAGCGGTGGCGCTTGCCGCGGCGCGGCTCGCGAAAACCGAGATTCGCGCGCCGTTTTCCGGTCTCATCGGCCTGCGCTCGATCTCGGTCGGCGACTATGTGAAGGAAGGCCAGGACATGGTCAACCTCGAGTCGATCGATCCGCTCAAGGTCGACTTCCGTGTTCCCGAGATCTACCTGAAGCAGGTCCAGGTCGGCCAGAAGCTCGAGGTGCAGCCTCGATGCTCTGCCCGGGCGAGAAGTACGAGGGAACGCGTCTTCGGCGATCAATCCGCTGGTGGACGCCGCCGGGCGGGCGATCGTGATCCGCGCCCAGGTCAGGAACGCCGATACGGCGCTGCGGCCCGGCATGTTCGCCCGCGTGAAGCTTCTCGACGAAGGACGAGCGCGATGCGCTCGTCCTGCCCGAGCAGGCGCTGGTGCCGCAGGGCGAGGAGCAGTACGTGTTCCGCGTCATCGACGGCAAGGCGGCGCGCACGAAGGTCGAGGTCGGCCAGCGCCGCGACGGCCGCGTCGAGGTCGTCAAGGGCGTCGCGCCCGGCGACACGATCGTCACCGCCGGCCAGTTGAAGCTCCGCGACGGCACGCCGGTGACGCTCGCCGCCGTCGCCAAGGCGGGCGCGAACGGTCGCGGCGCCCAAGGAGCGGACAACGGCGCGCCTCCGGCCAAGGCCGACAGCGGCGCCGCGCGCGCGCCGAAGTCGTAGATCCGGCTACCAGGAGGACCGCCATGCAACTGCCCGAGATATGCATCAAGCGTCCCGTGTTCGCGACGGTGCTGTCGCTCATCATCCTGCTCGTCGGCATCATCTCGTACACGCGCTTGTCGGTGCGCGAATATCCGCGGATCGACGAGCCGGTGGTCAGCGTGTCGGTCACCTATCGCGGCGCGTCCGCCGAAGTCGTCGAGTCGCAGGTGACGAAGCCGCTCGAGGACTCGCTTGTCAGGCATCGAGGGCGTCGAGGTGATGACGTCGCAGAGCCGGTCGGAGACGAGCCGCATCAACGTCCGCTTCACGCTGAAGCGCGACCCCGACTCCGCGGCCGCCGACGTCCGCGACAAGGTGGCGCGCGCGCGCGGCAAGCTGCCCGACACGATCGACGAGCCGATCATCGCCAAGGTCGAGGCCGATTCGCAGCCCATCATCTACATCGCGGTGCAGGCCGGATCGCTGACGCCGCTCGAGGCGTCCGACTACGTCAAGCGCTACGTGCAGCCGCGCGCTCTCCGTGCTGCCGGGCGCCGCCGACGTCCGGATCTTCGGCGAGCGGCAGGTGTCGATGCGGATCAACCTCGACCGCACGCGGCTCGCCGCCTACAAGCTCACCGTGCAGGACGTCGAGGACGCGATCCGCCGGCAGAACGCGGAGATCCCGGCGGGGCGCATCGAATCGTCGACGCGCGAGTTCACCGTCGTCGCCGAGACCGACGTGCGGCTGCCGGAGCAGTTCAACAACATCATCGTCGCCAACGTCGGCAGCTATCCGGTGCGCATCCGCGACGTCGGGCGCGGCCGAGATCGGCCCGGTCGACGAGCGCGTGATCTCGCGCTACAACGGCAAGCCGTCGCTCAACATCGGCGTGATCAAGCAGGCGGTGGCGAACCCGCTCGACCTGTCGAAGGCGGTGCGCGCCGAAGTCGCCAAGATGAACGAGGGGCTGCCGACGGGGATGAAGCTCGTCGTCGCCTACGACACGTCGGTGTTCATCGACCGCTCGATCAAGTCGGTGTTCGAGACGATCGCCGAGGCGATCGCTGCTGGTCGTGCTCGTCATCTACTTCTTCCTGCGCAGCCTGCGGGCGACGATCATCCCGATCGTCACGATCCCGGTGTCGCTGGTCGGCGCGTTCGGGCTCATGTACCTGTTCGGATTCACCGTCAACACGCTGTCGCTGCTCGCGATGGTGCTGGCGATCGGCCTCGTCGTCGACGACGCCATCGTGATGCTGGAGAACATCCACCGGCACATCGAGGCGGGCAAGCCGCGCATCGAGGCGGCGATCGACGGGCGCGCGCGAGATCGGCTTCGCGATCGTCGCGATGACGCTCACGCTCGCCTCGGTGTTCGCGCCGCTGGCGTTCGCCACCGGCCGCACCGGCCGCCTGTTCATCGAGTTCGCGCTGACGCTGGCCGGCGCCGTGATGGTGTCGGGCTTCATCGCGCTGACGCTGACGCCGATGATGTGCTCGCTCCTGCTCAAGCATCGAGGCGCGGCATTCGTGGCTCTACAACACGATCGAGGCGGGCTCGACGGCGATGACGCAGCGGCTACCGCCGCGCGCTCGCCGCGACGCTGCGCGCGCGCTGGGTCGTTGTCATCGCTCTGGTTCGTCGGTCGCCGCGCTGGGCGCGCTCTTCTTCATCGCTGCTCAAGTCCGAGCTCGTCGCCGATCGAGGATCGCGGCGTCGTGTTCGGGCTCGTCACCGCGCCGCAGGGCTCGACGCCGCAGTACACCGCGGACCAGATCAAGCCGATCGAGGAGTTCTATTCGCAGATTCCCGAGGCCGCCGCGTACACGGCGATCTCCGGCTTTCCGACGGTGGTCGACGGCAACGCCGTGCTGCGGCTGAAGCCGTGGGAGGAGCGCACGAAGAAGCAGCAGCAGATCGCCGACGAGCTGCGGCCCGAAGTTCGCCGCGATTCCCGGCGCGATCGCGTTTCCGATCAATCCGCCGTCGCTCGGGCAGTCGTTCCGGTCGACGCCGGTCGAATTCGTCGTGATGTCGCAGGTGCCCGTACGCCGAGCTGCAGCGCACCGTCGACCGGTTCCTCGACGAGGTGCGCAAGTATCCCGGCATCCAGAACCTGCAGATCGACCTGCGCCTCAACACGCCGGAGGTGCGCGTCAACATCAACCGCGACAAGCTTTCCGACATCGGCGTCGGCGTCGACACGGTCGGGCGGACGCTGGAGACGATGCTGGGCGGGCGCCAGGTCACGCGATTCAAGCGCGACGGCGAGCAGTACGACGTGATCGTCCAGGTGGCGCCGCTCGACCGGACGACGCCGGCGGACATCAGCGACGCCTATGTGCGGGCGCGCGACGGCAGCATGGTGCAGCTGTCCAATCTCGTCGACGTGAAGGAAGGCGTCGCGCCGCAGTCGCTCAACCACTTCAACCGGCTGCGCGCGGTCAAGGTCACCGGGACGCTGGCGCCGGGCTACGCGATCGACGAGGCGCTCGTCGGCGATGAACGACGCCGCGAAGCGCGTGCTGCCCAACACGGCGCAGACCGACCTCGACGGCCAGTCGCGCGAGTTCCGCAAGTCCGGCGGCGAGATCTATTTCACTTTCGTGCTGGCGCTCCTGTTCATCTATCTCGTGCTGTCGGCGCAGTTCGAAAGCTTCGTCCATCCGTTCGTGATCATGCTGTCCGTGCCGCTGTCGATGACGGGCGCGCTGTTCATGCTCTGGCTCACCGGCGGCACGCTCAACATCTACAGCCAGGTCGGGCTCGTGACGCTCGTCGGCCTCATCACCAAGCACGGCATCCTGATCGTCGAATTCTCGAATCAGCTTCGAGCCAAGGGCGAGCCGCTGCTCGACGCCGTCATCGATTCCGCGACGCTGCGGCCTGCGGCCGATCCTGATGACCACCGGCGCGATGGTGCTGGGCGCGGTGCCGCTCGCGCTCGCCACCGGCGCGGGCGCCGAGTCGCGGACGCAGATCGGCTGGGTGATCGTCGGCGGCATGACGCTTCGGCACGCTGCTCACGCTGTTCGTCGTGCCGACCGCGTACACGCTGCTCGCCGGACGCCGCGCCGAGCGCGCTTCGCGAAAGGCGACGTGGCGGCAGCGCCGCTGCCGCACCCGGGCGCAGCGGACTAGGCGCGCGCACGCGCGACGGCGCGCGACTCGCGCTCGGTCGCGCGGCCACGGGCACCTGCGCACGGAACTTGCAATAGAATCGTCACCGAGAACGCCAATACTGGCGTCTCGGCAATCCTAGAGGAGGAACTCCATGTCGCAGCGCATTTCGCTCTTGCGTCGCGTCGCTCTCGCAGCGGCGCCTGATCGGCTTTGCCGCGGCCGCGCAGGCCGTCACCGAGATCCAGTGGTGGCACGCGCATGACCGGAGCGCAACAACGATCGCATCAACGCGCTCGCCAAGCGCTTCAACGAGAGCCAGAGCGACTACAAGGTCAACGCCGGTCTACAAGGGCAGCTATCCCGGAAGCGATGGCGGCGGCGATCGCCGCGTACCGCGCGGGCAACGCGCCGCACATCCTGCAGGTGTTCGAAGTCGGCACCGCGACGATGATGGCGGCCAAGGGCGCGATCAAGCCGGTCTACGAGGTGATGGCGGAGGCCGGCGAGAAGTTCGATCCCGAAGGCGTACGTGCCCGCGGTCGCCGGCTATTACACGAATCCCAAGGGACAGATGCTGTCGTTGCCGTTCAACAGCTCGACGACGGTGTTCTGGTACAACAAGGACGCGTTCGAGAAGGCGGGGCTCGATCCCAACCGGGCGCCGCAGACGTGGCCGGAAGTGGTCGCCGCGATGGCCAAGCTGAAGGCGTCCGGGCACGCGTGCCCGTTCACGACCGGCTGGCAGACGTGGACGCAGCTCGAGAGCTTCTCGGCGTGGCACAACGTGCCGTTCCTCACCAAGGAAAACGGCTTCGCCGGTCCCGACGCGAAGCTCGTGTTCAACGGCCCGGTGCAGGTCCGCCACATCGAGAACATGCAGGACTGGATCAAGAAGGGCTACTTCGTCTACGGCGGCCGCAAGAACGAGCCGCGAGGCCAAGTTCTACAGCGGCGAGTGCGCGATGATGACGACGTCGTCGGCGGCTTACGGCAACGATCAAGCAGCAGGCCAAGTTCAAGTTCGCGGAGTCGACGCTGCCGTACTACGCCGACGTCGCGGGCGCGCCGCAGAACACGATCATCGGCGGCGCGAGCCTCTGGGTGATGAGCGGCAAGAAGAAGGACGAGTACAAGGGCGTGGCCAAGTTCTTCACGTTCCTGTCGCAGCCGGACGTCGCGGCGGAGTTCTCGCAGACTGACAGGCTATGCTGCCGATCACCATCGCTGCGTACGAGCTCACCAAGAAGTCGGGCTTCTACGAGAAGAATCCCGGCACCGACGTGGCCGTTCAGCAGATGATCGTCAAGACGACGGCCAACTCGCGCGGCGTGCGCGCCGGCAACCTGCCGCAGATTCGCGACGCGATGGACGAAGAGCTCGAAGCCGTCTGGTCCGGCAAGAAGACGGCGAAGCAGGGTCTCGACGACGCCGTGAAGCGCGGCAACGAGATCATCGACCGGTTCAACAAGGCCAACAAGGGTCAGTACGTAGCCGAGCGGCCGGCGAATGACGCCGATGCGCGCTCGCCGCGATGCATTCGGCGGCCGTGCGCACCGGCGGTTCGACGCGTAGCATAGGCGCGCCGCCCGCCGATGGAAAAACGCGCCCGCTTTCGAGTCACGCTGGCTGCCGTACGCGCTGATCGCGCCGCAGCTCGCGATCACGATCGTCTTCTTCTTCCTGCCGGCGTCGCAGGCGCTCTACCAATCGCTGCTGGTGCAGGACGCGTTCGGCACGAGCACGCAGTTCGTCTGGTTCGACAATTTCAGGGCGCTGTTCGCACGACGACGACTACCTCGAGTCGTTCAGGGTGACCGCGGTCTTTTCCGTGCTGGTCGCCGCGCTCGGCCTTTCGATATCGCTGGTGCTGGCGGTGTTCGCCGACCGCGTGCATCCGCGGCGCGGCCGTCTACAAGACGCTGCTGATCTGGCCTTACGCCGTCGCGCCGGCCGTCGCGGCGATCCTCTGGCTGTTCCTGTTCAATCCCACGCTGGGCGTCGTCGCGCACTGGCTCGAAGGGGCTCGGGCATCCCGTGGGATCCGCTGCTCGACGGCACGGACGCGCTGATCATGGTGGTGATCGCCGCGGTCTGGAAGCAGGTCAGCTACAACTTCCTGTTCTTCCTCGCCGGCCTGCAGTCGATCCCGAAGTCGCTGATCGAGGCGGCGGCGATCGACGGCGCCGGGCCCGGTGCGGCGCTTCGTCGACGATCGTGTTTCCGCTGCTGTCGCCGACGACGTTCTTCCTGCTCGTCGTCAACATCGTCTACGCGTTCTTCGACACGTTCGCGCATCATCGACGCGGCGACCAGCGGCGGGCCCGGCCAAGGCGACCCAGATCCTCGTCTACAAGGTCTACGCCGACGGCTTCAAGGGCCTCGACCTCGGCGGCTCGGCCGCGCAGTCGGTCGTGCTGATGGCGATCGTCATCACGCTCACCGTTCGTGCAGTTCCGCTACGTCGAGCGCAAGGTTCAATACTGATGAGCGTCGTCGACCGACACGAGAAAGCCGCGCATGCGGTTCCCCGTGCTGGTGCTCATGCAGCCTGCTTCCGAGTACGTGGCGGAAGGCTGCGACGCGATGGGATGATCGAGAACCGGCCGGTGCTGACGTTCGTCTCGCACGTGGTTCTCGCCATCGGCATCGCGATCGTCGCGCTGCCGGTCTACATCACGTTCGTCGCGTCGACGCTCGCGGCCGACGAGGTGCTGCAGGCGCCGATGCCGCTCGTTCCGGGCACGCACCTCGTCGAGAACTACCAGAAGGTGCTGGGCCAGGGCGTGTCGTCGCAACGTGACCAGCGCCCCGGTCGGCCGGATGATGCTGAACAGCCTCGTCACGGCGCTGGTCATCGCGTTCGGCAAGATCGCGATCTCGCTGCTGTCCGCATTCGCGATCGTCTACTTCCGCTTTCCGCTGCGCGGCGCTCGCGTTCTGGATGATCTTCGTGACGCTGATGCTGCCGGTCGAGGTGCGCATCCTGCCCACGCTACAAGGTCGTCTCGGACCTCGGAATGCTCGACACCTATGCCGGCCTGACGGTGCCGCTGATCGCCTCGGCGACGGCGACGTTCCTGTTCCGCCAGTTCTTCCTGACGATTCCCGACGAGCTCGCCGAGGCGGCGCGCATCGACGGCGCCGGCCCGATGCGCTTCTTCTGCGACGTCGTCGTGCCGTTGTCGCGCCCCAACATCGCCGCGCTGTTCGTGATCCTGTTCATCTACGGCTGGAACCAGTACCTCTGGCCGCTGCTCGTCACGACGGACGAGTCGATGTACACGACGGTGATCGGCATCAAGCGGATGATCGCCGGCGGCGACGCCGCGACCGAGTGGAACCTGGTGATGGCCACGGCGATGCTCGCGATGCTGCCGCCCGCGCTCGTCGTCCTGCTGATGCAGAAGTGGTTCGTCAAGGGCTTGGTCGACGCGGAGAAATGACCTATGGCCCGGGTCCAACTGCGCGACGTGCGCAAGAGCTACGGCGACCAATGCGGTGATCCACGGGATCGACGTGGACGTCGCCGACGGCGAGTTCATCGTGATCGTCGGCCCGTCGGGTTGCGGCAAGTCGACGCTGCTGCGGATGGTCGCCGGGCTCGAGGAGATCACCGCGGGCGAGATCGCGATCGGCGAGCGCGTGGTCAACGCGCTCGAGCCCAAGGAACGCGACATCGCGATGGTGTTCCAGAACTACGCGCTCTATCCGCACATGAGCGTGTTCGACAACATGGCCTACGGGCTGCGGATCCGCGGGCTGGCAAAGGACGACATCGAGACGCGCGTCAATCGCGCGGCGGAAATTCTCGAGCTCGGCGCGCTCCTCGCCGCGCAAGCCGCGCGCAGCTCTCCGGCGGCCAGCGCCAGCGCGTGGCGATGGGGCGCGCGATCGTCCGCGAGCCCGCGGTGTTCCTGTTCGACGAGCCGCTGTCGAACCTCGACGCGAAGCTGCGCGTGCAGATGCGCTTCGAGATCCAGAAGCTGCACCGGCGCCTCGAGACGACGAGCCTGTACGTGACGCACGACCAGGTCGAGGCGATGACGCTCGCGCAACGGATGATCGTCATGAACGCCGGGCGTGCCGAGCAGATCGGCACGCCGATGGAAGTCTACGAGAATCCGGCGACGATCTTCGTCGCGGGCTTCATCGGCTCGCCGGCGATGAATTTCGTCTCGGGCCGCGCCGAGGCCGGCGGTCGCATCGCGCTCGGCGCCGCGGGCGTCGTGCGCACCGACGTCCGCGTGGAGCCGGGCCGCGAGGTCACTGATCGGCGTGAGGCCCGAGCACCTGACGCTCGGCGGCAGCCGCGCTCCGCCATTTCGGGAACCGTCGAGATGATCGAGCAGCTCGGCGCGGACACGCTCGTCCACGTTGCCGCGGACAAGGCGCAGGTCGTGGCGCGATTGCCGCACGGAGTGTCGCCGGAGGTGGGGAGTACGCGTGGCGCTCGGAGCCGACCCGTCGCGCGTCTACGTTTTCGATGGAAAGACGGGCGCCAGGATTCGCTAGATGAAACGACCCCCGAAGCTTCGCCTCCCCCAAGCGGGCGCTCAGTGCCTCAGTGGCCTCGGCGGCCGGGCGGGCACTGAGATGACCGCCGAGATCGTCCGGGATTGGCCGTATGCGCGCCTCGTCGCGCACCGCGGCGCGGGCAAGCTCGCGCCGGAGAACACGCTGACGGCGATGCGCGTCGGCCACGCGCACGGCTACCGGATGGTCGAGTTCGACGTCAAGCTCTCGGCCGACAACCTGTCGTTCCTGCTGCACGACGCCACGCTGGAGCGCACGACGAGCGGCCGCGGCCGCGCCGGACGCGCTGCCGTGGCGCGAGCTGTCGCGGCTCGACGCGGGCGGCTGGCACTCGGCGAAATACGCGGGCGAGCCGCTGCCGACGTTCGCGTCGATCGCCCGCTGGGCGCGCGCGCACGGCGTCGCGCTGCAACGTCGAGATCAAGCCCATGCCGGGACGCGAGCGCGAGACCGGCGCGGCGGTCGGCGCTCGACGCCGCCGCGTTGTGGCGCGACGCGGACGTGCCGCCGCTGCCTGTCGTCGTTTTCGGAGAGCGCGCTCGACGCCGCGCGATGCGCCGTGCCGGCGCTGCCGCGCGCGCTGCTCGTCGACGACGCGTGCCGGCCGGACTGGAAGGAGCGGCTCGCGCGTCTCGAATGCGTCGCGCTCGACGCCGATCACCTGCTGCTCGACGCCGACCTCGTGCGCCGCGTGCGCGCGGCAGGCTACCGCGTGCTCTGCTACACGCCGAACGAGTCCGAGCGCATCGCCGCGCTCGCGGCGTGGGGCGTCGACGGCATCATCACCGATGCGGTCGACCACGTGCCGGCGGACTCGCTGCCGCCGCCGCTGCCGCTCGCGTAGCGAAATGCAGTCGCAGCGCCTGCGCGCGCTGGTCGGTGCGGCGTGAGGGGCAGAGCCCTGCGGGCTTCATACCCCAGGCGCCCGCAGGGCTCTGCCCTCACGCCACACCTGGCATCGTGCCAAGCTCCGCAGTTCGGTCCACTCGCACAAGCTGTCGCATGCAGGGTCGCAGGCGGCACAAGCCTGCGGGCGCCTGGGGTATGAAGCCCGGAGGCTTGTGCCGCCTGCGACCTGCAATACTGAAGCCCTACGGCCCTTCCGCTATGCCGCGGCGGCGAGCGGCGCGCTTGATCTCGCGCTCGTCGATCGGCAGGTTGATGAGCCCCGCGGCGATGCCGAGCGCGATGGAGATCCACCAGACGACGTCGTAGCTGCCCGTGTGTGTCGTAGAGGCGGCCGCCGAGCCACGCGCCCAGGAAGCTGCCGATCTGGTGGCTGAAGAACGTGAAGCCCGAGAGCATCGCAAGGTAACGGACGCCGAAGATGGTGGCGACGAGGCTGTTGGTCGGCGGCACCGTCGAAAGCCACAGCAAGCCGAGCGCAACCGCAAACGCGTAGACCGATGCCGCGCTGAGCGGGCAGCGCGATGAAGAGCGCGATCACGACGGCGCGCGCCGAAATAGATCGCCGACAGGATGTACTTCCGCGGCATCCGCGAGCCGAGCCAGCCGGTCGCGTAGCGTGCCGACGATGTTGAAGAGGCCGATCAGCGCGAGCGCCGTCACCGCGACATGCGGAGGCATTCCCTTGTCCGCGAGGTAAGACGGGCAGGTGGACGCCGACGAAGACGACCTGGAATCCGCAGACGAAGAAGCCGACCGTCAGCAGCATGTATCCGCGGTGCGACAGCGCCTCGCGCATCGCCTCGCCCGCGGACTGTCGGAACGCGTGGGCGGCGACGCGCGCGCTTCTCGACCAGCGCCACGGCGAGCGGCCCCATCAGGAGGCCGATGCCCGCCAGGCGCCAACAGCGCGCCGTACCAGCCGAGATGGGACAGCAGCCACTGCGTCCCGGGCACCATCGCGAACTGGCCGAAGGATCCGGCGGCGGCCGAGATGCCGAGCACCATGCTGCGCCGTTCCGGCGGATACGCGCGGCCGAGCACGCCGGAAATGACGCTGAACGTGACTCCGGAGAGCCCGGCGCCGATCAGCACGCCGCACGTCAGCACGAGCGCCAGCGGCGTCGTCGCATGCGCCATGGTCACGAGCCCGAGAACGTACAGAAGATCGCCCGGCGAGCACGACCTTCGCCGTGCCGAAGCGGTCCGCGATCATGCCCGCGAAGGGCTGCATCGCATGCCCCATACGAGGTTCTGCACCGCCATCGCGAGCGCGAACGATTCGCGGCCCCAATGGAGGTCGGCGCTCATCGGCTGCAGAAAGAGTCCGAAACCGTGTCGCACGCCCATCGCCCAGCGTGAGCACGAGGCCGCCGCATACGAGAATGACGGTCGGCGTGCGCCAATCGGCGCGCAGGTTGGTGGAAGACTCGGTGGCGGAGGACACGATGCGTCTCCTTGGATTCGGTGTCAGCGGCCGCGGCCGCCGGGATCGGGTGCAACGCCTCGATGTCGCCGAGCGTCGCGATCAGGGCTTCGAGCTTGCGCGGGCCGATCCTGCGCGCGACTTCGGCTTGCGCCCGGCGCCAGTGCGGCAGTGCGTCGCGAGCGCTCTCGCCCGGCGCGCGTCAACGACACTTCGCGCGTGCGGGCATCGCGGCCCGGCGCGATCGGCCACAAGGCCGCGCTCGGCGAGCGGATCGAGCGTGCGCGACAGCGCGGTACGGTCGAGGAGCAGCGTTTCGGCGAGGTCGGACAGCGTGCACGTGCCGCGCGGAGTCGATCGTCCGCAGCAGCGAGAACTGCGTGACGCGCAGACCCCGACGGCGCCATCAGGTCGTCGTAGCGCTGGGTGAGCGCGCGCGTCGCGCGGCGCAGCCGCCCGCACGCGCAGGCGGGGAAGGCACGGAACGGAGACCTGGCGCAGGGAAGAGGCAGAGGGCACGGGGCTGTCCGTTGAAAGCGTGCATCTGCACGTAATTGCGAGTATATGCACCTTTCTCGCCGGAACGCAAGCGTCCCGGGCGTAGGTACGGTCGAGGGGATCTACGCCCAGTGCTTTGCGCGCTCGACCGCCTTCGTCCAGCCGGCGATCCACTCCTGCGCGCGGTCGCGGGACCAGGCGGGCTCGAAGACGCGGTCGACGCGCCAGTTGGCCGCGACGTCCGCCGCATCCTTCCAGTAGCCGACGGCGAGTCCGGCCAGGTAGCCCGCGCCGAGCGCCGTGGTTTCGAGCACCTTCGGACGCACGACGGGCACGCCGAGAACGTCCGCCTGGATCTGCATCAGCAGGTTGTTCGCCGTCGCGCCGCCGTCGACGCGAAGCTCGGTCAGCGTGATTCCGGCATCCTTTTGCATCGCGGTCAGCACGTCGACGTTCTGGAACGCGATCGCCTCGAGCGCCGCGCGCGCGATGTGCGCCGCCGAAGCCCCGCGCGTGAGTCCGAAGATCGCGCCGCGGGCATAGGCGTCCCAGTGCGGCGCGCCGAGACCGGCGAACGCGGGCACGAAGTAGACGCCGCCGTTGTCGGGCACGCTCGCGGCGAGCGCCTCGATCTCTGGCGCTGCGCGGATGATCTTGAGTCCGTCGCGCAGCCATTGGACGACGGCGCCGCCGATGAACACGCTGCCCTCGAGCGCGTAGTCGGTCGCGCCGCCGCGCTGCCACGCGACGGTCGTCAGCAGGTTGTTGGCGGAGGCGACGGCATTGCCGCCGGTGTTCATCAGCAGGAAGCAGCCCGTGCCATACGTGTTCTTCGCAAGCCCCGGCGCATGGCACGCCTGGCCGAAGAGCGCCGCCTGCTGGTCGCCTGCGATTCCCGCGATCGGCACGTCGATGCCGTCGATCGTCGCGCTGCGCGCAGATCCCCGACGAAGGCACGACGCGCGGGAGCACCGCGCGCGGGATGTCGAGGAGCGCGAGCAGCTCATCGTCCCACGCGCCTTTGCGGATATCGAACGAGCAGCGTCCGGCTCGCGTTCGAGGGATCGGTGATGTGCGCGGCGCCGCGCGTCAGGTTCCAGACGAGCCATGCATCGATCGTGCCGAAAGCGAGCTCGCCCTTCGCCGCGCGGGCGCGGGCGCCGGGAACGTTGTCGAGCAGCCACTTGAGCTTGGTGCCCGAAAAGTACGCGTCGAGCACGAGGCCCGTCTTGCGCGCGATCATCGGCGCGTGGCCGGCGGCGCGCAGCGCGTCGCAAAGCGGCGCCGTGCGCCGGTCCTGCCAGACGATGGCGGGCGCGACGGCCGTGCCGGTGGCGCGGTCCCAGACGCACGGTCGTCTCGCGCTGGTTGGTGATGCCCACGGCCGCCACGTCGCGCGCGCGCGATCCCGCGCCTTGGCGAGCACTTCGTGCATGACGCCCGACTGCGTCGCCCAGATCTCGCGCGGCGTCGTGCTCGACCCAGCCGGGCTGCGGAAAGAGCTGCCGGAATTCGCGCTGCGCGACCGCGCGCACCGTGCCCGCATCGATCGAACAGGAGGGCGCGCGAGCTCGTCGTGCCCTGGTCGAGCGCAAGGATGAATGACATCGATGGACCTCCTTCCGCGAACCCGGTGCAGTTGCGGTTGGTTGCGGCCACCGTCGGCGCCGACGTAAAATGCTCCGTTCCCGCCGTATTGTAGCCATATCCTTCACTGCGACTGCCGGACGCTGCGGGATTGGCCCACCGGCCGCGCGGCAGCGCCGACGCCGAATCTTCCACCGAATCTTCCACCGATTTTGCCTATCGCCGATGCCGCTCCCGCCCAGCCCGATTCCGCGACAACGCCTGCACCAGCGCCAGGTGACGTACGAGGGCTTCATGCGCGACGACGGGCTCGTCGACATCGACGCGCATCTCGTCGACGCCAAGGATCACGATTACGAGCTCCTGACCGGAGTGCGCCCGGCCCGCGAAGCCGTGCACGACATGTGGGCGCGGGTGACGATCGACCGCCGGCTTCGTCATTCACGCGATCGACGTGCACACCGATTCGCATGCCCTATCCGGACGCCTGCGACCGCATCGAGCCCACTGTACTCGAGATTGATCGGCGCGAATCTCCTGCAGGGCTTTCGGAAGCGCCTGCACGACGACATGGAGGCGTTCGCGGTTGCACGCACGTCACCGAGCTCCTGGGCGCGCTGTCCACGGCCGCGGTGCAAACGTTTGCAGGCCTGCAACGGGAAGACATCGGCGACGGCAAGCCGTTCCAGCTCGACCACTGCCACGCGCCTCGAGACCACGACCGACACCGTTCGCCGCTACTATCCGAAGTGGTATCGGGGTCCGGGCCCGGATCGCCGGAACCGGCGAACTCCGGTTCGCACGGCGCCGCACAGAAGAGCGGCGTCTGATCCAACGACGCAGGAGCCGGCGTGAAAATCCACGAGTATCAGGGCAAGGAGATCTTCCGCCGGTTCGGCATGCCGACGCCGCGCGGCATTCCGGCGTTCTCCGTCGACGAGGCGGTGGCGGCGGCGGAATCGCTCGGCGGCGGCGTCTGGGTGGTGAAGGCGCAGATCCACGCCGGCGGCCGCGGCAAGGGCGGCGGCGTCAAGGTCGCGCGCTCGCATCGACGAAGTGCGCGAGCTGCGCCGGCAGATCCTCGGCATGCAGCTCGTCACGCACCAGACCGGTCCCGCGGGGCAGAAAGTGCGGCGCCTGCTGATCGAGGAGGGCGCCGACATCAAGCAAGGAGCTCTACGTCGCGATGATCGTCGATCGCGCGACGCAGCGCGTCGTGCCTGATGGCGAGCTCGGAAGGCGGCATGGACATCGAAGCACGTCGCCGCCGCGACGCCGGAGAAGATCCACCGCGTGTTCATCGATCCCGGCAAGCGGGCTGACCGACGCCGAGGCCGACGACGTCGCGCGCAAGATCGGCATTCCGGAGGCGAGCGTGCCGCAGGGCGCGCGCGATGCTGCAGGGTCTCTACCGCGCGTTCGACGAAACGGACGCTTCGCTCGCCGAGATCAATCCGCTGATCGTCACCGGCGACGGGCGCGTGATCGCGCTCGACGCGAAGCTCAACTTCGATTCGAACGCGCTCTTCCGGCATCCGGACATCGTCGCGATGCGCGACCTCGACGAGGAGGACCCGGCCGAGATCGAGGCGTCGAAGTTCGATCTCTCGTACATCTCGCTCGACGGCAACATCGGCTGCCTCGTCAACGGCGCCGGGCTCGCGATGGCGACGATGGACACGATCAAGCTCTTCGGCGGCGAGCCCGCGAACTTCCTCGACGTCGGCGGCGGCGCCACGGCCGAGAAGGTCACCGAGGCGTTCAAGATCATGCTGCGCAACCCGAAGGTGAAGGCGCATCCTCGTCAACATCTTCGGCGGCATCATGCGGTGCGACACGATCGCCGAACGGCATCGTCGCGGCGGCGCGCGAGACGCGCATCAAGGTGCCGCTCGTCGTGCGGATGAAGGGCACGAACGAGGAGCTCGGGCGGAAGATCCTCGCGGATTCCGGACTGCCGATCATCGCGGCGGACAACATGGCCGACGCCGCGCAGAAGATCGTCGCCGCGGCTGAAGCGCGGCGCAAGCGCATGGAGGACCAGTCGCATGTCGATTCTGATCAACGCGCAACACCAAGGTGATCACGCAAGGGATCACCGGCAAGACCGGCCAGTTCCACACGCGGATGTGCCGCGAGTACGCGAACGGCAGGAATGCGTTCGTGGCGGGCGTCAATCCGAAAAAGGCGGGCGAGGACTTCGAGGGCATCCCGATCTACGCGACGGTGCAAGGAAGCGAAGGAGGCCACCGGCGCCACGGTCAGCGTGATCTACGTGCCGCCGCCGTTCGCGGCCGCGGCGATCGACGAGGCGGTCGACGCGGGGCTCGAGCTCGTCGTCTGCATCACCGAGGGCATCCCCGTGCGCGACATGATCCGCACGCGCTACCGGATGCAGGGCAAGGCGCACGCTCCTGCTCGGTCCCAACTGCCCGGGCGTCATCACGCCCGACGAGATCAAGATCGGCATCATGCCGGGCACATCCATCGCAAGGGGCGCATCGGCGTGATCTCGCGCTCGGGAACGCTCACCTACGAAGCCGTGGGCCAGTTGACCGAGCTCGGGCTTGGGACAATCGACCGCGGTCGGCATCGGCGGCGATCCGGTGAACGGCCTGAAGCACATCGACGTGCTGAAGCTCTTCAACGACGATCCGGAAACCGACGCCGTGGTCATGATCGGCGAGATCGGCGGCACCGACGAGGAGACCGCGGCGCGCTGGGCGAAGGACCACATGAAAAAGCCGGTCGTCGGCTTCATCGCCGGCGTCACCGCGCCGCCGGGCAAGCGGATGGGTCACGCCGGGGCCATCATCTCCGGCGGCAAGGGCACGGCGCAGGAAAAGCTCGCGGTGATGGAGGAATGCGGGATTCGCGTCACGCGCAATCCCGCCGAGATGGGCAAGCTCCTGCAATCGGTGCTGTAGCGCCGCCGCGGGACGCGAGTCACGGGAGGCAGAGGCACAGTGGAGTTCGGCACACCGCAGTTCTGGGTCGCGGCGCTCGAGATCGTCGTCATCAACATCCTGTTGTCGGGCGACAACGCGGTGGTGATCGCGCTCGCCTGCCGCAATCTGCCGCCCAAGCAGAAGTGGTGGGGAATCTTCTGGGGCGTGATCGGCGCCGTCGTGCTGCGGATCATCCTCACGTTCTTCGCGGTGCAGCTCCTGTCGCTGCCGTATCTGCAGCTCGTCGGCGCCGCGCTCCTCGTCTGGATCGGGATCAAGCTGATCGCCGAGGACGAAGGCGGCGACGGGCCGGAGGTGGCCGCGAGCGACCGGCTCATGGCGGCGGTGAAGACGGTGATCGTCGCCGATCTTGTGATGAGCATCGACAACGTCATCGGCGTCGCCGGCGCCGCCAAGGGCAGCCTGCTGCTGCTGGTGTTCGGGCTCGTCGTCAGCATTCCGCTCGTCGTCGTCGGCAGCCAGCTCATCATGAAGCTCGATCGAGCGCCTGCCCTGGCTCGTGGTCGCGGGCGGCGGATTGCTGGGATATATCGCAGGTGAAATCGCCATCGAGGACGTCACGGTGAAGCCCTGGGTCACGGCGAACGCGCCGTGGCTGCACTATGCGGCGCCCATCGCGGGCGTCGTGCCGTCGTCGTCGCGGTCGGCATGTGGCTCACTCGTCGCCATCGCCCCGCCGTATCCCCTGACCGATGCCGTCCGCCAAATCAGCCAGCCGCCGCCGGAGGCGCGCGAGGCAGCGCGCTTTGGGGGATCGGCGAGCCTCTCGCAACAATGGCAGCGTCCCGTTAAACTCGCAGCCTGACGCGGCTCTGCCGGCCGCTGCCAATCACCTAACCGACCGATGCCCGACCGACCGCCGCTCGATTGCGCCGTCCTTTCCCACAAAGGGATGGTCCGCACGCACAACGAAGACGCGGTGTTCGTCGACGCCACGGCCGGCATCGCGGTGCTCGCCGACGGGATGGGCGGCTACAACGCCGGCGAAGTCGCCAGCGGTATCGCCGTCAACGTCGTGAGCAGCGGCATGCTGCCGGAGCTGCGTTCCGATCGCGAGCTGTCGAAAGTGGACATCGCGAGCGGTCTCACGCACGCGGCGCTCCTCCTCCAGCAGAAGATCGCCGTGGCGAACAAGGGCATCTACGAAGCCGCGCAAGCGCGGCCCGAGTGCGCCGGGATGGGCACGACGCTCGTGAGCCTCGTGTTCTGCGGCAACCGAGTCAGCATCGGCCACATCGGCGACTCCCGCTGCTATCGGCTGCGCGGCGACAAGTTCGAGCAGCTCACCCACGATCATTCGCTGCTGCAGGAGCAGATCGACGGCGGCCAGCTGACGCCCGAGCAGGCGAGATTCTCGCTCAACAAGAATCTCGTCACCCGCGCGCTCGGCATCGAGGCCATCGTGCCGGCCGACATCGTCGAGTACCGCGCCGAGGCGGAGGACATCTACCTGCTCAATTCGGACGGCCTCACCGACATGGTGGAGCCGGCGATGGTGCAATCGATCATCGAGAAGAAGCGCGACAGCCTCGACCGACGCGGCGAAGGAGCTGGTCGACGTCGCCAACCAGAATGGAGGGCGCGACAACATCTCCGTCGTGCTGGTCCGGGTGCCGAAGGCCTTCCTGCCGAACGCCGCCTGGGCGCAGCGGTGGCTCGCGAAAAAGCGTGCAAGCTAGATAGCGGACCAGGCAGGTGGGCAAGCTCGTGCATTTCCAGGCTGACGGCTCGATGCTCGAGGTCAAGCTCGACCGCCAGCGCATCACGATTGGGCCGCCGCCCGGACAACGACGTTTGCCTCCCGTACCCCGCGGTGAGCGGGGAGCATGCGGCGGTCGTCACGATTCTCGACGACTCGTTCCTCGAGGACCTCGGCAGCACCAATGGCACGCTCGTCAACGGCGCCGCCGTAGCGAAGCATTTCCTGCGCGACCGCGATGAGATCGATGTCGGGCGGCACGTCCTCGTCTATCTCGAAGACGATGCCGCGACGCTGGAGGCGCCGCCGCCCGCGTCGCCCGACGGTGCGAGGCAGCGCGAAGCGCCCGACGCGACGTCGCGTTTGCCCGGCGCGCTTCGCGCCAAGCGCCGATTCGACTTCGCCGCCGCGCCGGCCAGGCCCGCGGCGGTCGCCGTCAGCCTGGCTGCGGGCCCCGGATGCGGACGGCGCCGATGCTTCGGGTGAATCTTCACGCAAGTCCGCCTCGGTCTCGCCGCTTCCGGCACCGATGGCGCCGCACCGGCGCTGCGCCGTGTCGAACGAATGAGCCGATGTCGAGCCCGCGCTCAAAGTGGTAAGCGGCGCCAAGGCCGGCCGCATCGTCGCGCTGGTCAAGGACGAGACGTTGATCGGGCGGGCCGGAGTGCAGGTGGCCGCCTTGCGGCGAACGCCCGACGAGGTGCGGATAGTCCCGATCGAAGGCGTCAGCCCGCCGCGTGTCAACGGGGTACGCGTCGTACCGGAGGGTCAGCTGCTCGCGATCGGCGATGTCCTGGAAATCGCCGGAGCGAAGCTCGAGGCTCATCGCGCCCACGAAGCGAACTTCGGCCTGATGGGATATTGAACGGACGCGCCACACGCGCGTATGATCCTTGGCTCCAACCTGGATGGCGCAACGGACCGGGTAGGCGAGCAGGTCGAGGGTGGCGGTTGTCGGACGGGATCGGGATCGCGGAACTGCCGCTTTACGGCACGCTCGAATGGCCCGTGGCGTCGCAACGTGTTGTGGAAAACAATCTCCGTTTGCTACAACGTGAGGGAATGGTCGATCGGCGTCGGATGCGGCCTACGAAATACAATACAAAACAATAAGCTTACAAATAATCCCTGAAGTAGCTTCTGGCGGCGCAGACACTGGCACAACGATTGCTCGATGGATTGGCGTAGCACCGCGTGTCCCCCGCACTGATTTTTCGCAAACGACCAAGGAGACAGGAAAATGAAGCGCGTTCAACAAGGTTTCACATTGATCGAACTGATGATCGTGGTTGCGATCATCGGCATCTTGGCGGCAGTCGCGCTGCCGGCGTATTCGGATTACACGAAGCGCGCCAAGGTGTCGGAAGGCATCCTGGCGGCCAGCGCCTGCCGTACGACGATCACCGAGGTGTATCAATCGGCGTCGACCGCAGCTGCGGCGTTGGCTGGCGAATGACTGGGGATGCGAGAGCGCTACCGCCACGTCGCGTTATGTGGCGAAGCATCGAGACCGACCGCCGTTGGCGCGGTCACGGTCACGATGGCACAACGTCGGCGATGCGGCGATCGACAGCGAAGACGCTGACGCTGACCCCGTACGCGGATGTCGGTTTGAGCGACCCCATGGCCGGAATTCCTGGCGACGCCGGCAAGCAGGTCGCTGGCTGGAAGTGTCAGCCGGGCACCATCGCCCCCAAGTTCCTCCCGGGCTCGTGCCGCACGTAATCGATTCGTAGCTCTAGTATGACGACGGGCCGCCTCGCGCGGCCCGTTTTCTTTGGAGCGCTCACGGCGCTGGTGACGACGCGTTGTTCGCGCGTGTCGTTCAGCGCCCGGTGCTGCCAAAACCGCCGGCCGACCGCTCGCTGGCCGAAAAATCGGCAACGACGTCGAATGCGGCCTGCACGACCGGAACGATGACGAGTTGCGCCAGGCGCTCCAGCGGCTGCAGCGAATATGATGCCGCGCCTCGATTCCAGCAGCTCACCATCAGCTGCCCCTGATAGTCCGAGTCGATCAACCCGACGAGATTGCCGAGCACGATGCCGTGCTTGTGGCCGAGGCCCGAGCGGGGCAGGATCACCGCCGCGAGGCCGGAATCGGCGATGTGAATGGCGACGCCGGTCGGAACGAGCTCGACCTGTCCGGGCGCAAGCGTGACGGGCGCCGCGATGCACGCGCGCAAGTCCATCCCGGCCGACCCCGGCGTTGCGTAGGCCGGCAGATGCGGGCGGATGCGCTCGTCGAGTACCTTGAGCGCGATCGTTGCCGTGCGCGCCGTCATTTCGCGCGCGGCATGGCTCGGCGCGGGAGAGGCGTCGCGCGATCTCGGCGATCAGCTGTCGCGCGAGCGCGAGCTTGCCCATCCGCGGCAGCGGATGCGCGCCGTCATCGTCGAACAGCGTGACCTCGTTGTCATCGCTGCCGAAGGCATCCTGCGCAACGATTGGCGACGATCAGCGGCAGCTTCTTGCGGCGCCGCTTTTCGTCGGCATTGCGCGCGACGTCGTTGGTTTCCGCGGCGAAGCCGACGCAGTAGGGCGCGTCCGCGTCGCGCGGCGACGGTGGCGAGAATGTCGACCGTCGGCTGCAACGTGATCGTCAGCGGTGCGCCGCTCTTCTTGATCTTGGTCGTCGCCGGCGAGGCGGGCGTGTAGTCGGCGACCGCGGCGACGGCGATGAAGGCGTCGCACGCCATCGAGATTGGCGTCCACGGCCGCGGACATCGCGGCGGCGCTGACGACGTCGATCCGCTCGACTCCGGGAGGGGCGGCGAGCGGCGTCGGGTCCGCTCGACGAGCGTCACCGCCGCGCCCGCCTCGACGGCGGCCTGCGCGAGCGCGTATCCCATCTTGCCCGAGCTCGTGTTGGTGATGCCGCGGACGGGATCGATCGCTTCGAACGTCGGCCCGGCGGTGAGCAGCAAGCGGCTTGCCCGCGAGCAGCTTCGGCTGAACCGCCGCGGTCAGGGCGGCGAAGATCTCCTCGGGCTCCAGCATCCGGCCATCGCCTGTCTCGCCGCACGCCTGGTCGCCGTTGCCCGGACCCAGCACGGTGACACCGTCGGCGATCAGCCGCGCGACATTGCGCTGATTGGCCGCGTTCGCCCACATCTGCCGGTTCATCGCCGGCGCGACGAAACAACGGGCAATCTCGCGCCAGCGTCAGCGTGGACAGAAGGTCGTCGGCGTGGCCGTTGGCGATCTTCGCGAGAAAGTCCGCCGACGCCGGTGCAACCACGATGGCATCCGCGCCGCGCGACAGGTTGATGTGGCCCATTCCATTGTTGGCGCCGGATGCCCAGAGGTCGGTGCGCACCGGCCGGCCGGAGAGCGCCTGCAGCGTCAGCGGCGTGATGAATCGGCACGCTGCCGGCGTCATGCAGACGTCTGACCGCGATGCCCGCCTTGACGAAGCAGCCGCGTCAGTTCCGCGGCCTTGTAGGCGGCGATACCCCCGGTGAGGCCCAGAACTACTCTCGAAAGCGGCTTGGCGTCCATCATCCCAGAGGTGAATGCACACGCATCGGCGCCGAGTTTACACTGCCTCCGACGCACACGCGGGACCGGCCCATCGTGTACCGCGCAGCGAAGCCGGCGAAGGCGGACACGATGGACAACGTTGCGCAGCTCACGAGCGAACTTCCGCGCGAACGGCTGCTTGCGCGGGGCGCGACAGCGCTGTCCGATGCCGAGCTCGTCGCGCTGCTGCTGCGCACCGGCACAGCGGGCGCGAGCGCACTGGACGTAGCGCGCGCCCTGATCATCCGTTTCGGCGGCGTTGCCGGGCTTGCTCGCGGCGCCGCTTCGAAGATCGCCGCGGTGCGCGGTGTCGGGCCCGCGAAGTGCGCCGAGATTGCCGCAGCCGTCGAACTTGCGCGGCGATCGTTGTCCGAGGATGCGCGGAGCCGCGATGCGCTCGCGTCCCCGCAGGCCGTCCGCGATTATCTGCGGCTCCTGCTCGCGGCCCGCCCATACGAGGTGTTCGTCGGATTGTTTCTCGACAGCCAGAATCGCCTGCTCGCCGCGGACGAGCTCTTCCGCGGCACGCTCGCGCAGACATCGGTCTATCCGCGCGAAGTCGTGAAGGCCGCGCTTGCGCGCAATGCCGCGGCGATGATCTTCGCGCACAATCATCCGTCGGGCGTCGCCGAACCCAGCCGCGCCGACGAGCTTCTTACCCAGGCGCTGAAGCAGGCGCTCGCGCTGGTCGACATCCGCACGCTCGACCATTTCGTCGTTGCGCGGAGGCGCGGCTCACGTCCTTCGCCGAGCGCGGGCTTCTTTGACGGACATGGCCCAGGTCGCACCGGCCGGTGCCGGATGGGTCGAGCGGCGCGCCAGACGTCGAAGCCCTTGGGATTGCATTGCCGCCCGGCCCGCCTCCACTAAGCGCTTGAATCGGGGCCTGATTCCGCGGATACTGTCGGGCTTTGCACCACTACGCATAACGAAGGAGCGAGCCATGGCTCGAGTCTGTCAGGTCACCGGCAAGGCCCCGATGGTGGGCAACAACGTTTCGCACGCCAACAACAAGACCAAGCGGCGCTTCCTGCCCAACCTGCAGCGGCGCAAGTTCTGGCTCGAGAGCGAGAACCGCTGGATCACGCTGCGGCTCACCAACGCGGCGCTGCGGACCATCGACAAGAACGGCATCGAAGTCGTGCTCGCGGACATGCGCGCGCGCGGCCAACACATCTGAACTGCTGACGGGATCCGACCATGCGCGAAAAGATCAAGCTCGAGTCCTCGGCCGGCACCGGCCACTTCTACACGACGATGAAGAACAAGAAGCTGATGCCGGAGAAGATGGAGATCAAGAAGTTCGATCCCGTCGCCCGCAAGCACGTCATGTACAAGGAAACGAAGCTCAAGTAATTCCCGGTTCCGGAGCACCGGACACAACGAAAAAGCCCGCCATTCGGCGGGCTTTTTGTTTGGCAGCGCGTCGCTGGCCGCGGGCGCTACGCGTAGCGCTTCAGCTGCAGCGAGAATTGCGCGAGCGGCACGATGCCCGAGGCTTCCGCGCGCTGGCACCAGTCCTGCAGCCGGGCGAGCAACTGCTCGCTCGATTCGGTCGAGCGTTCCCAGAGCACGTTCAGCTCCTGGCGCATCGCGTAGATCGTCGACAGCGCGCGGCTTTTCTCCATCGCCCGCGCCAGCGAGCGCGTGCTCGTGCTCGCGCAGCGCGCCGATCGTGTCGCCGGAGAGCCAGCGCTTCAGGCTGCCGCATGCTCGGCACGTCGGCGAAATCGCCGCGGCCGGCGCGCTCGCGCAGTCGCGCGAGCTCGGTCGCGCAGGTTGCCTTCGAGCGTGCGCGCGTAGGCGCGTCGCGACCGCGTAGCGGTTGCGCGATGACCGCCTGCAGCGTCGCGACGTCGGGCGTCGGCTTGCCGGCCGGCGCGACCTTGCAGCTTCGGCGCGACCTTGCGCACTTCGGCGAGGCCCAGCGCGATCGAGAATGCGGATGTAGCGTCCAGCCGAGGTCGAATTCGTACCAGCGCGACGAAAGCTTCGCCGACGTGCCGTACGCGTGGTGGTTGTTGTGCAGCTCCTCGCCGCCGATCAGGATGCCCCAGGGCACGATGTTCGTCGACGCGTCGGCGCAGGCGAAGTTGCGATAGCCCCAGTAGTGGCCGATGCCGTTGATGACGCCGGCCGCGGTGACCGGGATCCACGCCATCTGCACGGCCCAGATCGTGAGGCCGGCGGCGCCGAACAGCATGAGGTTGACCATCAGCATCAGGCCGACGCCTTCCCACGAGTAGCGCGTGTAGACGTTGCGCTCGATCCAGTCGTCGGGCGTGCCGCGGCCGTACTTCTCGAGCGTTTCCGGCGTTCTTCGCTTCGGCGCGATAGAGCTCGGTGCCGCGCCAGAAGACCGTGTTGATGCCGCGCGTCTGCGGGCTGTGCGGGTCGTCGGCGGTTTCGACCCGCGCGTGGTGCTTGCGGTGGATGGCGACCCATTCCTTGGTGACCATGCCCGGTGGTGAGCCACAGCCAGAAGCGGAAGAAATGGCTGACGACGGGATGGAGGTCGAGCGCGCGGTGCGCCTGCGCGCGGTGCAGGAAGATCGTCACGCAGGCGATCGTGACGTGCGTGAACGCCAGCGCGACGACGAAGTAGCCCCACCACGGAAGCGGCATCAATCCGTGCGCGACGAAGCCGAGAAAATCGAAGGGCATCAACAATCCTTTGATTATTGGGCTGCCACGGCAGGCGGCATGTCGGCCGTGTCGAAGCTAATCGCGGATTATACGCGAATCGCGGGTCCGCCCGGCTGCGGCCGAAGAATTTTCTGATTCAGAACAAGATGTTGACGACAAGAGTACGTTAGCTGTACGAGCGGCGCGGATGCCGGGTGCGGCTCGCCGCCGTCAGGTCGCGGGCCCGGCCGACCGGGCGTCGAGCGCCGGCGCTCGCGCCGTCCGGCATCGTCGTCAGGCGAAATTCGCGCTGCGCGGATGGCGATCTTGATGCCGTTCGCGCGAAACGACGTCCAGATGGCCCGGTTGATCGCGCTCTCGCAGGTTGCCCTGGCCGTTTTCCGGATCGTTGATCCAGACGCCGAGCTCGAGCTCGATGCCGTTGTCGGCGAACCGGGCGAGGAGCGCCGCCGGCGCGTTCGGCGCCTTCAGCACGCGCGGCTCGGCGCTGCCGGCCTCTTCCATCAGCTTCAAGCGCGAGCTCGATGTCGCTGTCGTAGCTCACCTGCACCGTGAGCGCCGACGCGGACTTCGCGGTTCGTGTACGAGTGATTGAGCACCGTCGTCGTCACCAGCGTCTCGTTCGGGACGACCGCCTCGACGCCGTCGAGGCTGCGCACGACGACATAGCGCGACGTCAGCTTGGCGACGACGCCGAACCGGTTGTCGACGGTGATGACGTCGCCCAGACGGATCGAGCGGTCGAGCAGGATCGTGAAGCCGGCGATGTAGTTGCTCGCGAGCTTCTGCAGCCCGAGGCCGATGCCGACGCCGAGCGCGCCGCCGAACACGGTGAGCAGCGTGAGATCGATGCCCACGGCCTGCAGCGCGATCAGCACGCCGACGACGAGCAGCAGCGCGCGCACGACCTTGAGAGCACGACGCGCACGCTGGTGTCGAGCGTCGCCGGCCTGCGCGCAGCCGCTGCTCGACGAGCCCGGACAGCCACAGCGCACGCGGCAATCGTGAGCACCACGACGACGATCGCCCTTGCAGGAGCTCGAGCACCGAAACGCTGCTTGCTGCCGATCGGGAATCACCATCGCGTCGAGCTCGGCGCCGCAGCTCCGGCAGCACGCCGATGAAGTGCAGCAGCACGAATCCCCAGATCGCGAACGAGACCACGCGCTCCGACGACGGCAGCCACGCCGGCGCGCCGAAGAGCTCGCGCATCGCGTAGACGAGAAGGCGGATCAGCGCGAGCGCGACCATCAGCGGAATCGCGATCGGCAGGAAGAACGGCGCGCTGCCAGCGCGCGGAACACCGCGCTGCGCGATCAGCGAGCAGCACGAGCGTCACGAGCGGCAGCAGCAGCCGGTTGACGCTGCCCAGGCTCAGGCGCACGACTTCGGCGTCCGACGCGCGACGTCGAGGCGCACGCCGGCGATCGAGCATCCAGCCGACGGCGAAGCAGACGGCGACGATGGCGAGCTCGATCCAGCCCGCTCGGCGACTCGAGCGCAGCCGCGATGCGGCGTGAAATCGATCGGGTGCGAACACGCGGAAAGTCTACCGGAATTCGCTGCGCCGACGCCGCGGCAGGCCGCGTCGCCACGCGGTGCGTCAGAATCGCCGCGAAGAAGCCGTCGCAGCCGTGCGATGCGGAAAGAGCCTGAGCGTCGGGCCCGGTGTCGAGCGCGATGCCGGCGCGCGCCAAGCTCGGCCGCGGCGTTGCCGCGCGCGAACGCGGGATTGCGCGGCGAGAAATGCGGCGACGATCGCCTCGTTCTCGTCGGGCAGCACGCTGCACGTCGCGTAGACGAGCCGGCCGCCGGGCTTCACGAGCGTTGCCGCGGCGGCGAGGATCGACTGCTGCTTCGCCGTGAGCTCGGCGACGCGCCGATTCGGGCTGCCGCCACTTGAGGTCGGGATTGCGGCGCAGCGTGCCGAAGCCGGTGCACGGCGCATCGACCAGCACGCGATCGATCTTGCCCGCGAGCCGCTTGACCTTCGCGTCGCGCTCGTGCGCGAGCACCTGCGGATGCACGTTCGAAAGTCCGGAGCGCGCGAGCCGCGGCTTCAGGTTCGCGAGTCGCCGGTCGTGCGTGTCGAACGCATAGAGCCGTCCTTGCGAGCGCATCAGCGCGCCGAGCAGCAGCGTCTTGCCGCCGGCGCCCGCGCAGAAATCGACGACCATCTCCGAGCGTTTCGGCGCCACCGAGGTAACCAGACGAGCTGGCTGCCTTCGTCCTGCACTTCGAGCGCGCCGTCCGCGAACAGCGGATGCCGCGCGAGCGAGGGCCGGCCGCGCGACGCGCAGGCCGAGCGGCGACTAGGGCGTGCGGCTGCGTCGATGCCCGATGCCGCGAGCGCTGCGCGCGCCTCGTCGCGCGTGGTCTTCAGCGGATTGATGCGCAGATCGAGCGGCGCCGGCGGCAAGCCACGCGTGCGCCAGCGCGCAGGCGCTCGGCGTCGCCATACGCGGCGCCGAGCCGCGCCCACAGCCAGTCGGGAAGATCGGCGGCGACGGCGTCGGCGAAGCTTCGATGCCGAGCCGCGACTTGAATCCGCGGAGCCACGCGACGCGTCGTCCGCTCCGATCACGCCGTCGAGACTCGCGCACGCTGATCCCCGAGCTCGCGGACGAGACACCGCCAGCGCGAGTTTGCATCGGACGTTGCGTTTCGCGCGAGCTGCTTCGAGCGAGCGCCGCCGGCGAAGATAGGCGAACACGCCGTCGGCGATGAACGCGCCGGTCGTGCTGCCCCATCGCCTTGATGCTTCCGGAAGAAGTCGTGCAGCAGCGAATCGGCGGCGTGCGCGAGCGGACGGATCTCGGCGATCGCCGCGGCGAGTCCCGCGATCTGGTTCGCCCGCAGGCTCACCGGAGTACCTTCGCGCTTTGCGCTCCGGTATTCGACCTCGGGCGGGCGCTTTGGGCCTAGCGGAGTACCTTTGCGCTTCGCGCTCCGGTGTTCGCCCTCGGGGGCGCTTCGGGCCCGCACGAGTACCTTCGCTTCGCGCTCCGGTATTCGCCCTTCGGGCTTACGGGGGTACCTGCGCGCTGCGCTCTGGTATTCGCCCTCGGGCGGCCCTTCGGGCTCATGCGCGCCGTCATTGCCGCGCGAGGGGTTCGTCGACGCGGATCGAATCCGAGTGTCGCCTCGAGCGTTGCCCCGAATACATGTTGTTGTAGTTGGTGATCACCCGCATCTTGACCGGGACAGTAGCGCAACGAAGGCGCAAGCCAGACAGTGGTGTCGCTGCTGCCGTCCTCAGCTCTTGCGCCGCCAGCGTTCGGTGACGATGTCGCCCTGCGCCCAGGGAATCGTCTCCTCCCCTTCCCGCGTCAGCGTATGGCGCCTGACGCGCCGCGTGTCGTGGCGACGCTGATGTCCTGGACGTCGTCGACCGGCGGCGTGAAGTAGGCCTGCCACATGAGCGACGCATCGGGTCGAACGTCGAGGCGCTCTGAGCGGCGCCGTCTTGTCCTCGTGCAGCGCGTCACGATCCCGGTTTCCCAATCGAAGGCCGCCGTCTCGCGCCGTTCCCTGCTGCCGCGCTCGACGACGAACTCCGTACGGCCGCAAGCCCGTGGCGGTGATCAAGCCGCGGCTTTCGAGCTTTCCCTGCCCGCGCAGGAAAAGCGCGGCCAGACCGCTGGCCTCCCCGATCGGTGACGATGTGGTACTCGTTTCCGGAATGCTCGAAGCGATAGACTGGCTTCGCCGACGAGGGAAAGCCCTGAGGTGCCGGAGAAACGCCTTGTAGACAAGGTCGATTCGGCGCGGGCAGGGTCTTCGGAGGATTGTCGGGAGTCGCGAGCGCGATGCGGCGACGACCTCGGTTGCAGGCTCGGACCGGTCGCGAGCGCTTCCGGCGTTGGATCCATCAAGCGGTGGTTCCGGTTGCTTTGCGACGCTCTTCGGCAACCGCCGCGGCGCAGGCTCTTCGACGTGCGGACGGACCGCCGTGGGCCGTTGCGGTCTGGCCGGCTTCACGCGGCGCCGCTGGCGACAGCGGCACAGGCGGCGGCGGCATTCGACGATCGACGCTTGCAAGCGGCAGCGCTCTCCGGGCGCGGTGTCCAGCTCATGCGCGGCCAGAACGAGATCGCGGCGTGCAGCGCGATCGACAGCGCGAGGGCCGCGACGAGACCCGGTCGCGGCGCGCTTCAGATACGCCCGAACTGGCTCCGGACGTCGGCTCGCGCTCCGCGACGCCTGCGGGCCGATGGAAGGAGCCCGCGGGAGCGCGTGGAGGGATCACGTCGGGCGAAGGGACCGGATGCCGCGAAGGCACGCGCCTCGGGCGCAGAACCGGCTCCGTCGATGACGAGCCGTCCGTCGCAGAAGCGGAACCGCAGCCGGTAGCGATCCGACGCGCCGACTGCACGACGCACGCGCGCCGCGGCAGGCCTCGTCGTCCGCCGTCGTGGACGGTTACGGCGCCCTGCGACGATTGGACCATGGTCGAGCGCCGCAGTGACGAAGTGCACTGTGCACCCGTGAATGCGCGCACCGCCAGCGCGCGGCGGATGCGTGTCGAGAACCGGGGTACGAGAGGCAGCAGCGACGGATGGATGTTGAGCATCCGGCCATCGAAGCGCGAGACCAGATCTGCGCCAGGATCCGCATGAAACCCGCGAGGACGACGAAGGTCGGGCGCGAGGCATCGATCGCCTCGGCGAGGGCGGCCGTCAGAAGGCATCGCGTTCGCGGCATAACCGGCGTACGGACGACCGACGCCGGGACGCCATGCGCGGCCGCTGACGTCGAGCGCGCAGGATCGCTGCCGATTGCTGCTGACCGCGGTGCGATCGTCCCGCCGAGATGCGCCCTCGCGCTTCGGCGGCGAGCAGCGCGCGCAAGGTTCGATCCGCGCTCGGATGACCAGGACGACGGGGAATGGCCATCGGCGCCGAACGCCGAGGTCGCGCGCTCCTAGATGACGACGTGCACCGGGCGCCCCGCACCTCACGAGGGACGACGGCGCCAGATCCGAAAGACCGGTCTCGCCGGCCCGCGTGAGCAGCGCGCCTTCGCGCGGTCTCCGTCCGTCCGCCGGCGACGACGCACGACCATGCCGATGCCGCAATTGAACACACGCGATGCATTTCCACGTCGGTCCACGTTGCCCGCGCGCTGCAACCAGATCGAGATGCGGGCGGGCGCGGCGCACGCGTCGATGCGGGCGGCCGAGCGCATCGGGAAGCGCGATGGACATTCTCAGAGCCGCCGCCCGGTGATGTGCGCCATGCCCTTGATGTCGGCTGCCCCGCATCGCCGCGAGCAGCGGAGTTTACCGTGGTGCGGCTCGGGCGAGCGGCTTCCCCAACGATGCGAGCCCGCAGTCGCCGCCGAGCAGCGGCTGCGCCAAGTCGGCGCCGGAGACGTCGAGGATCTTGCCGTATCGGCGGAAAGCCGTTCGAGACTGAGGGTCCGCTCGACGCGCGGGCCGCTGAGCACGTCGCCGGCCTCGATCTTGTGCCCGTCGATCGCTTTCGACTTTCCAGCGACGCCGACGGCGCAAACTCGGCGAGATCGCATTCCCACGGCGATGCGTGGGATGCTCGGCGGTCCTGCCGCCGATGAGCGCGCAAGCCCGCGAGCTCGCATCCTTTCGCGATCCCCGGACGACGTCGGCCGCGACGCCGCACGTCGAGCCGCTCGCACACGTAGTAGTCGCAGGAAGAACAGCGGCTCCGCGCCCTGCACCAGGATATCGTTGACAGCCTCATCGCGACGAGGTCGATGCCGATCAGTGTCGTGCCGGTTGAGCGCGAACGCAAGCTTGAGCTTCGATGCCCACGCCGTCGGTCACCGGAAACGAGCACGGGCTCGCGGTAGCGCTAGGAAGCTCGACCAGCGCGCCGAAACCGCCGATCCCGCCAGCACTTCAGCGTCGACATCGCCGCGCCGCAAAGGCTTGATGCGCTCGACGAAGCGCGTCGCCGGCGTCGATGTCGACGCCCGAATCGCGGTACGACAGCGACGATGGCGGAGCGGAAGGCGGGGAGGCGTGGAGTGCTCGGCGCAGGAATCGGACGCGTGCGGGCCGCGAAACCAGCGGCGTGAACTGCGCGGGCAGGCGCCGGGTTGGGCGAAGGGTGCGACGCGGTAGAGTTCCGCGATTGCCCATCTACCGGAATCGCGGCATCCCCTGCCGCCGGTGCCGATCCGACGCGCTCGCTGCAGCCCACGTGACCGAACAACTCGTCTTCGACTCGGCCGCGCCCGAGAGCCGCCATCGTTCGACAATTTTCTGCCTGCCGGAAATGCCGAGGCGCTGGCTGCGCTGAAAGCATTGGGGGCGGGTCATGGCGGCGAGACCGGGATCATGCTCTGGGGTGCGCCCGGCGCGGGAAAGACACACCTCCCTGCACGCGCGGCCGTAGCCATGGTCGACGAAGCGCGCGGCCGGCCGGCGGTGTTCATCGCCGATCCGGAACGAAGCCCCTCGCGGCCGAGCCCCACCTGCCGGAACGATACGACCTCCGTCGCGATCCGACGCGATCGACGCGCGCCGTCCCCGGAAACGCAGGCGCTCCTCTTACGTTGTTCAACGGGCTCAAGGATCGCGGCCATCACCTGCTTGTGGCGACCCGCGCGCCGCTGGCCGCGCTCTCGCTGCCGGGAAGACCTCCGCACCAGGCTCGGATGGGGCTCGTCTACGAGGTGACGCCTCTCACCGACTCCGAGAAGCCCGCCGCATTGGCGGCGCAGTGCCCGCGCGCGCGGCTTTCGCCTGGCGGACGACGTGATCGACTACCTGTTGGCGCACGGGCGCCGCGACATGGCGGCGCTCACGGGCGCGTTGGCGGCCTCGACCGGCACTCGCTCGCTACCAAGCGGCCGATCGCGATCCCGATGCTGCGGAGCTGGCTCCAGCGGGATATGGATCTGAGCCGCTGATCGCGGCAGGACTTTTTGGCCGCCGATCCCGCGAGCGGTCGCGCATCGCTTTCGGGGCTTCCGTGTCAACCGGGGCCATCGGCGGGCGTTAACGGCGGCGACATGATGTCGCGTGTCGTTTCCTTCTCTATAACCAAGGATTTAGCGGATGAGTGAGCCCGTGATGGCGCAGGCCGGGGGTTCTGGTGCCGTGACGCATGAATCGGGCAGAAAATCGATGTACTACCACCCTGTGGGCTACGAAAACGACCAAATCAGCAGCAGAAGGTGCGTTTTCCCCGTCCGCGTAGTTGTCCGAGTTTGCAACATGACACGCAAGTCTCTATAATTTCAGGGGTTTTATCAAGGCCCGACTCAACCCGCGTACAAAGCCAATCACCTTATAGGAAAACGAAACATGAGCAAGCTGATCGTTGCACTGATTTGCCGCCGCTTTCCGCGGCTACCGCCGCTCGCCCAGGCCCCGGCCGCCACACCGGCGACGCCGCCCGCGAAGGCGACGACGCCTCCCGCCGCCGCGGCCCCGCCGCAACTCCGGCCGCAGCACTGCGGCGCCCGCCGCAGAATGCGCTGCGGAAGAAGAGGCCGAGTCCGACAGGCCGCCGCGTCAAGAAGGCCGCCTGCCGTGGCAAGAAGGCTGTACCGACAAAGGGCTGCCGACAAGAAGGCCGCTGACAAAGAAGGCCGCCGCCGACCAGAAGGCCGCCGGCCAGAGGCGCATGCCGAAGGCTGCTGACAAAGGCGCCGCGGAAAGCGGCGCCGACAAGAGGCCGCTGACAAGGCCGCCGCGGACAAGCGGCTGCCGACAAGGCCGCTGCCCGCAAGTAGCGAAAATGGATGGAGTCGGCAGCGAGCCGGCTCCGTGCTTCATGCAAAGAGAAGGCGATTCGTCCCCGCCTTTCGTCGGACTTCGTTGAGCGCCTCTACGCCGTGGAGCGCAGAGCTAGGGGAAACCTGACCGTGCGTGAGCTCGAGCAACCGCGTCCCGCAACCACCGTCGCGACCATCGTCGTCCGCGACGGGCTTCCTGCTGGTCGAGGGAGGAAACGCGAGCCGGCGTTCAGCTAACACCGGCCGGCCACTTGAGGCCGACGAGACGCTGGTCGCGGCGGCGATCCGCGAGACGCTCGAGAAACGCGCGTATCGCGTCGCGCGCCACGTGAGTCGGCATCTATCGCTGGCAGGCGCCGGTCACGGGGGCGACGTTCATTCGCTATGCGTGCTCTTTGCCCGCCGACATCGTCGCGCACGGTGCGCACCGCACCCTCGGCAACGAGGGAATCGTGCGCGTCCTGAGCTTTCCTACGACGACCTTTGATCGCGTGAGCTTCGCGACCAGCACAGGAGCCCGCTCGTCGTTCTCCGCTGCGATCGGTGATTTCAGCGCCGGAGCGGAAGGCGTCCGCTGGATTTCGATCACGGAGCTGATGTCGCCTCCGGAAGACGCGCGTGATCGTCGGCCTGTCGGGCGGTGTCGATTCGTCGGTGGCCGCGTGGATGCTGAAGGCTCAGGGCTTCGAGGTCGTCGGTCTTTTCATGAAGAACTGGGAAGACGACGACACCGATGAATACTGCACGTCGCGCGAGGACCGATCGACGCGGCGGCGCGTCGCCTCGACGGCGACTCGGCATCGAGCTCGAATGCGCGTGAATTTCGCGCGCGAGTATCGCGAGCGAGTGTTCGCGCATTCCTGCGCGAGTACGACGCGGGCCGCACGCTGAACCGACGTGCTTTGCACCAACAGCGGTGATCAAGCCCCGCGCGTTTCGCGACCCGCGCCTGGACGCTCGGCGCTCATTTCCATCGCCTGGAAACCGGGTCACCATCGCGCGCGTCCTGCCAGCGCAACGGCTCTGCGCGTCGGAGTTGCCGAGACGCGCGACGCGCCGCAGGAACCAGAGCTTCACTCCTTCCATCAATTGACGCAGGGCAGCTACGGCGCCCGAAATCGCTGTTTTCTCTGGGCGAAAACGGCGAAGCAGAGAAGCGCGAGGTGCGCATCGCGCGGCGCGAGGGGCAACCTTACACCTGGGCCAGAGAAGCGAGTTCTGCGACCAGGATATGTTTCATCGGCGAGCGAAGCCGTTTCGGGCGATCTTCTGGCGGCGATACCTGCCGCGGACACACCGAAGCCCGGATCGAGGACTCTCCCGACGGAATCCTCGCGTCCGGACGACGTCGCCGCGATCGGACTCGCGTATTCCCCACGCTCGGCCCAGCGGCGGAAGGGTTAACTGCTGGGATCTGGCGGCACGAAAGCGGGCGGGGACCTGCCGTGGATTCGTGCGCGAGGCAAGGATGCCATGCGCAACGCGCTCATCGCCGTCCAGGGACACGACCGCTCCGGCAGCTCTCACCCTTCAGACGACTGATCCGCGGGACCACCTGCACTGGATTTCCGGCGCGCCGGCGCGTCGACGCTCGATCGCGTCCAGCGCGCGAGATGTGTCCGCCTGGGCGATGCCTGATGCAGCGTGCCCCGGGTGGGACCTGCTACCGAACGACGGCTGCCGCAGCGACTCTTTCAGACGCGCGCGCACGGGCGGCGCCCACCCCGGGCAGTACCTCTGGTTCTCTACGACGGCGGCACGGCGTGACGCCTGGGTGGCAGCGGCGTGATCTGGCGGTGCGGTGAAGACGCTCGACGCTCCGCCGTCGCACGCGGTCGCGCAAGAACGGGCTAGATACTCATTGCAGGCGGAATGACCACGCAGCCGGCTACGGCGCGAGCGCATTCTCGTCGTCCAGGTCAGCGTCGGGGCTGTTACGCGCCGGTGCGCCGCCGTCGCGCCGCCGCCGCCGCTGCCACCGCCTGATCCGCCGCTCGCTCGAGCGCGCCGCCACCGCCGACGCCACGCCGACCGGTATCGCCGCCACCACCACCACCGCCCTCCGCGACTGCCATGAGGAGCTGCATCCGGTCGCCGACGATTTCGGTCGAGTACCTTCGACGCCGTCCTCGTCGGATGTACCTGCGTCAGCCGCAGCCGGCCCCTCGATGTAGACCAGGCGGCCACGCCCTGGCTGCAATATATTCGCCGGCGATCTTCCGCCCGGCGCGGCCGTAACATGAGACTGACGCAGATGCCATTCCTGGTCGCTTTGCCTGTTTTTCCGACCGTTCTTGTCCTTCCACTGCTCGCTGCGTGGCGACGTCTTAGAGTTGGCGATGGCGACGCCGCCGGTCGAGCAGCGGGCAGTAGCGATCGCGCCCAGGTTGCCGATCGATCGGATCACCTTGTTTACCCGAGCCGTAATGCGTCACCGCCCCATCAGACCAGTCGCCACGATTGTAAGCCGGCGGCGCCGTGCCGGCATGCCGGCGCTGAGCTTCGCGAGTTTTCTCACAGCACGCGGTCGCTGGCTTGAAACTGAGCCCGAGACACGCCGCGGCGCCAGCGCATTGCGGAGCCAGCTCGGCAGCAACTGGCGGAAGGGATGCGCCCGAGAAACTGCCACGCTGGAACAGACGCCTGTCGCCTGCGTGCCCACGCTGATCGCGGGCGGCGCGAACTTGGAGACGAGCGCAGCCGGCAGGCTCACAGCGGGTTGAATCCGTGTGAAGAGCGCGACCAGCGCCCCGACCGTCATCGCGAGCGGCGATGCCCACGCGGCGCGGCAACAGCAATCTGTCCGCGAACAGCACCGCGACTGGGCGCCGACGAGTACGATCTTGCCGCGGCGCGGGGCCGATCCGCCTTTGCCCAGAGCGCGAGGCAGCATCAGCGGCGGCGGATTGCGAGCACGGGCGAGTTGGCAGCTGGCAGAGCCAGTGGCGGTCGGCGGCGACGCCGAAAATTGTCGCGCAGCATGAAGCGCGCCGTACCAGCGAGGGGCCATCAGCGCGGCATGCAGCGCAGAATATCTGGTGGGGCGCAAGAGGTCGCGGTCGAGAAGCACGCGTCGCCATTGCGACAGGGCTGCCCAGCCGGCGGAACGAGTGTCGAGCGACCGCGCACCGTCCACGTCAGGAGGCCGATGGCGAGCGCAGGCACCCCGTGGCGAGAAGATGCCGGGCACGCCGATGATCGGCGTGAGCGCGGGCGCGGCAATCAGCGGCAGAGCGCGAATGTGGCGCCGATCGTCATCCCGATGGCAGCCATCGCGCGCGATCGCCGCGAGTCGCAGTGCGGATCGGCCGCGAGGGCGATCACCGCGGCGGAGATTGCGCCGGCGCGCCTGAATCGTGCGGCCGGCGATCGTCCATTCGATCGTCGGCGCCCATGCGGCGACGAAGCTGCCGAGCGCGAAGATGGAAGGCCCGTGACGATGACGGGCTTTCGACCAGCGGTCCGACGCCCAGCCGAACGGCACTTTGGCGCCTGCGTGAGCCGCTATGCACGACGCTGAGCCCGACCAGCGTGTGGTCGCGCGCCTCCCGGAAGCGTTTCGGCGTACAGCGCGGAACACCGGCAGGATGATGAACCATGCCGAGCATGCGCAGGCGCGAAGATGCCGCGAGAGTCGACGGTGGCGCGCTCTCGCTCGGCGGCAGATCATCCGGGTGGCCGCGGCGTGGGCGGAAGGCGCGGTCGTGGCGTGCGTCAGCTTGGGAGGCGGGCGGAAGTAAGCGAGGGAAAGGAAGAAGCGGGAAAAAGGAGAGAAGCGGGAAAAGGAAAGCGGGAAAAAGGAAGAAGCGAAAAGCGCCGGGAGCCTGGACGCAGCGGCGCCGACTCGCCGTTGCAGGCGCGGCTGTGAAATGGCTGCGGAATGACGGTAGTAGTAGCGGTGTTACCTGCGTCCGGCATGCGCCGGTTGGCCTAAGTCGAAGGTATGGAATTCATTGCATCCGCGGCGCGCGAACGCACAACCTCACAGAACGTCAACCTCGATCTGCTCCTCGCCATCGGCTGATCGTCGATCACGCGGGCTGTCCGGCTCGGGCGAAGAGCTCGCTCGCCTTCGACACGCTCTATGCCGAGGCGGCGCCGCTACGTGCGAATCGCTGTCCGCCTATGCGCGGCAATTCCTGCACAGCTGATGGAAAAGCCCGACGTCGGATCTGATCGAGGGGCTTGTCGCCGCGCGATCGTCTGATCGAGCAGAAGGCGACGATGCGCACTAACCCGCGCTCGACGGTGGGCACCGTCACGGAAATCCACGATTACCTGCGCCTGCTCTACGCGCGCGTCGGCGACTCATTGCCCTGATCATCCGGAGCAGAAGCTCGCCGCGCGATGACGATTCTCGCAGATGGTCGACTCGACGCTCGCGTTTCCCGAGGACACGAAGCTGCATGATCCTCGCCGCCGCGTCGTCGTCAACCGCAAGGGCGAGCAGCTCGATCTCTTCGTCGAAGCTCCGCGCGAAGGGCTTCGTCCGCGTTCGCGTCGACGGCACCGTGTCACGAGATCGACGCCGGTACCGCAGCTTCGCGAGAACGTGCAAGCACACCGTCGAGGTCGTCGTCGACCGGCTGCGCGTGCGCGCCGACCTGAAGCAAGCGGCTTCTGCGGAGTCGTACGAGACGGCGCCCGCGCAACGGCGACGGCCGCGCAGTCGCCGTCGAGATGGATAACCAGGACGAGCGGCAAAGCGGAGCACCTCTTCTCCGCGAAGTTCGCCTGCCCGATCTGCAACTACTCGCTGCCGGAGCTCGAGCCGCGCCTCTTCTCGTTCAACAACCCGATGGGCGCGCTGCCCGCGCTGCGACGGCCTCGGCAGCATCAGCTTCTTCGATCCCAAGCGCGTGGTGGCGTTTCCGCAGCTCTCCCTCGCCTCGCGGCGCGATCAAGGGCTGGGATCGCCGCAACCAGTTCTACTTCCAGATGCTCGCGAGCCTCGCGCAGCACTGTCGGCTTCGACCTCGAGCGCGCCGTTCGTGCAGCTGCCGAAGCAGTGTCCAGCAAGTGCTCGCTGTCTCGGCCCGGCGGCGGAGAAGATCCCGTTCGCCGTACCTGTGCGAGCGCGGCAAGCCGTACCGTGCGCGAGCACGCGTTCCGAGGGCATCATTCCCAACCTCGAGCGGCGCTACCAGCGAGACCGATTCGCTGATCGGTGCGCGAGGAGCTCGCGAAATACCTCGAACATCGAAGCCCTGTCCCGAGTGCGGCGGAACGCGGCTGCGGCCGCGAAGCGCGGCGTCAAGGTGGGCGTGGGCGAGCGCGCGCGATCTACGAGATCGTCCGCGATGCCGCTGCGAGCTCTGCCGCCGCGCATTTCGCGAAGACTGGTCGCTCGACGGCCAGAAGCAGGCGATCGCCGATCGGATCGTCAAGGAGATCGTGAGCCGGCTCGCGCTTCCTGCAACAACGTCGGCCTCGACTATCTCGCGCTCGACCGCTCGGCGGACACGCTGTCCGGCGGCGAGGCGCAGCGCATCCGGCTCGCCACCCAGATCGGCTCCGGGCTCACGGGCGTGATGTACGTGCTGGACGAGCCGTCGATCGGTCTGCACCAGCGCGACAACGACCGGCTCCTCGCCACGCTCAAGCACCTGCGCGACCTCGGCAACAGCGTGATCGTCGTGGAGCACGACCACGACGCGATCATCGTCGGCCGACTACGTCGTCGACATGGGGCCGGGCGCGGGCGAGCACGGCGGACGGGTGGTCGCGCGAAGGCACGCCCGAGGAGATCCGCCGCAGCCACGCACTCGCTGACCGGACAGTATCTGTCGCGGCGGCGCGCAGATCCCGATGCCGTCGCGCCGGCATCGCGTCGACGCCGGAGCGACGCTGACAGTCGAAGGCGCGCGCGGCAACAACCTCAAGAGCATCGACGCTGCGCTTGCCGGTCGGCGTCTTCGTCTGCGTCACCGGCGTATCGGGCTCGGGCAAGTCGACGCTCGATCAACGACACGCTGTACCACGCGGTGGCGCGCCATCTCTACGGCAGCACGACGAGCCCGCGCCGTTCGACGACGATCAAGGGTCTGGAGTTCTTCGACAAGGTGATCAGCGTCGACCAGAGCCCGATCGGCCGCACGCCGCGCTCGAATCCCGCGACCTACACGGGTCTGTTCACGCCCATCCGCGAGCTGTTCGCGCGGCGTGCCGATCGGCGCGCGAGCGCGGCTACGACCCGGGGCGCTTCTCGTTCAACGTCAAGGGCGGCCGCTGCGAGGCGTGCCAGGGCGACGGCGTCATCAAGGTCGAGATGCACTTTCCTGCCGGACATCTACGTCGCCTGCGACGTGCTGCCACGGCCAGCGCTACAACCGCGAGACGCTCGAGATCCGCTACAAGGGCAAGAACATCCACGACGTGCTGCAGATGACCGTCGAGCAGGCGCTGCACGTTCTTCGAGCCGGTGCCCGCGGTCGCGCCGCAAGCTGCAGACGCTGCTCGACGTCGGGCTCGGCTACATCACGCTCGGCCAGTCGGCGACGACGCTGTCGGGCGGCGAGGCGCAGCGCGTGAAGCTCGCGCTCGAGCTCTCGAAGCGCGACACCGGACGCACGCTGTACATCCTGGACGAGCCGACCACGGGCCTGCATTTCCACGACATCGAGCATGCTGCTCGCGCGTGCTGCACCGCCTGCGCGATCGCGGCAACACGGTCGTCGTCATCGAGCACAACCTCGACGTGATCAAGACCGCCGACTGGGTGATCGACCTCGGGCCGGAGGGCGGCGCCGGCGGCGGGCGCATCATCGTCGCCAGGGCACGCCCGAGGACATCGCGACGACGCCCGGCAGCTACACCGGACGCTATTTGAAGCCCGTGCTCGATGCGCACGCCGGTCGACGCGCGCGCGGGAGAGCCGGGGCGGCCCAGTCCGGCGTGCCCGCGGCGCCGCGCGCCGGGCGCGGCCCGCCGGGCCTCGGGCGACCTCCTCGGATGAGCGGGCCGCAGGGGCATCCGAACGAAGGTAAAGCGGCCGCCGACGCCGCGGCGGCGGAAGTTGTGGTGAGAATTCGCCGGCCGCGGGCGGGCGATTTCGCGGCCGAGGCGGAGGCCACTGCCACGATGTATCTCTCGCGGCGCGGCGCGCGATGCTGCCCGACCTGCGCGATCCGCATACCGAGGAGGAGACGCGCGCCTGGATGCGCGACACGGTCTTCCACGCGGTATTCGGTGCGCCTCGCCGAGGCCGGCCGCGACATCGTCGGCTTCGCCGCGCGCGGCAGCGCCTGGCTCATGCAGCTCTACAGTGAAGCCGGGCTGGACGGGTCCGCGGCATCGGCACGAACCTGCTGCGGGAGGCCTATCGCCGATGCTGCGTTCGCCACTCCCGTGCTGCGGCTCTACACGTTTACGCGCAACGAAGGCGCCCGGCGATTCTACGAGCGGCACGGCTTCGTCGCCGTCGCGTTCGGCGACGGCAGCGGGCAGCCAGGAAGGCGAGCCCGACGTCCGCTACGAGCGCAGCACGCGCGGTTGATCGGCGGCGCGAACTTCGCCGCCGCCGCGCCGCCGGTGAAGCGCGCGTCACCGCGGCGCCCGGCCCGCTCAGTTGCGCAACCCCAGCAGCGTGCTGCTGCCGCGCGTGCCCGCCGGCGGAGGTACGCGGGTTTCGTCTTGGCGGCGCCGAGCGTCCGCAGGCGCATTCTTGGCCGGGGCGGTCGATGGAGCCGCTCTCGCTCTCGGCGCGGAGGCGTTCCTTGACCGACGACGAGTAAGGGGTGATGGCAGCCGGCGGCTGGAAGCGGAGGGCGAAGGTTCAGTTTGGGAATTGCCGGCTCCGCGGCGGTTGCGCTGCCTTGCCTGATGGGCAAGCTTGGGGTCGTCGACGCCGCCGGCGCCCAGCCCACTCCTTGCAGAGACGCGGCGAAGAGTGGCGGAGAGAGGTTGAAAGCCGCACGAGGGACGCCGACGACGACCATCAACGTCGCCACCGCTACTCGGGACCTTCGCCGCATCACACCTCGGCCGAGGCTTGAGCGTCGCCGGGATTGAGGCCACGCAGCTGAAGCGTGCTTTCGCGGCGAGCTGCGCGAAGCTGCGAAGCTGTGCAGCCCAGACCAGATTGGATGGGTAGACCGGCGGCCTGGTCGGTATCTTCCAGGGCGGCGCATCGGGATCAGGCGAGAACCTCGTAGGCCGTCCGCCAGGAGTTCCGAACATCACTGCGATGCGCTTCGTCCTTCGACCCTGGCGAAGCGGATCAGGGTCGGTGGCGCTTGCGCCAGCGCTTGCGTAGGCCGCACGAATCACGACAACCTCTGGCGCTCCGGGTGGACGCCCGGGAGAACTGCGTAGCGAGTCCACGGTCAGGATTTCTCATTTGACCGCGCGAGCGCTGGCGAGATGCCGACGCACTGTCCGCGATGCTTTGTTCGCTAGATCCGCCTGGAAAATGGCTGCGGTCAGTTGCCGCGCGGCGGAGCGAGAATCGCACCGCCAAGAAGCCCCAGGTGTCGGTCGCTGACAACGGCCCCGGCCGAGTTTGCGCGGGGCGCCGCTCCACCATGTCAAGCAACATATGCTGGGGGTCGTGGTCTGTAGACTACCATCCCGAAGTATTCTGTTGCAACGGCCGCTACATGGGCTGAATCGCGAGGGTGCCGCGTCAGGCGCGGGCGGAGCGGAGCCGCATCCACGAGCACCAGCACGGGGAAAACCCCTGCGTTTCAACCGTTGCGTGTGGAGACGTGTTCCAAGTAAACCTGCAGATGACTGGAAGGAACTTGCCGCAGCCTTTCCGACTTCGGCGGCGGGGAGTTCAGCCAGCTTGCCTTCCTCCTCGATCACGCCTGGTTGAGGAGGCTGACCCGGTGACTGCACTTCGCGCGCAGAATCATTTCACGTGCGTCGACGAGCTCGTTGGCCTCGTTGCCAGCGTGCATCGCTGGGACTTTGGTCGGGATCGACCAGATCGCAGCTCATCGAACAGCATCACGCGCGGATCATCGCGAGCGTGCGATGGCGGCGCGCTTGCTGCTGGCCGCCCGAATGCGCGGGATGGGCGTTGCGCTTTCGGCGATTCCACCTTGTCGAGCAAGGCGCGGCTTCCCGGATGGCGTCGGCGCGCGGACGCTTTTGCGCGTGCACCATTGCCTCGACCGTTCGATCACGGTCTTGTGCGACCCTGGGTTGAGGTTGGAACACCATTGCGACCTGCGTGCGGATCCGGTCGACTGCGCGCGTTCGGCGGGCTCGCGCCGGCAGCGCGGCCCGTGCGGCGCGATGGTTTCGCCGGCGAGCACGATCTCGCGTAACGTCGGGGATCTCAGCAGGTTGATGCCTTTGAGCGTCGGCCGCCCGAGCCGCTCGCGCCGAGGATCAGTCGCGTCGCTCTCGGCGTCGAGCGATATGCCGTTCAGCACCTCGTTCGCGCCGAAGCGTTTGCGCAGGTTTCCTTGGCGACGGCGGGCAGTTGTTCGGGCCGGTGTCATCGTGCGGTCCAAGGGCGCCGCAGCCTGCTCGCTGGGCGTGACATGCGACGCGAACGCGCTGCCGCTCGAGGGATCGCGAAGTTGTGAGGATCAGGTAGATCGCGCCGGCGCAGATGAAGACTTGCACGCGCGGAGGGTCTCGGCGATGATCTTGGACGCCGCCATCAGCGTGATCGCGGGGCGAGTGCCGTGGGCGGGTCATATGATTTCGTTGCCGTAGGCGGGGAGCGCGACGCTGAGCCCCTGGGGGAACGATGCGGCGGAAGATGGGCGAGCGCTGGCATTCCGCACGCCCGGGCCTTCGGTCTGGCGGGGGCAGGACAGTTCCGCCGCGGATGATCTCGCTGCTGTACGCCGCAGTGTTAGGTGAGAGCCGTGGCAGCGCGCGCGGTAAGCTCCGCAGGAAGGGCGGAAAGCTCTGCCGGACCTCGGGAAATTGAAGCCCGGGAGCAGCCAGTGAATTGAAAGATCTGCACGAGGAGCGTGCCGCAGGAACCACTGAAGACGTAGCTGCGCGCAGTAATCCGAGCACCAGTTGCGCCCGGCGGCGCATCAGCGACAACACAGCGAAGGCTGCGCCGCGGCGATCGAGAAAACCGAGCTGCAGGGGGCAGCGGCTGCGGAGAGCAGCAGCAGGACGGTTTCCTTGAGGAAGTCGAGATCATAAGGGCCTAGCTCCGGCGCACGCCACGCATTGCCAGGCCTCCGCGCGCTAATCAGGCCAGAAGCCGTGGAGAGCAGCAGACCAGAGCACCGCCGCCGTGATGAAGGACTCGAACAGTTTGGCGCGTGAAACCACCTGCGCCTGGCGCCTGGGATCTCGGTCAATCCGGCGACCACGGGATCAGCGCCAGAACTCCTTCAGCGCCAGCTGCCAGACGCCCCAAAGCAATACGTAA
>ERZ1370068.3692-contig-2794_pt1 | contig 79184 bp, 97 predicted proteins | sample MGYA00561227_ERZ1370068 | MGnify/ENA primary metagenome ERZ1370068 (study PRJEB38410, sample SAMEA6850437) | metagenome | study: Metagenomic assessment of the ecological functions of the soil: analysis of the soil microbiota associated with the... | reverse complement strand
GCCCAGTGCAACCAGCGACACTTTGCAGCCGTGCCTCGCCAGGTTCACGAAATACAGCATCTTTCCGTCGCGGCGCCACACAGGCTGCGCCTCGCCCCTCGCCGGAAACGACCAGTATCCGTCGCGCGCGGCCCGAAACCGTGCGAACCATGACTTTGCGGCTGGCCCGGATTCGGCGGACACGTAGGCAACCTCCATAGCCCATCGGGAGAGTACCGGGGCATCTCATCTCTCGTCATACGCCGCATCCAGCACCGGCTTTGCGGCACCTTCAGGATCCGCCGAAACGCTCCAAACGTTCGAGTTGCCTGAATCCTGGACGGTGAGGAGGAGCGACGAACCGTCTGCACTCCAGTCGGTCGGCTCGCAATAATCGCCGGGGCACGGCAGCGAGCCTCCACGAGGCCGGTCCCGTCCGCCGCGACGATATTGATCGTGGTCATCTTGCCCAGCCGGTGCGGCGGAGCGGCCGGTCACGAATGCAAGCTTGCGTCCGTCGCGAGACCATGCGGGCGACATGTCCGGTTGAGCGTTCTTGAGGGCGGGATAGACCAGTGCCGCGCTCGAGATCCTCAATCCAGATGTCGGGCTGGCTGGAGCGTCGCGTCGATGTGGGTGCGCGCGATCAATCGCCCATCTGGAGAGACCCGCGGCCAGTTGTGGCGCGGGCGCCGCATCCCAGAGCCGGATGGTCGCTTTCCATCCATGTTCACCGACGCGAGCCGGACGGCGGCTGGAATGATCGAGTCCGCATAGGCCATGACGTTCGCCCGAAAGCGCTCACGAGGAGCGGATTTATCGCACGCGCCGCCCAGGCAGGCAGGAAATCGGGATGGTTCTGGCATGAGCGTCGACGGTCAGGCTGGCGTTGTTGAACCCTCCGGCTCGACGCCCATGGACGACGTAAATCAGGTCGGCCTCATCGCCCCCGGCGATCGGAACATAGGTGGCGCCGGAGTCGGAAAGAAGTAAACCGCCCGCCAGCGCGGGCTGCCGGTCGATCGAGCCGAACGACCGGATGTGGATCCCACGGTGCTTTGGTCATCGATCGATCGCACGTAATAGAGAAAGTGAATCCCATCCGGCAGTGCAACGGCCACCAATGCGACGTCTCGCCGCGTGATTCATCGAGCAAGGTGATCGGCTCTGAATTGCCGCCGTCAGCCGAGACGCGCGGCTGAGCCCGGACATGACCAGGCGTCGGGAGCAAAGATGATGGAGCCGGAAGCGCCTCCACGCCCCGCCGCGCCCCACCGGCACGTCGGTCACTGCGGCAGGCGCGCCATTGGGCAACGTCGATACCTTCATCAACTTGCCTTCGGTGAAGTAGGCAAGCCGATCGACTGCCGTCCGGCGACCAGAACGGCAGCGTTGCGCCCTCGGTTCCTGCGTGGATCGACTTCGCGTCGAGAGACTGGAGATCGCGGGACGTAGAGCCGTGCCGGCGGCGTCCGCGCCAGCAAAGGCGATACGACGTCCGTCCGGCGCGACGACGGGCGCCGAGTCGAGGCTCGTACCCCCGGGCAAACTTCCAGGTGAATCGTGTCAATGCAACCGGCGGGCGCCTTGCGTGGGTACTGGCCAGCCAGCCACCAGCCCGCGGCCACGGCCACCGCGATCCCAATCGGCACCCGAGGCGCAGCCAACTGATCTTCCCGGTTTCCCCGCTGCTGCGGGCCGGCCTTGTCAGCCGCGGGCAGCGCCGTGGCATCGGTCGCCTGCGCGAGGCTCCACGCGAGGTCGCGCGGGACTGGAAGCGCGCGTCGGGCGCTTTCTGCAGCAGGCGCATGACGATGCGGGACCAAGCGCGGGGCTGGGACGCGTTCGCTGACGGTCCGAGATCCGGCGGTTCCCGCGTCAGGATGGCGTGCAGCGTCTCGAAGACGTCTGCGCCGCGGGACGGATGCTGACCGGCGAGCATCTCGTACATCATCACGCCGAGAGCGAAAAGATCGGAGCGCGGATCCGGCGATTCGCCGCGCGCCTGCTCGGGCGCCATGTACGCCGCCGTTCCCGCAATCATGCTCAGCGCCGTATCGTCCGGGCTCCCTGTGGATTCCCGGGCGGCTGCTTGAGTTTCGCGAGCCCGAAGTCGAGAAGCTTGACGCCGCCATCCGACTTCAGGAACGTGTTCTCCGGCTTCAGGTCGCGGTGCACGACTCCGCGCTCGTGCGCGGCGGCGAGTCCACCGCGCGACGCCGAGCGCCACGGCCGTCGCCTCGGCGATTGGCATCGGTCCCGCCTTCAGGCGCTCGCGCAGGTTCCGCCCTTCCAGGCACTCGGAAACGAGGTACGGCATGCCGTCGTACTCGCCGACGTCATGTGACGTGAGGATGTTCGGGTGATTTGAGCGTGCCTGCCGCACGCGCTTCTTCCGCGAACCGCCTCAGCTTCTCGGAGTCGGTCGAAAGGTGCGGCAGCAGGACCCTGATCGCGACGTCCCGACCGAGTCGCTCGTCCTTCGCGCGCCAGACTCGCCGCACGCCGATGCCAAGCTGCCTCACAATGGCGTAAGCGCCGATGCGCCGGCCGGGCTGCAGGTCCAGGCCGTCCGCTGCGAACTGCCTGCGCGAGGCGATCGATCGCCGGCCGTCTCCATGAAATTGCCGCGTTGCATTGCTCGCGCTCAGCAGCGACTCGGCCTTCTGCCCGGAAGCGCCGCATTCGCACCGCAGGCACGCGCAATGAATCCCGGCAGGTCGCCGGCGGGCAGCTCCCGCGCCTCGGCAAAGATGCGATCCAGTTCTTCCCAGTGCGTGCTCATCGGAATCACGCTCGCCCGCCATGGACCGATAGGAGCTGCAGGCCCGGGCAAATGCCCAGTCGTTGTGCGCAGTCCGGAGCGATATGCCGAGCGCCTGCGCGATTTCCTCCATTGACAGCCCGCCGAAGAACTTCAACTCACGACCTGCGCCTTGCGGGCGTCTTTGACAGCCAGTTCTTCAAGCGCTCGATCGACGGCTTCGAGATCCGAGTCCAGGCGACTCATCCGGCACAGTCGACGTCATCGATCGGAACGTGACGACACGGGGGCCGCCGCGCCTGCTGGCGATGGCGTCGGCGGGCGATGTCCACCAGGACGCGGCGCATCATCTGCGCGGACACGCCGAAGAAGTGGCCGCGGTTTTGCCAGCGGACAGGGTCCCAGCCGAGCAGCCTCACGCAGACTTCGTTGACGAGCCCCCGTCGCCTGCATCGAACGATCGCCGCGCTCGCGTGATAACGATGCGCCATGCGGTGCAGCTTCGCCGTAGACGAGCGGGATCAGCCGGTCGAAGGCGCGCTCGCGCCTCTGCTCCAGACCTGAAGCAAGCCCGTGACGTCCCCGTTCGTCGCCCGCTCGTCTGGCGCCATTCTGCGGTGGGCCTTCTTGTGTGGCCTCGCGGAGTGCGCCACGGCGCTGCAGCCAGTGGAAATCGTGGTGAAAGCCAATCCTCGCGCTCCCACGGAAATCGCGGTATCCACAGTCCTAAAGGCGCAGACGCTGCCCAAAAGGTGCAAGTCGAGGCACGGCCGCAATCTCAAGGCCGCAGTTGCACTGTTCCCTGCAGTGCCTGCGCCTTGGCTATGTAGAGGTTCTTCAATTCACGGGAGGGTTTCGAGATGAAAAGACTTACGGTGTTGGTTAGCGGGCCTAATTGCCAGCTTGCCTGCTTGTCTGCAAGCCCGGTGTCGCCCCAGGTTGATGTCCCTCCGCCAGTGCCGCAGCTCGAGGGCGCCTGGCAGGTCGTCGTGACGCTGCGCGTGGACGCGCCCGATTGCAAGACCGCGGAGATTGTCGGATTGGGCCCGAATCCATTCCCGTCCTTCAACACATTTCACCGGGGCGGCACGATGAGCGAGTTCGGAACCCGCGTGCCTCCTGCTGCCCGACTCCCGGCCATGGCGTCTGGAAGCGCACGGGTGAGCGCTCCTTTGAATACCGCTCGGAATTCTTCATTTTCGACGGCAACGGGCTGGTGGCGGCCAGCATGGATATCCGATCGAAACTCAGGCTCTCCGAGAAGGGCAACAGGTTCACTGGCATATCTCGACTCGTAATGACCGATGTCAGCGGCAACGAGCAACCCTTCTGCGCCACGCTGAGCGGCGAACGCGATCAGGTTGTAACGACTCGCGCGGGAGGAGCGTCGATGAATTATTTGCGAAGCCTGGTGCCCGTCGTGGCGAGTCTCCTACTCGGCGCGGGTGGCTGCAGTGGATCCGACTACGCAGGAGGAACGATACCTGAGCCGCCCGAGGTGCCCGGATTGCCCGATTGCCCCCCCGGCAACGTCACGCTGACTGTGACCGCTCGCGACGCATTAGGGACGCCGGTTTCAGGCGGTAAGGTGATGGTGATTATCCAATCTGCACTCTGGGATCTCGACGTCGTTACCGACGCAGACGGCAAGGCGCAGGTCACGGGCGGCCTCGAGAGCGTGGAAGCCGTCATCGTTTCGACTGCGGAACTGTGTATGGCATCCAGCGTTCGGAGAGTGCTCCTGTAAACAATCGGCTCGACCTCACGTCACGGTGCATCCCGCGTCCACGCTGTCGTCGGGCGTAAGTCGCGTATCCGTCACCAATATCTCCGCGAACGGTCGTCAACTCGAATTCAGCGCCCGCCTGCACGTCATCGAAACGGCGTTTCCGTCTTGGAATTTCGATGATTGGAACATCGGAACGATCAGCGTGCTTCCGTCCGCGGATGCCGATGCCCCCTATGACGGGTCGACATTGACGGCGAACTGGGTAGACCCCGCTCCCGCAGCGGAACCGCTGGCAGTCTCGTTGCTGCTGGACCAGGGCACGAGCGTTGCCGTGACGGACACGGGCGATCGGCGACTGCTGGCCGCGAAGTACCTGCAGACGCAACTGGCAGCGGAAGACCTGGTCCCGGGGCATTCGCGGAAGACGACTCACACACTGGCCAGGCGGCGCTGCTGCCGACCCAGCCGGTGACGCTGTTCCCCACGGCCGACCCAGCTTTCACGTCGGACGGGCGTTCGTACTTCCCGCACGATCGACGCGCTGCGCAAGCTTCGAGGGCGGGGCGTCGCCGCTGCATGCTGCCATCAGGAGATGATCGATTTCACGGCGAGCCATGCACCGGCGGACTCCCGACGCGTCATCGTGGCGCTTGCAAGCGGGATCAACGATTGTGGAAGCCCGGCGGACTGCGCGGCAGCAGAGGCGGCGCTTCGCCAACAGAGCGCGTCGAACCGGCGTGGCGATCGTCGTCGTTGGCCTTTCGGATCCGTCGCAGTCCGCCCGACTGGAAGCAGCTCGGCACGTTTGCGCAGGCCGATCAGGGGCTGTTCTGCTGGGCCCAGGACGCGACACAGGTGGCGACGATCTTCGGTGCGCCTTCCCGAGATCCTCGACGAGCGGCACGGCGCCATCGACGTGACGATCCGGCTCCAATCGCTCTGGCGCCGGCGCCTTTGCATCCGGCAATACCGTCATGGGGACATTGCACGTCGTCGTCTGCCCGTGGGAGTGCTCGGAATCAGTGGATATTCCGTTTCGCGCTGCGCGTGCCTTGAACTCTCGAGAAAGCCACAACATGCAAGTGAAATTTGTAGGTTTAATCGGGGCAATTTTGCTGAGTGCCAGCGGTTGCTCCGGCGGCGGCGAATCAATGGCGGCGGGTCGAACCCGCCACCTCCACCGCCGCCTCCGCCACCACCACCCACATCAGCGGTCGGGGGCCGTGGTCCGGTGCAATATTCTGGGACTCGAAAGATGGATTCCCGGGTGGCGCGCAGAGCGTCCGGTTACTGGTTGCAGGGACGGGCGAATTCAGATGACCATGTCCCGGACATGGACACGTTCTCTGCTGCCGGGAGTGAACAAGTATTCGAGGGACTTCAACATCGATGCCGGTGATATCTCGACCGTCGGGAATGCAAGTCTGGGTGGCCCCGTGAATGCCACGGGTGACGGTGGGCCGCGTTCGGATTGGCGGGAGATTTTGAGGCAGGTGAAAGCATTTCAGGGACCTTCCAGGCAAACTTCGCGGGCTGGACGCACAACGAAGAGCGCGTCGGCACTCCTTTCCCTGAGCTACCACTCGCTCTACGAAAGTCCATCGTCACTCAGCCATCTTGCAAGGCAACTACGCGACGGCCGATGAATCGCTGACGATTGATGCCCAGGGCGCGATGTTTTACCAGTCGTCGGTCACCGGCTGTACTGGCAACGGGACGGCCGAAATTATCGATGCGGCTTACAACATGTATCGCGTGACGATGAACGTGGATGGCTGCAGCGGAGATTCTGCGGTCCGCAATGGGCTGACCTTTACCGGCTCTCGCCAATATCGGGCAAAACAATGACATGAGCGGCGCATTCCTCAACGCTACACTCGATGGCGGTCACTGCGCCGAGAGATCTTCATTTCGGCGAGGATGTTGTCGCTCTGGGTTATGTGCCCTCGAGCCTGCGGGCGAACAAGGGATTAGGGGCAAAGTTTCAATTGGTGGTTACGTTGGCAGAGCCGGGTGATTCGGATTGTCATTGCACGAGGTGGTCCGACATGGCACTGGCAGGCACCTGTTTGTCCTGCCTACTCGCCGTCGGGGCACTTTTCTCGACGCGAAGCCCTCGCCGAGGCGCCTCCGTTGCGGCGGCCGAACCTGCAATCGAATCCGAGGTTGTGGTGACGGCGCGAAAGATTGCGGAGGACCCACAGGACGTCCCGATGAGCGTGCAGGTTCTTTCGGGCGATGTACTCGGACGAATCACGCACGACCCGGCTGCACGAGTTGCAGTTCGCCATTCCGGGTCTGGTTGTCAACACCATAGGCATGTTCGGCGTCGGCATGTCCATGCGCGGAATCTCGGACCAGAGCATCGCGGGATTATCGGTGGCGCCGCACATGAACGGCGTGTATCTCGGCGATGCCAACGCGGCCATCGCACGGTTATTCGACATCGAGCGCATCGAGGTGCTCAAGGGGCCCCAGGGACTCTTGTGCGGCCGCAACTCTACTGGCGGCTCCATCAACGTCATCACGCGGGCACCGCAGAATTCTCCGGACTCGGAGATCGAGGTCGCATTCGGCAGTTTCGAGACGACTCGCGCGCAGGGTTACCTGAACTTGCCCCTGTCGAACTCGGCCATGCGCTTCGCATTCATCGCATCGGAAGGCGATGGATACATACGAAACTCGGTTGACGACCGGCGATTTGGGCAGGACGACTATTGGGGCTCGGGGTTCTTATCGGATCGACGTAGGCGATGCCCTGCACGTGGACGTTCATGGCGCAGCACATCCGTGACGACGGAGGCAACGGCGATCTCTGGACGCCGAGCCCCGCATTCCTGGCTGGATCCGCACGACATCCGGCTGACGACCGTGCACGCTCGAGAATCTTACCTGATCTCCGAGATCGACAACCTGAACGTCAATCTCGAGTACGAACTCGGGTTCGCCACTCTGCGATTCCATCACCGGCTATGTGCGCAGCGAGGGTGCGGAATGTCGACGACTGCGCAGGGATCCCGCTGTTGGAATGGCTGCGTCAGGTCGGCACTGCCCAACGATTTCGAGCAATGGAGCCGGAATTCCAGCTGGTTTTCCCCGCTCAGGTTCAGCGGAAGGCATCGTGGGCGCGTACTACGCCGATGCCGATACTGTTCAGAACTTGTACCAACTTTTCCGCTCGTAAGCGCGCAGCCGCTCAGCGATAGCCACTCCACGTCCAGCAATCCAGCGCTCTCGCGCTCTTCGGCCAGGCGACCGTTTACTTCGCCGACCGGTTGGAGCGCGACGGCCGGCTGCGCCTGAGCTGGGAGAAGCAAGGATTCACCACGATCGGAACAGGAATCGGGGACAGCCCGACTCTGCTGGTTGAAGCAACCAGAATCAGACGACTTGTCGTGGCTGCTCAATCTCAAATACACCGTCAGCGATGACCTCATGGTATACGCCGGCGTTTCAACGGGTACAAGAGCGGCGGCTCCGCTGTTGGGTCGTCAGTCGACGTCTACGGGCCGAACTACCTGACGGCTCTGGAGGCCGGTGGCAAGTCGCAATGGCTGTCCGGCCGCCTGACGCTCGATGCGGCTGCATTCCTTTACGACTATGAAGACTTGCAGGTCAGCACGGCCGTGCTTGTGGGAGGCAACATCGTCTTCGGTGTCGACAATGCCGCGAAGGCCCAGATATACGGCATTGATGCCAACCGAACTTTATCGTTTCCGATCGATGGTCCGTCTCCGGCGGCGTGGTTTGGGGTGCCGAAGCGGGAATTTGTCGAGTATCAGAACGAAGGGACGGGAGACATTCTCTCCGGCAATGAGCTGGTCCGGGCGCCGGAGTGGTCCGCCGTAGGAGCGGTCGGCTATGAACGTCCGTTGAGCAATCTTGGCAGGTCTGTCAGTGGGGGCTGGAATACAGTTACCGAAGCGGCTACTTCAACACACCGGAGAACGATCAAGACCTCGCCCAGGGCAGCTTCGGGCTGCTGAACGCGTACCTTAAGTTCGAGGCAGTGAGCAACGCGTGGTACGCGTTTTGTGTCAGGCCGCAACCTGACCGACCAGGATTATTTCAACCAGGTGTTTATCCAATCCAGTCGTCAGGCTACCCGGATACGTACGAGATCGGAGTCGGGGTCCGGTTCTGAGCCGCGGCACGGACGAGCCTCGTTCAAATCGCCGGACAGGGCGTGTCGAGGAATGCACGGCCGATCCTGGCCGTCGGGCGACGGAAACAGCTTGCCGAAAGTGAAGGCATCGGGCCCCGGCCCGCGGGCCCGCAGGGTTTCCAGGCGCGCGATGCCTTCTTCCGGCGAGGGCCGATGGCCGCGCGGCACCCACCACAGCACGAGGTACAGGTCCATCTTCTCGAACCACTCGCGGCGGCGCTTCATCACGCCTGCGTGATCGCTGCGATAGGCGAAGGCCTGCAGGGACTGCGGGTCCTTCCAGACCGACATGTTGATGATGATGTCCTCGCCCATGGGCTGCAGCGCGCGTCGCGTTGCCCGAGTCGTCCTGAAGCCGCCAGACGAAGCCCGACGAGCCGTCCGCGACCGCGTTGATGCGGTCGAGCGCGTTGACGAAGTCGGCGAGCTGCGGGAGTCGAGCGGCGCACGCAGGCGCGCACGTTCATCTGGGCCAGCTCGAACCGTGACATGCGCGACCCCTTTGGGTACAAGTGACCCTACTCTAACAGCGGGATACGGACATGAGTTCACGACTGCGCGCGATCCTCACGGTGATCGCATTTGCGCTGATGACGTTCCAACGTCTCCGCGGCAGCTGCCGCGAGCGAAGCGGCCGATAAGGAAGCGATCCTCGCGCTCATCGCCCGCATGGAAGCCGCCTGGAATCGCGGCGACTTCCGCGGATACATGGAGGGTTCGCGAATCCCGATGTCGTCTTCGTCTCGCGCGGCGAGTTCCAGAAGGGACTGGCAGGGCACGCTCGACCACTACATCCGCGACTACGGCGCCTCCGGAGGCGACGCGAGGCCGCCTCGCGCTTTTTTGATATTCACATTGAGTTGTTGGCGCCGGACGCGGCGCAGCTCGTCAGCCGCTACACGCTCGACCGTCCGAAGGATCCGCAGGATGGAATCAACACGCGCCTGATGCGCAAGCGCGACGGCCGATGGGTCATCTCGCTAAATCATGTTTCGTCGCGGGAAATTCCGTGCAAGGACGACGCTCAGGAGAAGTAGCCTCTGATGGAAGCCCGATCGTCCTGTGTAGGCGCGAAGTAGGCGGGAACTGACGGTGCACATGCGGTAAATGCAAATTGCCGCGCCCCGTCATAGGTTTAACTTAACGCCTCGATCATCCGCACTCAATCAATGGAGACTTCATCATGGAAGACATCAGCACGCCTGATTCGCAGAACCGCAGTGGCATGAAGGGTCGTCGCCTCGACGGATCAGACCTGGGTCACCGGACTGTTCACGGATCGCGAGAGAGCGGAACAGGGATATCAGGCGCTCACGGCGCGTGGCTACGAAGCCAAGGACATCAACTTGGTGATGTCGGACGACACCCGGAAGAAATACTTCGCCACCGGGTGAACATACCGAGTTGGGCACGAAGGCGGCGAAGGGTGCCGGGCGTCGGTGGTGCGATTGGCGGAACCGTCGGCGCGATAGCGGCGGCGATCGGCGGCGGTCGGCACTTCGATTGCCATTCCGGGCCTCGGATTGGTGATCGCGGGACCCGTGGCTGCCGCATTGGCAGGCGCGGGTGCGGGCGGCGCAACCGGCGGACTCGTCGGCGCGCTCATCGGGGCCGGAATTCCTGAAGAACGGGTCGAGCACTATGAGCAGGGCATCAAGTCCGGCGGCATTTTGATGGGCGTGCGCCCTCGTTCCGACGACGATGCGAGTTACTTCGAACGCGAATGGAACAGAGGCGGGCGGGACCCACGTCTATCGTTAGACGCTCGAGGCTTAACTATCATGAACATACCTAACTTGTTGGGTGGTTCGCAGCGAGGCCGCAGCACGGTGTCACCCGCCGTGCTTGCGGTGCTCGGTGTGCTCGCCTATCGCACACTCAAAGGGAAAGGGCGCCTGGCGGACTTGCTGGGCCGATCGCCATCGCGCACCTGGCGCTCCTGCCGGACAATCTCCCGCCGCTGGATTGAGCGGCGGGGCACTGTTGGGTGGTTTGACGCGAGCTTCTCGACCGCTTTCGTCAGGACAACCCGAACACCGCGGCGGAAAGTTGGGTATCGCCAGGTCCCGAATCGAGCCGATTTCAACCGACGAGCTGGTGCACGGCCTTGGGCGCGGAGCGCATTCAATGGCTCATGGCACAAACCGGCATGACGAAGGAAGAACTGCTCGCGGGTCTGGCGGCGTCGCTGCCTGATGCAATCGACAAGCTGACTCCGGACGGGCGCATCCCGACGGAGACCGAGCTCGAGGGAATGGACACGCAGTCGCCGGCAAGCGAACCGGGTGATCCCAGCCGCCCTTCCTGAGTTTCCGCAGCTTCTCGATGGCGTGCAACTGCGTCGCCGCCCGCGCCAGTTCCGCCTGCGCCTCCGGCGACTTCCATCGCTCCCGCGCGATCCTTCAACGATTCTTCGGCTTTCTGCTTGGCCGCGAGCGCGGAAGCTTCATCCAGGTCCTTCGCCCGCGCGGCGGTATCCGCGAGGATCGTGACCTTGTGCGGCTGCACCTCGATGCCGCCGCCGCCGACCCAGAACAGCAGCTCTTCGCCGGCCGCCGTCTGCACCCGCACTTCGCCCGGCTTCAGCGCGGTCAGCAGCGGCGCATGCCGCGGCGCGATGCCGATCTCGCCGCCCGTGGCGGGCGCGAAGACCATCGTGGCCTCGCCGGTGTAGACCTCGCCTTCGGCGCTGACGATATCGATGTGGATCGTGTTCGCCATGATCAGGTGAGCGTCTTCGCCTTCTCCACGGCTTCTTCGATGCCGCCGACCATGTAGAAGCGCCTGCTCGGGCAGGTTGTCGTACTCGCCCGCGATGATGGCCTTGAAGCCGCGGATGGTGTCCTTGAGCGCGACGTACTTGCCGGGGCTGCCGGTGAACACTTCCGCGACGTGGAACGGCTGCGACAGGAAGCGCTGGATCTTGCGCGCGCGCTGCACGGTGAGCTTGTCCTCTTCCGACAGCTCGTCCATGCCGAGGATCGCGATGATGTCCTGCAGTTCCTTGTAGCGCTGCAGGATCACCTGCACGCCGCGCGCGGTGTTGTAGTGCTCCTCGCCGATGACGAGCGGGTCGAGCTGGCGGCTGGTCGAGTCGAGCGGGTCCACCGCCGGGTAGATGCCGAGCGACGCGATCTGGCGCGACAGCACGATGGTCGCATCGAGGTGCGCGAAGGTCGTCGCCGGCGACGGGTCGGTCAGGTCGTCCGCGGGCACGTAAATCGCCTGCACGGACGTGATGGATCCGGTCTTGGTCGACGTGATGCGCTCCTGGAGCACGCCCATTTCTTCCGCGAGCGTCGGCTGGTAACCCACCGCCGACGGCATGCGGCCGAGCAGCGCGGACACTTCCGTGCCCGCCAGCGTGTAGCGGTAGATGTTGTCGATGAAGAGCAGCACGTCGCGGCCCTTGCCGCCGGCCTGCTTCTCGTCGCGGAAGTACTCCGCCATCGTGAGGCCGGTGAGGCCGACGCGCAGGCGGTTGCCCGGCGGCTCGTTCATCTGGCCGTACACCATCGCGACCTTCGAGTTCGTCAGGTCATTCTTGTCGATGACGCCCGACTCCATCATCTCGTGATAGAAGTCGTTGCCCTCGCGGGTGCGCTCGCCGACGCCGGCGAACACGGAAAGGCCCGCGTGCGCCTTCGCGATGTTGTTGATGAGCTCCAGCATGTTGACGGTCTTGCCGACGCCGGCGCCGCCGAACAGGCCGATCTTGCCGCCCTTCGCGAACGGCGCGAGCAGGTCGATGACCTTGATGCCGGTCTCGAGCAGGTCCTGGCCGCCGGTCTGCTCGTCGTAGGCCGGGGCCGGGACGATGGATCGGGAGGAAGTTCCTCGGTCTTGATCGGGCCGCCTTCATCCTGCGGCTTGCCGAGCACGTCCATGATGCGGCCGAGCGTGCCGACGCCGACGGGCACCGTGATCGGCGCGCCGGTCGACTTCACGCCGAGCCCGCGCTTCAGGCCCTCGGAGGCGCCCATCGCGATCGTGCGCACGATGCCGTCGCCGAGCTGCTGCTGCACCTCGAGCGTCAGGTCGTGATCCACGAGTTTCAGCGCCTCGTAGACCGCCGGGATTCCCTCGCGCGGGAACTCCACGTCGATCACCGAGCCGATAATCTGCACGATCTTGCCATTCGACATCTTGCGTCTCCGTCTCTAAACCGCTGCCGCGCCGCCGACGATTTCCGAAATCTCTTTCGTGATCGCGGCCTGGCGGGCCTTGTTGTAGATGAGCTGCAGCTCGTCAATGATCTTTCCGGCGTTGTCGGTCGCGCTCTTCATGGCGACCATGCGCGCGGCCATCTCGCAGGCGATGTTCTCGATCACCACGCGATAAACCTGGGCCTCGATGTAGCGGATCATGAACCCGGCGATGAGCTGGTCCGCAGCGGGCTCGTAGATGTAGTCCCAGCGCTCCTGCAGCTCGCTCGCGTCCATGCGTCTCGGCCGGCAGCATCTGCCGCACCATCGGCTTCTGCGTCATCGTGTTGATGAACTTGTTGCCGCGCGACGAACAGCCGGTCGATCTTCGCGTCGCGGTAGAGCTCGAGCATCGCATCCACGCCGCCGATCAGGTCCTTGATGTGCGGCTTGTCGCCGATGTTGCGTCATGGACGCGACGATCGGGCAGCTTCGAGCCGGCGGAAGAACTGCAGCGCCTTGCTGCCGATCAGGCTGAGGTGAACCTCGACGCCCTGCGCCTGCCACTTCGCGCACCGCGATCAGCACCTGCTTGAACACGTTGACGTTCGAGCGAGCCGCAGAGGCCGCGGTCGGTGCTCGACGACGATGATGCCGACGGCCTTGACCTCGCGCTCGACCAGGAACGGGTGCTGGGCGTTCGGGTTCGCCGAGCCGCAGGTGGCCGATCACGTTCCGGATCCGGTCCGCGTAGGGGCGCGCGGCGCGCATGCGCTCCTGCGCGCGCCGCATCTTGCTCGCGGCGACCATTTCCATGGCCTTGGTGATCTTCTGCGTGCTCTTGATGCTCGCGATCTTGACCCGGATTTCTTTCGTGCCGGCCATGGGATCAATAGGCTCCGGTCGATGCGAATTCTTCGCAGATCTTCTTGTAGCCGGCCTCGACGTCCTTGCTGAGCTCCGGCTTCTCGTTGACCGCGTTCAGGAAGCCCGCGTGCTGCGTCTTCGCATAGGCCTGCAAGCGCCTCTTCGAACGTCGACGATCTTCTTCTTCTCGACCTTGTCCATGTAGCCGTTGTTGACGGCGTAGATGGAGAGCGCCTGCTCGGCGACCGACATCGGCGCGTACTGCTTCTGCTTCATGAGCTCGGTCACGCGCTGGCCGCGCTCGAGCGTGCGTGCGGGTCGCCTCGTCGAGGTCGGAGGCGAACTGCGAGAACGCCGCGAGCTCGCGGTAACTGCGCGAGCGCGAGCCGGATGCCGCCGCCCAGCTTCTTGATGACGCTTGGTCTGCGCCGCGCCGCCGACGCGCGACACCGAGATGCCGGCGTTCATCGCCGGGCGGATGCCGGAGTTGAAGAGGTCGGTCTCCAGGAAGATCTGGCCGTCGGTGATCGAGATGACGTTCGTCGGCACGAACGCCGTCACGTCGCCCGCCTGGGTCTCGATGATCGGCAGGCCCGTCAGCGAGCCGGTCTTGCCCTTGATCTTGCCGCCGCTGACTCTTCTCGACGTACTCGGCCGATGACGCGCGCCGAGCGCTCGAGCAGGCGCGAGTGCAGGTAGAACACGTCGCCCGGATACGCCTCGCGGCCCGGCGGGCGGCGCAGCAGCAGCGAGATCTGGCGATACGCCCAGGCCTGCTTGGTCAGGTCGTCATAGACGATCAGCGCGTCTTCGCCGTTGTCCATGAAGTACTCGCCCATCGCGCAGCCGGAATACGGCGCGATGTACTGCATCGACGGCTGGCGTCGAGGCGGAGGCCGACACGATGATCGTGTGCGCCATCGCGCCGTGCTCTTCGAGCTTGCGCACCACGTTCGCGATCGAGCTCTGCTTCTGGCCGATCGCGACGTAGATGCACTTAACGCCCGTGCCTTTCTGGTTGATGATCGTGTCGATCGCGACCGCGGTCTTGCCGGTCTGGCGGTCGCCGATGATCAGCTCGCGCTGGCCGCGGCCGATCGGCACCATCGAGTCGATGGCCTTGAGGCCGGTCTGCACCGGCTGGCTGACGCTCTTGCGCCAGATCACGCCCGGCGCGACGCGCTCGATCGGCGAGCGCTTGCTCGCCTTGATCGGGCCCTTGCCGTCGAGCGGGTTGCCGAGCGCGTCCACCACGCGGCCGAGCATCTCGGGGCCGACCGGCACTTCGAGGATGCGGCCGGTGGTCTTGACCGTCGCGCCCTCGCCGATGTGGCGGTACTCGCCGAGCACCACGCAGCCGACGGAGTCCTGCTCCAGGTTCAGCGCGAGGCCGAAGGTGTTGTCCGGGAACTCGACCATTTCGCCGTAGGCGACGTCGGCGAGGCCGTGCACGCGGCAGATGCCGTCGGTCACGGAGACGACGGTGCCGACGTTGCGCGCTTCCGTGGCGCGCGTCGAAATTCTTGATCCGTGCCTGGATCAGGTCGGTGATTTCAGATGCCTTGATGGACATATCCGCTTTCCTTGACTAATTCGTTAGCGCCGAGCCGAGCCGCTCGATGCGGCCCTTCAGCGATCCGTCGATGACGAGGTCCCCGGCGCGCACGATGGCGCCGCCGATGAGCGTCTCGTCGATGCGCGTGTGCATGCGCACCTCGCGGCCGAGGCGCTTCGCGAGCGCCGCTTCCAGTTTCTTCTGCTGCGGCGCCGCGATCTCGCGGGCCGCGATCACTTCGACGTCCACCACGCCCTCGACATCGGCCCGGAGCTGCTCGAACTGCGCCGCGATCTGCGGCAGCAGACGCGAGCCGGCGATTCTCCGCCAGCGCCTTCAGGAAATTGCGCCCGCCCTCGCCGCCTGCCTTGCCTCGAAAACCCGCCCAGGAGATCCACGAGCTCCTCGCCCGTGACATGCGGGTTTCCGATCAGGCGCGAGACGCGCGGGTCCGCGGCCGCAACGGCGGCGCTGCCCAGGAGCTTCGACCAGCCCGCGAGGTCCTTCGACGCCTGCGCGTGGGCGAAGGCCGCCCGCGCGTAGGGCCTTGCGATGGTGGCGCGATCAGCCACGGCTCGGGGCCTGCTGCTCGAGCTGCGCCGCGAGCTCATCCAGGAGCGCCGCGTGGGTCTTGGCGTCCACTTCACGGCCAAGCACCTTGGTGGCGCCCGCAACCGCGAGGGCCGCGACTTCCTTGCGCAGGTTGTCGCGCGCGCGGGTCTGCTCGTTCACGGCCTCCGCGCGGGCCTGGCGATCACGATGCGCTGCGCCTTCGCACGTCGCGAGGTTCTTGGCCTCGCCGACCAGGTCGCTCGAGCGCTTGTGCGCGATATCCACCACCTGCACCGCCTTCTGGCGGGCGTCGGCGAGGATGCCGTCGGCGCCCTGCTTCGCGTCGGCCAGTTCCTTCTGGCCCTTCTCGCCCGCGGCGATGCCGTCGGCGATTTCCTTGCGGCGCTTGTCGATCGCCTGCCATCACCGGCGGCCAGATCCACTTCATGCAGAACCAGACGAAGACGATCATCGCGACCGTCTGTCCGATCAATGTCAGGTTGAAGTCCATCGAAGCTCTCCCGCGATCAGCCGCCGGCGACGGGTGCCAGCGCGTCCTTCAGCTGCCCGACGAACGGGTTGGCAAAGGCGAAGAAGAGCGCCACGCCGACGCCGATCATCGCGACCGCGTCGAGCAACGCGACGACGATGAACATCTTCGTCTGCAGCATCGGGGCGAGCTCCGGCTGGCGCGCCGCGCCTTCCAGGAACCGGCCGCCGAGCAGGCCCATGCCGATGCCGACGCCGAGTGCGCCGAGGCCGATGAGGATCGCCACAGCGATCGCGGTAAATCCAATTACAGTTTCCATCGAACGTCTCCTGGTCAAAAACCGTTAGTGATGCTCGTGTGCCTGCGCGAGGTACACGATCGTCAACATCATGAAAATGAACGCCTGCAGCAGCACGATCAGCAAGTGGAAGAGCGCCCAGGCGAAATGCAGCGGCAGCTGGTAGATGCCGAGCAGCGCGATCAGCATGAAGATGAGCTCGCCGGCGTAGAGGTTGCCGAAGAGCCGCAGCGACAGCGAAACCGGCTTCGCGATCAGCGACACGCCCTCGAGCGCGAAGTTGAACGGAATCGCAGCCCAGTGGTTGAAGGGCTGCAGGATCAGTTCCTTGGTGAAGCCCCAGCCGCCCTTGATCTTGATGCTGTAGTAGAGCGTCAGGATGAAGACGGAGATCGCCATCGCGAAGGTGACGTTGACGTCGGTCGTCGGCACGACGCGCAGGTGCTCGATGCCCGCGGCCTTGGCCGCCCACGGCAGCCAGTCCACCGGGATCAGGTCCATCGAGTTCATCAGGAAGATCCAGACGAAGAGCGTCATCGCGAGCGGCGCGATCACGAGGCTCTTGGCCGGATGGCTGAAAGTGTCGCGGACGCTCTGGTCCACGAAGCCGACCACGATCTCGACGATGGTCTGGAGCTTCGCCGGGGACGCCGGTCGTCGCCTTCTTGGCGACGCGGCTGAACAGGGACCGGTGAGCACGAGGCCGAGCAGGATCGCGAACGCCATCGAGTCGACGTTGATCGCGAAGAAATTGCCGTGGCACTCGTTCCAGACCCAGGCGCCGTCCTTCTTGCAGACAGTCAGGTTCTGGAGGTGGTGGGAGATGTACTCGCCGGCTGAATGACCCGCTTCCGCCATGATCCCTTAGCGTCCCCTATCGAACAGCAAGCCCACTGGCAGAGCCAGGAGGTCGCGATGTACCCGGTGAACAGGAACCCCGGGTGCAGCGGCTTCAAGTTCACGAACACCACGGCGAACAGGAGCGCCGCGATCGCGAGCTTGCCGATCTCTCCCAGCCATCCCGCCTGGAGCAGGCTTCTTGCGCTGCTCCCGGCCCGCGGCGACATCACCCGCGCCGCCAGAAATGCGTTCGGCACGACGCCGATCAGTCCACCCAACAAGGTGGGGATTGCCTGCTCCGAACCAACCAGAGCCAGACGATGGCCGCGAGTCCCAGTGCGGTCGCCAGTTGCGTGAGCAGTGATGTTGCGGACGGTATTCATTCCTGTCCCGGGCAACAAAAACGCCACGTGGCCCTTGGGGCGGTCGTGGCGTTTTCACGCGCAGGCAAGCGAGCCGCAGAGGCGGCCAAAACCGGCGGCATTATAGAGGGGCGCGCCCTGCGGACACAACCGCGGGAACGCGGAAAAACCTCAGTTTTTATGCGGGCTTAGGAGTGTCCGCGGGTGTCGTCAGGGGCGGGTGAGGCGGAAGACCGAACAACGGTCCTCGCCGAAGGTTCTCTGGATGACATATTCGAAGCCGAGCCGCTCGTAGAAGCGGTGGGCGGGCCCGTTCTGTTCGAGGGATCGACCAGGATGGCGGTGACCGACGGGTCGGCGAAGGCGCGCTCGATGGCGAGCTCCATCATCTGCGTGCCGTAGCCCTGGCCGAGGTAGTTGGGATCGCCGATCCAGATGTCGAGGGCGCGGTGGCCTTCGGCGATGCAGCCCCAGTAGCGCTCGTCGTCCTCCGACGGGTCGATGATCTCGAGGAAGCCGATCGGGTGGCCCGCGACCTCGGCGATGAGCTGCTCGCGCCAGGGCGGGTGGCGGTTGAGTTCTCTCTCCCAGCCCCAGTCATCGTCGCCGACGGCGGCGATGACGTGGGAGCTGCCGGTGCCAGGATTCGAGGAGCTGGAGATCGTCGGGCGTGGCCGGCCGGAGCGTCACCAGCTGGGGCGCCATGCGGCCGCCAATCCGGTCAATTTTGGGTTCAAGCTCACGGTAGACCTGGTGCTTGGAGGCCCGTTCGGACGCCCGGCTGGCCGCCTTGTTGGCGCCTCCGGGACGCCGTTCGGAGCTGGGCTGCGGGCCAGAGACTCGCGGGGCGACGCGTCGAAGGCGTACTGGTCCGAGTCGAGGTACCGCGCGAGGATCTCATGGAAGACGCTGCGCATGGTCAGGCCCTCTCCGGCCGGTCGGCCATCGCCACGCGGGGGCTGTGACGATGACCGCCGGCAGCGCCGCGACCTGCGGCAGAACGTCAACCGGGGTGAGCTGGCCGATCTCGATCGTGCCCCTGGGCAGGCTGGTGCCGTGGGCTTTGTCGAATGCGAGGCCGCTGGTGCCGACGATCGCGGCTGCGAGCACTGCGCTCGAGCGTGCCGCGGAGATTGAAGAAGTTGCTGCTGTTCATGACCCGTTCCTCTCTTTCCGTATTTCCATCGTTTTTCCGATGGGGCTACTTTGGAGGCGCGGGGTCTATGGAACAAACGGACTAACTGAAACTCGCTTAAGCTTTTCTGAAGGGGACAGTCCCCTTCATTTTTGCAGGTTTTCCTGAAAAGGGACGTTCACCTTGATCTCGCAGGTCAAGGTGAGCGCACCTTTACGCCCCGGGGAATGAGGTTATTCAGGCTTGTCGCAGGTCCCGATCTTCTTGCCGGTCAGGTTGATCTGCATGTCGAACTGCAGGGGCGTGCATCGTGAACACGCCGGTGTAGGCATCCGTCCCGGTGAAATTGATCTCGCCCTCGCCCGTCATCGGCGGGTTGTCGCAGACCATCGTCCAGCTGATCTTCGACCCGTGTGGTTGAAGTTCGTCGAATGGCAGTTCTGGTTCGGGTCGTTGCTCGTCTCCGGCGGCGTGGTCCATTCCTTCTTCTGGCAGAGCTTCCCCTTGTAGGCCGGCATGTTCACCGGCATGCCCGGCACCGAGGCCTGGGCCGTCGTTTCCCAGAGCTCGCCCTGCGCGGCGTCATCCGCGACGGCCGCGGTTGTCGCCAGGATCGAGATGCACGCGGCCGCGAGCGCGCGGCGCGCCGAAATGCGATTCATGTTCATGACTCCCCTTCCCTCAACTGATGTGCGCGAGGATTCCGTCGAGCTCGTCGAGCGTGTGATAGCTGATGACGAGCTTGCCTTTCCCCGTCGTCGAATGCTGCAGCTCGACCGTCGCGCCGAGCTTGTCGGCGAGGTCGTTCTCGAGGCGCTGGATGTCCGGATCCTTCGAGCGCGCCTTGCCGGACTTGTTCTTGCCGCCGCCCGCATGCTGTGATGAGACGGCGCACGAGCGCTTCCGTCTCGCGGACCGAGAGACCCTTCTTCGCGACCAGCGCGCCGACCTCGGCCTGTTGTTTGGCCGCGGGCAGCGCGAGCAGCGCGCGGGCGTGGCCCATTTCGAGCTCGCGCTTCTCGATGAACGGGCGGATGGCCTGCGGCAGCTCGAGCAGGCGCAGGAGGTTCGACACCGCGGCGCGCGAACGGCCGACGGCCTCCGCGGCCTGCTGGTGGGTCAGCTCGAATTCCGTGATCAGCCGCGAGAGCGCGGGCGCTTCCTCGAGCGGGTTCAGGTCCTCGCGCTGGATGTTCTCGATGAGGGCGAGCGCGACGGCGTGCTCGTCGTCGATGCGGCGCAGCACGGCCGGGATGTCGTGCAGGCCCGCCATCTGCGCGGCGCGCCAGCGGCGCTCGCCGGCGACGATCTCGTAGCGCTGCGGCTGGCCGGGGTCGGCGCGCCGACCGGGCGCACGACGATCGGCTGGATGACGCCCTGGGCCTTGATGGAATCCGCGAGGTCGGCGAGCGACTCCTCGCGCATGTCCACGCGCGGCTGGTACTTGCCGCGGGCCAGGAGGTCGACCGGAATGTGGAGAAGCTGCTCGCGCGCGGCCGGCGTGCCCGGCTCCAGCCGCGGCTTGGCTTCGCCCAGCAGCGCCTCGAGCCCGCGTCCCAGCCCGCGCTTCTTGTCACTCATGCCCGGAGTGTAGCGAGGGCTGAAAGGGACGTTCACCTTGCTCCGACCTGAGCTAAAGGGGACGCGTCACCTTGCAATGGAACATCGCGGGAGCGTCCCTTTGACCGTTCGTTATCGTTAAGTGGGGATGACGAGGCGGGCGAGGCAGCCGGTTGCGCCTTCGCGGTTGCGCAGCGACAGCGTGCCGCCGTGGGCCTCGGCGACCTGCCGCGCGAGCACGAGGCCGATGCCGCTGCCGCCGGGCTTGGTCGTAAAGAACGGCACGAAGAGGTTGTCGGGATTGGCGACGCCGGGGCCGCTGTCCTCGACCTCGAACACCACGCTGTCCTTGCCGCGGATGGCGCGCAGCTCCACCGGCGCACCGCCGGCAGGCGTCGCCTCCACCGCGTTTCGCACCAGGTTGATCAGGGCCTGCTGCAACTGGTCGGCGTCACCGCCGGAGGTTCAGGCCGTCCGCCGCCGCGAACTGCACCCGGCCCGGCGGCTGGACCGCGGCGACCTGCCGCAGCAGCGCCGCGGCACTGCATTCCGCGATCGTCGGCTCCGGCATCCGCGCGAGCTCGCTGTAACGCGACAGGAACCGCCGCAGCGACTCCGCGCGCTCGGCGACGAGCGCGAGGTTGTGCGCAAGCTCTTCGCGCTCCGCCTGTCCGGCGAGCCGGCCGCCAGCGCATCGCGGCTCGTCTCGATCACCGACTTGATCGGCGCCAGCGAATTGTTGAGCTCGTGCCAGATCACGCGGATCAGGCGCCGCCACGCGCGGCGCTCCTCGTCGCGCAGCGCCTGGCTGAGGTCCGTGATGACGAGCAGGCGGAACGACCGGCCCGCCTCGTGGAACACCTCGCGCATGATCTGCCACCGCCCGGCGCGGCCCGGGAAGGTGTGGGCCTCGTTCGTGACCCTCGGCCCGTCGATCAGGCCGTCGAAGCCGATCTCCGACGCCGCAAGCCCGATCAGCGCATCCGGATGCCGCCGCAGCAGCTCGCCCGCGGCGCGGTTCACGAGGCGAAGCCGTTCGTCGCCGTCGAAAGCGAACACCGCGACGTCGATCTCCGCCAGCACCTTGTTGAGGAGTGCGTTCGCTTCCAGGGCTTCGAATCGCTGCGAGCGCAGCGTCGCGCCGAGCCGGTTCGACTCGAGCACGATGTCGCCGAGCGCATCGCCCTTGCGCCCGTGACGCCCGCGGATCGCGTAGTCGCCGCCGCGCAGCGCCTCCAGCAGGTTCGCGATCGAGCGCAGCGGCTCGACGGTCGCGCTATGCACCGCGATCGCGAAGCCGACCCAGGCGCCGATCAGGAGGACGACGATGAGGCGATGCACCGAGTCGCGAAACGCCGCGTCGCGCAGGAGCAGGAATGCGGTGAGCAGCGCGGAAATCCGCCGGCGAGCGTCAGCAGCACGATGCGCGCCTGGAACGGCAGGCCCGCGCCGGCGCATGACCGGGCGGCTTCGCAGGGGCTTTCGCGTCTCGGTTTCTTCTGCCGCCACGGTCGCACAAAGTCTACGCGTTTGGGGGCGCAGGGGCCGTTAGACTGCCGCCATGCGCCGCGCCAGCCTCCTGTTCCTCGCGCTCACCCGGCCGCCAGCCTTGCCGGCGACGACGCTCACCTCCCGCGAGCAGAGTGACGCCCTGGAAACCGCAGGGTTTACGAGTCCTCAGTGGGAGTCGCATCCGGCCTTCGATCGGTCACGGGCGACTACTTCGTGCGCAGTTCGCCCGCATTCGAGGGCTTCAGCATCTCCTCGTCAGCCGCTGCACCGCGCCAGCTGGTCGAATCGGAGCCGCCTTCATTCGCCTCGACGCCATCGAAGCCGATCCCTGGTTCACGCCAGAAACGGCGGCACACTTTATTTCATCTCGACGCGTGCGTTCGACGGCAAGGGCAGGACCTCGACATCCTGGCGCATCGATCACCAAAGGCGGATCCTCCTGGGGCGCGCCAGGCGATTGCCGGAGCCGGTGAATTCCGAGCGAGACGGAATGGTTTCCGCGGCTCGCGGCGGACGGATACCTCTACTTCGGATCGAAGCGTCCCGGCGGTCTCGGCGGCAACGACATCTGGCGCGCACGCAACGACGCCGCCGGCCACTGGTCCGCTGAGAATCTCGGCCCGGCGATCAATACGCCGGGCGACGAATACGGCCGCTCCCGACTGCGCCGACGGCAAGGACCTCGTCGTCGCGACTGCGGATGGCTTCTTCTCCTCGCGGCTATGGGCTGGTCGGCGAGACAGAAGATGAGCGCCGACATCAATGCCAACGGCACCGAGATCGGTCCGTTGTTCTCGCCCGATGGGAATTCAATCCTCTTCTCGCGCGACACAAAGGTTCCCGATTCCAGGAATTCTTCGTCTGGCACGGCGGCGCCTGCAGTCGTGGCCGCCGGACTGCCCGGCACGCGCTCAGTAGAAAACGGGGATGACCTTGCCGGCGCTTTGTCACCTGCACGACGTAGGATTGACGCCAGTCCTCTTCGCCGACCGATGCGCGCGAATAGGTCGTGATGCCTCCGATGACGCTCGCTCGTCCGTGAGCGATGCGGTTCTCGACCTGCTCTGCGGTGATGCCGTGCGCCTGCATCACGTCGCGCGCCCATCCCGAGTACGCGCGCCCATCGATCGTCGCCGGATCGCTTGCGACGAATTCAGATGCATCGCGGCGCCGACGACGCAGCCGCTCTTGCCATTGGTAATCGTGAAGGCGTCATCGTCCGCGCCCTCGCAGTCCCTGGGGCTTCTGGCCTTTCAGCATGAGCTGGACGATGTCCACGTTCAGGAGCGCTTCGGGCCGGCCTCGTTGGCGCCGCGATGGCGCATGGACCAATGCATGAGCAGCCCATCCGACGTGTAACGCAACTCGCCGCCCCAGCGCCGCGCCCAGTCGATCCACTGGTAGAGGTCCTCTTCGTTCGCAAAGAACTGCTGGCCTTCCTCGAGGACCGCGTGCGTGTCGCCTTTGCCGGAGGGCCGGTAGAGGCCGAGATTCCCGTTCCATCTTTGAATGCGCGGGATGAGTTCGATGACGAGGTCGAAGTCGTCCACGACGTAGGACCGCGTCGTGAGCGAAGTCGCACCGACCGTCAACGAGCTGCCGGTGCCGCGCACCGCCACCTTTGAGCCGGTGCACAGCACGATCTCGGCCATGTCGGGACGGCTGCCGCAGGCGACAAGCGCGCATGCAGCCAGAATCGCGAACGAGATACGAAAATTTGAAAGCTGAGATTTCACGGCAGCAGTGTGGCGCGTAGCGCGCCACGCTGCCTCACCGCTCTTCAAGCTTCAATCCCGACTTTGCGAACGGCGCGCAGCTCCCGCGACGCGGTGGCTGCGGATCAGGCCGCCGTGACGCTGCCCGGCTGTTCCCGATGCGTGAGGGAAGCGATCAGCCTCGAGAGCTCGTCGTGATCGAGCGGCTTTGTCAGGTGTGCATCAAATCCTGCCAGCCGTGACCGTTCCCGATGCTCGTGCTGTCCCCAGCCCGTGAGGGCGACCAGCACGACGTGCTTGCCGTGCGGCTCCGCGCGCAGCCGCCGCGCAGCCTCGTAGCCATCCATGACCGGCATGCGGATGTCGAGCAGCACGATCTCCGGTTCGAAGCTCGCGGCCACCTCCAGGGCAGCCGCCCCGTCGGGAGCCGTGCGCACGTCATTGCCGTCCAGCTGCAACATCGTCGCAAGGCTGTCGCGGCAATCCTCGGAATCGTCGACCACGAGGATGCGGTGGCCCGACAGCCCAACCGCGGGCTGCGGCGGGCGGCCCACTCCTCCGCCGCGCCGGTCGCAGGCTCAAGGAGCGGCAGCCGCACGACGAACTCGCTGCCGAGGTCGACGCCTGCGCTGCGCGCATCGACCTGTCCGTGGTGCATCTCGACGATGCGCTGCACGAGTGCAAGGCCGATGCCGAGTCCCTCGTGCGTGTGCGGCCGCGGATTGCGCACCTGGCCGAACAGGTCGAACACGTGCGACAGGTACTCCTCTGCAATGCCGATGCCGTTGTCGCGTACGGCGATCGTCGCGAAGCCATCCGCGGCGCCCAGCTGCAATTCGATCCGCCCGCCGTCGGGCGTGTACTTCGGCCGCGTTGCTGACGAGATTGGCGATCACCTGCGTCAGCCGCACCGTGTCGCCGTTCACGCGCAGCGGCTCGTCGGGAATGCTGGCGACGACCTGGTGCCTTACGCGTGTTGATCGTCGGCATGTTGGTCTCGAGCGCCTGCCTTCGCGACCACGCCGACGTCGACCGGCGCCGGTTTCAGGTTGATCTTGCCCTGGGTGATCCGCGACACGTCGAGCAGGTCGTCGATGAGCCGCGTCATGTGCTGGACCTGGCGGTCGATCAGGTCGCGCATGCGAACCTGTCGCGCGGATCGTCCGGTCCGTAGCGTTGCAGGATTGCGATCGCCACGCGGATCGGCGCGAGCGGGTTGCGCAGCTCGTGCCCGAGGATGGCCAGGAAGTCGTCCTTGCGGTGGTCCGCCTCGAGGAGCTCCTGCTGGGCGCGGCGACGCTCGCCAATCTCCCGCAGCAACTTTTCGTTGCCTGCAGCCAGCTCGCGGTTCGCCTCCTCGAGGCTCCGGTTGAAGGCTGGCAAGCTCCCGAGCTTTTTCGCGCTGAAGTTCCTGGTTGGCTGCATCGAGCTCCGCGTTCGCCTGCGACAGCGACGTCATTCGAGGCGCTGCAGCTCCATGCGCTGGGAATGCAGCTCGACGAGCACGGCACACCTTGCTGCGCAGGATCTCCGGAACTACGGGCACGTAGACGTAATCCACGGCGCCGAGGCTCGTAGCCCTTGCAGCCGGTCGAGCTCGCGTGACGTGCACGCCCGTAACGAAGATGATCGGCGTGCGCTCCGAAGCGCGGATGCTCGTGGATCAGCTGCGCGGTCTCGAAGCCGTCCATCCCCGGCATGCTGACGTCGAGCAGGATGACGGCGAACTCCGCGCTCCATGAGCCGCTGCGAGCGCCTCGATGCCCGGAGTGATCGCCGTCACGAGCCGTTCGGCCCAGCGGCCCCGAGGATCGCCTCGGTAGGTCAGCAGGCGCGCCGGCTGGTCGTCGACCAGCAGGATGTTGACCGTTGCTCGCTGACCATGTGCGCGCCCGGGCTCAGCGATGCAGCCACATGCGCACGCAGCGACAGCAGCTGCTCCGTGTTGACGGGCTTCGCGATGTAGTCGGACGCGCCGGCCTCGAGGCATTTCTCGCGGTCGCCCTTCATCGCCTTCGCGGTCAGCGCGATGATCGGCAGGCGCCGGAACTGCGGGTTGCTTGCGGATCGCGCCGCATCGTCTCGTAGCCGTCCATCTCCGGCATCATGATGTCCATCAGCACGATCGTGCAGGTCGGGCTGCGCATCGATCTGGTCGATCGCCTCCTGGCCCGTGGTTGCGCTCGTAACCGACGTGCATGCCGTGGCGCTCGAGCAGGCTCGTTCAGCGCGAAGATGTTGCGCACGTCGTCGTCCACCACGAGCACCTTCTCTGCCGAGCAGCGCCTCGTCGGTCTCGTGCAGGCGCTCGAGCATGCGCTGCTTGGCTGGCGGCAGGTTCTCGACCACGCGGTGCAGGAAGAGCGCGGTCTCGTCGAGCAGGCGCTCGGGCGAGCTGCACGCCCTTGAGCACGATGCTCTTCGCCTTCTTCCGCAGCTCCGCTTCTTCCTCGGCCGTCAGCTCGCGGCCCGTGAATACGACGATCGGCATGTCGCTGAGCGACTCCTCGCCCTGGATCTCCGTGAGCAGGTCGAAGCCCGAGATGTCCGGGCAGCTTGAGGTCGAGCACGACGCAATCGAACTGGCACGCGAGCGCAGCGGCTCGAGCGCCTCGGCGACCGGTGCCGGCCGTCGATGATCTCGACGTCGTCGTGCCCGAGCAGCTCCGACCGACGCTCGTCTGCTCGGCGCGGATCGTCCTCGACGACCAGCAGCTCGCGCACCCGCGGCTCCGCGAATCCCTTCAGGCGGTCGAACGCGTCCTTCAGGCCGTCCGTCGTCAGCGGCTTGTTGAGATAGGAGAATGCGCCGCGCTCGAGGCCGTACTGGCGCTCCTCCTCGATCGGTCACGATCTGCACCGGGATGTGGCGCGTGGTCGCATCGCGCTTGAGCTGGCTGAGGACCGTCCAGCCCAGCATGTCCGGCAGGAAGACGTCGAGCGAGATGGCCGTCGGCAGTGTGCTTGCGCGCAAGCGCGATCGCATCGGTGCCGCGTGCGCGCCACCACGCCCTTGAAGCCGCGGTCGCGCGCGAGGTTCGAGCAGCACGCGCGCGTAGTGCGGATCGTCCTCGACGATCAGCAGCACGGTGTCGTCCGGCCGGATCGTCCTCGCGGTCGTCCGGGACCTGCTCGATTCGCGGCGCCGGCAGCACGATCTGCGGGATGCGCGACGGGCATGCGCACGGTCTCGCCTGCTCCGCCGCGCCCGGCACGGCCGGGCCCGGTAGTACGAGCGGCAGGTACAGCGTGAACGTGCTGCCGCGGCCCGGCGTGCTGTGCAGGCGGATCTCGCCGCCGAGCAGGCTGCGCCAGCTCGCGGCTGATCGCGAGGCCGAGCCCGGTGCCGCCGTACTTGCGCGCCGTGCCGGCATCGGCCTGCTGGAAGGCCTCGAAGATGATCTTCTGCTTCTCCAGCGGGATGCCGATGCCGGTGTCGTGCACGGCGAACTCGACGACGGTCTGCGCCTGGCTGAGGACCGGGTGATCGGCGCTCCAGCCGCCGGTCGCGATCCCGACGTGCAGCCGCACCGCGCCGTCCGCTCGGTGAACTTGAACGCGTTCGACAGCAGGTTCTTGACGACCTGCAGCAGGCGCTTCGCATCCGTCGTGATCGCGGCGCGTCCGAGGTTCGGCGCGAAGTCCGTCGTGAACGCGAGCTTCGCGCGCTTCCGCCTCGTGACGGAACGCTGCGCTCGATCGTCTCGCGCAGGTGCGAAAACGGCAGTTCCTCGGATTCGACGGTCACGGTGCCGGACTCGATCTTCGAGAGGTCGAGGATGTCGCTGATCAGGTTCAGGAGGTCGGTGCCCGCGCCGTGGATCGTGCGCGCGAACTCCGATCTGGCGGTCGGTCAGGTTGCCGTCCGCGTTCTCGGCGAGCTGCTGGCCGAGGACCAGGATGCTGTTGAGCGGCGTGCGCAGCTCGTGCGACATGTTCGCGAGGAACTCGGACTTGTACCGCGACGTCAGCGCGAGCTCGGCCGCCTTCTCCTCGAGCCGCCCGGCGCGCGGACTCGATCTCGCTTGTTCTTGCGCTCCACCTCCGACGTTCTGCTCGGCGAGCAGCCGCGCCTCTGGTCGCGAGCTCGTCGTTGGTCTGCTGCAGCTCCTTCTGCTGCGTCTGCAGCTCGCCGGCGAGCTGCTGCGACTGCGTCAGCAGCGCCCTCCGTCCGCATCGTGGCCTCGATCGTGTTGAGCACGACGCCGATGCTGCCCGTGAGCTGCTCGAGGAATGCGAGGTGCGAAGCCGTGAACTCGCCGAGCGAGGCGAGCTCGATGACGGCCTTGACCTGGCCTTCGAACAGCACGGGCAGCACGATGATGCTGCGCGGCCGCGCGACCGCGAGGCCGGAGTGCACGCTGGATCAGGTCTCGGCGGGATGTCCGTCAGCAAGGATGCGCTGGCGTTCCTTCGCGCACTGGCCGACGAGTCCCTCGCCCAGGCGGTAGGCGCCGCGACATCGCCGGCATCCGGCAGGTCGGCGTAGCCCGCGAGCGCGCTGCAGGCGCTCGCCGTCGTCGTCCCTCGCGACGAGGTACATGACGCCCTGGTGCGCGTTCGACGAGCGGCGCGAGCTCGGACAGCAGCATCTCGGCCGACGGTCGTGCAGGTCGCGCTGGCCCTGCATCATGCGGCTGAACTTCGCGAGGTTCGTCTTCAGCCAGTCCTGCTCGGTGTTGCGCTCCGGTCGTACGCGCGCAGGTTGCCGATCATCGCGTTGATGTTGTCCTCGAGGTCGGCGACCTCGCCGCGCGCGTCGACCTGGATCGAACGCGTGAGGTCGCCCTTGGTGACCGCGCGTCGCGACCTCGGCGATCGCGCGCGACCTGCGTCGTCAGGTTCGCGGCGAGCAGGTTCACGTTCGCCGTGAGGTCCTTCCACGTGCCGGCCGCGCCGGGCACGTTCGCCTGGCCGCCGAGCCGCCCCTCGACGCCGACTTCGCGTGCGACGGTCGTCACCTGCTCGGCGAAGGTCGCGAGCGTCGCCGTCATGCTGTTGATCGTGTCGGCGAGTGCCGCAACTTCGCCCTTCGACTCCACCGTGAGGCCCTGGCGAAGCTGGCCATTGGCAACCGCCGTCACGACCTTGACGATTCCGCGCACCTGGTTCGTCTAGGTTCGCCGCCATGACGTTGACGTTGTCGGTCAGGTCCTTCCAGGTGCCGGCGACGCCCGGCACGATCGCCTGGCCGCCGAGCTTGCCCTCGGTGCCGACCTCGCGCGCGACGCGCGTGACCTCGGCCGCGAAGCCGTTCAGCTGGTCCACCATCGTGTTGACGGTGTTCTTGAGCGCGAGGATCTCGCCCTTGACCTCCACCGTGATCTTGCGCGACAGGTCGCCGCGCGCGATTGCGGTTGCGACCTCCGCGATGTTGCGCACCTGGCCGGTGAGGTTGCCGGCCATCGAGTTCACGTTGTCGGTCAGGTCCTTCCACGTGCCGGCGACGCCCGGCACGATTGCCTCGCCACCGAGCTTGCCCTCGGTACCCACTTCGCGCGCGACGCGCGTCACTTCCGCCGCGAAGCTGTTCAGCTGGTCCACCATCGTGTTGATGGTTTCCTTCAGCTGCAGGATCTCGCCGCGGACGTCGGCCGTGATCTTGCGCGACAGGTCGCCGCGCGCGACGGCCGTCGTCACCTCGGCGATGTTTCGACACCTGCGCCGTGAGGTTGCCGGCCATCGAGTTCACGCTGTCGGTCAGGTCCTTCCAGGTGCCGGCGACGCCCGGTACGTGCGGCCTGGCCGCCCAGTTTCCCTCGGTGCCCACTTCGCGCGCGACGCGCGTCACCTCCGCGGCGAAGCCGTTCAGCTGGTCCACCATCGTGTTGACGGTCTGCTTCAGCTCGAGGATTTCGCCTTTCACGTCGACCGTGATCTTGCGCGACAGGTCGCCGCGCGCGACGGCCGTCGTCGACCTCGGCGATGTTGCGCACCTGCGCCGTGAGGTTGCTCGCCATCGAGTTCACGTTGTCGGTCAGGTCCTTCCAGGTGCCGGCGACGCCCGGCACGTGCGCCTGGCCGCCGAGCGCGCCCTCGGTGCCGACCTCGCGCGCGACGCGCGTCACCTCGGCTGCGAAGCCGTTCAGCTGGTCCACCATCGTGTTGATGGTGTCCTTGAGCTGCAGGATCTCGCCGCGCACGTCGGCCGTGATCTTGCGCGACAGGTCGCCGCGCGCGACGGCGGTCGTCACCTCGGCGATGTTGCGCACCTGTGCCGTGAGGTTGCCGCCATCGCGTTGACGTTGTCGGTCAGGTCCTTCCAGGTGCCGGCGACGCCCGGCACGATCGGCCCGGCCACCGAGCTTTCCCTCGGTGCCGACCTCGCGCGCGACGCGCGTCACCTCGGAGGCGAAGGACCGCAGCTGGTCCACCATCGTGTTGATGGCTTCCTTGAGCTGCAGGATCTCGCCGCGCACGTCGACGGTGATCTTTCGCGAGACAGGTCGCCGCTCGCGACGGCGATCGTGACCTCGGCGATGTTGCGCACCTGGTCGGTCAGGTTGCTCGCCATCGAGTTGACGCTTGTCGGTCAGGTCCTTCCAGACGCCGCTGACTTCACGTGCCTGGGCCTGGCCGCCGAGCTTGCCTTCGGTGCCGACCTCGCGCGCCACGCGCGTGACTTCCGAGGTGAACGACGCCGTCAGCTGCTGGATCATCGTGTTGACGATGGAGGCGGAGCGCAGGAACTCGCCCTCGAGCGGCCGGCCGGCGACGTCCAGCGGCATTGTCTGCGAGAGATCGCCTTTCGCAACGGCGGCGATCGCTCGCGTCACTTCCGTCGTCGGCCAGAGCAGGTCGTCGACGAGCGTATTGAAGGAGCGCTCCATCTCCGGCCCAGCGCGCCGTGACGGCCGCCGATGCGCCATCCGGTGGCGTTGTCTTGCCTTCGCGGCCGACGACCTGCCGCTGCGCTCGAGCTCGCGGCAGAGGAGCTGGTTCGAACCGACGATCTCGTTGAAGGTGTCGGCGATCTTGCCGCCGAGGCCCAGTCTAGTCGCCGGGCAGCCGCACTGGAGAAGTCTCCGTCGCGCACGGCCTGCAGCGCGCGCAGCAGGTCCCGCTGGTTGAGTGGGGCATCGGCCGGCGTGCTTCCGGCGCGTGCTGGCCGCCGGACTTGCTCTGGATTCCGCATGAGCCCCCTCGTACCGCGACGACAAATCTGCCGCGGATTATTGCTAGGGGGAACGCAGGCGTATGGCTGTAGGAGAAAGCCTACATTCAGCCAGAACGAGAATCAGATCGCCGCTTTCAGAGCTGGAATCCGTCCGGCCGCAGGCCGAGTTTCTCAGCCGCCGGTACATGGCACTGCGGGAAAGCCCGAGCGCTTCCGCGGCCGCCGGGCACGCTGCCGCCGTTCCTCTTGATCGCGGAACGGATCAGCGCCCGCTCGGCGTCTTCCAGGCTCATCTCCTCGAGCGACGGCGGCCCGGACTTGCCCGCCGACAGCCGCAGGTCAGCAACGCCGACCTCCTCGCCGCCCGCGAGCAGGAGGCTGCGCTCGACGACGCTGTTGAGCTCGCGCACGTTCCCCGGCCAGGCGTACTGCTGCAACGCGGCAAGCGCCGCGACGTCGAAGCCCGTCACGGCGCGCGCGTACTGCGCCGCTTTCTTTGCGAGCTGCGCATTCGCGAGCTCGAGGATCTCCTCGCGCCGCTCGCGCAGCGGCGGCAGCCGGATCTCGACGGTGTTGATGCGAAACAGCAGGTCCTCGCGGAAGCGCCCGTCCTTGATCATCGCGGGCATGTCGGCATTCGTCGCCGAGATCACGCGGACGTCCGCGCGCTGGGTGCGCGAGGACCCGACGCGCTCGTACTCGCCGGTCTCGCAGCGCGCGCAGGAGCCGCGCCTGCTGCGCGCGGCGGGACGTTCCCGATCTCGTCGAGGAACAGCGTGCCGCCGTCGGCCAGCTCGAATCGCCCGGCCCGATCGGCCTTGGCGTCGGTGAAGGCGCCCTTCACGTGCCCGAACATCTCGCTCTCGAAAACGGTCTCGGGCAGGCCGCCCGCATTCACGGCGATGAATGATTTCTCCGCGCGGTCGGACCAGTCGTGCATCAGCTTCGCGAGCAGGCTCTTGCCGGTGCCGGGCTCGCCGGTGATCAGCACGCTCGCATCGGAACGCGCGACCTGGCGCGCAAGCCGCACGACCTCCTGCATCGGGCGGGACGTGGCGACGAGATTCGTGCCGTCGCTCGCGCGCAGGAGCGCGTTCTCGTCCGCGAGCCGGCGGCCGCGCTGGCGCGCCTCGGCAAGCTGCACCTGGTTCCGCAGCACGCTGAGCAGCCGCTGGTTGTTCCAGGGCTTTTCGAGGAAGTCGTTGGCGCCGTTTCGCATCGCCTTCACGGCGACCTCGACCGAGGCCCAGGCCGTCATGACGATGACCGGGAGCTCGGATGCAGGCGATGGAGCTGCTCGACGAGCGCGACGCCCTCCTCGCCGGAGGTCGTGTCGCGCGAGTAGTTGAGGTCCACGAGCGCGACGTCCACGTGCTCGCGCGCCGTGATGTCGAGGACTCCCGCGGGCGACGAAGCCGTTGCGACCTCGAATCCCTCGCGCTTCAGCAGAAGCTTCAGCGCAGAGAGGATATCCGCCTGGTCATCCGCAACGAGTATGCGCGGCTGCATCAGGCGGATCGTGCATGGCCTTCACTCGTAGCGCAATGCCGCCGCCGGATCCACCTTCAGCGCGCGGCGCGTTGGCGTCAGCGTGGCGAGGATCGCGACGACGATCATCAGGCCGACGACCATTGCATAGATGCCCGGATCATAGGGGCTCACTTCGCCCAGGATGTCGCCGAGGCCGCGGCCCATGAGCGGCAGCAGCGTCATGCCGATGGCGACGCCGACGAGGATCTGCACGCCGCTCGCGCGCATGACCATGCGCAGGATCCGGCTGTCGTCCGCGCCGAGCGCGCGGCGCACGCCGATCTCGCGCGTGCGCTGCCCGACGTGGAAAGCGAGCACGCCGAACAGGCCCGCGGCCGCCAGCACCAGCGCGACGATCGCGAACACCCCGAACATCGTGCCGATGATGCGGAAGCCCGCCGTGCGGATCACGCGCGACTCGTCGAACGTGCGCATCCAGTAGAGCGCCATGTCGGGATTCGGTCTGGCTGAGCGCCGTGCGCACGGCGCCGACCAGCCCGCGCGGGTCGCCATCGCCGCGCACGGCGATGCTCATGAAGCGCCCCGGCTTCTGCGTGACGGAGAAGAAGAGTCCCGGCTGCTTTTCGCCGGACTCGTCCTGGACGACGTCCGGCACGACGCCGATGACGGTGAACCAGGTCTTGTCCTCGTCGAGGTCGAACATCACGCGCTTGCCGATCGGCGATCCGTCCGTCAAACATCGTCGTGCGCCATCTTCGCGTTGATCACGACCGCGGGCAGCGAGTCGAGCGTATCGCGGCTGTCGAACACGCGGCCCTGGATCGCTGCGATGCGGAAGGTATCGAAGTAGGACGGGCTCACGACGACGTGATTGACGAAGGGCTTGGTCGAGGCGTCGCCGTAGTCGCGCCCCTCGATGGACACCGGGCCGTCGCTGCTGCCGTGGCCCGGCAGCGAATCGACGACCGCCGCGGCCTTCACGCCGGGCTGCGCCTGACGCGGCTCAGCAGCGTCTCCCAGAAGCGGATCGAGTCCGCGTCCTCGGTATAGGTGCCCGCGGTGAGTCCGACGCGCGCCGTCATGATGTCGTCCGTCTCGACGCCGACATCGGTTGGTCGTCGCGTTCAGCACGCTCTTCGTCATGAGCGCGGAGACGCCGAGCAGCAGGCATGCGAGCGCGACCTCGAATACGACGAGGCCCCAGGCGATCCGGCCGATCGCGAGCCCCGTGCCCGTGCGGCCGCCGTCGCGCAGCAGCGAGTCGAGCGAGGGCCGCGAGGCGCGGATCGCGGCCGGAAGGCCGCGCGATCACCGTGGAGAGGAGCGCGGCGCGCGACGGCGACGGTCGCGGCGCGGGCGTCGATCTCGAAGCGCCACCAGCGTCGGGCTGTCCTCCATCATGCGGCTCATGGCGAGCTGCATGCCGTCGAGCGCGATCGACGCGAGCAGGAGTCCGATGAAGGTCGCGATCGCGCTGATCACGAAGCCCTCGGCCAGCATGTGCATGACGAGGCGGCCGCGCGAGGCGCCGAGCGCCGAGCGCACCGTCGTCTCGCGCACGCGATAGGCCGGAACGCGCGAGCAGGAGGTTCGAGACGTTCGCGCAGGCGATCATCAGCACGAAGCCGACCGCGACGAGCAGCGTCCACATGAGGGCCTGGCCCTCCTTGCCGATGAAGCCAGCGGCGGTCGGGCTCGAGTTCGAAGTGCCCGCCGAACGCCTGCTGCCCGACTTCCGCCTTGATCGCGGCTGCCGCCGGCGCAAGCGCCTGCTGCACGGCGTCCACGTTGGCACGCTCTTCGCGAGGCGACCGAAAACCTGCACGTCAATGGCGTCGTCGCGTGCGACGCGCATCGGATCCTGCTGGTTCGCGACCCAGAGCGACGCCCGGACGGGAAGGTATAGCCCTTCGGCATCACGCCGATGACCTCGGAGGACTTCCCGTTCACTTTCACGGTTGCGGCCGATGGCCGCCGGGTCCGCGCCGAATCGCTCGGTCCAGAGTTCATGGGACAGGACGACCACCGGCGCCGCGCCTTCGATCGTGTCCGCGCGGGAGGATGGTGCGACCGAGCTCGGGCGCGACGCCGGTTACGTCGAAAATGTGGCCGTCGGCAAACGCGCCGTCGTAGCGCTCGGCCTGGCCGTCGCCGGTGAGGTACGTCGTGCCGATGTAAATCGCCGCCGAGTGCCTCGAACTGGTTCGCCGCAACCTCGCGGACCTTGAGCGTAGTCGCGCGGCAGCAGGGAGTTGTCGTAGTCGCCCGCCTTCTGCCCGTCGATCGTCACGATCGTGTACAGGCGGTCGGCATTCGGGTACGGCGGCGGCTTCAGCATCAGCGTGTCGGCGACGCCGTACATGAAGATCACCGCGGCGAGGCCGAGGCCGAGGACGCCAGCCGCGAGCGCGGTGAACGCCGGCGCGCGGGCGAGGCCCGCGATCGCCCCTTCACTTCTTCGAGGAATGCGTGCATGGATATTTCCTCAGGCCTTCGCCGCGCGGCGCTGGGACAGGTCGATCAGGGTGTTCTCGTCCACGACGCGGCCGTCGAAGAGCTGGATCTTGCGGTCGGCGTAGTCCGCGTAGCGCGGGTCGTGCGTGACCATGCAGATCGTCGCGCCTTCGCGGTGCAGCTCGCGCAGCAGGTTCATGACCGCCTCGCCGTTTCGCGAGTCGAGGTTTCCGGTCGGCTCGTCGGCGAGCAGGATCGCCGGCCGGCCGGCGAGGGCGCGCGCCACCGCGACGCGCTGCTGCTGGCCGCCCGAGAGCTGCGACGGGTGGTGATTCACGCGATGCGACATGCCGACGCGCTCGAGCGCGTGCAGCGCGGCCTTGCGGCGCTCGTCGGCATTCATGGCCTGCCGATAGGTGAGCGGCAGCTCCACGTTCTGCAGGACGGTCAGGTCGCCGATCAGGTTGAAGGCCTGGAAGATGAAGCCGATGCGTTCGTTGCGCACTTTCGCGCGCGCGGCGGGCGGCGAGCGTCGCCACTTCGTAGCCGTCGAGCGCGTACTTGCCCTCGGTCGGCGTGTCGAGGAGGCCGAGGATCGCGAGCAGCGTCGACTTGCCGCAGCCGGAGGGGCCGGAGATGGAAAGGAACTCGCCTTTCGCGACATCGAGGTGGATGCCGTCGAGCGCATGCGTCTCGAGGTCGTCCGTGTAGAAGACCTTGGTGACGCCTGCGAGGCTGATCATGGACTTTGTCCTGCATTTTCCCTTCTCCGTTCTGTTGCATCAGTCGATGACGAGTCGATCTTTTCCGGACCATTGCGTGGTGTCCGCGAGCGCCACGATGTCGCCGGGCTCGAGGCCCTCGAGGACGACGATCTGGTTCACGGACGCCTTGCCGAACTTCACCGGCACGCGCTCGGCGACGCTGTCGCCGGGCTTCGCGCGGAAAACCGTGGTGGTCGAATCGGACTGCGCGCCGACCGGGCGGCCGACGAAGCGCACGTTCTTCAGCGTCTCGATGGCGATCGTGCCGTCGACCGACAGGTCGCCGCGCGCCTGGCTCGGCAGCGCTTCGTCGAAGTCCACCTCGACCTTCACCGCGCCCGCGGTCACGGCCGGATCGACGCGCACGACGCGGCCGCGCACGAGGCGGTCGCGCATGTCGATGGTGGCGGACAGGCCCGGCGCGAGGTCGCGGGCATCGAGTTCGGGGATGCGCAGCTCCGCATACAGGGTGCCCGGCTTCGCGACGCGCGCGACGTTGACGCCCGGGCGCGAGCTGCTGGCCTTCCTGCACCGGCACGCTCTGCACGACGCCGGCGATGCCGGCTTTCACCGAGAGTGAATCGGCGGTGAGGCGGCTCTCCTCCAGCGCGCGCTCGAGCTGGCGCAGGCGCGCCTGGCGCGCCTGCAGCTGCGCGCCGACGGCGGCGTCGAGCGCGGCGAGGCGCTGCTCCTCGATCTTGGCGCGCTCGCCGAGCTGGCCGGCGGTGATCTTCGAGCGGGAATACTGCAGCTCCGACACGGCGTGCTGCTGGAATGCGCGCTCCTCCGCGACCGCCTGCAGGCGCGCGGACTCGGCGTTCGCCTGCGCCTCGGCGAGCGAGGAGCGGCGATCGAGGCGCTGGCTTTCGAGCTCGAGCCGCGCGGCCGCGAACTCGGCGCGGGCGGCGGCGACTTCGAGCTCCGCGGCATCGGCCGCGCGCTCGACTTCAGGATTCGACAGCTGAACGATGATCGGTATCCGGCTCGACGGTCCCGCCGGCGCGCACCAGCACGCGGTCGACGCGCGCATCCACGCGGGCCGAGAGCCAGCGCGCTTCGCGCGGCTGCAGGGTGCCGGGGCCGCGGACCTTGCGCTCGAGCGTGCCTTCCTTCACTTCGTCGAGGTAGAGCTGCTCGCGCGCGACGGAGGGCGCGCCGGGCTCGAGCTTCGCGATGGCCGAAGGCGACACCGGACAGTGCGATGGCGAGTCCCGCCACCCAGGCGAACTTCCGGTGCTTGAATTTCTCGGCGATGCGCGGGCGGTCCATCAGATCACCAGGGTCGGCACGCCGGAGAGCGCGCGAAGTTCAGGGAGCGCTGTGCGCACGTTCGGGCTGGCGCAGATCGGCCGCAGGACCCAGATCGCGAGCAGGAGGCCGATCGCGACCGCGATGAACGCGCGGGTCAGCTGACGTCCGCAGGCGATTCGTCGCGGCCCACGGCCGCTGACGAATCAACCCTGCGGTTCAGCATGGGTCTTCGGCATCGGCGACCTGCACTTCACGCGTGCCGATCACTTCAACCGCCGGCAGCTGCGCGACGATCAGGTCGCCGACCGCGAGCGTCGTCGGGTTGCCGATTTCGATCACGCCGCGCGGCAGTGCGCCGCCGTGGCCGCGCTCGAGCGTCAGGCCGGTCAGCCCGACAATCACGACCGCCGCGAATGCCGCGATCCCGGTGTTGCGATTGAACAAGGTCTTCATGGCTCTCTCCTTACTCTCTGTTTCGATGCGGCTGTTGCCGCTTCCTGTCCTAGATAGAGCAAGGTCCGTGCCAACTTGGTTTGAATGCATATAAGTTGATTGATATTCATTCTTATTATTGTTTTTGGCGGGGTAGCCGCGAACCGTGTCCGGAAGAGCCTGGCGGACGTCCGCATCCCGCTCGTGGGACACCGAAATCAGGCCCCGTCCCACATCCGGGACTACTAAAAGGGGACGCTCCCCGATTTCGACGAGACAAAAGGTGACGCTCACCTTTCGAAGGTGAGCGTCACCTTTTAGGAAGCGCACAAAGTGAAGGGGACCGTCCCTTCACCCTTGGGAAATCGGGGAGCGTCCCCTCTTTCAGTGGCTGGTGAGGTAGGGGATGGAGGACGCGGGCGGGGCGGCTTCTTCGGCGGGCGGGTCCTGCTCGGGCTCCGCCTCCGGCTCGAGTTCGATCTCGGGCTCGGGTTCCAGCTCCAGCTCGACGGCTGGCTCTGCGGCCGCTTCGATCACTTCGGCAGACTCTTCGGGCTCGACCGCCTCGACGACTTCGACCGCCGGCTCTTCGAGCACGGCGTCCGGATCGTCGCGGCGGATCATCTCGCCGGCGAGCGCGAGGTAGGCGAGCGCGCCGCGCGATTCCTTGTCGTGCAGCATCACGGGCACGCCGAACGACGGCGCCTCCGCGAGCCGGACGTTTCGTCGGATGATCGTGCGGAACACCTGGTCGCCGAAATGCTCGATGAGCTGCGCCGCCACGTCGTTCGAGAGGTTGTTCCGCGGGTCGAACATCGTGCGCAGGATTCCCTCGACCACGAGCTTCGCGTTCACGGAATCGCGGATCTGTTCGATCGTGCTGATGAGGCCCGAAAGCCCCTCGAGCGCGTAGTACTCGCACTGCATCGGGATCAGCACCGAGTCCGCGGCGGTCAATGCGTTGACCGTCAGGATGTTAAGCGCCGGCGGGCAGTCTATAACCATCAGGTCGTAGCGGTCCCGCACCGGCGCAAGCGCCTTTCGAGCCGGTGTTCGCGCCCCGCGAGCGGCGTCAGCAACCGCACCTCGGCCGCCGTCAGGTCCTGGTTCGCGGGCAGCAGATCAAAGTTCGCGCCCTCGATCGTGACGATCGCATCCACGATGTTGCAGTCGCCGAGCAGCACCTCGGTGACGGACCGCTCGAGCGTGCGCTTGTCCACGCCGCAGCCCATGGTCGCGTTGCCCTGGGGATCGAGGTCGATGAGCAGCACGCGCCGCTGCATCGCTGCGAGCGAGGCGGCGAGATTGACGGCCGTCGTGGTCTTCCCGACGCCGCCGCTTTCTGGTTCGCAACCGCGATGATCCGCTTCATCAGGCTAAACCCTAGCAAGTTCGACGAGGCAGCGCTCGGCATCGAGGCCCGGCACCCGGATCGGGTGGACCGCCCGCGCTTTCCAGCCCGCGGGCAGCGCCTTCAGCTTCGTCATCCGGCACTTTACCTTTCATGGCCAGCAGACGCCCATCCCGTGCGGCCAGGTGTCCGGCCACCCGGATGAAGTCCGGTCGAGCGAGCCGAGGGCCCGTGCGATCACGCTGTCGAAGGGGCAGGCCGGCTTGTAGGACTCCGCACGCGCCAAACGACGTCCACATTGGGCAAGTTGCAGCATCGCGGCGGCATGCCGGACGAAAGCGACCTTCTTGCCGGTGGATTCGATGAGCGTATAGCGCCGATCGAGGTCCGGCGACCGCGAGCGGCAGGCCCGGAAAGCCCGCGCCGCTGCCGATATCGGCAACCTGCAGGCCCCGGATATGGGGCAGGACGGCCAGCGAGTCGAGCAGGTGCTTGTCCACGACCTCGGCCGGGTCCTTGATCGCCGTCAGGTTGACCCGCGTATTCCACTCCGCAGAGCTCGGCGACCAGCGTCAGGAGCGCCTCGACCTGGCCCGGCGCCAGCGCGAGGCCGAGCGCCTCGAGCCCCTTCGCCAGCCGCAACTCGATCGGGCCCTCACGTCAGGCGATCTTGACGACCGTGCGACCCTGGATCTGGTTCTTGATGTAGCCGTCGAAGGCGGACGGCAGGTCGCTGAAGCTCGATCGTGCGCGTCACGAGCTTGTCGAGATGACGCGGCTTCAGGTCCGTGGCGAGCCGCTTCCAGATCGCAAGGCGAATTTCGCGCGGCATCGCCGACGAATTGACGCCCAGGAGGCTCACGCCGCGCAGGATGAAAGGCATGACCGTCGTTTCGAGCTTGTGGCTCGCGGCGAGGCCGATGCTGACGATGTTGCCCCAGTTGTCCACGGTCCGCGTGAGCCGGGTCAGAAGCTGCGCCGCCGACGTTGTCGATCGCGCCGCCCCACAGCGCCGTCTCGAGCGGCCGCTTGCCGAGGTCGATCTCCTGGCGGCGCAGGATCCGCGAGCGCCGAGCGCTTTCAGGTGCGCATCAGCCTCGGGTTTCACGCTCACCGCGACGACTTCGTAGCCGAGCTTCGAGAGCAGGTCGATTGCGATCGAGCCGACGCCGCCCGATGCGCCCGTCACGACGATCGGGCCCATCGAGGGTTTCTGTCCGTTCTGCTCCATGCGGATGAATCGCGAGCCCGGTGGTGAATCCCGCCGTGCCGAGCGCCATCGCATCGAAAGCGCTCAGTCCCCGGGCAGCGGAATCACGGAATCGCCCTGGGCGCGCGCGTACTCGGCGTAGCCGCCATCGAGCGTCTCGGAATGTCCGCAGCCCGTGACGAGCACCGCCTCGCCCGGCTTGTAGCGCGCATCGGTCGAGCTCGCGACTTCGCCGGCAAGGTCGATGCCGCCGTTCAGCGGGTACTCTGCGCAGGATCTTGCCGGCGCCCGTCGCGGCGAGAGCGTCCTCGAAGTTGATGCTCGAATACAGCACGCGGATGACGACTTCGCCCGCCGTGAGGGCATCGACGCCCATCTGCTCGAAGCCCGCGGCGATCTTTGCCCCTCGCGCTCGTGAATCCGGAATGCCTAGAATGCGTTCATGTCATTTCCTGTCCAGCCAGTGCTCGAGGCCCTGGCAATTGAGTTCAACGTCGTCGTCGAGAGCCGGTGCCGAGAGCCATCGTCGCGCGGAAAGCCGTGCGCGTCGAGCCAGGTCGCAATCATCGCAAACATCCCGTGGCGGAGCTTCGCCGAACGGTCCGGCGCGTCCAGGTAGCGCGTTGCGAGGTCGACGTACGCGACCACGCGCTCCTTCATCTCGCGCGCGAGGCGCGTGAGATCCCGGACTTCCGCGTAATGCGTGAGGAAGATCGAGCGCGGCGCGTAAGAGCATGATCCGGTCGACGCGGCGTGGCAGAGCGCCTCCGGGTCGAAATGCACGGGCGTCGTCGTCGGGATGATGAACTCGCGCCCGTTCGACGTCGAAGTCGCGGTACGAGAGGCCGAAGGTGTCGCCCGAGAAAGATGAGCTCGTGCTCACGGTCCACGACACGAGTAATGATGCAGCGCGTGTCCGGGCGTGTGGATCAGCTCGAGCTGCGCGCTTCCCCAGCGTGATCGTCGCGCCATCCTCCGGCTGGAAGACCCGCGCCGCGTCGATCGGCACGATCTCACCATACAGCTTGCGGTAACGCTCCTCGCCGTACACGGCGATCGAGCCCGCGATCAGCTTGGACGGCTCGACGAGGTGTCGCGCGCCGCGCGGGTGCACGGCGCAGCGCGCATTCCGGCAGCTCGCGCATCAGCGCGCCGGCCCCGCCCGCGTGATCGAGGGTGAACGTGCGTCGCAGCACCCAGTCGACCTGCGCGCGGTCGGTGCCCTTCCGTTCGAGCGCGGCCGAGCAGGTTGGGCACCGAGTGCGTCGTGCCCGTGTCCACGAACGGCGGCGCGGCCGTCATCCACGACGAGGTGCGAGGCCGCGAGCCGCGGGCGGACGTAGTCCGCGTCGATCGCCGTGATGCCGGCGCGGAATCTCGGTCAGTTTCGAGGCGATGTCACGCACGGCACTGACCATGGCGAGAATGCATGGAATTCGCCATGAACTTCTTGAGGAATCTCCCGGGTGGGATCATCCGTCACGTTGCCCTCATCGTCGATCATGCCCTTCGTGAACTGGATGTAGGCCTCCGGCGCAGTTCATCTGCGGTGAGTTGCAGAAGCTCAGGATGCTGCGCAGGCTGCTGCTGGGCGACCGCGGTGCCGATCTTGCCGGGAGAGCTGCCGATGACGGCCGAGGGCTTGTGCGTGAATGAATTCTTGCCGTGGGGCGGCTCGCCCAGTCGATGGCGTTCTTGAGCGCGCCCGGCAGGCTGCGGTTGTACTCCGGCGTCACGAAGAGGCACGCCTCGGCAGGGCTCGAGGGCCTTCTTGAACGCCTTCGCGACCTCGGGAAATCGGCGTCGTAGTCGTAGCTGTAGAGCGGCAGGTCCCGGATCGGGATCTCGACGAACTCCGATGCTCGCCGGGCGACAGCGCGGATCAGCGCTTTCGCGAGCTTGCGGTTGATCGACGCCTTCGCGAGGCTGCCGATGATGTAGCCGACTTTGTAGGTTGCCATGGGACCTCCATTGTCATGATCGCATGCCGGGCGGTTAGAATCCGCGCATGAAAAAGCTACTCTTTCTGCTCGTCCTCCTCTCCTTCAACACCGGCGCAGCCGAAGTCGAGCGCGTCACCCGCGGCAACCTCGCGATCGAGGGGATCCCCGAGATTCCCCGGAACTGATGCAGCGGATGCGCCGCTACCGGTTCGCGCGCAGCGCCCTGTTCCACGGGCTGGACCGCGGACGGGCGGATCTCGATCAGCACGCGCTTCGGCAATACGAGCCAGATCCACATCGTCGACAAGCCCATGGGCGCGCGGCGCCAGATCACCTTCTTCGACGAGCCGATCAACGGCGGCGACTGGTCCCCAACCGGCTCGCGCAAGGGCATGGTCTACCACGCGGGACACGGGCGGCGACGAGAATTACCAGCTCGAGTACCTCGACCCGGCGACCACCGACCCGGTGCGGCTCACCGGATGGAAAGGGTCGCGCGGATACGGGCCTGTGGTCGCCGGACGGCACGAAGTATGCGTTCCAGTGGACGGTGCGAAACGGCGTCGCGTCCGACGTCTACATCGACGACCCGCTCGACAAGATGGCGCCGGAACTGGTGTTCGAGGCGCCCGAGGTCGGCTGGAACGCGGTCGACTGGTCGCCGGACGGGAAGTCGCTGCTGCTCGAGCATTTCACGTCTCGGCGAATGGAGCTATCTCTGGGCCTACGATCTCGCGACGCACGCAAAGCGGGAGATCGAGCCGGCGAAGGTGAAAGCCGGCCGCGGCGGCAATTTCTCGCGCGACGGCAAGGGCGTGTACATCACTTCGGACCTCGGCAGCGAGTTCCGCACGCTCGCGCTACGTGGACCTCGCGACGGGCAAGGTCACTCCGCTGACGGACCACATCAAGTGGGACATCGATGAGTTCGTGCTCTCGCGGGACGGGCGCTACCTCGCGTATATCGCGAACGAAGACGGCGCGAGCCGGCTCGGCGTGATGGACCTCGTGCAGCACGCCGACACGATCCCGCCGAAGCTGCCGTTCGGCGTCATCGGCTCGCTGGATTTCGATCCGGCGGGCAAGCGGCTCGCGTTCAGCCTGCAGACGCCGAGCGCGCCGTACGACGTCTGGGTGTGGACGCTCGCCGACGGCGGCGTTCGAGCGCTGGACGGAAAGCGAGATCGGGCCGCTCGACGCGACGGAAGCTCGTCGCGCCCGACGCTCGTGCATTACCGACCTTCGACAAGAGCGACGGCAAGCCGCGCGGATTCCGGCCTGGACTGTACAAGCCCGCGGGCGCAGGACCGTATCCGGTGCTGATCAGCATCCACGGCGGACCGGAAGCCCAGGCGCAGCCGACGTTCAGCACGTCGGTCCAGCTAGTGGGCCGTGGAACTCGGCTACGCCGTGCATCGCGCCGAACGTGCGCGGCTCGACGCGGCTACGGCAAGACGTTCCGTCGCGCTCGACAACGGCATGAAGCGCGAGGACTCGGTGAAGGACATCGGCGCGCTGCTCGACTGGATCGCGACGCAGCCGGACCTCGACGCGAAGCGCGTGGTGGTCATGGGCGGCAGCTACGGCGGCTACATGTCGCTCGCGACGATGACGCATTACACGCGACCGGCTCGCGCGGCGGCATCGACATCGTCGGCATCTGCGAACTTCGTCACCTTCCTCGAGAACACGGCGAGTTACCGGCGCGACCTGCGCCGCGCCGGAATACGGCGACGAGCGCGACCCGAAGATGCGCGAGTTCTTCCAGAAGATCTCGCCGCTGAACCAGCGCGGACAAGATCACGAAGCCGCTGCTCGTCGTCCAGGGCAAGAACGACCCGCGCGTGCCGGTGACGGAGGCCGAGCAGATGGTCGCGAAGTTCCGCGCGAACGGCAGCGAGGTCTGGTACCTGCTCGGAGCTCAACGAGGGCCACGGCTTCCAGAAGCGCGACAACATCGACTACTACCAGTGGGCGGTGGCGATGTTCCTGGACAAGCTCAAGCAGACAGTTAAAGGGGACGCTCCCCGATTTCAATATAAGGTGACTGTCACCTTTTCAGGTGACACGCCGGAAATCGGGGAGCGTCCCCTTTATGCCAGCGGGTCAGACCAGTCGGGATGGCGGTCCGGAACAGGTCGACCACGAAGGGACAGGTCGGCCGGATCCTGAAACCTCGCGGCGCGCGTCGGCGACGAGGCGTTCAACGAGCTGCGTGGCGATGCCGCGATGGCGGAGTGCAACCGGCGTCAGCGTGTGATCCGCGATGAAGACGTTGGGGTCGGTGCGAACGAAGAGGTCAGCTCCGCCTCGCCCGGAAAGCCCCTCGACCTTGGCGACGTAGCGGCCGCCCTGTGCGTTCATCTCGCGCGTGATGCCGACCTTTTCCATGGTCCCGCGCGCGCCTGCGCCGCTTCAGTCGTGCTTGGGAGTCTGCAGCCCCGACTGGCTGGAGAAGAATGCCGCGAGTGCGTGGATCTCGTCGGCCGTCAGCTGCTGCGCAAACGGCTGCATCAGCGGGTTCTTGCGCTTGCCGAGCCGGTAGTCGTTCAAAGCCTGCACGATGTAATCGGCATGCTGGCCGGCCAGGTTCAGGTACTCCTCCGTCGTGCCGACGCCATTCGGGCCGTGGCAGGCGGCGCAGGTCGCCGCTTTTTCCGGCGGCGTGCCCACGACTGCCGCGGCCGCGTTCACCTTCGCGACCGAACTGAAATACGCCGCGAGGTCAGCGCGGTCCTGTTCGGACAGCGTGTTCGCGAATCCGCGCATCGTCGGATGCCAGCGAGCGGCGTCCTTAGTACTCCGTCAGCGCGGAGACGATGTAAGCCTTGTGCTGGCCGCCGAGCTTCGGAACCGAGTACTTCGGATACGAGTTCTTGTAGTTCTCGATGCCATGGCAGCCAAGACAGCTGTAAGCCAGCTTCTGGCCGCTCGCGGCATTGCCGTCGGCCCGCGCGGCCAGCGAAACTGCGGCCAGCAGGGTGACGGCGACCAGGAATTTAGCGTGGCGGTTCAAGGGCTTTGAACTCCGGTTGAGCGCCCGGAATGTTAAGCGGCGCGGGCGTCGAATTGCCACCGGGGACCCCCGGCGTATAGTTTCCAGCGAAATGGCCAAGAGGCCGGCCTGAGATTCCGGGAGACCGCAGTGGCAAAAAGGACGACGCACCGCAGCAGTTCCGGCACCAAGCTTTACGCCGTGCGCGACAAGCAGGGCCGGTTCAGGGACATCCAGACTGTACAAGCGCGCCCACGGACAGGACGTCCGCCGCAAGGCGAAGAACGAAGTAACCGCGACCGCTGTCCGCGCTTACAACGCGGCCGCGATGTCGTTCATCACTCCGCTGTCCCGCGGCTTGACCGTCGGCGCGTAGCGATTCAGGAGCCTGCCGTCGCGCCCGATCAGAATTTCTCGAAATTCCACTGGATGTCGCCGGCATGGCCATTCTGCAGGGTCGGTGAGCCAGGCGTAGAGCGGGGTGGCGCCCGGCGCCGTTCACCTCGAGCTTCGCGCTCATCGGGAACGTGACGCCGTAGTTCGTCGAGCAGAACGTCTGGATTTCCTCTTCGCTGCCCGGCTCCTGCGCACCGAACTGGTTGCAGGAAGCCGACGACGGCGAAGTCCTCGCCCGCGAGTTCCTCGTGCAGCCCCTCGAGATCCGTGTACTGCGGCGTGAGGCCGCACTGGCTCGCGACGTTCACGGCGAGCACGACTTTGCCTTTGAGACCGGCGAGCAGGTCGGGCGCGCCGTCGATGGTGTTCAGCTTGAAGTCGTAGAAGTTTTTCATTGGCACATTATCCGCCGACACGTAGTCCGGAAGGGGACAGTCCGCCTTTGGCGGGCGCAAGGCGCCTTCAAAGGGACCGTGCAGTCCCCTTCGCAGTTCCCTTTAAGGAGTCTCCGGGGCCTGAGGGAGCCAGACGGTGACGACAGCGCCGCCGCCATCGCGGTTGGCGATGGCGAGGCGCCCGCCGTGCGCGTCCACGATTTCGCGGCAGAGCGTCAGGCCGAGGCCCGTGCCCTTGGGCTTGGTCGAATAGAACGGCAGCAGCGCATCGCGCAGGACCTCGTTGGTGAGCCCGCTGCCCCGGTCCTTCACCTCGATCGTGACGCCACCGCCGCGCTCCGTCACGCCGAGCGTGACCTCGTCTTCCGGCGAACCCGATTCGATCGCGTTCTTGACCAGGTTGATCAGCACCTGCTCGACCTGCGTGGCGTCGATCCACGCGGGCGTTCGCGGCAATGGCTGCAACACGCGGAACGCGATGCTGTCGCCGAGTCCCTCGAGCAAGCGGGCCCCAGGCCACGGCTGCCGGTCGCGGCCGCGGCAGTTTCGCGAACCGCGCGTAGCCATCGATGAAAGTCGCCAGGTGCGAGGCGCGCTCCTCGATCGTCGAGAAGACGCGCGCGAGCCGCTCCGGATCCGGCGCCAGCGCGAGCTGCTGGCCCGAGTGCGCGAGCGAGCTGATCGGCGCGAGCGAGGTTGTTGAGCTCGTGCGCGATCACGCCGGATCACCTTCTTCCAGATCGCGACTTCCTGCGCCGCCATTTCGCGCGTGAGCTGCTTGAAGAGCAGCAGCCGGTGAGGCTGGCTGTTCAGCGTGAACGGCCGGTTGCTGACATGGAAGATCTCGGCCTCGGTTCCTTCCGCCACCGTGAAGAGCGTGTCCACGCCGCTTTCCACCGCGTCGCGCAGCGGCTGCGGCGCCTCGGCCATCAGCTCGCCGAAGCGGATGCCCTCGATCTTCCGTCCCGCGCGGAAGAGCTGCCGCGCCGCGATGTTGCCGAAGACGATGTGATCGTTCGCGTTGGTCAGCACGAGCGCGAGCGGCGTCGTCTGCACGACGGTGTCGAGCAGGAGCTCGCGCTGGTAGAGGTTCAGCCGCTCGCGCCGCAGGCTGTCGCCGAGCGAGTTGTACTCGGCCGTGAGGTCGCCGATCTCGTCCGGCCCCGTCGGCGTCACGCTCACGCTGAAATCGCGGTCGCGCAGGCTGCCCGATGCCGTCGGCGATCGCGCGGATGCTGTGGCTCCAGCGGCCCAGCATGAGGTTTGTGAGCCACAGGGCGGGCGGCAGCGTGACGAGCAGCGCCGCCGCGCCCGCGAGCACGGGCGAATGCAGCCACCGGTCGAAGACGATCGTGACGGCCGCGACCGCGGCCGCGGTCGCCGTGACGACCACGGCGATTCGGCCGGCGAGCGACCGGCGGGCGCGTGGCTTGATGGACATGGCTTTCCCTGCGCCGCCGGGTCAGGCCGCGATCATTGGCTTGCGATCCACCGGTCCAGCTTCGCGTTGAGCGCGGAGAACGGCAGCATGCCGTCCTCGAGCAGCACCTGGTGGAACGCGCGCACGTCGAACTTCGGCCCGAGCTGCGACTGTGCCCGCTCCCGCATCTCCTGCCATTTCATGCCGCCGAGCGGGTACGCGAGCACGAATCCCGGGAGGCTGCCGATGAGCGCGACCGACTCCTTCGCGCGCTGCGGTGGGCGCAGCGGCATCGCTTCCTGCAGGTACTGGATCGCCTGCTCCGCCGTCCAGCCCTTCACCTGCATGCCGAGGTCGACGACCATCATCGGCGTGATCGAGCTCATCTCCCGGCCCATGTAGTCGCGGTCCGAGTCGTAGAGCCCGATCTCGTTGGCGAAATCTTCCGCGTACGTCGCCCAGCCTTCGCCCGGTCCGCTGAAGAACAGGAGCCGGGAGATCGGATGATTGCCCTTGCGCCCATGCTCCGCGAGGAACTGCGATCTGCAGGTGATGGCCCGGCAGCGTCTCGTGCAGGATCACGTTCTGCAGCGCCGTGCGGTAGAGATCCTTCGTCACGTTCCGGTAGTAGTAGGTGCCGGGCCGGCTGCCGTCATCGGCCGCCGGCAGGTACTGGCCGCCCGGCGCGCTCGCCTGCTGGAACTCCGGGAATGGCTCGATCACGACCCTGCCGACGGGCGGCGTCAGCACCATCTTGCCGGCCGCGGCCTGCGCCCGCTCGTAGGTGCGCTGCGTGAAGTCGCGGATCTCGTCGGCGGACGCGAATCTCTCGTGCGGGTCGGCATGGATGATGTCGACCAGCGATTTCCAGTCGGTCACCTTCTCGCCGAACAGCTTGCGCCCGAGGCCGATCGCGATGCCGCGCTCGCGTTCCACTTCCTTCTGCGCCACGTCGAAGAGCGCGACCGGATCGGCATCCACGGTCGTCGTACCGAATACGAGCGCGCGATAGCACTCGGCGCCCGTCCGGCATTCCCTCGAGCGACGCGCGACTTGCGCGCGTGGGCGACGTATCCGTCCACGCAGGAAATCGCGATAGCGCGTGATCGCCGGCCACACGCGTCCCCTCGATGACCTGACTTCCACTCGGCGGCGAAGGCGCGGCGTCTTGTCGCGGGTCGCCGGATCCATCAGGGGCGACTCGCCCGGCTTCTGCGCGAGCATCTGGTCGAGCTGGTTCAGCGTCGAGCTGGCGGCGGCCTGCCGTCGCGGAATAGCCGAGGCGCTGGCCTTCCTTGAGGTTCGCGATCTCGCGGTCGAACCACGGACCGAAATCGCGCCAGCGCGCGAGCGCCTGGCGCCCGCGCCTCATCCGTGTCGACCGGCTGCGACGCCCGCGATCTGCGAGAGCGCCGCCTGCCAGCCGATCGGGGACACGGTCCAGAGCTCGTTGCGGCAGACCGTCGTCGCCGCGTCCTGCTTGAAGGCGTGGTCGAGGAACTGCCAGGTCACCCATTCCGGTTCGGCCGCGAAGGCCTCCGGCTTGATGCGCGGCGAGCTCGGCCGCCATGCCTTCAGTGAGCGCGTGCCAGCGCGCGACGTCCGCGGGCGCATTGATGTCGACGCCGTCGTTGCGCTTCACCGGCAGGCCGGAAAACCCGTACGAGATCGGGAAGCTCTTCTGGTATTCGTCGACGAATCGGTCCGCAAGCGCCGTCACGCGCTCGCGATCGCCGGGCTCGGCATGCGATGGCAGTGCCGCCAGGGCTGCGAGCAGCACTGGAACGAGTCGAAGAGCCTTCATGGAACAACCTCCGGTGGGACCGGACGGCAGCGTAGCGCCTGAACCGGCCGCCCGACTAGCCGTTCGCGGTGGTACGGCCCGGGTCGACAGGGGCCTTGAGGCCGAGCTTCTCCATCCGGCGATAGAGCGCCTGGCGCGACAGGCCGAGGTCGCGCGCGGCATGCGCGACGACCCCGTCGGCGAGCAGAAAGCGCCTGTTCGATCGCCTCGCGGTCGATGTGCGAGCCGTCGGCCGGCTCCTGGGACACGGGCAGCGCCAGGCGCCCTGGCCGTGACGACGCTGTCCACCGACAAGAGGCAGGCGCGGTGGATGACGTTCCGGAGCTCGCGGACGTTGCCCGGCCAGTGGTAGCGGCCGAGCGCGCGCAGCGCATCCTGCGACAGCGTGAATCCGGCTCGAGGAAGTGATGCGCGAGCGGCACGATGTCTTCCTGCCGCGAGGCGAGCGGCGGCACTTCGAGCTCGATGACGTTCAGGCGATAGAAGAGGTCCTCGCGGAACTTCCCTTCCTTGATGAGCTGCGGCAGGCCCGCGTTCGTCGCGGCGATCACCCGGGCGCGGGTGCGGCGCGTCGTGTTCGAGCCGAGCCGCTCGTACTCGCCGGTCTGGAGCACGCGCAGGAGCTTCGCCTGGCCCGAGCGCCGAAAGATTCCCGATCTCGTCGAGGAAGATCGTGCCGCCGTCCGCGGCCTCGAAGCGGCCGGTGCGGGCTTTCGCCCCGGTGAAGGCGCCCGCCTCCGTGCCGAAGAGCTCCGCTTCCATCAGCGTGTCGGGCAGCGCGCCGACGTTGACCTTCACATAGGGACCGGTCTTGACCGTCGAGTTCGCGTGCACGATATCGGCGATCACTTCCTTGCCGGCGCCGTTCGGGCCGGTGATCAGCACCGGACACATCCGCGTGCGCGATGCGCGCGGCGGTCGAGGCGAGCGCGTGCATCGCCTCGCTCTCGTAGACGAGGCCGTTCAGCGCGAAGCGCGTGGCGAGCTCGGCGCGCGCGGCGGCGCGGCGCCGGCGGATCGCGCGGTTCTCGGTGCGCGCGCGCGCAGGTCGAGGAGGTTCCGGACCGTCGTCAGGAGCCGCGCGTTGTCCCAGGGCTTGGCGACGTAGTCGGATGCGCCCGCCTTCACGCAGCTCGACCGCGGTCTCGAGGTGGGTCCAGGCCGTCAGCAGGATCACGGGCAGTTCCGGATGCAGCGCGCGGATCTGGCGGAAGAGCGCGATGCCCTCCTCGCCGGACGTCGCCTCGCGGCGGAAATTCATGTCCTGGATGACGAGATCCACGGCTTCGCGCGCGAGCAGGTCGATGCCGGACGTGGCCGTGTCCGCGCCGAGGACGCGCGCGCCGTGCATGGACAACAGCACATCGAGGGCCGTGCGCACGGCCTCACTGTCGTCGATGACGAGTACCGTGCGATCTCCCAAGCTGTCCTGAAGTCCCTGGTCCTGCTTGTCCTTCATCAGTTTGGATGCGGGGTTCGCGGAAACGGTTGTAAGGCCTGCCACAGTCTAGAACCGTTCGGCTCGCAACGGCCGGCGATATGCCCGAGGCCCGGCGCGCCGGCTGCAGCGCGGCTGCGAGGCCGATCAGCCAGATCGCGAGCGCGCCGCCCACCAGGTAATAGAGGTCGAGGCGCGGCAATTCGTACTTGACCGAGATCCAGTAACCGATGCCGAGCGCAGCGCCGCAGCCTACGACGATGCCGGCGGTCGTCACCATCCAGTTCTCGACCAGGAAGTGCCGCACGATGTCCAGCTTGCGCGCGCCGACCGCTCGCCGCGTGCCGATCTGGCGGATGCGCGTCGAGACGTTGAAGGTCGCGAGGCCGAAGATGCCGAGCGCGGTGATCGCGAGGAGCGCACTCGTCACGCTGACCAGGAAGATCGCCATGTTGCGGTCGTCGAGGTATGACTGGTTGATGAAGTAGTCGAACGACCGGACCCAGCGCAGCAGGCGCCCGGGTTCGAGTTGCCGAGCTTCGCCTCGATGTCGCGCATCACGGCATCGCGGCGGCCCGGCTCGGTCCGGACCAGGTAGATCGCCGTCGGCCCGCTCTTGATGCGCGGGAACAGCACGATGTGATCCAGCTTGTCCCAGCCCACCCATGCGCCCTGCATGTGCTCCATGACGCCGACGATCGTGATCGGCTTGCTGAGGCCGTCGTAGAACGTCTTGCCGATGAGGTTCGTTTCCTTCGGGAAGAGCTCCTTGGCGAAGGCCTGCGTGACGATCGCCTGCGGCGATGTCTCGAAGGTTTCCGAAGCCGGCAGGATTTCCTGCGCCTCGAACGGGCGTCCCGCGATCAGCTTGACGCCGAGCGCCGCGATCGACTGCTCGTCGACGTCGTAGTTGTTGCCCGGCACCGATCTCCTTGGGAGGACCTCGCCGGGCCTGTTCTGGAAGCCGTTCGAGCTGCCGCCGCCCGAAAGCGGGATGTTGCTGAAGCAGGCTCGCGGCCTTGACGCCCGGCATCCCGCGCAGCGTCGCGAGGTCCTCGCGCCAGCTCGCGTCATAGTCGTAGTTCTTCGCGAAGCCGGCGCTCGCCACCCAGATCATGTTGGCGTTGTCCATGCCGGTCGGGCGGCCGATCTTCTCCACGCGCTGCTTGACGACGTAGATCGCGTTGACCAGCACGGCGAGGCCGATCGCGATCTGGAACGCGACCAGGAGCGCCCCGGTGCGGTTGCGCCAGAGCGCGGAGGCGATGGGGCGGATGTTCCAGGCTGTCATGTCATTGCGCCTTCAGGTAGCTGGCCGGCGGGATGCGGCCGATGCGCCACGCGGGATAGAGCCCGGCGGCGATGGTTGCGAAGAATGCGAGCCCGAGCGCCGTCACGACGCTCGTGATGTCCACGTGCGCGAGCGCCTGCGGTCCCGCCGGCGTCGGTCGGATCCACGGTGTAGAGCGCGCCGCAGCCCCATCAGCAGGGTGGCGCCGAGCACGAGGCCGAGCAGGGCGCCGATCGAGGAGATCACGCCGACCTCGACGAGATGCTGCGTAGAAGACCTGCTTGCGGCTCGCGCCCAGCGCGCGGCGCACGCCGCGTCATCGGCGCGTTGTTCAGGAATTTCGCCAGCAGCAGCCCGACGGTATTCAGGAGGCAGACCGCGAGGAAGGCGAACGGCGAGTCCGACGAGCACGCGGTCGTCGTTGCTGACGACGTTGTTGTCGACGAGCCACTGGTCCGGCTTCGTCAGGCGATTGTTGAGCGGTCGCTGGTAGCGGCCCGCCTTCTTCTGTTCCTGCGCGTAGTTGTCGAGGAAGGCCTGGAAGCGGTCGTGCGCGGCAGCGTCCGGCAACTCGACCCACATCTGGATCCAGACGAGCTCGGAGTTGAGGAAGTCCTGGAACGAATTGACGTCCTCCGGCTTCCAGCCGTTGCGTGTTGCCGGCGCTTGGCAGCTCGAGCGCGGCGTTCCAGCCGAACGGGATGTAGACGTCCTCCGGCTCCTCGAGCGCGCCGTTGTTGACGTCGTAGAACGTCGGCAGCGGCATCCAGTTGTCGCGCACGCCGACGATGCGGAACTCGTTGTCGTTCCAGCGGATGCGCTTGCCGACGCTGTTGGCGCCGCCGAAGAGCTTGCTCGTTCATCTTGCGCGAGATGACGAGCACGGGCTCCGGACCGGAGTCCGCGGCATCGGTCCAGGTGCCGCCGTACTGGAACGGCACGTCGAAGATCGCGAAGAAATCCTTGGTCGTCACGCGCGTCATCACGCGCTCGGGCTTCACCTGCAGGCCATCGACCGAGAGGATGCCGACGGCCTTGTGCATGATCACCTTGTGCTTCGGGATGTCCGACCGGTACACGGCCATCGCGTCGCGATACGTCAGCTGCTCGGGCGGAAGCTCGGGCTTCTTGTCGTAGTTCGGCTGCTGCGGGTCCCAGAAATCCATCGTGACGGCGTAGAGCACGTCGTTCTTCCACCAGATCGGGTTGCCGGACATCGCGCGGTACATCGTGAGCGTCATGACGCAGACGCGCGATGCCGAGCGCGACCGCGCCGATCATCGAGCGCGGTGATACCCGGGTTGCGGCGCAGGTTGCGGAAGGCGAGCTGCAGGTAGTAGCCGAACATCGCGATCTCCTCAGGCGGGCGACATCGCCGAGACGGCGGCGTGCGCGGGCTTCACGAGCGAGTCCTCGCGCGGTCTCGTACGGCTTCAGGTCCGAGATCTGGCCGTCGACGATGTGGACGTTGCGGTGCGCGCGGCGCGCGAGCTCCGGGTCGTGCGTCACCATGATGATCGTCGTGCCCATCTCGTTGATCTGCTCGAGCAGGTCCATCGACCTGGCGGGCCATCAGCGAGTCCACGTTGCCGGTCGGCTCGTCCGCGAGCAGGAAGCGCGGGTCGCCGGCGAGCGCGCGTGCGATCGCGGCGCGCTGCTGCTGGCCGCCGGAGAGCTGCGAGGGCATGTGGTGCATGCGCGAGGACAGGCCGACGACCTCGAGCGCGCTCTTGATGCGCTGCTCGCGGTCCTTCTTGCGCGAGGCCGCGGTAGCGCAGCGGCACGTCGACGTTGTCGAAGATGTCGAGGTCCGGGATCAGGTTGAAGCTCTGGAAGATGAAGCCGATCTTCTCGTTCCGCAGCTTCGAGCGCGCCTCGTCCGACAGGCGGCTGACGTCCTGCCCGTCCAGCTTGTAGGTGCCGGTGTCGAAGGTCTCGAGCAGGCCGGCGACGTTCATGAACGTCGTCTTGCCGGAGCCCGAGGGACCCGTGACCGCGACGAACTCGCCGTCGCCGACCTTCAGCGAGAAGTCACGCAGCGCGTGCGTCTCGATCAGGTCCGTCCGGTAGATCTTGCTGATTCCGTGCATTTCGAGCATTGGCTTGTCGCTCCAGGGTCGTAAATGGGTCCGGCGGTCAGCCGCTGATGTGGAATTCGGGAACGTCTTTCATGTCGCCGGTGCCGGAGATGACGACTTCCTGCCCCGGCTCGAGGCCTTTCAGCACTTCGATCTCGCCGACGGAGGCGGCGCCGAGCTCGACTGGCGTCAGGATCGCCTGGTCGCCGTCGACGACGTACACCGCCTTGGTGCCGCTCACGATGTCCGAGCTGCGCTCGAACTTCAGGGCCTTCGCGCGCTGCTCGATCACGATGCGCACCGAGCCGCGCTGGCTCTGCCGGAGGCTCGGGCGGCTGCTCGCCCGCGAACTTCACGCGGCCGGTCACCTGGCCCGAGCGCACTTCCGGCGAGATGCCCGTGACGAGGCCCTTGTATTCGCGGCCGTCGAGCGAGATCTCCGCCTCCATGCCGGCCTTGATGTCGCGCGCGTAGACGTCGGCGACCTGGAACTCGACCTCGAAGGCCGACAGGTCGACGACCGTCAGCAGCGGCGCGTTTTCGGCGACGCTCGCCTTCTCCGGCGCCGCGAGGTTCGCGACCATGCCGTCGACCGGCGAGCGCACCGACGAGCTCGTCGACGCGGCGCTTCAGGTTCGAGACGACATAGCCCTGGCGCTCGCGTTCCTGGCGCTTGGCGCGCAGGTCGAGGTCGAGGCTTTCCTGCTCGAGGCCGGTCGTCTCGATCGCGTGGTCATAGGCGAGCTTCGCGGACTCGCGCGCATCCTCGGCGCTCTTGAGATCGCGCTCGGGGATTGCGCCCTTGTCCCAGGCCCACTGCGCACGCTGGAGCTCGCGCTCCGCGGCGCGGATCTGCACGTCGGCGAGGTCGGCCGCTTCCTTGGTGGCAAGTTTCTGCCGGCGGACCTCGATCGCCTGGCGCTGGAGCGTCGTGTCGAGGCTCTCGAGCGTCGCGTTCTCGCGCTGGAATTCGTTCTCGAGGGTCGGGCTCGCGAGCGTCGCGAGCACCTGGCCCGTCTTGACCGTGTCGCCCGCGCGCACCGACGTAGCTGATGTTGCCGGGCGCGACGGCGAAGAGCGTCGGGCTCACGGCCGCGACCACCGTGCCCTGCGCGGAGACGTCGCGCACGAAGGGGCCTTCCGTGACCGTCGCGATGCGCAGGCGCTCGCGCGCGATCGTGATATTCGGTCGAGCTCCAGCCGCGGATGAGGAGGCCGAAGACGAGAGCACGACGACGAGTGCGCCGGCGACGAGGCCGATCATCTTCTGGCGCGTGCGGTCGGGCTTCGCCGCGACCGAAATGTCCTGCGATTCCGTCCCGCGGATCGAAACATCGCCGGCGGGCGTCGTATCCCGCCCGCCGGACGAAAGGGGACGCAGGTTCGTAATTTTCATGACTGTCGACTCACTGGTCTTAGATGTTGCACGGGGCGTGCCAAGTTTGAGACGCGCGTAAGCCGCTGATTTAACAGGTTTTACTGGCGCGCTGAATCGGCACGGGATGTCCGCGGACAGGGGCCGACACTCCTGCGGACGCGTCGCCGCGTGCGCGCGGAGCGCCGTATTAGAGGTGCCGCGTTTCCTTCGGCGGGGACTTGAAGTCGTCGTGAAGGCCGTCCACGAAGGCGACGGGCGCCTGGATCAACTCGTCCGGCGTCCACGTTGTCGAGGCAGGCGAGGTTGACGGCATAGAACGCCCTGCCGCCCGGCTCTCCGTGGGAAAACGGGCGCAGGCCGCAGCGCTTGCAGAAGCGGTGATGGATCTTGCGGCCACCGAACTGGTATTCTCGGCGAGCTCCGACTGACCCTCGAGCAGCTCCGGAAGGAGTCGCTCCGCGACCGCGGCCGGCCAGTTGCAGCCTCATGCAGACTGAGGTGCAGCTGCACTTCGACCGTGCCCTCGGCGAGGTCGAGTAACCGTTTCAGCAATCGCCTTCTGCAACACGAGCTTTCCCGGTAGCTTCTTCACGCGGTTTCTTCTTTTTGTCGATGGCAGCTTTTCAGTTCCATGCAAAGGTGATGTTTCAGTCGCGAGATCACGCCCAGGAACAACCGCCACAACAAGAGCGAATGCATATAAGAGTGCGCTGGCGGCGCGCCCCGTCATGCGGCCCGCGCGCGCTTTTGAGGTGGACCATGAGGATCGAGATCGTCGCGGCCGTGATGCCGGGCAGGCGCGACGCCTGGCCGAGGGTGCCCGGCGCGCGACTCGATCAGGCGCTGGCGCGCTTCGTTGGAAAGCCCCGCGACCGCGGCATAGTCGATTTCCGCGGGCAGGCGCGTCTCTCTCGTTCCTGCGCTGGCGCTCGACTTCCGCTTGCTGGCGCTCGATGTAGCCGGCGCACTTCTCTCGCGCGCCTCGAGACTGCGCGCACCTGCTCGGCAAGGCGGGGATCGGCGCCCGGCGCGACGGCGCCCGCCGCGATCGCTCCTGCTTCGCGCGGAAGAAATCCCAGCGCGCGTCGTCAACCAGGCCCATCTCGCGCGACGGGCGTCAGGCGCTCGTCGGCGTTGTCCTCGCGCAGGAGCAGGCGGTACTCGGCGCGGCTCGTGAACATGCGGTAGGGCTCGCGTCGCGCCGCGCGTGATGAGGTCGTCGACCAGCACGCCGATGTAGGCCTCGCTGCGCGTCGCGGCGACCACGGCTCGCGGCCCGCGACGCGAAGCGCCGGCGTTGATGCCGGCGAGCGAGGCCCTGCGCCGCGGCTTCCTCGTAACCGGTCGTGCCGTTGATCTGGCCGGCGAAGAACAGCGCCGCGAGCGGCTGCGTCTCGAGCGAGTCGCTGCAGGTCGCGCGGATCAGAAATAGTCGTACTCGATCGCGTAGCCGGGCCGCGTCATGTGCGCGCGCTCGAAGCCCGGCGATGCTGCGCACGAACTCGAGCTGCACGTCGAACGGCAGGCTCGTCGAGATGCCGTTCGGGTAGATCTCGATGGTGCGATCGAGGCCCTCGGGCTCGACGAAGATCTGGTGCGACGCGCTTCGTCCGCGAAGCGCACGACCTTGTCCTCGACCGACGGGCAATACCGCGGGCCGACGCCCTCGATCGACGCCGGTGAACATCGGCGAGCGGTCGGTCGCGCCGCGGATGATCTCGTGCGTGCCGGTCATTGGTCGCGCGTGATGTGGCAGCTCGACCTGCCGCGGATGCTCCGCGCGGCGGCCGAGGAACGAGAACACGGGCGTCGGCGTCGTCGCCCGGCTGCTCGGCGCATGACGGAGTAATCGAGCGTGCGGCCGTCGATGCGCGGCGGCGTGCCGGTCTTCAGGCGGCCGACGGCGAGGCGCAGCTCGCGCAGGCGCGCGCGCGAGGCCGGTTCGACGGCGGGTCGCCGGCGCGGCCGCCCGGGCAGCTGCTTGAGTCCGACGTGGATGCGCCCGCCGAGGAACGTGCCGACCGTCAGCACGACGGCGCGCGCGCGCGATCGTCTCGCATGCCATCGTGTGACGCACGCCGCGCACGCGCGCGCCGTTCGACGCATGAGGTCGTCGACGTTCCGCTGCGAGCAGCGTGAGGTTCGGCTCGGCGTCTCGAGCAGCGTCGCGGATCGCGCGCTTGTAGAGCGCGCGGTCGGCCTGCGCGCGGGTCGCGCGGACGGCCGGACCCTTGCTCGCGTTCAGCGTGCGGAACTGGATGCCGGCGCGGTCGGCGCGCGCGCCATCGCGCCGCCCAGTGGCGTCGATCTCCTGCACGAGGTGGCCCTTGCCGATGCCGCCGATCGCCGGGTTGCAGCTCATCTGGCCGAGCGTCTCGAGGTTCTGCGTCACGAGCAGTGCGCGCGCCCATCCGCGCGGCCGCAAGGGCCGCCTCGGTGCCGGCGTGGCCGCCGCCGATGACGATGACGTCGTAGCTCGCGCATGTCTGCCTCATTCAGGGCGCCACGATAATCGAGGCGCGAGGTCAGTTCACCTCTTCCACAAGGGACGCGTACGAGCAGGAAGAAGTGACGTGTCGCCCGTTCCGCTATTGTGGCGGCGCAGACCCAGGTGATCAGTCGCCGTTTGGCGAGCCGGTGCATGCGCCGCGTTCAGCGCGGTGGCACTGTTCGCCTGCAATCGCTGCAGCGCCAAGCCGCTGATCGCGCTCGAGCCCTGCCGCATCGCGGACGCGGACGGAGCTCCAGCTCGACGGAAGCGCGCTGCGGCAAACCTTCCAGTGCCGGAGGATCCGGACGACGCCGAAGGCGGCGCATCGAGCTTGCCATCGCCGTCGTCCCGGCGGTTGCGACGAAGGCGAAGCCGGACCCGCTTTTCCTCATCGCCGGCGGCCCGGGCAGGGTTCGATCGAAGCTTTTGCGCCAGATTCTCGGCGCCTTCGCCGGATCCACCGCGGAGCGCGACCTTCGTGCTCGTGGACCAGCGCGGCACGGCGGCTCCAACCGGCCTCGACTGCGACATGCCGGACGATGCACTCCTGAAGGCGGCGAGATCGTGCCGGCAGGAACTGCGCGCGCTCGCGAACGAGTGCCTCGCGGCCCTGCACGGCCGGCCGCAGTTCTACACGACGAGCATCGCCGTGCGGGACCTGCGACGCCGTGCGCGCGGCGCTCGGCTACGCAGCGATCAACGTCTTCGGCGGCTCCTACGGCACCCGTGTCGCGCAGCACTACTGTGCGCCGTTATCCCGAGCACGTGCGGACTGTCGATCCTCGACGGCGTCGTGCCGCCGGGGCTCGCGCTCGTGCCCGGCGATCGCGATCGAGTCGCAGCGCGCGCTCGATCGCGTGTCCTGGCGCGCTGCGCCGCGCGACAAGGCCTGCGACTCTGCATTTCCCGCGCTCGCCGCGCAGTTCGCGAAACTCGACGCACGCGCTGCGTGAAGGCCCGGTCGCGGTCAGGCTCGCCGATCCCGTCACCGCCCGCAACTCGCACGGTCGAGGTCACGCGCGCGCAACCTCGGTCACGGTGGCGCGCGCATGCTGGTCTACTCGCCGTGGCACGCGCTTCTTTGCTCGCCGCTCGTCGTGACACGAGGCCGGCAGCGAACGGCAATTACGCGCGCGCTCGCCGCGCAGCGCGCAGATGGCGAGACGACGACTCTCGAGACACGAGCGATCGCGTATGGGCATGCACAACTCGGCTCGTCTGCGCCGAGGACGAGCCGCTCTTCGACTGGCGCCGTGGACCGCGAGGCGCTCGAGGCGACCCGCGATCGGCCCGCTGATGCCGACGGCACGAAGCTGAACGCCTGTGCGAAGTCTGGCCGCGCGGGGCCGGTGGACGCACGATTTTGCGAAGCCCTCGGCTCAGCGCGGTCGCTGGCGCTTCTTCTCTCCGGCGAGATTCGACCCACGCGACGCCTCAGAGCTATGGCGCGATTAGCGGCGAAGGGATTCGCGAACGGCCTGCACCGTCGTCGCTCGCGGGCCAGTGACACGGGCAGTCGCTGCGAGTGCGTGCCCTGCGTGCAGTGCAGCGCAGTTCATCGATGCCGGCGCGACGCGGGACTCTCGACACGAGCTGCATCGCGCGATCCGTCCGCGCGCCTTTTTCCTGAGCTTCAGCGGGGAGCGCGCCAGTGATCCGCGTCGGAGGCCTCTCGCGGAGCTTCCGGCGCCGTGCGCGCCGGTGCGACGGCGTCGCTTTCGAGTGCCGGTGGACGGACGCATCACGCGGGCTGCTCGGCCCGAGTGGCGCCGGCAAGTCCACGACGCTCACGCATTCTCTACACGGTGCTGCGTCCCGACAGCGGCGACGCGCCTCGATCGCGCGCGATGCGTCGTCGGCGACCCGCCGCGACGCGCCGGCGCATCGGCGTGCTGCCGCATGGCGCGAACATCTACCCGCACCTCACGGCGCGCGAGAACATCGCCTACTTCGGCCGCGCTGCACGGACTCGAGGGCGCGGCGCTCGATCAACGCGTCGAGTCGCTCGTCGCCGAGCTCGACATGGGCGGCTACGCGAACCGGCGCGCGAAGGGTTATTCCCAGGGCGAGCGCATCAAGGTCGCGCTCGCGCGATGCGCGTGCACGCAGCCGAAGAACTGCTGCTCGACGAACCGACGAACGGGCTCGACGTGATGGCGACGCGCGCTCCGCGCGCTCATCCTGCGGCTGCGCGCCGCCGGGCACTGCATCCTGTTCTCGAGCCACGTCATGCAGGAGGTCGCCGCGCTTTGCGACGACATCGTGATCGTAGACAAGGGCCGCGTGGTCGCGGCCGGCACGCCCGAGGCCCTGAGGCGCGCTCGTCTCCGTGACGCTCGAGGACGCCTTCTGTCGCCGCGATCGGCGACTCGCGGGGACTCGAATGATCTCGACCGTCCTCCGGTCATGCAGAAGGAACTGCGCGAAAGCCTCCGGGACCGGCGCACGCTCATGAACAGCCTGCTGATCGGGCCGATCGTCGCGCCGCTCTTCTTCATCCTGATCCTGAAGCTCGCGCTCGCGCGCTCGGTCTCGAACGAGTACGAGCCCGCGCCGGTCACCGTCGTGAACGCCGGCCGCCGCGCCGAATTTCGTGCAGCAGCTGCGCGAGCGCGGACTCGAGGTCAGCCTGCGCGAGGGCACGGAGGCCGACATCCGTCGCTGGATCGGGGACAAGAACGACCTCGTCGTGATCTGCCGTCCCGCCGGCTTTCGGGGAACGCTTCAGCGACGGCAAGCCCGCGGCCGTGCGGATGTACGCCGACGGCTCCGAACTCCGAGGCCGGCAAGCACGGAGCGCGCGTGCGCCAGGCGATCGCCGGCTACTCGGCGCTGGTGGGCTCGCTGCGCCTGCAGGCGCGCGGCGTTTCGCCGACGGTCATCCAGCCGGTCGTGATCGACGACATCGACGTCTCGACGCCCTCGGCGCGGGCGACGCTGATGCTCGGCATGCTGAGCTACGTGATCCTGCTCGCGACGCTGATGGGCGGCCTCTACCTCGCGATCGATGCCACGGCCGGCGAACGCGAGCGCGGCTCGCTCGAGTCGCTGCTGACCCTGCCCGTGGTCCGCGAGCACCTCATCTACGGCAAGATTGCGGCGACCACCGTCATGATGCTGGTCTCGCTCGCCCTCGTCGCGACCTCGGTTTCATTTTCCCTGAAGGCCCTGCCGCTCGAGACCTTCGGCATGACCGCGAACTTTCGGGCCCGGCGTCGTGTGGCGCGTGTTCGTGACGGTCGCACCCTTCGCGCTCGTCGCCGCATCGCATCCTGACCGTCGTCGCCTCCTTCACGCGCACCTACAAGGAAGCGCAGTCCCGGCTGGGGCTCGTGCTCATCGTGCCGACGGTGCCGATCGCAATCGCAAGCGTGCTCGACATCGCCCCGCGCGCGAGCCTGATGCTCGTGCCCTCGCTGTCGCAGCACCTCCTGATCCAGGGCCTGATCCGCGGCGAACCGCTGCCGGTCGCCTGGGCGCTGCTCGCAACCGCGAGCTGCCTCAGCCCTCGGGCTCGCGCTCGCCTGGCTCGCCGGCGCGGCTTTATCGACGCGAGGCGATCCTCGGCTGATAATCCGGGCACGCCGGCCGCACAGGAGGATCTTGCGATGACCGCAGCGCGTCATTACGACGTCATCGTGGTTGGCGGCAGCCACGACGGGCTCACCTGCGGCGCCTACCTCGCCAGGGCTGGCAGGAAGACACTGGTGCTCGAGCGCCGCCCCGTCATCGGCGGCGCGGCGGTCACCGAGGAATTTGCGCCCGGCTTCCGCACATCCACGTTCTCCTACCTCATGAGCCTGCTGCATCCGAAGGTGATCCGGGAGCTCGGCCTGCGCGAACTCGGCCTCACGGTCCTGCCGGCGACCGACCTGTTCTGCCCGATCGGCAAGGACGACTACATCGTCTTCAGCGGCGACGTTCGCCGAACGGCTGCGGAGTTCGCCCGCTTTTCGCGCCGCGACGGCGCGGTGTATCCCGAGTTCGACGCCTGGCTCAACGAAGCCGCGGCCATCGTCCGCGGGCTCCTGCTCGAGACGCCAGTCGATCCCGCGAGGCGTGACCTCGGCGGCCTCTCGGACCTGCTCGCTTTCGCGTGGAAGCACCGCAAGATCGGCGACCGTTTCTACCGCCTCGTCGACCTGATGACGATGAGCGCCGACGATTTCCTGTCGCAGTGGTTCGAACACAGCGTCACCCGGCGCCGTGCTCGGCTACTACTGCTCCATCGGCACTCTTCGCGGGGCCGAAGACGCCGGGCTCCGGCCTACGTGGTCCTGCACCACATCATGGGCGAGCACGAAGGCGCCGGCGGCTGGGGCTTCATCCGTGGCGGCATGGGCGCAATCAGCGAGGCCATCGCCGAATCCGGGCGGCGGCACGGCATGGAAGTCCGCACGGACGCGGAAGTGAAACGGATCGAGGTCGGCAACGGGCGCGTGACGAAGGTCGTCACGACCGGCGGCGACGAATACACGGCGCGCGCGGTCGTGTCGAACGCAAGCTGCAAGGTGACATTCGGCGATCTCGTCGACCCAGCGCACCTGCCGGCCGAATTTCTGGGTCACATCCGCAACTATCGGACGTTCTCGACGGCATTCAAGCTGAACCTGGCCGTCGAGGCGCCGCCGCGCTTTCCTGCCTTTGACCCGGCCAAGTGCGGATTCGCCGCGCCGAGCTACGTGCACATCGGCCCGGACATCGAGTACCTGCAGGCCGCCTACGAGGACGCCTGCCACGGACGCTGGTCGCGCCGCCCGTTCCTGACCGCCGTCGTGCCGACGATGGTCGACGACACGCTGGCGCCGCCCGGCAAGCACGTCGTGAACGTGTTCGGCGGGCACGCGCCATACGCGCTCGCCGGGCGAAATTGGGACGAGGCGCGCCCGGATTTCGTGCGCACCGTGTACGAGACGCTCGACGACGCGGCTCCGGGCTTCAGCGACGGCATCATCGCGAGCCAGGTGCTGCTGCCGCCCGACATCGAGCGCATCATCAACTCGCCGCACGGCCACATCTTCCACGGCGAGCTCGCGCTCGATCAGCTCTACTTCCAGCGCCCCGCGCCGCGCTACTCCGACTACCGCTCGCCAGTCCGCGGCCTCTACCAGTGCGGCTCCTCCACGCACCCGGGCGGCGGCGTTTCCGGCATCCCGGGCCACAACGCCGCGCGCGAGATCCTGAAGGACTGGAAGGGCCTGTCGAGATGACGACTGAAACACCGGCGCGGCGGCAGGGCGAAGGTTGACCGATAATCGCGGAACCCGGGCACGCCAGAGGCGTCAAAGCCGACATGAAGCGTCGATACGTGTTCCTTTCCGTGGTTCTGTTGCTCGCCGCGGGCCCGGCAATCGCCCAGCTCACGACCGTGCCGATGAAGGGCAATGACTGGGTCAAGGATCTCCAGCTCCGCGGCCAGATGGACTGGGAGTGGATCGAGACCTATCCCGAGCAGGTGTACTTCGCGACGCGCCACGAGGCGGTGCGCACGGGCGACGTGGTCTCGATGTGGATGCGCATCGAGTACAAGTTCCCGCAGAGCCCGCTCGCGCACAAGAGTGCGCTCAGCCACGACGACTGGAATTGCAAGACGAAGGAGCGTTCAACCGCGGGCGTGTTCTTCTACAAGTGGAACAACCTGCAGAACGACAAGGACGAGCCCGAGCACTCGACGGAGCTGCTGCGCACCTGGGAGAAGGTCGCGCCCGGCACGGTCGGCGAGACGCTGCTGAACTTTGCCTGCGGCATCAAGCAGTTCACGCCTCTCATCAAGCCTCAATGATATAGAGGGACGCTCCTACGACTCCCTTCATTCGATTCGGGAAAGGTGACCGTCCCCTTATCTGATGCGCCCACTCCGTGAGGCCCTCGCGCTCGTAGAGCACCTTGAACGTGGGCCGCGACTTCATGCGCTTGACGTAACCGGCGATCGCGGGCCACTCCGTCGCGGGCTTCGGCATGTTGCGCGACCAGCGCATCAGCATCGTCGTCACGAAGTCGGCGGCGCTGGCGCGATCGCCCAGCAGGTAGCTCCCTGACATCGCGATCTGCCGGTCCACGCGGTCGAGGCAAGCCTCGATGCGCCGGCGCGCTGCAGCCTTGACCGATTCCACCGCCGCCTGCCCTGCCGGCTGGTCGGGGTAGAACCAGTTGTGATACGCGGTCTGCAGCGTGTTCGAGAGAAAGAACATCCAGCTCAGGTAAGCGGCGCGCTGTTCGTGGCCCACGGCCGGCGCGAAGCCCGCCTGCGGGTGGCGCTCCGCAAGGATCATGCAGAGCGCGGCCGACTCGCCGAGCGGCACGCCGTCCACGACCAATGTCGGCACGACGCCGCTGGGATTGAGCTTCAGGTATTCGGGCTTCCGGTGCTCTCCGGACTCGATGTCGACCTTCACGAGCTCGTGCGGCTCGCCGAGCTCGATCAGCATCCAGTGAACGCACATGCTCGCGGTGCCCGGCGACCAATAGAGTGTGTACATGGGATCGAATCCTCCCTTAATGTCGCCATTATGAACCGGGGAAGCTGCCTCTGCGGAGCGGTGCAGTTCGAGGCCGGCCAGGCAGGATCCATGGTGCACTGCCACTGCTCGATGTGCCGCAAGCACCACGGCTCGTTGTTCGCGACCTTCCTGGCCGTGCCCCGCGAAGGTTTCCGCTGGCTCGCCGGCGCCGACGAGATCGTCACCTACCGCTCATCGGAGCGCGGCCTGCGCCCGTTCTGCCGGACTCTGCGGCTCCGCCCTGCCCGTCGTGCTGCCGGACTGGAGTTCCATCGTGTTCGTGCCGGCGGGCAGCATCGAAGGCGATCCGGGAATTCGCCCTGAACTTCACATGTTCACGGCCTCGCGCGCGGACTGGTACCCCATCACCGACGGCCTGCCGCAGCACGCCAGCTTTCCGCCCGTGTTCGGCGAAGGCCAGACGGTCGAACGCCCGGCGCCCGCGCCGAAAGCCGGCGTCGTGCGGGGCAACTGCCTCTGCAACGCGATCGCCTGGGAGCTCGCCGGGCTGCCCGAGCGCATGCACAACTGCCACTGCTCGCGCTGCCGCCGCGCGCGCGGCGCCGCGCACGCGACGAACGCGTTCTTCAGGCGCGAGCAGCTCACCTGGCTTCGCGGCGAGCAGGACGTGACGAGTTTCAAGCTGCCCGGCGCGAAGCGCTTCGGCCAGACTTCTGCCGTCATTGCGGGTCATCGGTCCCGCGCGTCGTGGCATCGACGGGCTACGTCGTCGTGCCCTGCGGCGGTCTCGACAGCGGCGCCCGGCATCCCCGTCATCGAGCCACATCTTCGTGGCCGACAAGGCCCCGTGGTTCGACATCACCGACGGAATCCGGCAGTGGGAGGGGCTTCCTGAATAGGCCAGCACTCGCGCTCACGCTCCTGCTCGCCGGCGCGGGCTGCGGCTCCTCCGGGACTCCGGAGGACCAGATCCGCGAACTCGTCGCGGACGCGGAGACTGCGGCCGAGGCGCGCGATGCCTCCGAACTACGCGGGCTCGTCGCCGACGATTACCAGGACACGAGCGGCCGCGATGCCTCGGACGTCCGCAACCTCCTGCATGCCTGGCTCGTCGCACACCCTTCCGTGAACCTGCTGACGCGCATCGACTCGATCGAGCTCGAAGGCACGGAGCTCGCGCGCGTGAAGGTGACGGTTGGCATGCTGGGCCGCGAGGCGAAGGGCGGATCGGACTGGAACCTCGCCGCGGACGTCCAGCGGCTCGACATCCGGCTCGCGCGCGGAGGATGGCGACTGGCGCGTGATCGGCGCTTCGCGCCAGGGCGCCCGCTAGTCGGAGTCTTCCGGCTCCACGGCGTTCCAGCGCTCGCGGAAGGCCTGGATCGCTTCGTTGCGGATCGTCGAGTGCCGCGCGCGAGAGCAGCAGCTGCGAAGGCGGGCACACGCGGCAGCGGATGACGCCGAGATCGGCGGCGGCATCGAAGAGGCTGGGATACCAGCGCTCCCATTCGGGCAGGATTGCCTCGACGTTGTCGCGGAGGCTCATGGGCCGATCATACGCGCAGGTCAGGGGCCGATTTCAACCCGCTTCACGAAATCCTTGCGAGGGTGAGGCCGTCGCCAACCGGCAACATCGCGAGCTCGATGCGCGGATCCTTGTGAAGTATGTCGTTGAATTCCCGGAGCGCCACCGTGTCAGATTCGCGGTTCTCCGGGTTCGCGACGTCGCCGCTCCAGAGCGTGTTGTCCACGACGATCAGCCCGCCCGGGCGCACGAGCTTCATCAATCGCTCGTAATAGGCGAGATATCCGCCCTTGTCGGCGTCGATGAAGGCGAAATCGTAGCGGCCTGACTCCGCCCGCGGCGATTCGCGCATCGAGCGTGTCCTTCGCCGGCGCGATCACGAGCTCGATGCGGTCCGCCACGCCCGCGGCCTGCCAGTGCCGGCGCGCGATCGGCGGTGAATTCCTCGCTGATGTCGAGCGCGAGAAGCCGCCCGTCCTTCGGCATCGCGAGCATCACGGCGAGGCTCGAGTAGCCGGTGAAGACGCCGACCTCGATCGCCCGGCGTGCGCCGGTCAGGCGCATCGAGCATCTGCATGAACTGCCCCCTGCTCCGGCGCAGATCTGCATGTTCACCTTCGGATGCGAGGCCGTCTCGGCGCGAAGTCGCAGCCAGCGCCGGCGCCTCGCGCAGCGAATGCGCGAGCAGGTATTCGTAGGTGCGGTCGTCGAGCTGGATCGTCCGGTTCGACACTCAGTAGCCTTTCTACGTCCACTTCCGAGAGCAGCTTGTCGCCCGCGACGTAGCGGCGCAGGTTCTCGCGGGCGAGCAGCCAGCGCGGCTCCTCGTTGCCCTCGAGCGCAGCGGAGACGTGCGGCGTGATGATCACGTTCGGCGCCTGCCAGAGCGGATGGTCAGCCGGCAGGGGCTCGGGATCCGTAACGTCGAGGCCTGCGCCGCCGACACGGCCGTCCTTGAGCGCCGCGATGAGGTCCGCCGTCACGACGGTGCCGCCGCGGCCGACATTGATGAAGAGCGCGCCGCGCTTCGCGGCATCGAAGAAGCCCTTGTCGAAGAGGCCTTTCGTATCCGGCGTCAGCGGCAGCGTGTCCACGATCACGTCGGCGCGCGAGGCAAATGCACGGAGGTCCTTCGTCAGGCCGACTTCAGCCACATAGGGCGGCCTGTCGGTGCCGGAATTCCGGATCGCGATGACCTTCATGCCGAGTGCGTTTGCGCGCCGCGCGGTCTCCGTGCCGATGCCGCTCGAGCCCGACGACCAGCATCGTGCGTCCCTCGACCGACCACATCCGGCTCTCGGGCACGGCTTCGTCCTTCCACTCGCCTTTCGACTGCAATGGCACGTAGGTGGCGAACCCGCGCGCAAGGCCGAACATGAAGGCGAGCACGTGCTCGGACATCACGGGCCGGCGACCTTCTGCATGTTGGTGAGCACGATGCCGGCGGTCGACAAAGCCCGGGATCGCAAGGCAGCGCTCGACGCCGGCGTAGAGGTGCTGCATCCAGCGGATCTTCGGCCCGGCCTGGATGACGTCGGCCGCGCAGGCGCCGATCACGGCATCGGCATCCGCGGCTTCGCGCACCGCGTCCGCAGCGCTCGGGCGCGGCCACGAGCGTGACGCCGGGCGCTGCCGGCTGCAGGAAGGCGATGCGCGCGGCATCCGCACCCATGACGACGACCTTCCGGGGGCGGCCCAGCCCGGCCGCTCCCGCACCGCGACCGCCGACTCGTGAATGCCGAGGTCCTGTATCAGGCGGGCGGTTTCAGCGTCCTCGGCGGCTGCAAGCGCCGGAATTACCGCGAGAAATGCAAGCAGGGCGCCGGCAAGCGGGGCACGGCGATTTCAGGTGTTCATGCGCCAACGATACCGCAGCGGGCCGCCCGAGTGCTTACAATGCGCCCGGAGTTTGGTCGCGCCACGGGGAGGACGCGATGCGCCTGCTTTCCATGCTCATGCCGCAGGAGCGCAAGTTCTTCGCGCTCTTCAACCAGCACGCTTCGCTCGTCGTCGAGGGGGCCGCAGCACTCGCCGAGATGCTCGAGGATTATTCCGACGGCATCCCGGCGCGACGAATACGTCGCGAAGATCCGCTCGATCGAGCACAGAGGCCGACGAGGTCACGCACCAGACCGTCGCGCTGATGCACAACACCTTCGTCACGCCCTTCGACCGCGACCAGATCAACAAGCTGATCCAGCGCATGGACGACATCCTGGACCTGATGCAGGACACCGCCGAATCGCTGCAGCTCTACGACGTGAACGCGCTGACGGCCGAGGTGCGCCACCTCGCCAACATCATGCAGCTCGCCTGCGGCAAGGTGCACGATGCGGTCAAGCAGCTCTCCTCGATGGACAACGGCAAGTCCATCCTCAAGATCTGCCAGGAAGTCGACGCGTCGAGTCCGACGCCGACCGCGTGATGCGTTCGGCGATCTCGCGCCTCGTTCCGCGAGGAAAGGACACGCGGCAGCTCATCAAGCTGAAGGCGGTCTACGAGCTCATCGAGCTCACCACCGACAAGTGCCAGGACGTCGCGCTCGTGATCGAGGGCGTCGTGCTCGAGAACGGCTGAAATCGCGGTGGACGCCGGCTCCTTCACCGTCACGATCGTGATGCTCGATCGCCATCGCGCTCGCGTTCGACTTCATGAACGGGTTCCACGACGCCGCGAACTCGATCGCGACGGTCGTCTCGACCGGCGTGCTGAAGCCGTACCAGGCCGTGCTGTGGGCGGCGTTCTTCAACTTCGTCGCGATCATGATCTTCCACCTCAAGGTGGCGACGACCGTCGGCAAGGGCATCGTCGACCCGGCGGTCGTCGACAGCCACCTGATCTTCGGCGCGCTGATCGGCGCGATCTCCTGGAACGTCGATCACCTGGTACTACGGCCTGCCGTCCTCGTCCTCGCATGCGCTGATCGGCGGCCTGGTCGGCTCGACGATGGCGAAGGCGGGCACCGGCCCGCTGCTCGCGCCGGGCATCATCAAGACCGCGTCCTTCATCGTGGTCGCGCCGCTCCTCGGCATGCTGCTCTCAGGGATCATCATCGTCGCGCTGTCCTGGATCTGCCGACGACGGACCCAGAGGCAGACCGACCGCTGGTTCCGCAAGCTGCAGCTGGTGTCGTCGGCGATGTACAGCATCGGCCACGGCAGCAACGACGCGCAGAAGACCATGGGCATCATCTGGCTGCTGCTCATTTCCGGCGAACCTCACTCGCCCGACCACCTGCCGAACTGGGTGGTGATCTCCTGCTACGTCACGATCGCGTTCGGGACGCTGTTCGGCGGCTGGCGCATCGTGAAGACCATGGGCCAGCGCATCACCAAGCTGAAGCCGATCGGCGGATTCGCCGCCGAGACCGGCGGGCGCGATCTCGCTGTTCATGGCGACGTATTTCGGCATCCCGGTGTCCACGACGCACACGATCACCGGCTCGATCATCGGCGTCGGCAGCGCGCAGCGCGTGCGGGCCGTGCGCTGGGGCGTCGCCGGCAACATCATCGCTGCGTGGGTCGTGACGATCCCGGCCTCGGCGCTGATCGCGGCAGCCGCCTGGTGGCTCGGATGGCAGATCTTCCAGTAGCCGCCTAGCTCGCGGGTTTCTCGAAAGTCGCCTTGCCGCCGCGGATGGTGCAGCGCACCTTCGCGAAGTTCGCCGCATCCTTCGCCGGATCCGCGTCCAGCACGACGAGGTCCGCGTCCTTGCCCGGTTCGATGCGGCCGCGGCGCCCGTCCTCCCTTCCAGAGCAATGCACGGCGCCGTCGTCAAGGACGAGAGGATCTGCATCGGGGAGAGTGCGCGCGCCATGAGCCGGTACTCTTCCGTCGGGTCGTACTCGCTCATGTAGCCGACGTCGGTGCCGAAGAGCACCGCGCCGCCCGCGTTCGAATAAGCGCGCAGCTGTTCGACGGCATCGGCCGTCGCCAAGTCCACGATCCGCGGCTCGAGCCCAGCCCGCTTCAGCTCGTACGGAAAGAGCTGCAGCGTCGGCACGAGGGCGATGTTCTTCGAGAGCATCTGCGCGATGAGCGGCGGATCCCAGACGGTCTTGCCCTCGCCGATCGTCGTGTGCACGAGCAGGTCCACGCCCGCCTCGATCGCGAGGTTGATGCCCTCGATGTCGGTCGGGTGCGCAAGCACCAGGCGGTTGCGGCGATGCGTCTCGTCAGCGGCGGCGAGCGCGATGTCCGGCTGCATGAACGCAGTAGCGGCCGTTTCCCTGCGGCGTCATGAGGAAAAGCTTGGTCGCGTCCGCGCCGCCGTCGAGGTTTGCCTGCACGGCTTCGAGCGCCTCCTCGACCGTGCCGGGCTGCGAAAGGCTGGCGAGAACTCCGGCGGCATGTCGCGCAGGTAGATCGGGATGCCGTCCTTCGGAAACAGGGCGCCGCCGGCGAGTCAGGATGCGCGGGCCGGCGATCTCGCCGGTCTCCACGCGCGTGCGCAAGGCGACCGTGTTCCGCAAGGATGGAGGCCGCATCCACGACCGTCGTGAAGCCGTAACGGTTCAGCATCGCCGTCATCGCCGCGGCGAGCTCGGCCGCGGGCTTGTCTTTCGCGCCTGCGAACTTCGGCTCGATGAAGTGCACGTGGCTGTTCTGGAATCCGGCCACGACGACGCCGCCGTCGCAGGCGCCGAGCGATCCCGCGCCGCGCGATTCGATGTCTTTCGCAGGGCCCCGCCGCCTCGATCTTGCCGTCCACGACCAGGATCGCCGCGTCATCCATCGGGGGCGCATCCGGCGCGGCGTAAAGCCGTGCGGCATGGATCACCGTTGCGCCTTCGGCGCGCGCCCGCCGCAAGCGGCGAGCGCCAGCGCTGCGAGGACGAGAAACCGGATGCCGGGCCAGCGCATGGGCGATCTACTCGTGCGACGACCAGTGGATATGCACGATCTTCCAGCCTGCGGGATCGCGCCGCAGCACCATGGTCTCCGCGGAGTCGATGAAAGCGATCTCGTCCCTCCTTTCGAATTCGAACTCGGAGAGGCTGGCGACCCAGGCGAGGTTTCCCTCGATGCGCGCCGTGCGCCGGCCGGGCGTGACCTTGACCGTCTTCATGAACTGCACGTCGGCCGGCGCGTGGACGGCGAGGTATTCATCGCGCGAATGCTCGGCAGCGCCGCTTTCCAGAATCACGACGCCCGGATCGAGGTAGCCGGCAGCCCGGTCGATGTCGCCGGCCCGGAGTGCGGCCTGGAACGCATCCACCACGGCGACCGCCCCATCTGCACCTTCGGGAATTGCGGTTTCACCGGGGCCCATTGCCGTGCGCTGTCCCGCGCATCCGCACAGGAGCCATAAAGCCGCTGCCAGGAGGCCGGATTTCATGGGCTCCATCCTGTGGCCCGTGCCCCGGCGGATGCAACCGTGAGACAATGACCGGATGCCCAACGAGCGTGATTTCGTGCCGCACAGCTGGTGCGTGCCGGGGATTGGAACGCCCCGACGGTCGTGGGCGGACGCGGCGCGAAGCTCCTGCTCGAGGGCGGCCGCGAGATGCTCGACATGTCGAGCCTCGTCGAATGCAGCAACCTCGGCCACCAGCATCCGAAGCTCGTCGCCGCGATCAAGGCCCAGGCCGACAAGCTCGCTTTCGTGACCGCAGCCTGGGGCGCAGGAGCCCCGCCGCGAGCTTGCCGAGCGGCTGCTCGAGTCACTCCGGCTTCGAAGGCGGGCGCGTGTTCTTCACGCTGGGCGGCGGAGATGCCAACGAGAACGCGGTGCGCATCGCGCGCCAGGCCTCGCAGAAAGGCCGCGGCCTCGTTGTGACACGCGACCGCTCGTACCACGGCGCAAGCTACATGGACATGGCGCTCTCCGGGCGATGCCCGCACGGCGCACCAGGTCGATTCCGAGTGCCTGGGGCGTGCGCCACGTGCCGCCGCCTTATGCCTATCGCTGCCCCTTCGGCAGCGCGACCGCCGAGGAATGTGGCCGCCGCGCGCCGCCGCGGTCGCGGATGCGATCGACGTACGGAAGGCGGCGGCCCGCGTCACCGCGGTGATGATGGAAGTCGATGCCGGCAGCAACGGCATCGTGCCGCCCGACAATTTCTGGCCCGAGCTCGCGTCGCGTCACGCGCGAGCGCGACGTGTACCTGATTGCGGACGAGGTCATGAGCGGCTTCGGCCGCTGCGGCGAATGGTTCGCCTGGCAGCGTTATGGCGAGGAAAACCGCCCGCGACCTGATGACGCTCGCAAAGGGACTCACCGCCGCGTCGATCCCGCTCGGCGCCGTCGTCATGAGCGCGGCCGTATACGCGAAGCTCGAGCGCGAGATGTTCTACGGCGGCCTCACCTATTGCGGCCACCCGCTCTCCTGCGCCGCCGGCGTCGCGGCCGTCGATGCCTACCGCGACGAAAAGCTGATCGAGCGCTCGAAGCGCCTCGGCGCGCAGATGCTCGCCGAACTGCAGCGGCTCGCCACCCGCCATCCGGTCATCGGCGACGTGCGCGGCGGACGGGGCCTCTTCGCCGTCGCTCGAGCTCGTCGCCGACCGCACGACCAAGGCGCCGATCGCGCCCTGGCCCGGGCAGAGCGAAGCCATGAAGGCGATGCTCGCCGCAGCGCGACGGAAGGCATCTCGTTCGGCTCGCGCGGCAACCTCCTGATCCTCGCGCCGCCGCTCGTCATCACGGAGGCCGAGCTTGCCCAAGCGCTCGGCGTCCTCGACCGGCTGCTGACCCGTCACTTCCTGCGTCCCTGAGCGCGCCTCATGAGCTTTCGCCTGACCTACGCGACGATGTTCAACCCGCCGGAGGAGCTGCACGAGCGCTTCGAGAAACGCGCTCGTCACCATGCGCGGCGCGGCTCGGGCAGACGCACCCGATGTTCGTCGACGGCAAGGACGATGCCCGCCGCGGCGACCGATGAGCGGATGAGCCCGATCGACAGCCAGATCCTGATCGGCCGCTTCCCGCATGCGAACGCGAAGGAAGTGGACGCCGCGATCGCGGCCGCCGAGCGCGCCGCCGCCGGTGTGGCGCGATGCCGGCATGGCCATGCGCGTTGCGCTCATGCGCAAGGTCGCGCGCCTGCTGAGGAGCGCGTGTACGACATCGCGGCCGCGCTCACGCTCGAAGTCGGCAAGAACCGGCTCGAGGCGCTCGGCGAGGCGCAGGAGACGGTGGACTTCTTCCGATGTCTACGCCGACGACTTCGAGTCGCACAAGGGCTACGAGTTCGAGCTGCCGAACGACCCTTCGAACGTCTTCGTCTCGCGCAACCGGAGCGTGATGCGTCCCTACGGCGTCTGGGGCGTGATCGCGCCGTTCAATTTCCCGATTGCGCTCGCGGCCGGGCCTGACCGCCGCGGCGCTCGTGACCGGCAACACCGTCGTCCTCAAGTGCGCCACCGACACGCCCTGGGCCGGGCGCCTGCTCGCCGACTGCATCCGCGATGCCGGGCTTCCGGCAGGCGTCTTCAACTACGTGAACGGCCCGGGTTCCGCGATCGGCGAGCAGATGGTGCGCGATTCGCGGATCGGCGGCGTGACCTTCACGGGCTCGGTCGCGGTCGGCCGCGCGATCATGGCGGAGATGGCGGCGGGCGCCTATGCGCGGCCCTACATCGCCGAGATGGGCGGCAAGAACCCGACGCATCGTCACGGAGCATGCGGACCTCGACCGCGCGGCCGCCGGCATCGCGCGTTCGGCCTACGGCATGGGCGGGCAGAAATGCTCGGCGCTCTCGCGCCTCTACGTCCACGAGAAGGTGGCCGACGCGCTGATGTCGAAGATCGAGCAGGAGATCGACAAGATCAGGATCGGCGATCCCGACGGCAGCGCGCGACAGGCCTCGGCCCGGTCGTGAACAAGCGCGCGCACGAGTCCTATGCGCGCTACGTCGCGGAACTCCGGAGCCGCGGCGCGAAGCTCCGTCGCGGCGGCAAGCAGCCGTCAGAAGGCATGTGTTCGGGCGCGGGTACTACGTGGAACCTGTGCTCGCGGAAGCGGATCCGTCCGATCCGCTCTGGAAGCAGGAGATGTTCCTGCCGATCCTGATGGTGCAGCGCTATCGCGACCGCGATGCCGCCATGCGCCTCGCGAACGACACGGACATGGGACTCACGGCCGGCTTCTACGGCGCGCCCGACGAGATCCCGTGGTTCCAGGACGGCATCCAGGCGGGCGTCACCTACGCAAACCGGTGGCGCGGGCGCGACCACGGGCGCCTGGCCCGGCTACCAGCCTTTCGGCGGATGGAAAGGGTCCGGCTCATCCGGCAAGGCGATTGCCTCCGCGTATTACCTGCCGCTCTACATGCGCGAGCAGTCGCGGACCGTGGTGGAGTGAATGAGCGAGTTCCTGCCGCTGCGGATGCGATCGCGAAGCACGTCAGCGACGGCGCCTGCCTCGCGCTCGAGGGCTTCACGCACCTGATCCCCTTTGCAGCCGGCCATGAGCTGATCCGGCAGGGCCGCAGGAACCTGCACCTGATCCGCATGACGCCGGACCTCATCTACGACCAGCTGATCGGCGCGGGCGCTGCACGCAAGCTCACGTTTTCCTGGGCGGCAATCCGGGCGTCGGTTCGCTGCATCGCCTGCGCGACGCGGTCGAGAACGACTGGCCGGCGCCGCTCGAGATCGACGAGCACAGCCACGCGGCGATGGCGGTCGCCTATCGCGCGGGCGCGGCGCGCCTGCCGTTCGGGATGCTGCGCGGCTACATCGGGACGGATCTCTCGAAGCAGAACCCGCGCATCCGCTCCGGTGAAATGCCCGTACACCGGCGAGGCCCTCGCGACCGTGCCCGCCAGTGAATCCCGACGTCACCATCCTGCACGCGCAGCGCGCGGACAAGCGTGGCAACGTCGCGATCGACGGCATCGTCGGCGCGGCGCGCGAGGCCGGGCTCGCCGCGACGAAGCTCCTCGTCACCGTCGAGAAGATCGTGGACGAGCTGCCGCCCGCGATGAACAACATCGTGCTGCCGCATTTCACCGTCACGGCCGTGTCGCTCTGCCCGGGCGGCGCCTGGCCTTCATACGCGCAAGGCCACTACGCGCGCGACAATGACTTCTACCTGACGCTGGGACGCGATCGCGCGCGACCGCGCTGGCTTCACCGCGTGGATCGACCGTCACGTGCGCGGAACGACCGATCACCGCGAGTTTCTGGCGAGCTTCGGGAGGCTGCGCGTGAGCTCGACCGCAGCGACTGGCGCGCGTGCTTCGCCGGCGGGACCACCTTCGCTCGCTCAGAAGATCGCATGCGCTCGCTCCGGGGTCCCGCACCGGCTCGCACGCGCGCGATGCGCCGCTGAGTTCGCGCGCGCAGGCCGGACGGGTCCCCGAGCGAGCGAACGCGGTCGCCGTCCGAGCGAGCGAGAGGGTCCCGGCCGGCCAAGCGCGCGGCGATCGCTGCCGTCGCGACCGCCAGAATCGGTGGCGTCGCCATGAGCGAGTGGACGCGCGACGAGATGATGACGGTGGCGGCCGCCCGGCTGCTCTGCGCAACGGTCAGGTGCTGCTTCGTCGGCATCGGGCTGCCGAGCGCCGCCTGCAACCTCGCGCGCCTCACGCATGCGCCCGAGCTCGTGCTGATCTACGAGTCGGGCACCATCGGCACGCGCCGACCGTGCTGCCGCTGTCGATCGGCGACGGCGAGCTCGCCGAGACCGCGACCTGCGTCATTCCGCTGCCCGACGTCTTCAGCGATTACCTGCAGGCCGGGCGCATCGACGTCGGCTTCCTCGGCGCCGCGCAGATCGACCGGTTCGGGAACCTCAACAGCACGGTCATCGGCCCCTACTGGCAAAGCCGAAGACCCGGCTGCCAGGCGCCGGCGGCGCGACGGAGATCGCGGCGCACGCGCGCAGGTCTTCATCGTCACTGAAGGCGACGCCGCGCAGCTTCGTGAAGCAACTCGATTTCCAGACCAGCGGCGGCCACTTCGTCGGCGGCCGCGCGCGGACGCGGCGCCCGGGGCCGCGGCCCGTCGGTCATCGTGACCGACGTCGGCATCCTGAAACCCCATCCGCGAGACGCGAGAGTTCGCACTGACCGACGTCTGTCCCGGAGTCCCCGCGGAGGACGCGCGCGCTGCCATCGGCTGGCCGCTCACCGATGCTGCCGACGCTTGAAACCCTTGCGGCGCCCACGGCGCCGGAACCGCAGCGCTGCGCGCGCTCGAGACCTGGACCGCCGCCGCACAGCCGTGAACCCGTGAGGCTGCCGCCTATGAACGCATCGCCCCGTGCCGCCGGCCCATTCAAGAACCCGCACATCAAGATGGAACTGCCCGGGGCCGAAGTCCCGCGCCATGCTCGAGCGCGACCGAAGGTCACCTCGCCTTCCTACCCGCGCGACTATCCCTTCGTGATGTCGCACGGCCGAGGGCACGGAAGCCTGGGACGTCGACGGCAACCGCTTCCTCGACTTCGCGGCCGGCATCGCGGTCTGCGCGACGGGCCACGCACACCCGCGCGTCGTGAAAGCGGTGCAGGACGCGGCCGGCAAGTTCCTGCACATCTCGAGCGACTACTGGCACGAGGAGATGACGGCGCTCTGCCGAGCGCCTCTCCGCGATCGTGCCGCTCGGCGAGCCGGGCATGAGCTTCTTCTGCCAGTCCGGCACGGAATCCGTGGAAGGCGCGCTGAAGCTCGCGCGCTACGTGACGAAGCGCGGCGCGCATCATCGCCTTCCTCGGCAGCTTCCACGGCCGCACGATGGGTCTCGCTCTCGCTGACGTCGAGCAAGCACACGCAGCAGGCGGGCTTCTTCCCGACCATGCCGGGCGTGCACGCACGTGCCCGTACCCGAATCCGTACCGCCCGCTCTTCGCGGGCGACGACCAGGCAAGGCGGTGCTCGACTACATCCGCATGCTGTTCGAGCGGAACGTCCCGGCCATCGGAAGTCGCCGCGATCGTGATCGAGCCGCCGCAGGGCGAGGGCGGCTACCTCGTTCCGCCGGACGGGTTTCTCGCAGGGTCTGCGCAGATCTGCGACGAGAACGGCATCCTGCTCGATGTTCGACGAGGTGCAGTCCGGGCATCGGCCGCACGGGGAAGATGTTCGCGCTCCCAGCACTCCGGCGTCACGCCCGACATCATGACGCTCGGCGAAGGGCCTCGGCTCGGGCATGCCGATCGGCGCCGTCGTCGCCAAGGCGAAGCCTCATGAAGCAGTGGAAGAAAGGCGCGCACGGCAACACCTTCGGCGGCAACCCGACTCAGCTGCGCGCGCCGCGAACGCGACGATCGACCTCGTGCGCGAGCAGTACGGCGCGAACGCGGCGAAGGTCGGCGCGCATTTCATGAAGGCCTCGAGGCGATGCGGCCCCACCATTCCCGCACCGGGCGACATCGCGGCCGCGGCCTCAAGCGATCGGCGTCGAGATGATCGAGGAAGGACGGTCTCGCCCGCGCGCGCGATGGTCGACCGCCTCGCAGCATCTGCGCTCGTGCCACACTGGTTGCCGCTGCTCTCGTCCTCGCGGCGCGTCTCCACGCTGCGATCTTTCATGCCGCCGCTCTGCGTGACGGAAGCCGAAGTCGACGAGGCGATGATCTACCTGAAGTGCAGTCGCTCGACGAGGCGCTGGCGCGCCGGCCAGCAGTGCCCGCCGGTCCGCGCCGCTGCCCGCCGCCGCGGCGCCTCTTGCCGCGGCGGCAGCGGCATCGGGCGCGGGACGCTGAGCCGGTCCTCTGACGTACGCTGCTTCCCGCACGGCTATTACTGGCGCGAGCTTCTACATGCCCGCGGCTGACGACGACACCGCCTCGGTCGCGCTCATGCCGGCGGGTGACGAACTGAACTCGTCTGCGCGTATGGAGCGGCTCGCCCATGGTCGCCGAACGGGCTCCGCTGGCGGTTGCGACAATTTCGTGCTGGACCCTCGCCCACAGAGGGCACGCATCCCGGCGCGGCCTATGATCACCAGCCCGACGTCGCGCCGGGACGGCAGCTTGGACCGTCGTCTCCGCGCGCCACGATCGGCGCGGGCTTCGAGCTCTGGCGCCACGAATCTCGAGGGCGGCGAGCCGAGCAGGCGCTCACGCGCGAACGGCGGCGTCAATCTCGAGCCGCGCATCTCGCCGGACGGCCGGCAACTCGTCTTCGTCTCGACCGGCCGGCACCGGGCCACTTCAACCTGACGATCGCGGACCTGTCGCCCGTGCGGGCCTCGGCGAACGAGCGGCGTTACACCCGTCGCGCCGCGCGAGAGCCAGATCGACCGCTACTACTGGTCGAAGCACGACCACCGATCAACCCGTCCCTGGTCGCCGGACGGTAAGCGTGCTCCGGTACGCCACCGAAACGCCGAGATACCGCGGGCACGGGCAGGATCTGCCCGGCTGTGGCCGCGTGGCGGCGCCTTGAGCGACCTGCCCAGACAAGCACCAGCTCGAGACGAGCCCGGGCCGCACGCCCCGAAGTCGGACCCAGACGGCGGCGCTGGATTCCCGTCTCCAGCTACCACGGCGGACAGTGGCACCAGCTCTGGCTGACGACGACGATGATGCCGCGCCGCTACCGCTCACCATTTACGGGCGAGTCGATCGCCGCAACGCCCGCTGGTCGCCTGATGGCAAACGCATCGCGTACATCAGCAATGAGATGGCACACGTCCATCTGCGTACAGGACGTTTTTGGCGGGCACGGCTGAAGTCGGACACGGTCGCCGGCACTCCCCAACGGCCTGGCTACGCGGTGATCCTGATCATGGCCGCAGGACTCCGGCAACCGGATTTCCGCGCGCATTTCCGGTGTTGGCAGCGATGGCCGCTGGTACGCGCCGACTACCGTTCCTGATGCACGGCGACGAACTGTAGCGACCTGCGCGCAGTGGCCGAGCGAAGTCCATTACTTCACTGCCGCCGCGACGCCGTTCGCACGCAGCGTGGTGGTCCCAAAGGGCAAGACCACGATCCAGTCGAGAACGGCTTTCGCCGGACGCACCGTGCTCATCGAACGCGAGTTCACGGTCGCCTGCCGGCCGCAGAGTAGAACTGCCGGTCACGCTGCGAGGACAACGACCTCCCCGCCGAATACGGCCAGTTCTCTCCGCCGACCTGCACGTGCATATGAACTACGGCGGCCACTTACCGCGGCGACGCCCGAGACCTTGCTCAGGCAGCAGGACGCAGAGGACCTCGACGTCGTCTACAACCTTCTCGTCAATAAGGAGGAGCGCGATCCCCGACATCGGCTATTTCCGGCCGGGCGGCGAGGCGGATCCCGCGAGCGGAAAGCGCCTCCTCGTTCCACGCGCAGAGCACCACACGAGCTTCTGGGGCCACATGGGTCCTCCTGAACCTCCAGGATCACTACCTGCTTCCTGACTACACGGCGTACCGCCATACCGCGCTCGCGAGCCCGTGGCCGCACAACGGCGCGATTGCGGATCTCGTGCATGCGCAGCGGTCTCGTCGGCTACGTGCACGGGCCGATGCCTCGATCGACCCGCCGAACGGAGAAGGTCCTGTCATATGAGCTGCCCGCCGGACGCGCACGGTAGGTCGACTACATCGAGGTGATGGGCTTTTCGACCACCACATCACGGCGGGGATCTGGTGCCTGCTGAACCTGGCCGCGTGCCGGCGGGCGCACGGATGCGATGGCGAATTACGCGTCGCCCGTCGGCCTGGTGCGGGTTTTCCTCGATACTGGCGGGCATACGCCCGCCGCGCCTGGCGGACGCGCTGAAGCTTCAGCACATGCTCCGTTTCAACTCCGCCTCCGGCCTGACGGTCGACGGCAGCGGCCGGGCGACACGCCGCCAGCGCCGTAAATTTCAGCCGCGCGATGGCGATGCGGTGTCTTGATGCCGCCGGTTGCGATGGACCATCTGAGCATAACTGAATTGGTATAT